>Ga0307437_1000565_pt1 | contig 28464 bp, 21 predicted proteins | sample SalMarWE160390MG_FD_202146 | JGI IMG/M metagenome (GOLD analysis project Ga0307437, IMG submission 202146) | Salt marsh sediment microbial communities from the Plum Island Ecosystem LTER, Massachusetts, United States - WE1603-90 | ecosystem: Environmental > Aquatic > Marine > Intertidal zone >...
GTATGGTACGCGGTCACCGTTGACCTTAGCAGCTACGCCGGCGGTGCCAACATCTGGCTCGGCTTCCAATACTATGGTATGGATGCCGACCTGTTTGGCATTGATGATATCAACGTCAACGATGAGGCCCCACAGCCCGGTCGTTGCTGCTACGGCGAACCGACGGAACCGTCATGCGCTGACGTGACCCAGGCGGAGTGCGAGGAGCTGGGAGGGTACAGCTGGGACGCAGATCTCAACTGCACCGACAATCCATGCCCGGTTGCCGGTGAGAACGATGATTGTCACGATGTTACCCCCGATGTGCTTCCGGCTACCTGGATCGGCAACAACGAGGGCGCCACCTACGATGACTATTGCCAGTGGTTTGGCGATTACCCGAATGTATGGCATGCGTTTACTATCGAAGAGTGCATGGATATTACGATCGAGTACTGCCCTACCGCAGCAGGCTGGGCTAATGGCTGGCTGAACCTGATAACGGACTGCGATTGCCCGGAAGGCGCTTTGATCAGCTACACGTCGTTTGATTGGGGTTGCGCCAACGGCAATCCACGCATTTACTTCGTTCATCTTGAAGCCGGTACTTACTACTACCCGGTCATGCTTGACCCGGGCAACGGCGCCGTAGGTGACTATGAACTCTACGTCTACGGCGTTCCATGCCCGGAGCCTCAGCCGGGTGATAACTGCGACAACCCGCTCACGGTCAACATCCCGTCGCTGCCGTGGTCCGATCTCAACCAGACGACCTGCGGCCGCCTTAACAACTATGACAACACCTGCCTTGACTACTACGATGGCGGCGAGGACATCATTTACGAGGTGACCGTGTCTTCTGCGGTCACGGTTAACATTACACTCGATCCCAAGGGGACTACCTACACCGGTGTTGCCATTGGGACCGATTGCCCGCCGACCACCTGCCTGTCCTACAGCACCAACTATAGCAGCGATCCTCACGGGATGATCTGCGTGAGTCTGGATCCAGGTGTCTACTACATCATGGTCGATACCTGGCCTTCACCTGACTGTATTCCGGACTTCGATCTGCACATTGTCGATACGACCTGTGAGGCCATTGAGAATGACGACTGTGCCGACGCTACACCAGTTGGCGAAGTTGTAGATCTGGCCTTTTCAACCGAGACAGCAACCTTTGACGGCGGTGGTACCTGCCAGTCCGCCCCCAATATCTGGTATTGCTACACTGCTACCGAAGACGGCATTGCCTCGATCAGCCTGTGTGGCTCCGAATATGATACCAAGATGGCCGTTTACGACGGCTGCACCTGTGAACCCCTGGGGACCGAGCTCGGCTGCAATGACGATTACTGCGGCGTGCAATCCCAGGTCGATATAGGGGTCGTTGCCGGTAATTCCTACTTGGTCGAGGTTGGCGGCTACAGCTCAAACACCGGTCCCGGTATCCTGAACATCTGGGTCTCACCGCCGTGTGTGGTAGAGTGCCCGCCTGGCGCGTTTACAGAGCCCGAGCCTTGTGGCGATGATGTCAACGGTGGCTGCAATATGGCCGTGCCTGCGTTTACGCCGATCGAGTGCGAAGACACCGTTTGCGGTACAATATGGGCAGACGGCGGGACGCGCGACACCGACTGGTATGAGCTGGTCCTAACCCAAGCGACTTTGGTCACTTGGAGCGGCGTGGGTGAATTCCCATTTGTTATCGGTTTCGTCGACACGGCTGACTGCGCCCTCGCTGGGGCTCTTGACCCCTACGCTGTCGGTGATCCGTGCGACACTATCTCATGCTCACGTGTCTGTGGCCCCGGTACTTATTGGCTCTTTGCCAGTCATCAGTCCTATTATGATTATCCCTGCGATGGGAATAATGATTATTGGGCTGCTGTGAATTGCGAAGTTGTCACTGAAGGCGCCTGCTGCTACGAGGATGGCTCCTGTTCGCCGGATTGGGAGGAAGAGGCCTGCTTTACGAGCGGCGGCACGAGCTGGCTTGGTGGCCAAGACTGTGATCCGAACCCCTGCCCGCAGCCTCCATGTGACGTTGTATGCAGCGGTACGCCGGAAGGCGAGCCGTGTATTAATGACGACGAAGAAGACGTTACCAACGGTGGCTGTAATTCCGAACCGGCGGTGTGGGGCACGATTGACTGTGATGAGACCGTTTGCGGTGAGTGGAACACCTACCTCTACGGTGGTTCCAACTACCGTGACACCGACTGGTACAAATTTACGCTGACTGAGACCTTCGATGTAACCATCACCGCTGTGGGTGAATTCCCGATAGTAACCGGATTCCTCGAGCAAGTAGTTGACGGTGGTGGTTGGGATTGCAGCAACTTCACCGGCTACATCAGCCCGTACGCAACCGGTGATGAATGTGATATCGTCGTTGTGCAACGGTTAGCCATGGCTCCCGGTGACTACGCGATCTTTGTCGGCGGTACGGTGTTCTCCGGCTTTGATTGCGCATTAGGTACCTTCGAGTACTCCCTCTCAGTCGAGTGCGTACCGGCGGTGCCGACCTACTGTCAGGCCAGCGGTGGCTGCGATGAGTACATCGAGCGAGTAGAGGTCGGCACTATCGACAACAGTTCCGCTTGTGAGGGCTACGGCGACTTCACCGCTCAGTCCACGGAGATGGCTCCAGGTACCGGGTATCCAATCACCATTACCATCGGTAATGCCTACTCCTCGGATGACGGCGCCGTCTGGGTTGACTGGAACCAGGATTTGGACTTCTATGATGACGGTGAGCGCATTCCTCTGGATCCGGAGACCGGATATGGCCCGTACCTTGGTACGGTCACGCCACCGATGGATGCTGAGCCTGGTGAGACCCGTATGAGAATCCGCCTCAGCTACTCAGGTCTGCCTGAAGACATGGACCCGTGCGGCATCACCAGCTATGGTGAGGTTGAGGACTACACCATCAATGTCGGCGGTGTGGCACCGCCAACCTACCTGTTTGAGCCGGATCCGGTGTTGGTGATGTACAAGTTGGCCATCGATCCGATGCCCGGCTACCTCTACCTGAGCGGCGACGCTGTCGGCGGTGACGTCGGCGACATGACCGACATCTCGTTGAAAGTCCGTGAATGTGACGTACCGATCACAGCGACTGAGATCATCGACGGCTACGGTGAGCTCACGGGCGACGTCATGAAGCTGACGTTCGGCATCAAAGAGTACATCGAGTGCGAAGAGAACGGTAGTCTAATCTATGGTGAAATAGAGTCGTTCTTTGACGTCTACTATGACTTGGACGGTACACCGAGTGAGATGGAAGGTCAGGTGACCGTGATCGGCCATACCCCCGGTGATCTGAACCTTGACGGATCGGTCAATGTAGCTGACGTGACCTACTTCGTCGAATGGCTCTTTACCGGCGGTCCTGCCCCGGTGATTCTAGAGCTTGCCGACGTGGACGGTTCCGGCGGCAACCCGAACGTTGCAGATTTGATCTATCTGGTCGATTATATCTTCAACGCCGGTCCGCCTCCGATGCATCAGTAAACTCGTTCTGTTTCTGAACATAGACCCGCCGGTTTCAAGACCGGCGGGTTTTTTTTGGGGAGGGCGTAATACCTTCCAGCAGCGAAGGTCGGGTTTCTCGGAACCTAACCTTCAAACTAATCGCATTCCGTGGTCGGCGTACGTCTTGAGGTTGTCCCAAAGGTCGGTTCTCAAGATTATAGAGACGTCAAGACCAGTCGTGAGGCAGGTTGTGATCCACTCTTGTCATTCCTGCGAAAGCCGGCCATCCGCCTCTGGCGGACTGTCGGGCTGTCCCACAAGTGGTGTGGACCCGCGTAGGGGGCGGCCTTGTGTCGCCACAAGTCTTCGCCCTGGGTGGAGGCAAGCCCCGCTCCTGCGCGATCCTGTCGGCTTTTAGGACAAACTCTCCTTGTGCACCGACTCCGAAAGAATCACATCACTTCTTGAGATATCTGTTAAACCACTTTTCTATCCACTCCAGGCGGGCGATGCGTCGATCGGGCCGTCCGTGGCGCGACAGGCCGTGCGGTTCCTCCGGGAAACGGACCATCTCGACCTTCTTTTTCAGCACCTTCAGCTTCACGAACATCTGCTCCGCCTGCTCAATATGGCAGCGCAAATCATTCTCACTATGGATAATCAACACCGGCGTACGGACGTTCTTGAAATAGGTTATGGGAGAGCATTTTTCGTAGTTTTCGGCGTTTGTCCACGGCCAGCCGTTAAATTCACGATTGAACATGAACCCACAATCGGACGAACCGACAAAAGATATCAAATCAACCACCGAGCGCTGCGTCACCGCCGCCGCAAACCGGTTGGTGTGCCCGATAATCCAGTTGGTCATGTATCCTCCGTACGACCCGCCCGTAACGCCGATCTTTTTCGGGTTGACAAACTTCTGCTTTTCCAGGTAATCCGCCGCAGCCATACAATCTTTGTAATCAAGATCTCCCCATCCCCCGGCAATGGCCTCGGTCCAGGTCTCGCCGCGCCCGGCGCCGCCACGCGGATTGGCGTAGAACACGACATATCCTTTTGCGGCCAGGTACTGCATTTCGTGCATGAAAGTGTGGGCATACTGCACCTGCGGTCCGCCATGGATCTCAAGGATGGCAGGATACTTTCTGGTCTGTTTGAACTCCGGAGGAAGGAGAAGCCAGCCCTGAACCTCGGTGCCGTCAAATGATTTGAACGTCACGTCGCGGGTTTTCCCAAGCCGAACTTCGGTGCGCAAGAACTTATTCAGATCGGTGTGTTTGACCGCCTTAGTCTCTCCGCCGTAGGTGGTCGGACAGGTCATGATATCACCCGGGTTGTTAAGATCGGCATAGATGAGGGCGGCGGTTTTGGTTTTCACATTCAGTGAGCAGCCTCTGAGGTGGCACTTGCCTTTGAACACCCGGGTCGGTTTGCCTCCTGACGAGGGGACATAGTACAGGTTGGTCGCCCCCATATCAGAAGAGAGAAAGAAGATTCTCTTACCTTCTGCAGACCAGAAAAGGAGCGACCCAAAGTGGGCATCACTGGTATCCGTGATGGATTGATCAAACGCCATCCGGTCGAAGCCCGACATCAGGTCCTTGGCCTTGGGCCTGCCGGTGACGCCTACTTTCCAGACATGCCAATTGGCTGCTCCCCAGTCGTCCGGCTTGTCATGTCCGATATAGGCAATCGTTTTACTGTCGGGAGAAAAGGACGGGGCGAACGTTGGGCCGGCCGGTGTGGGGAGGCGCTTTTCCTTACCTCCGTTGAAGGGAACAAGGAAGAGATCGTACCTCAGGTGATCAAGGTCAGGGTCCTTAGCGCGGTTGGACACGTAGGCTATCCACTGGCCGTTGGGAGAGACGGAGGCGAAGACGTTGTCGCGTTTACCCTTCGTGATCTGGCGCAGGTCGCCGCTTTGTATGTCAAGGCTGTAGACCTGAAAGCGATCTTTCGGTAAGTACCCTTCCCCGTCAAGACGGTACCAGAAGCGCGTGATGTGCCGATAGACCGGCGGCTTTTTTTTCTTTTTCTCATCCTTGATATAATGCGAGTCGTTATAGCGCAGGCAGAATACGAGGTGTTTTCCATCCGGCGTCCACTGGAGGTTTTGCACAGCGGCCTCCAGTTCAATCACTTGCCTCTCGGCACCGCCGGAAGACGGGATTACATAAACGCCGAGCTTTTTATCCCGCGTGGAGAGAAAGGCCAACTGCTTCCCGTCGGGCGACCAGACCGGCTGGCTGTCCTGGTAAGGGCCGTGCGTAAACTGCTGCTGGTGCCGAGAAACGGTATCGTACACAAACAGGTTGGCGTAGTACTTGTTTTCTTTCTTGTCCATGCGCTCGAGGGTGTAGGCGATTCTTTTTTCATCGGGCGAGAGCGCGATCGAGGTTGGAATCCTGAGCTTGAAAAGGTCTTGCGCTGTTACTGAGCGTCCTTTGGAAGCTTTTCGAATTGCTTTTTGCATGTTTCTTCTATCCTTCTGGCAATTGATTGTATTGTTTTGTAGCGATAAATAATGTATGATCGAGCCCCAGACAAGAGAAAAATCTCTGTGCTTGCAAGCACGAAGGGCTAACACAGTCACGCAGGGAGAGATTTTGCTTTTGCGATTTCGCAAATTGGTTTACTTAATATGAACATTTCCCGATTCTTTTCATCTTGGAGTCAAAGTTGTATAATATGACCTGTTTGTATACGTTTTGAGGAGATCGACAATTGGAAGTTCCAGCGCTGATTGACAAAATCCGCAGTTACCAGGGGAAGTCAGCACCAAGGCTAAAATGAAAACAAGCCGCTGGCGGACTCACAATGACGAGGTCAAAGTCTTTTGTGAATTGTCCGGGCTAATCACCCAGTACAAACTCTACCGTTAGTGAAACTAGACACCGCACCGGCTGACCGTTGTACAAAGCCGGGACGAATACTGCTTTTCTGGCTGCCTCAATGGCATACCTTCCAAATCCGTAACCGTTGGGCGTTTCGGAGAATATTTCAACATCCTCCACAAAACCGTCACTGCCGACCCGCACGTACAAAATTACTATTCCTTCGACTGCCGTCCTTCTGGCCAAAGGCGGGTATACCGGCTTTTCCATCGCGACCAGTTCAGCTTTACGGTCAAGTTCCGAGCCGATCCCATAGATAGTAGTATCCGGGATAAACACGGCGCCGCCCCCGCCACTCTCCCCCAGACCAGGCAAATTGCTAAGTCTGGGTATCAGGTCTTCTCCCCCGCCCGGTCCCAACACGGGTAGGTCATCACCAAAAGCGAGGGAATCGGGGACAGCGACTACCTGACCGACAAAGGTGCCGAGGGCACCCTCAGCAGCGGAGCGACTTTCCCCTGCAGGCACAGGCCGCCGTTCAGGAATGATCTCTATCTGTTGGTCGAGCTGCACACTGATAAGCACCGTATCCAGCAATAGATTACAATCAGGACCGGTTGAAGTTGGCTTGTCCCCTGCAGGCCACCAAGCGATAACCAGGGTGGGAACTCCCACCAGCAGCGAAGCGCACAGAAGCCCGACCAGCATATTACGCTGGTACGATGCTTTCAAACGATAGGCAGACGAATACCTGTAGAAGGTGTGGCTCTGTTGGCTGTTATCTTTGTTGGCTCTCATGCGGCACCTCTCGGTATGGACAGACACCGCAACCTGCCGATCTATCGGGAAATCGTTACGGACCTTCCAGCATAAACTCCACCGGATAGGTCACCCAGACCTTGACGGGACGACCGTTTTGTATTCCCGGTTTGAATTTGTTTTTGTATGCTGCATCTACCGCTGATTCGTCCAGCGAAACGGTCCCCGATGATTTGGCCACGATGGCTTTAAGTACGTTCCCTTGCTCGTCGACCAGCGCCTTAACCTGGACAGTTCCAGTGATGCCAGCCTGCCTAGCCAAGCGGGGATAGTCCGGGTTCTCCTCATGAATCATCACGGGGTAGATCTCGACCGGAACAAACTCATCGGGAGCCGGCAGATAATCTTCAGGATCAATCTCGACCGCAATCTCGCCTCCTTCAGCGATCTCAGTAACATCAGGGGCAACAATATCCGCCAGTTCATCGCGAGTAGCTATCACGACATCCTCATCGATGACTTCATCATCGGCGACCGGCTTGGGGATGCCAACCTTGGGCGCCGCCACCTGCGGCGCGCTCACCTTTACCTGCGGCGGTTTCTTGGCGACGCTGGGGGGCGGTCCCAAATCAGCTATGGTTTTAATGACCACTGCCGGGACGTCGGCATACTCTTCCTCCGGCAGCGCGGATATAATCCAGGCCACCCCCAAAATCAACAGCACAAACGAGAGCGTTATCAGTGTTCCCAGGCCGAAGTTTCTCTGGTATTTGGCCTTCTGCTCGAAAGCGCCGTAGGGCGAATACAGGGCGCTGGCTTGCATTACAAATCACCCCTTTCAATGGCCTGTCGTATGGCTTCCTTAATGATTTTGTCGTCCTTTCGTTCCCAATCTCCAATCGCATAGCGATAGGAAAACTTGTCCTCTTTGGACAGCTTGTCTACTTTGACGCCAAGCTCCTTGGCCTTGAAGGCATTCCATGACCGTTCGATGAGATCAATTTCATCTAAGATATTCACCATATCGGAATAGCTGGCGTCGCGGTGAATCAGAACCAGGGTATTAAGCTTGGGATTTTCTCTATTCCGCTCCAGCAACAGGCCCTGAAGTGTGTCGGGGTTGAACTCGTAGGCAACACTGTCCGGTTTGTACGGGTCACCCGGCAAAAGCAGAGGAAGGTTTTCCGGGTTTGGCGTTTTTAAATTCCACCAGAAACGGCTCTCTTCATCCACCCTGATAGTCAGAAGATTAGATTCCTTGACCTCTACCGGGTCCTTCTGATCCGCAGGAGGCAGGTTGATTTCCATCGCCTGAGGCATTGAAAACACAGTCGACACCATGTAGAAAATCAGCAGCAAGAAGGCGATATCAACCATTGGAGTCATGTCGATGCGAATAGAGATTCTTTGTTTTGGCCTTCGTAAACCCTTCTTCTCACCTCGTGATTTTCGTTCTGCTACTTCAGCGCCAGCCATATCTTTTCACCTTCCTCTTCAAAACAGCAGCCTCTATACTTTATACAGACTCTTGCAAGGTTCCTTCCCAATTTTCGTCAAGCCTTTTCGCGTCCGGATTCACATATGCCTTGCCGCATATCACCATCAAGGCTCCTCGATGGCAAGAGCCTCCATCTCATGATCAGTTATGATCAGGAATCGTTCCAGGTGGTTTTCCTGCATCGCCTCCATCACATCCTTCATCACCCCGAAGCTTGCTCGTCTGTCCGCCTTGATAACAATAAGGGCCCTGATGTTCTTGCCCCTAGCCCGGAGTATCTCCGAGGCCACCGAATATTTGTCACAGGTGCGCACTACCCTGACCTTGGTGCTGACATCCTGACCGTCGATGTTGATGGTCGCCTTTTCGATGTAGTCGACGTAAATGGAGTCGTACTTGGTCACGGTGATGTTAATAACATCCTTGTCAGGCAACTCAATCATCGAATGCGACGACGGCAGCTCGACCGCTTTGGCCTCCGGCGGCTTAAACTGGGTGGTGGCCATATAAAAGATTAAAAGCAAAAAAGCAATATCCACCATCGGCGTCATGTCGATTCTGATACTGATCCGGCGCTTGGCCATTGCTTAGATTCCTTGTTTCGCTTTGAGAAGCTGCATCACTTCAAACGTAGCTTCGTCAGTCGTATAATTAAACGCGTCTACCTTATTAACAAAAAAGTTGTAGAAAAAGATTCCCAGAATGCCGGAAACCAGACCGCCAGCGGTATTTACGAGCGCTTCTGAAATACCCACGGCCAACTGCTGGGCGTCGATCACGCCACCTTCCACGTTACCGGTCGCGGCAAAAGCGCGGATCATGCCGATGGTCGTTCCCAGCAGGCCGACCATCGTGGCGATAGAGGCGATAGTCGACAGGGCAATAAGGTTGCGTTCCAGCAGCGGTCCCTCAAGCGCATTGGCCTCTTCGATAGCCGTCTGGGTGAGCTCAAGCTTCTTCTCCGGACTGTATTCGGAGCTCTCCTTCACCTCGCGATACCGTTCGATACCGGCCCGCAGGACATTGGCGGTGGTGCCGCGCTGCTTGTCGCAAGCGGCCAGGGCGCCGTCGAAATCGTCGCTCTGCAGCGTCGTCACGACTTTCTTGAAAAAGACCTGCACCGAGCTTTTGCCTTTTGCTCCCCGATACAGGGAAAGGTAACGTTCAATGACAAACACCATCAGCATGATAAGAATCATGATCAATAGGACGACCAGAGGACCCCCCTGGTAAATCGAGTGGACAATGGGGTTCTCTGACGTGCGAAAGACCCCGTACCACAGACCGAAGCCGATCGCAAAAGCCACAATGGCATTAAGGGTGATGAAGATCGTTTGTTTAACCACTTACAGATTCCTCCACTATATATTACTTACACAACTTAAATCTCTATTCCTTTTGCTGCCACCAGAATAAAAGCGCACAGCGACACAAAAATTCCCCAGGAAAGGCTGTTCAAAAACGCTCCGATGCCATAGCTGGCGCCGAGACTGCTGTAGAAGGCGGCGGCATCAAAACTGTAGTCGGCCCCGACAAAGGAGAAAACAAACGCCGCCACAAAAAGCACTATCGGAATCCAGTTAAAACGCAGGATTCTTTTGAGTTTAAGCGCCCGCTCGTCAGCACTGCCCTTCATTCCATAAACACCGTAGAGCGTGTAAATCGGGAGCCCCACGCACAGGAGGGTATAAAGCATCAGGATAATAGCGATCAATACGAGGACAAACCCCGACGAAAAAACGTAGGAGCCGACACTGCCCAGCGCCAGGAAGGCACCAAACCCAGACAGGCGCGAATACTCTCGGTATATCTTTTTCCTGGCTTTCAAGCCGTGAATGACCTCCTCTGAGGGACTACTCACTTCAATCAGGGAGGAATCGGTTTCGGTTTGCTCTTCCGTTGCCGTTGGAGTTTCGGTCGGTTCATCCGTCGCAGCGAGCGCCGTCGTATCGGGGCTCTCGCCGGCCGCCATGAGCGCCGCATCACCTTCTGCTGTGGCAGTCACGGCGCTGTCGAACGGCATTTCGCTAATCGGAGTAGCAACGACTTCTTCGACAATCTCATTGTAGGTGGAATACCAGGGAATAAAAAGAGTCGCCAGGATAACAAGGCAGGCTACAGTCATGATCAGCCGATCACGGGCCGAGACCCTCTCTTCGAACAGGGTACACTCCTCACGAATGATCTCGCCGCGCGAGCGTTTGGCCACGACGGCATCAATGAGTTTCGCTTTTTCCCCGTCCGACTTGAACAAATCTTTGGGCTTTCCGGGAAATACCTCAAACCCTATATATTTGAATCTATCTGGGTCTGAAACCCTATTTCCCGCGCTCTTTTTGTTTTCTTCGTCAGGCATTCACACTCCCAGAAAATAGCTGTATATCACACGTTAGCTACTGCTATTCTTTATTTATCAAAACTCATAGCGCGTCTCTGCTTCCCCCTTTTTGCACTCGGCGTTGGATGGATCACACTTGAGACACTTATTGTACCAGGCATTTGCTTTCTCGAAGTCGTCTGTGGCCGATTCCTCATCACCTTTAGCCGCTGCCCGCAGGTGATAGCACTGCCCAATCCACAGAAGCAAGTTGACATCGGAGCAGGCCCCCTTGCTTGACACCAGACAGTTGTATGCCTCTTTAAGGTATCGCACCGCCTTTCCATAATTCCTGGAGCATACCCCCCCGAAGTAGGCATAACCGAGCGCTTTTTTTGCGTCACAGTTACCCGGATCAAGAGCCAATACTTCTTGATAGTACTTCACTCCATTTTCACAGTCCGAAAGTTGATACAGATAGGTATTGGCCACTATCACAAGTACCCCGGTGTCAGCAGGGTAGTACTCAAGGTAGCCGGTTAAGTACTTTGCCGTTTCCTCATAGTAGTTTTTGTCCGGGTTGGCATTGCCGGCAGCCTCGCCGCCTTCATCAATGTCCTCATGCTCATCCTCACTCCCGGCGTTGCCGGCAAGATTGAGGGCGCAGTAACCGGCGTTTTTCAATATGGAAGCGCTGGATGAATCAATACCCAGTTCAATTCGCTTGTCGTAGAATTCAATCGCCTGCCGGTAGCTTTTCATCGTGTGATAACCGACAGCAACGTTCCACACGATCCGTTTCTGATTGGGATTGGCCTCAAGTGACTTGAGATAGTGCGACACGGCGGTGGCGTAGTCCTTCGGCTTGCGGTAGAAGTAGCTGTCACCCAACAACTGATACAACTCCGCCTCACCGACGCTGGAATGGTTTTCATCACCCTGCCGCTCGACCCACTCCAGATGCTTTTGCAGCATTTCGCCGCTTTTTACGTACTCTTTTATTCCCCAGAGGGTTTTGCCGTAATGGAAATAGATATCCTTGGCCTCGACCGGAATCGACAGAACGTCCTCAAAGTATTTTACCGCATCTTCAAAGCCAAACAGGTTTTCATACGACATCGCCAGCTCAAAATAGACCCGCACATTGGATAAATCCGGCTGTGCCTGGGAAAGCTCAAGGTAACGCTTGTATGACCCGATGGTCTCTTTGAAACGGGCCACTCGTTCATTGTAAGTGGGCGTCGACAGAGCAGCCTTGAAATAAATCCCGCCAGCCCTCATCCAAGCATTGGCGTAGGTACTGTCGCGGGAAAGAACGACATGCAGCTTTTCAATAGCGCAGTTATAATCTCTCATCTCAATACAGGCTTCGGCCCAGTGGTAGTATACCTCGGTCGAGCCGGTGTCGATTTCGAGAGCCTTGGCGTAATAGGTAGTCGCCAGCGAAGGGACACCCTGGTAAAAATTGGCGTCGCCAAGGTTGATCAGATACTCCGGGTCGTCCGGGTGGTCCACAAGGGCTTGACGAAAAGCGCGGTCGGCTTCCTGGTATTTTCCCTGTTTGAGCATCACCAGTCCGTAGCCGTTCTCAAAAAAATGCCTGAGACCCTTTTTGGCTTTCTTGCGTCCCTCCTCCATGACCTCCTGGGCTCTGTCTACCTGGTTCAGTTTCAGATAGCACAAACCGAGCTGGTAAAGTGACTCATAGTGCTTGCTCTTTTTGTCCAGGGCAAACTGGAACTGCTCCTTGGCCTTTGCGTATTGCATGCGCTCGAAGTAAATCTGACCAAGAGTGTAGTAGTTCATGTAGTAGCTCTTGTCGAGCTCAATTTCATGTTCAAGCAACCGGACTGCCTGGGTGGTATCACCAGCGTTGAGGGCCTCGACAATTTCTGGTTTTATTTCCGCCGGAAAAGTCACACCGGGAACAAGAGCCAGCAGTAGACCCGCAAGACTAAACGCAAACAGCCGAGTTCTGTGCCTTTTTTCCAAACCTAAACCCTTAGCAGCTATGCTAAACAAAACTTTCATATAATATCTTTCTCTCTTAAAGTCAAGAGTATTTCCGTGCTTTTTTAACGCCAACTGCTTTCGCGATTGTTCCCCGCCCCCCTCGAACAGAGGTCAATCTGGACAAAAAAGTACAGCAGCACCGTCACACCTATCAAGCCCTGTGCTACCAGCGACAGCACGAGCCAAAAAGTGACCTGGATGTAGATCCCGGCGGCAAGCATGATCACTGCCGAGAGCATGTTTAGGACACGAATCGCGCTTTCCATGGCTGCGACCCCTTCTACCTTTATACTTTTTTCTGACCCAAACCTTCCAATGCGAACTCTTACTTCCGCTACTACGGCAGCTAAACTCACACAAAAACTGTGCCGAGAAGTCCATGTCGGGTTGCATGACAGTTGTTATTAGTTGAATAGCAATAAGATAGCAGGACAGATCAGGTGCGAAGGACGAGCTCGGCCATCGCAGACGCAAATAATGCGCCCTAGCCAACTAAGAGCCGGCCTGTGTTATGGCGTATTCTGTTGTACCAAAAGAGGTTAGCGCTGAACGACGAAATTGTCCATAGGCAGCCAGTGGTAGACAATTCGTATCTTTGGACTACCCTGTAAGATGAAACTCACCAGACCGGAAAATCGATGGGGGCTCCCCTGGTAATCCAGAGCCGGAAAAAACCTCAAGCGCGCGCCAAGCTCATAGACAGCCTGCTGCATTGCCTCCCCTCCCTTCGTGAAGCGACGTAGAGAGACCCGGCCGGTAGTGTCAACCGACAGCGCAGCACTGACGGTATCGCGATAGAAGGCAAGCTTACTGGCCAGCGTGAACTCGTCGCCGGGCATTTTGGCCGGTAGAGGCTTAGACATCAGGCCGACCGTGTCGGGCAGAAGCCGAATGCGAAATCTTGCCAGCGGGCCGAGAGAATCAAGATCAGACCTCTGCCACACCCGGGTAGGATAATTGATTTGCGGGAAAAACGAGACCAGTACAAAACACTCCGCCGGCACCGTACTACCCTGCACTACCGCCGGAGAAAAACGGGCCCATAATATGGCCGACATCACTTGCCGGGTGAAAGCAGGATAATTGGAAGAGACGTTCTCGACGTCGGTGACCCGGCCCGACTCATCCAGACCAACCTTGACCAGCACGTACTTAAAGACGATGGACGAATCCGTCACTTTCAGGTCACAGAAGCAACGGGGGAACTCCTCAAGCTGCGGAACACGAATATCGTTCAGGGCGAAAGTCTTAAAATACAGGTCGGCATCAGCTATAACGCCGGTGGAGTCAATAGGGAAAGAGATGTCGGGCAGCCTTACTCTTGGTCGAAACTGCAAGGTGACCGGCAAATGCGACGGAATTTCCTTTCCCTTGAAGGTTGCCGGCTCGAATTTGATTGACTTTATCCACGCCTGAGCATACTTGGCAAAGGCACTGTCAGGTGGGCTTTCCGCCGCGACATTTGTGACGCGACCCTCATTATCTATGTCCAGAACAACCGTTACCAGTCGTTCGAAGCGGAAATATGGCAGGTTTGACTCCATAACCAGCTCCGGTGTGCCAGAGGCGGAAGGGTAAGCCGGAGCAAGCTCAAAGTGGCTCGGTCTGGCAGCCGTCTTTATACCGATGCAGATAGATAGCGCCAATACCAACATGAAAGGCAATGTCTTTATCTGACCCATCTTCAATACACCTTATCACTAATCATTCAATCATTCAACCGGTTGCCGGTTATGATATGACATTTCTCATCTAAGGCAAACAGAAAAGCCGGATCGGCAGCGTGGGTTGAAATATACCGATACAGTTACGAGGTATAGCAAGTAGGTCACGCCGACTCGCGGCGTGACATCAAGGTGTCAAGCCCCAAGTTGGCTTGACCTACCGGTCTGCTTGAACTTTGAAAAATACGCATCAATTTCTGGTCTTAGTTCGATACCTGCTCTTTCAAAACAATTCAATAACTCGGCATAGGCACCATCATCCCCAAAAAAGTCCCACAATTCTTCCGCAACTTTTAGTTCGTTATCCAAATCTAACATACCTTTCAGTGTCCATCTTTCATAAGGCTTTGGTTCATATGGATTGTAAGGAATGGCAATATATGAATTTACCTTTGCACTTGGATTCTTCGCTAGAAAGATTGCAATCCATTCTAATAATGTCCTTTTAAAATCCTTAAAATTGCTGATATTAGGTTTAGCCGTTTTTAAGTCAAACAAATGGGCTGTTCCATCGGAACTTTTAACAAATAAATCCACTTTTACAGTTCTCAACTTGTTCATTGTACCTTTGTTGCTAACTTTTCTTATTCTTTCAATTTCTTCTTCTTTATTCGGATTTTTTCCCATTGTGAGTTCATTCATAATGCGCTGAATTTCAGATTGGGCTTGTTCACTGATAGTATCACCAACCACATACTGTTTTTCTGCAGATTCAAAGTTCAAACTCGCTAAAGTTACAGCCACAGGCTCAAAAATAGACGTACCAAATGTAGTATTCAAAGAATGGATAAAAGAGAATAAGGCCATTCTATCACGGCCCAACAACCTATAATGAAAAGGCATATTTTTGGATTCAGGCTTATAATTTTGAAATTTATTTCTAAGACAAGTAGTAATTACTTCCTGAATATATTTTCTTTGTTCTGTAGGTAACGTCATTATTATTCAGTTAAATTTTTAATACCTTCAATTTCTGGAATTTGAGCAAAAAATTCCTCGATGTGATTTTCGAGAATGTTTAGTGACTTGTGTCTATATAAATAGGTATCATCTTTTACACAGTATGTATGATAATGCCTATCAGCTTTTGATTCCAAAGGTTGACCATTAAAATTAACACCTTCTACCCAACCATAATAATTAGAGAATTTACAATTACCATTATCAAAGAATGAACATTCATTGCAGAAAACACGTTTTTTCCCCTCACGTACAGTCATTACTTTTTCAAGTGTGCCATTTGCATAGTTGTCAATAACCACATCACAATAAAGTATATTCTTTCCACACTTAGGACATCTATTGTGCATATTGTTTTTTAAGTCAACAGCAAAGGTCGGAATGGATGTTCTGATTGAGAATTCTCTACTTTGTAGTTCTTTTTTATATCCAACTTCAATCCCATATATTTCTTTGTTACTTTTCAATATTAAAAAATCAGGAGGTGCAATAGGATTTTTATTGCCGAAAATTCTTTGAATTAATAGTAACGGTACTACAATCCCTATTTGCAGCCTAATGAACTCCGCAAATACAATCAATTCTTTTGGTGCACCTAGAGTCTTAGGTAAAATTGAATCTACGAAATCATCTATTGCAGGAGTCCAGCCATCTTGCCAAATCTTTACTTGACTCTCTTTTATTTCACTCGCAATTCTATCATCTCCATCTTTCTCAAAAAGTATATCATTATCTATTTTCTGTTCTAGTTTTTCAATATATAATTTCCTTAGTGAAGGTTCTACAGTTATTGTGTCATAAAGAAGTATTTGATTAACCGAATATAGAATAAGCTTTAGAAAATTTCTAAGTTTTTCTTCCGATTTTGCCGCGTAATAGTATGCCCTTCCCGAGAAAACGTACTCAATAATGTCACCGAGAATCATTTGGCGATTTAACTTAGTTCTGCTGCTGGGTGCAGTTTTACCTCCAGCATATAACTCTCTTGAAATCTCTAAGTAGATTGGGTTAAATTTCCCAGAATTAAGAATTTTATTGATTCTTTGGTATTCTGCATCATGATCGGAAAAAATAGAATCAAGACAGATCAGATGATCTATAGATATGCCCAGTCTTTCAAGTAATATTTTCATTATCTTCCTTTAAATGAAATATTATTTCAGAATAGGCGTTAGATCTGTCCTTTTCAACTCTATTTAGCACGGGGCGCTTAAACCGATTGACAATTTTCATTTTAGCTAACTGAGCAATATCGAGATAGAGATTGAATTTGTCATTGGCCACTAAAAAGACATCGTAATCTTTTTGAAGATACTTTTTACTATTCTTTAGAACTTCTGCTATTCCCCTGATATAAGAATCCCTTGCTTCTTTACCCTGACCGTTAGAAAGAGGACCAATTTCTAATTCGTCTTTTCTATCAAAGCCAAATATTTCATACGAATACGCATGCTGTTCGTGATAATCGATAAGGCCTACGTAAGGGGGACTTGAAAAAATGCCTTTAATCTTTTGTATCAATAATAATTCTGCAAACGCTGAATTTTTGTTCTTTACTTCTTCATAAATATGAATCGTTCTGCCATCTCCAGTCAGACAGATCTGGAATGTTTCGGTTCTTAATTTATCGAATTCTTTCAGACGGTTCAAAGTATCTATCGTGTACCTCTGCCACCATCCCTTGATGGAAAATATAGGTTTACACATTTTACCGTGTTTCTTACAGTAATATGTCGTTGTGACAGGTTCTTTTAAGCTTGCTAAGTCGGCATGAGTGGTCGCTCTACAAGAACGAACAGTTCTGCTCAAGATTATTGCTAATACTTTCTTAACATCCTTATTGTCAATTTCTTTCAATTCATTGAATACAAAATCGATTTCTTCTCTTACTGGAAATAAAAACCACGTGTCTAAGAAAGTATTATTCTTGTCTTGTCTAATTTTAATTTTATATTTTGCTACTAATTCATAGTAAGTAGTTAAAAACTCTTGTTCCTTTTCTTTTGAATATTCTTTCTCATTAATTTGTCTTTTACTTACTTTTCTCTTATACTCTGGCGACGGAAAATACTTGAGATTGAATTTTGCAAGTTCGGAAAGTAAATGTTCTTCAAAGGCAATATTGTTTTTTGTTTTCTGAAAATCTTCCAGGCTTATTGTTATTCTGCTGATAGCTTCTCTAAGCTGTGGGATATTATGTTTTTCAACTTTAGCATTGCTAATCATTGAATTGAAAGCAGAAATGTCAATCCCAATCGCATGCATCCCTAATTCATTTGATTGGACCAATGTTGTCCCACTACCACAGAATGGATCCAGAACTATATTACCCTTACAAAAATATGTTTGCTGCTTGAATTCGTCAGTATGAGAATCAAGAAAATATTCTACCAATTGAGGGATAAATTTGCCTTTGTAAGGATGTAACCTATGAACATGTTTTGTCCTTTCCGACTCTTTGTACTCTACAAAAGACAGATGCCAATTAAGGTCATCACCTAATTTCTCTTTCCATTGTTGTTCTTTATTATAAGAGTCGTAATAGTCTTTTAGTTCTTCGATGTTAATTAATGGATTACCATTACTTCCATATTTTGTTACTCTTGCATATTGGAGCAAATATGAGATGTTTGAAATTGTCACTTTGCGATTCAAATATTGCGAAGCCCAATTAGCCGCTTCTTTTAAGTTAATAAACTTTTTCTTACCTTCTCCGAATAATGTTCGTTGATTCATACTTGCTAGACTCCGTGTTCAGTTTCCTTATACACAATTCTATATGAACTGCTTTCCATTTAGCAAGCGGTTTCTAAGAATTCAGTAGGTCACGCCGACTCGCGGAGTGACATTAAGTTGTCAAGCCCCAAGTTGGCTTGACCTACCGGCCTACATTTCTTTATGTACCACCATCGCCGAGGCCTGGGCCGTCGGGAAAATGGTCATTTCGGCTATTTGTACATGCTCTGGGCGGTCGGCTATCCAGACAACGGCCTCAGCGATGTCGTCTCCAGTCAAGGGCGTATATCCGCGGTAAACGCCCTTGGCCCTTTCTTTGTCGCCGTAGAAGCGCACCTGCGAAAATTCTGTCTCCACCAGACCGGGATCGACCGTCGAGACCCGTATCGGAGTATCAACCAAGTCGATCCGCATCCCCTTGCTCAGCGCATCGACGGCGTGCTTGGTGGCACAGTAGACATTGCCGCCGGGGTAGACCTCATGCCCCGCAATGGAGCCGATATTAATGATATGACCCCGTCCACGGGCGACCATCCCCGGAATAACCGCCCGGCTGACATAGAGAAGCCCCTTGACGTTGGTGTCAATCATCTCCTCCCAGCCGTCGATATTACCTTCGTGTAGCTTCTCTAAACCTCGTGACAATCCGGCGTTGTTCACTAAGATGTCAATTCCCTGCCACTCTGACGGCAGGCTGCCAATGGTTTGCTCCACCGTTTCTCTGTCTCGGACATCAAGCTGTATCAGGTGAGTCTCCACCGACAGCTCAGCGGCCAGTTTCTCAAGCCTCTCAATCCGTCGAGCGGTAAGTATCAGTCTCGTACCCCGTTCAGCGAATTTGCTTGCGCAGGCACCGCCAATTCCCGACGAAGCACCCGTGATCAACGCTATCTTGTTATCCAGATTGGACATTCTCTTCTCCTTGTTTTTCAGCCCCGAATGTAACCCATTTGCTCCGGCCAGTCAATCAGTCGAAGCGGCACTCGGGGTATCCAGATTCCTGCTGTCTGGTGGACTGTCACAGCTGCGTGCCGCTCTGCCGTACCTGCTCTTTGGTATTGATTCCTGCACATCTTGTATAGGATTGTGACAATACTGTTATAGACTTCCTTGGAATCTAAGCCTACAAGGGGGAAAGCTATGCCACTAACAGTAAGTCCCACAACATCTTAACTTCCCACCTTTTCTTCCCGCCCGCAGGAGCCACCGGCACATAATGTGCAACCTCAACAACCGGAGAAACGGGCTAAACTCTTTCCGACCTCTACCCGATAGAACGGTCATGGCCTGACGCCTTCATCTTTCGGGTAGGCGGAAAGACTACTGGGAAGGAAAGGCAATGGCTACCGGTAAGAAGAGACGTAGAAGGATTGGACTGCCGAAAAAAACCTACTGGCACCTTTATAGTTTGCAGAACCTGCAGTCGGAAAAGCTGACCATAGTGGTAAACAAGATCCTGAACCGAGAGTACATCCTGATTAAGTGATTCGGGTGGTTTTATCTTGACAGTAAAGACTTGAGGTCATATCTTCGCCGCTCATTCTCGGTTAGGCAGTGATAATTGCTGCTTTTTGTGCACTTGAACGTAGCTTACGGGATGTTGACTGATGTGGAAAAATAAGCTCACTTTGATGCTGATTCCCGGTGCGACGGGGATTCTTAAACAGTTGAGAATACCTGTAGCCGCTATCTACCTGGGTATTGGCGTCGTTGTTTCGCTGATGTTCTCCAGCTTTTTCTTTTCGGCCCAATTCTTTACCGACAAAGTTGCCGACAAGGAGCTTAAACAACTTCGCGCTGAAAACCTCCAGTTGAAAGACCGATATGAGCAGATGCGCTGGTACCTGGCGGAAGTAGAAGACCGCTACAGTCAGCTGGTTAAAAAGGAAATCAACCTCCGTTCCATATTTGACCTTCCGGAAATCGAGCCGCAGCAGCGGCAGCTTGGTATTGGCGGCCCCGTTCCTTCGACCGTGGCGTCAATGTCGGAAACGAAGGCAACGGCAGTGGCGACTGAACTCGGAGTTGACCGGCTGTTGAAGCTCTCTGAATTTGAGCTTGAGAAATACGCGGAAGTCGAAGCCTCTCTTATCGACCTGAAAGACCGCCTTGATCATACGCCGTCGATCTGGCCCGCCAAGGGGTGGCTATCCAGTGGCTATGGGATGAGGCTCGATCCTTTCACCGGATATAAAGAGATGCATCACGGTATCGATATCGCCAACCACCGAGGCACTCCTATTATTGCTACTGCCGACGGGCGCGTTGCCAGTATCGGCAAAAACAGAGGGCTGGGGAAAATGGTTGTGCTTAATCACGGCTATGGTTTCCGAACCCGGTACGGCCATCTGCACGAAATCAAAGTCAAGCGGGGTCAGACCGTGAAGCGGGGGGACGTTATCGCACTGATGGGGTCGACCGGCTGGGCCACTGGCCCACATCTGCATTACGAGGTTATCCGAAACAGCAAGACCCTTAATCCTATCAAGTACATCCTCAACGATATGTAACGCGATCCGTCAGGGTCATCTGGCACCAAGCTTGTAACCTGTTGTCGGGTTTCTCATTCGTCCGGCGGTTGCCGGACTCCATTCGGAACCCGACCTGCTGTGCTTAGTATACAACCGTTACACAAGCGCGGTCGGGTCGGGCGGTTACTTCTAATTCAGCCGGTCAAACAAACGGGCGAAGTTTTCAGCGAGATTCTCCGAGGAGAATTCTCTCGCATAATCGGGCAAGGGGGTGATGTCAAGGGAACTCGTTTCAAAGAGCTTGATCTGTTGGCACAAAAAGTCGGCTGCACGGGAGACGTCGTCGTCAGAGATACAGAAACCCTTGCCGGATTGTTCAACCAGTTTTTCAACTTCACTCCCCGGCGGTACCGCGGCTAAAATCGGTCGACCCGAGGCTAAAAGAGTATATATCCGCCCGGGAGTAACGCCCGTTTGCTTCGTTGACGGCAGCCCGAGGTAAAACAGCGAGGCCTGTGATAAGATTGATATGGTATCAACTCTTTTTTGAAACAGACGAAGGTCGCATCGATCCGTAAGACCATACTCTTCAAGCTGAACCCGTAGCCATTCGATATCGACCCGGCCCACCTGAAGCAGCTTGATTTTGTTGAATAGATTTAGCTCTGTCTCACGAACAGCCGACAGCACCTTCAACAGCGGCTGAATCGGACAGATCTCGTTCAGCGTCCCGAGCAGACCTATAACGTAGTGTTCGCTGCTTTTCGGCGTTTGCCACAGCCGGGCCAGGTCGCTGTCATAGCTGTTGTATATGACCTCATCAGCTTTGACATACTCGGCAATAGGCGGGTTCACGGCCGTTACGAGTGACGCCTGCCGCCTTATTGTTTTTAGGAGGTCCAGGGCCTTCACCGTCTGTCTCTGGTCTTGGTATGTTTCCTCAGCTTTGTAGAGAGTCCAGAAGTCCCTGAAGTCGGCAACCCACGGTGTGCCAAACTCAGCGGACAGTTGTTTCGCCACCAGGTGGTTTGATATTGGGGGTGAGGTCGAAACAATGACGTCATAGCGATTATTGGAAGACAGCGTCCGACCCAATCGAACAGCCGGCTTTACCCAGCCTGCTTTATGGTCGGGAAAGAACCTGTCGGATACTTTTTTACCGCGGCGAACAACGACGTCACGCACCTTTCTGATGCCCAGCAGATACATCAACCGTTGGGGGTCGTACGATCCAGCACGGTAAATGCGGCCGGTATCCAGGCCCTCCAGCAATTCCGGTTCCAGGACCCGGTACGTTACCGGCTTGACAGTAAGCACGTCACACTCGTAACCGTACTGGAAAAGATGCTTGAACAGCGCCAGGGGGCGCCCGACGGCCGGTCCTCCTACCGGTGGGAAGTCGTAACAGATGAGAAGGACCCTGCGCTTTTTCAACGGCGGGCGCCTTCCGCAAAGTGTTCCATAATGGCCAGCTCTTCGGCGATGTTTTCTTCAAAAACCGCCTCCTGTTTTACTCTCGCAAAATTCTTTTTACGTATCTCTTCGTGCGTATCCTGTTTCCGAAGCAACCTGATTATCAAGTTCCTTAGGTCTTCTGAATCATGCTGCTTGAAAAGATACCCGCTCTCGGGGCTTAGCCATTCCCTTACCCCCGGTATGTCCGCGGCAATGGGTAAAAGGCCAAGCGCCATGGCCTCAATCAACGACGCCGGCGATGAGTCCGTAGTCGAGGCGGAAAGGTACACGTCGTGGTTGGCCATAAAGGGCAGGAATGCCTCTCGAGGCATTTTATCATAAAATTGCAGCCCCCTTGGGGTCAGGACCTGAGCCTGCCGGCGAAAATCCTCGGCCAGGCTGCCGAAATTGGTGAAGGTTATCTCTATCCTGCCTTCGCTTAGAAGAGGCGCCAGCGACTGAACGATGAACAAATTATTGTACAATTTCTCCTGGGTGCGGGGGACTATAATCCTCAGCGGATTTTGGAAGGCATAGCTTTGTTTATGAAAGGAAAGAAATCTTTTTTCAATTCCCCAGGGGATAATCCTCTTGGATTGAAGGGGTGCCAGTTCCTCGGCAGCCGAAACGAGATACTGAGAATCACCTATGACACAATCGGCAGCTTTCAGTGCCAGAGTGGGTTTCATCTTGTGAAGAAACGACTTCTTTGGTGCCAGCAGAATATCGCCACCCCACAGGTTTAGTACGATCGGCGTTTTCTTCCCAATGGTCGCCAGAGCCGCCGAAAAACCATAACCGGCGGCATAATGAGGGTTGATAACATCCGGTCGAAAGCGATCTATGAGTCGACGGATTTGTGCCGCCGCCAACACATAATGAAAGACACGGTGAGGCCCTTTGGGTTTGAGGTGGAAGTGGTGCAAGTGTCCCCGCTCCAGAGAGGCGACCAGTACGCGGCATTCCTGACGGCGCAGTTCGGCGGTGAAACGCTCGGTATGAAACGAACTGCTTTTGGCCAAAAGGAGAATTTTCATCGCTCGCGTGTTCAAAGAAACCTTCCCAACCCTCTTTTCATCACGTAGCAGCGGTAGTGAACCGGATTGCCTCCCCACCGATTCTTGTAGTAGGCCAGCCCTTCAGCCCCTGCGGGGGTCGTGCCCTGGTTGAACTTGGTGATCCCCCGCTGGGCCATCTTGCGGCACATCATGAACCGGATATACTGATTTGGCTTAAGGAACGAAAACGCCTTGTCGAAATAAACCTGCCACCCCTGCAGGGTGGTATTTTCGATGAGGTAAATGTGTGAACTGGCCGGGCAACCGTTATGCTCACACCAAACCCACTGGATGCGGTCGTCCTCACGCGCCAGGTCTGCTACGGCTTTGAAAAAACCCGGACTGTATGCCGGGGTCTGACCGTGCCGTTTCTCCGTCGACCTCATCAGCTTAAGGAAGCGCCTGTGGTGCAGATCCCAGTCGAACGTTACTGTCTGAATACCCTCACGGACCGCCCTTCGAATTTCGTATTGCAGTTTCTTATCCGGCGGCTGCCAGTCCGGGCCTGAGATATCCATCAGTGTGGTGGTACGCGCTTGAATGTTGAACCTCGAATCAGACGGCAAAGATTCATAGAAATCATAGATGAACAGCTTGAGGTAGCGCCGGTTGGCCAGCGCATCAAGCACCATCCGGGCGATGCGTTCTCTATCGACAGCGATATCCGGATTATAGAAGAGCCGGGCGTAGCACCCAGCAGGCATGGCATAAAACCGTTTAAGAGGCCTAATGCCAAACTCGACGCCGGGAAGGACGGCCACTATCCGGTTGCCTTGTTCCACCAGCCAATAGACCGGTTTCCCGCCAAGAGTGCACCATAGATTGGCGAACCCGGGCGAGCCGAAGAATGAATCCCCGATCAAGGGAGCGACGTCATTCCATGAAATGCGTGAGAGGGGTTGGCATGACACTTTCATTCTTCACGCACCAAAAGGACTTTGCCTCTGCCCACATTGCCGTCCTTGTCGGTGAGGATATACACGTAGACACCAGAAGCAACTTGTTGCCCCTTCTGGTTGCGACCGTCCCAGGGAGTGTTGACGGGAAACTGGGCCACCAACTCGCCGGCAACGGTAAAAAGACGCACCGTGCTCTTTTGGGCAAAATTGAACCTCAGCCGGTCGCTTTCGGAGCGGATGACAAACGGGTTAGGGTATGCGACTACATCCTCGATTTGGGAAGTGAGACGAAAGGCACCAGATCGCAAGATGGATATGCCGGCCGAAGTGGCCACATACAAATCGCCGGTAATCGGGTCCAGGGCCAGGTTGGTAATGTCGTCAGATACAAGGTCGCTGTTGTGAGTCGTGTACACTGTAAACGCGCCGGTGGCGCCATCGACTCGAGCCAGGCCGTTTTTCGAGCCGATCCACAGATTCTCGCGGCCGTCAAACGCAAGGGCGGTAATGTCCGGACCAATCCCCGGTGGGGGGGTAACATCCGCAAATCGGTCAAGGTCCCACCGGGAGAGGCCAAAGTTAGTGCCGACCCACAGGTTTCCCTCGGGGGAGAACTTGACCACTCGAATGTTATTTGAAATCAAACCGGAATCCACAGTATAATGCCGACAGTCACGCCCAGCGGCGTCAAAAGGATCATCGCCGAGATAACACACGTATACGCCCCCCCCTATGGTGCCAACGGCGAGCCAACCGCGATGGCAATCTATCGAGTTGACAAGCTCACTGGTAATACCGTCATCCGCACCAAGCGAGTCCCAGCCGGAGGGGCTGTGCAGGTTATCCAAGTCCCCAATCGCTATCGGATACCCGTTTATGGCTCGGTAGCAGGCGGCGTAAATGTATCTCCCGTCGGTTGCCAGCCCGCGAACCACTATATACCATGGGGCGGAGTCGATACCCCGCAAACTGGAATTGGTTTCGTCGTAGTTAACGGCGGTATCCCCCTTGATGACCCACACCCCATTTCCCCAGGTGGCAACCCAGACGTTGCCCGATGAATCCAGGATCATATCTGTTGTCTGGTCTCGGAAATCATAGTCATATATCTTCCATGTTTTACCGTCGTACCGAGCGACTTTTTCTGTGGTAAAGCCGGCCGTGATTACCCCCTCGGCGTCCACAATGATATCCGACACGTTGTTGCCGGGCGGATCGGTGTCTACATACTCCACGAACTGTCCTGGCGAATCTTGATCCTGGTAGATTCCATCACCGCTGAAACCGACCCAGCGGAAGGTGCCGTTGTTAAAACCGGTGAAGGGAGACGATGGTAAGCCGTTGGTCGCGAGAGAGCTGAAAGTGGCATTTTTCACCACCCCCATACCGGAGTCGTAATAAAAAAAGAGAGAGTCGTTTTCGATTTTGAGGTCAGTAAACGCGGCATCTACCCCGATTGGCATCATGGTGAAAGAAGTGTCGCCTGGCGACCGGTCGAGGCGATACATCCCCTTCGCGGTCGCAATGTACAATGCCCCTTCAAACCAGGCAACCCTTCGCATATCCTCAGTACCCAGTTCGAGGTAGTTGTCGATGCCGAACACCGTCCAGGCAGCCGGCGATTTCAACCGAGCGGGATTTGTCTTTTCCGCCACCGCCAGCCCGGAGGAAGTGGCTATCCAGATGGCATCACCCAGCAGCAGGATGTCGTTCACGACAGGATTGGGATTGAGGCTGCCGAACTGTTGGTAACTATCCTGGATCTGGCCGTTATCGATTGTCTTGGAGAACAGCACCAAACCGATTTCGGCGCCGACCCAGAGGTTGTCCCCATCGTCAACCACACAATGCAGCGGTAGCAGGCTGTTGTCCTTCTCAAAGAGAAACTGCTTCGAATTTCCCTCGGTGAATTTTATCAGCCGCCCAAAACCGGTCACCCATTTCTGCCCGTCAGCATCTTCGATGATGTCGGTGATATCGGTCGTTCCCAGACCGTCGAGGTTATCAAATTTTCTGCCCGGACTGTCGACGTCGGTGACGGCTAAAATCCCCCCGGACGTAGCTACCCAGAGCGTGTCATTTATGAAATGCATCCGCCGCACATCTTTGAACGAGGTGATCGTCTTCCACTCTGCCTCAACAGCCCCGGGGAGACCCGACAGGGCAATCAGAGATGCCGTGAGACAAAAAAGAAAGCAGCGTTTGAGGTCAGAACTCTTTTGCCGATCCATGACAAAAGCAATATACCGATTATCAATAGCGTTATCAAGAACGACCAGCGCCCGGCAATGTCTCCCACTTTAGTGTAAACGGAATACCCGTCGAGCCTGCCGACTTTGCCTCGCAAGGTGGCTACTTCATACACCTTCAGTTGCCCTCTGATGCGGCCGTAACCGTCGACAATGTAAGTCAGGCCGCTGTTGGCAACGCGGGCAAACCAGCAGCGGTTTTCAACGGCCCGGGTGATAAAGATCCGCGAATGCATGTGGATACCGACGGAACGTCCGAACCAGGTGTCGTTGGTAATGCCCACAATGAAATCGGCGCCATCGCGGATCATCCCTCGCACATACTCGGGAAAAGTCGTCTCAAAGCAAATCAGGACACCATAGCTGACCTCGGGAAGGTTCAAAAGAAAGGCGGAGTCACCCGGATAGAAATCAGACCACCACTGAACAGAGTAGCGGTCGATAAAGGTCAGGTACTTTCTCAGAAACTTCTTCTGCAGAAAGGGCAGGTAATCCTGGTAGGGAACATGCTCGGAAAACGGCACCAGTTTTACCTTGTCGTAGCGCCGCTCAATCGTCCCGGACGGATTGACCTGATAGCAGGAATTGTGGTAGCGTGGTTCTCCGTTAACATGCTCTGCCCCCAGAGCGCCGACCAGATGATACCCTTCCGACTTCCTCACGATGTCACTCACCCGCGCTTGGCAAGGCTGGCTGTGGGAGAGGTAGCAGGGAGCCGAGGTTTCCGGCCAGATATACAGCTTGACGGAACTGTCGGCCACCGACTGCGTCAGTGAGTCGTACAATCGAAAGCTGTGCTCTTCATTCCCTTTGGCCCATTTCACATTGAGCGGAACCGAGCCCTGGAGAAGGGCGACATCCAGCGTCCCCTCTATGGGGAAGCGGGGCATTTCAATCCACCCATAGGCAATCAAGCCGACGACTATGGCAACTGACGCCAGACCAGAGGTAAACCGCCTTTCCGGTGACAGCGACCTGCGGAAGATTTGCCAGATCAGGACATTCACGATCACAATCAAAAAGGAGAGGCCGTGCACAGAAATTACCGACACAATCTGTAGGATGTACAGGTAATACGCCTGCGTATAACCCAGGTCAGACCAGGGGAAGGCAAACTCGGAAAGTGTCCGAAAGTATTCCATCCCGACCCACAAAAACGGAAGCGAGACAAAGGCGAGAAGGGGCTTTATACGGAATAGACGGTGAAATGTCATCAGTATGACGGTATAGTAAAAGGCTACAATAACCACCGCCGTGACCATTCCCGGCGGTGTGACGAGCGCCACCCAGTAAAGGGAAAAGAGGTTGAAAAAGAAGGCAAAGAAGTAGGCAGCCTTAAACGCCTGCCACCCCCTCAGAGAGGTGATAATCATTAACGGTCTGACCAGTGCAAACCAGGCCAGAAAGCCGAAGTATTCGGGGTAGAAGGCAAGCGACAACAGAAACGACCAGATTGTCAGCTCCAGCCGTCGCTTGCGCAGATCGACGTCGGCTGGAAGGAAAAAACGACCGATTCTGGTGAGAACACCTTTCAGAGAATTAACCTCGTCTCTTTCCTTAAACGGTTCTGACTATTTTGCCTCAAAAGCTAAGAAAAACTTCCCGTTTTACAAGCTTTTCCGAGTTGATAGAGAAGCCTTACCATGGGTAATTTAACCTACCTGAAAAAGCTAGTGTATCGTCCCGGAAATAACTTGCAAAATAACTTATGCATTCTGTGATGGGGTGATCTTCAGATCGCCCCGCTTGGCAATGGCTTTCCCGTCGGGTCTGAAGACCCGCCGGGCACAGGACTATGCGCATATATTTCTTGGACACACACTAGAGAGCAGGCAGGCATCAAATCGACACTATCTGGACAGCCGGTATCCCGTACGGCGGCGGTACATTCCGTTGATACGGTCCATCATTTTTTCGGCAACGAATTCCCGCCGCACGGTGCAGAAATCATCATGGTGCCGTAAAATGATTTTGTTGATCTCATCTTCGCTATACAGGCGATTCGGCTCAAATTGAGCCAGGATGTACA
>Ga0307437_1000569_pt1 | contig 28356 bp, 25 predicted proteins | sample SalMarWE160390MG_FD_202146 | JGI IMG/M metagenome (GOLD analysis project Ga0307437, IMG submission 202146) | Salt marsh sediment microbial communities from the Plum Island Ecosystem LTER, Massachusetts, United States - WE1603-90 | ecosystem: Environmental > Aquatic > Marine > Intertidal zone >...
TCATAAAATTATACAGATATAATTCATCTGAATCAGAGATATGTACACCTCTGAATCTTTCAAACACATACCTCCCCGACTATAGATCAATCTTTTCCCGGCAGGTATTCATGAAAACTGTTATCCGCATAGAACCATACTATTTTTTCAACTTTTTGCTTTTCATCCCTTACCTTATCTCCTGTATTTCTGAGATTCACATCACTAATCTTTTTTTTGGATTCTTCAACAGGCTGATTTACAACATTATCTGTACTTTTTTCGCTTTCTTTAATATCTTCAAACAGTTTCTGCATCAATTCATCTTTATACATGTTTCCCCTGCCGAAAAGAAGCCATTCAGTTGATAAAAAAGGGTATTTTTCTAGCATCTTCAACACAAAATCAAGACTGGGCTTGTTTCTACCCGATAATATATGGGATATACCTGATGGCTGAACACCTATTTCTTCTGCTAATTGTGCAGAAGTCTTATTTTCTGCTTTTAAAAATTCTATTAATCGTTCTTTCATCATATAATAATTTAATTTTAATGGTATGATGGAACCCACATGTAGCTGATTATTATAATATGGTGTTTAGCTTCGCTGAGCTCGCAAGCTCGGTTGTGTATGTAAATACATGTGGGTTTCATAGAAATAATTTGTTTTCACAAATGTAAACCTTTAATTCGTTACACATGTAATTCTTTTCCATTACATGTGTAAACATTGGCTTAATTACTCAGACTGGTAATATAATACTAAGTTTTAACAGCCTGATATTCAGTGCCTTAAAAGTGTAAATATTTCATGTTTTACTGGCGTTTAGACTTGTTATATTCTGGTATACAATCTATTATGGTCTGTTTCTAAAGATTTTACAGTAATAACTTCATTTTTAGCTCTTTATTCTTATAGTCTGATGCAAAATAATATATATAATCATACTGATTTATAATATATTATAAAATTATAAATTTTTATTAAATATAAATTACATCTGTAACATTAATATGTACTATTTATTGATTACATCTGTAAATAATGAGCTATTTAAGGCTATTTACAAATGTAAATCCGAGCCATTATTGTAATTTTGTTAGGGTTAACTTATATTAATACATTAACTTCGTCAGGATTAATTTTTCAGAACTCGTCCTCCACTCTCTATTGAAATATTCAATTCTCACTGAATATATGAAAAAGAAAAAAATCTCCGGTTTGAGAGGAATTATCATATAGTTTATTTTTCTTTAGAAAATAATTGAATCTTTCAATGGTGAAGAAAAAATTTTCGATTGCTCTGCATTACCAGATCCTTATAATGCTGATTGCCGGAGGTTTCTTTGGTTTTTATTTCCCCTCAGCCACTTCCTATACCAACTGGATGGGAGAAATATTTCTCAGAGGCCTTAATATGATAATAATCCCGTTGATCCTTTGCTCCATAACCACAGGTGTTGCAAGTGTCGGCAGCAGCGGCAACCTGGGCAGACTTGGCTTTAAAACGCTGGGTTATTATGTTTTTTCAACATTTGCAGCAATTGTAACCGGATTTGTTTTTGTCTCGATACTGAAGCCGGGAGTAGGTGCAGAACTCGGATTTCAGGCGCCTGTGGAAGAAATTGCTGCTGCCACGGACAACTTCGGCAGGACACTTATAAAGATAGTCCCCACTAATATTTTCGAGGCAATGGTCCAGGGACAAATGCTTTCGATCATATTCTTTGCCATACTTTTCGGGTATTTTATAACCCGGGTCAGTGAGAAATCGAGTCAAATGCTTACTGGTTTCATTAATTCTGCCCTTGAGGTTATAATGAAATTAACCCTGTTTGTGATAAAATTCACACCAATAGGTATTTTCAGCATCACTGCAAAGGTAATTGCGCAGCAGGTGGAAATGGGAAACAATATCAGCGAAGTTATAAGCCGCCTGGGAATCTATTTCATCGTTGTGATGCTTGGATTACTGGTTCATGCCTTTGTTACTCTTCCTTTATCGGTAAGAATCCTGGGAAAAGCCAATCCGCTGAAACACTTCAGAAATATGGCAACTCCGCTGCTCACTGCCTTTTCAACCTCATCATCGAACGCAACACTTCCTCTTACCATGGAAGCTGTGGAAGAAAAAGACGGTGTTTCCAATAAAATAGCAAGCTTTACCCTGCCGCTGGGCGCTACCATCAATATGAACGGAACGGCATTGTATGAGTGTGTGGCTGTGATGTTTATCGCCCAGGCATACGGAGTTGATCTCACTATCGGACAACAGCTGGTGATGATCTTTACTGCACTTCTTGCTGCAATAGGGGCTGCAGGCATTCCCATGGCCGGCCTGGTAATGATGGCTGTGGTTCTGAATGCTGTCGGCCTTCCTCTTGAGGGCATAGGACTGATCCTTGCCGTTGACCGTATTCTTGACATGTTCAGAACGGCAGTAAACGTATATGGAGACTCCTGCTGTGCAGTTATTGTTGCAAAATCGGAAGGCGAAAATTTAAGTATTTAAGTATTTAGCGGTTTACTCAATCGGGCGATTAATTCCCACTGAGAATAACAAATACCCTGTGATATAATAAGGATAACGGAATTTAATAAATGTATTCCTTTTTAAAAAGTGAAGCTAACGCGTATCTCCGGATTGCCGTAAATATCATATCCTGAATCATTTAACGTCCATAACACCATCATATTAATGGCCCCTCTTCTGCCAAGCGGCTGGCTTATCCCTCCTCCAGCCAGAAGAGTATTGACAGAAAACCTGTCAGACGTATAGGGCGGATTCTTCCAGAAGGCAGACTCGAGGCTCAGAAATTCATCTTCTGCATGCAGGAAGATACCCATATTGAGACCGATGGGTATTATTGAATTTATATCCCTGATAAGGACAATCTGGGTATATCCCCTGCCCCCGTAAATACTCGTTCGTCCTATTGGATCTTTATAGAACTTGTAATCAGGACCAGCAGCCACTGCTAGCCTGGGTAATACCCACAGACCCATAATCGGAGAGGCTTCTATATTCGTTATGGTCCCAAACTGTAATCCAAAACTTCCTCCAAAAAAGAGCCTCTCTTTTAGTGGCGGAACTTCACTGCTGCTCCTCTGGGCTGATGTCTCCGGGACTGCAATAAATACCAGGCTCAGATTTATCAATATAACATAACATATTTTCTTTAAATCCGTCCTGTAATGATTGAGAGTCATGTCTACATTTTTGTAACTTTGAAGTAGCGATTACAAATAAACGAAAAAAACTAACCTTTTAATATACCCGTACTGAAATGAACATCATTGTTAACGGAGGAACAAGAGGCATAGGAAAGGAAATAGTCCTTCTGCTGGCAAAAGAGAATAGTAACCGGGTCATTGTGACAGGAAGAAACGGCGTTGCATTAAAAGAGATGGCTGAAGCGGCTGAAAATAAGAATATTTTCACTTATACACTTGATATAGCGGCTTTTGAAGATTATAAGAAATCTTTTATTGATGCCGTAACCGGTTGTTTTGAGGGTATTGATATTTTGATAAACAATGCGGGTTACCTGGTTCACAGGGATTTCATGAATTTTGACAAAGAAGAGGCCAGGAAGCTTATGGAGATCAATTTCTTTGGTCCCGCTTCAGTAATTCGTCTCCTGCAGCCAATGATGAAGAGAGGTTCTCACATTGTAAATATCTCGAGCATGGGAGGTTTCCAGGGGAGTTCAAAATATAGGGGTATGTCATATTACAGTGCCTCGAAAGCGGCTCTTTCATGCCTCTCGGAGTGTCTTGCCGGAGAATTTCGTGAAGCAGGCATTGCTGTCAATTGCCTGGCTTTAGGATCGGTACAGACAGAGATGTTCGAAGAGGCTTTTCCGGGTCTCAAAGCCCCCGTAACTGCAAAGGAAATGGCAAAATTCATCACTGACTTTGCATTGAACGGGAATAAGTTCTTTAACGGAAAGGTGCTGCCTGTGGCGTTTAGTGATCCGTGATGAAATGTACCCTCCCTGGGGGAGAGCCTGTCCTGCTACGGTGGGAGGTTGGAGAGAGGTCTATTAAATACAAGGAGGGAAACTAGTATATGATGTTTATGTTTATGTTTACGTATAAGTCTTTATTGCAATCTTCCCATTCAACGCCAGTAAACCATTGAAAGCCAGCGATCTGATCTCATCCTCTCCGGGATATATCATTACTTTTGCTATAAACTGAACCATCGATTTAATGCGATTTACAAAGGACTCATTGAATGTCAGTCCGCCTGTGAGGATTATAGCATCAACATTACCTTCAAGGACGGCAGCCATTGCCCCTATCTCCTTTGATACCTGGTATGCAGCAGCATCCCTTATCAGGATTGCTTTCCTGTCGCCCTCTTCTGCCATTTTACAAACATCTTTAAAGCTGTTCGTGCCCAGGTAGGCCACCATGCCGCCTTTACCTGTTATCATCGATTTTATTTCGGCATGGGAATATTTCCCGCTGAAGCAAATATCTGCCAGTTGTCCTGCAGGAAGAGTACCGGAGCGCTCGGGAGAGAAAGGGCCATCCCCGTGCAGAGCATTGTTGACATCGACAACTTTGCCCCTTTTATGAGCCCCCACACTTATTCCTCCTCCCATATGAGCTATTATAAGGTTCAGATACTCGTAGTTCTTACCCGCAGTAGCTGCATACATCCTTGCCACAGCTTTCTGGTTAAGTGCATGAAATATTGATATCCTCTCAATCGCAGGATGCCCTGATATCCTCGCCAGCGGCTGGAGTTCATCAACGACCACAGGATCAACAATATATGCTTTTGCATCCGGCAGGGTTAATGCAATATCATGTGCTATGATGCCTCCAAGGTTACTCGCATGCTGACCAAGAAGTCCGGTTTTAAGATCAGCTATCATTTTCTCATTTACCTCATATATGCCTGATTCAATAGGTTTTACAAGGCCTCCCCTTCCAACAACGACAGCTATTCGTCCAAGATCGCAATTCCTGTTATTCAGCTCCTGCATGATAAGGTTCTTACGGAATTCGAACTGGTCAGTTATATTCTTATAGTCTGCGATATCTGAATGGCTGTGAGCAAGGGTTTTCTCAAAGAGCATTTTCTCCTCCTCGAACAGGGCAAATTTTGTTGAAGTTGAACCGGGATTTATTACAAGTATCAGTTTTTTTATCATATACCGGCAAGAATTTTACTTTATTCTTATTGAATTTATGTCATCAGGCATGCCAGGGCAATGCAATAATACTTTGATTTCTCGCTTTCGCTACGTGACATTACTATAACAGGTTTTTCCGTACCTCTTATTAGTCCCGCAAGTTCACCCTGTGCAAAAAGCATAAGGCTCTTATAGAAAGGATTGCATGATTCGAGTGAAGGGAACAGGAGAATATCGGCATTACCTCCCACCGGAGTGTTAACTCCTTTAATTTCAACACTTTCTTTGTCGCATGCAAGAAAGAGATCGAGCGGGCCGTCCATGATACAGTTTTTAATAAGTCCCTTTTCAGACATTCTGCACATCTCAGGGTAATCGACGGAGTACTGGAAATGGCGGCTTGGTTTTTCAGAAGCTCCAATAAGGGCTACCACTGGTTTTTCAATACCGAACTTTGTGGCCATTTCAACAGCATAATTTGCCATTGCCACCTTTTGATCAAGATCAGGAAAAGGTATCACTGCAGGGTCGGTAATGAACAGAAGCTTATGGTATGAAGGGACTTCAACTGCGCAAACATAGCTCAGGACGGCTCCCGGGGTCATGAGTCCCGATTCCTTTTCCATTACCGCCTTCAGAAATTTGTCGGTCCCAACCAGGCCCTTCATAACAATATCTGCCGTACCGTTTTTTGCCAGTTTCACGGCTTCGGCTGCTGCTTCTGCTTCATCGTCAATATCGATGATCCTGAATTTTGTATGGTCAATACCCTTTTTACTACAGACATTTTTTATCTCCCCGCTCTTCCCTATCATTATTGCGCTGACAAAACCATCATTTACTGCCTTGCCTATGGCACCTACAGTATTAATATCCTGTGCCCAGGCAACGGCTATAGTATGCTTCTTTTTCAGCGCAAGCACCTTATCCACCATCTGGTCGAGGGAGCTGATCATAGGATCTTTTATTTGCTGGCTGCTGCTGAGAGAAGTATACTGTCGTATTTTGCCTGTTCCGAATCAGATCTGGAGGTCAGTACGATTGGGACTCTGGCACCAAGGATCACTGATGCAACTTTTGCTTTGGCGAAGAAAACGAGTGATTTATAAAGGACATTACCAACTTCAATATCGGGCATCAGAAGCAGGTCAGTGTCGCCGGCCACTTCACTTCTTATTCCTTTGTGTTTTGCGCTTTCGAGGCTCACCGCATTATCGAATGCCAGGGGGCCGTCAATAATGCAATTCTTTATTTGGTCGCGCTGATTCATCTTTGAGAGAAGTGCAGCGTCAAGAGTGGCTCCCATATTTTCGTTCACCATCTCCACGGCTCCGAGCACTGCCACTTTTGGCATTGTATAACCAAGTCTGATAAGACAATTAACCGAATTGTTTATTATGGCGATCTTGTCTCTCAGATTAGGTGCGATATTCATTGCCACATCAGTTACAGCAATAACCTTGGGATATGTATCAACTTCAAAAAGTGCAAAATGAGAAAGAAGATTCCCGGTACGCAGTCCCCATTCTTTATTCAGAATACATTTGAGTAAAGTAGAGGATCCAACCTTTCCTTTCATCAGGATATCTCCCTCATTATTGTTCACCATTTTTACTGCCATTTCGACAGCCATTTCAACACCGGACTCATGAATGATCCTGAGTCCTGAAATGTCATAATTATTGGCTGCGCATATATTCTGGATACTCTCTTTATCACCAATAAGGATGGGTTCTATAATGTTATCTTTCCATGCTCTTACTACAGCGCTGAGAGATTGCTGATCCTGAGCTGTAGCAAGGACAAGCTTCTTCTTTGGTCCGCCAGCCACTATGTTTTTAAGGTCTGCAAGGGTCTTTAATACCATATATTATTTGTTTTATTTTTAAGATGTAATTTGTTCAACAATTGATCGGGTATCGGAAGCTATAACAAATTCCTCATCTGTTGTTACAGACATTACCGTGATTCTTGATTCAGGTTTTGAAATGATAAGATCATCACCTCTCGATCCGTTATTTGCTTCATCGTCGAAAATGATCCCAAGGCTTTCCATTTCAGAACAGATCATTCTTCGCATATTGAAATCATTCTCTCCTATCCCGCCGGTGAAGACCAGGAGATCCGCCCCGTTCATGGCTGCACAATATGAACCAATGAATTTCTTTGCCTTGTATGCATACATTTTCAGGGCAAGTATTGCCTTTTTATTGCCGGCATCAGCGGCAGTTTCAAGATCACGCATATCCGAAGATATCTGGGAAATACCGAAAACACCGCTCTTTTTATTAATCATATTATTTACACCCGCAACATTAAGATGCTCTTTATCAGCAATATAGACAAGCACTCCGGGATCTATTTCTCCTGTACGTGTTCCCATTATCAGTCCGTCAACGGGGGTGAAACCCATTGATGTATCGACTGAAATGCCATTCTGTACAGCAGTTATTGATGCACCATTACCAAGGTGGCATGTAATGATCTTAAGCTCTTTTATGTCTTTGCCGAGGATCTTTGCAGCTTTATATGCAACAAATTTATGACTTGTTCCATGGTAGCCATACTTACGTATCCTGTATTTCTCATAATACTCGTATGGTATAGCGTACATATAGGCATAGTCGGGCATGGTCTGGTGAAATGATGTATCGAAAACGGCAACCTGCGGAATGCCCGGGATAAGCTTGTCCACAGATAATATTCCTTTAAGGTTTGCCGGATTATGAAGTGGTGCCAGCTCGATGCATGCCTCAATATTCTTCTTGACATCGTTATCAATAAGGACACTCTCCTTATAGCTCTCTCCGCCGTTAACAACCCTGTGACCCACGGCTTTTATTTCGTTGACATCTCTGATCACACCATATCTGGGATCGCACAGGACCTCCATTACCATGTTTATGCCCGTGGTATGATCGGGAATATCGGTGATCACCTTATATTGTTCCCCTCCTGTCGGAGTGTGAGTCAAAATACTCTCATTCAACCCTATACGTTCCAGAAGTCCTTTTGCTTTCATCTCGCAGCCGTCAGACATATCGAACAGCTGGTATTTTATTGATGAACTTCCGCAATTTAAAACCAGAATAATCATTTTTGTATAATATATTTTTGTAAGTGAATCTATTTATTTTACTCCTGCTGCCTGGTTTGCAGTTATTGCGATCATGCTCACGATATCGTTCACAGAGCAGCCTCGTGAGAGGTCATTAATCGGTGCTGCCATACCCTGCAATATAGGTCCTATAGCTTCGGCATGGGCCAGTCGCTGAACCAGTTTATAGGCAATATTACCACAATTAAGGTCGGGAAAGACAAGGACATTAGCTTTTCCTGCAATCTTACTTCCAGGGGCTTTTTTTTGCCCTATTGCTTCAACAAGTGCTGCATCGCCCTGCAGTTCACCGTCAATCAGGAATTCGGGAGCCATCTGCTGGGCAATCTGTGTTGCATTTATTACCTTGTCGACCATCTCATGCCTGGCACTCCCCTTTGTGGAGAAGCTCAGGATAGCCACTTTCGGGTCCATCCCTGCAAGTACTTTTGCTGTATGTGCCGATGCCACAGCAATCTCAGCCAGTTCTTTCTCGGTCGGATCAGGATGAACAGCCCCGTCAGCAAAGATAATTACGCCGTTATCACCGAAACTTTTATCAGGAAGTATCATGATAAATGCCCCTGATACAACTGAAATGCCGGGAGTTGTTTTAACATACTGGAATGCAGGACGGAGTACATCTCCTGTTGCATGGTCAGCACCGGATACCTCGCCGTCAGCATCACCGCTTTTTATCATCAGAACACCAAGATAAAGCGGATCTTCTATAAGCACTGATGCCTCTTCTCTTGTCAGTCCTTTGCTTTTCCTTAGTTCAACCATAAGGTCGATGTACTGTTCTTTTTTACCATGCGATAAGGGATTTACAATCGTTGTTTTTTCAATATTTTTCAGACCCAGTTTTGATGCGTGAGACTCTATTTGTGCAGGATCACCTAACAGAATAATCTGAGCAAGTTCCTCTGCAACAGCAATATCTGCAGCTTTTATTATTCGCTCCTCATATCCTTCAGGCAGTACGATCCTTTTATTGTATTTCCTTGCATTCTGTTTGATAATATCTAACAAGTCCATTGTATATCAAGATTTTAAATTATCCGAATTTTTTGTTTTAAATGTACGAAAAAAAAGTCCGAAAATGCAATTCCGGAAAACATGATTATTCTCAGTTTACTGTTTTTTTTTAAATTAGCGGCGCAAAACTGAAATATGGATACCGAACAAAAATATGCAGGTCTGGATTCTCTCGCAGACAACCTTGAAGGTGATCTAAAATATGATAAGATCACAAGGATAATTTATTCAACAGATGCCTCTGTTTATAAAGAGATGCCCCTGGCTGTAATATGGCCAAAGTGTGTGTCTGATCTCAAAAAGATTATTGAATTCGCCTTAAAGGAAAGAATTGGTGTCACCATGAGAGCAGCAGGGACCTCACTTGCAGGTCAGGTGGTAAGTTCAGGTATTATTGTTGATATCTCGAGATACATGAAGAGAATCATAGAGATAAATGAAGAGGAGATGTGGGTAAGAGTTGAACCCGGTGTAGTGCTTGATGAGCTAAACCTGGAACTTAAAAAGAAGGGACTATTCTTTGGTCCTGAGACATCAACCTCAAACAGGTGCAACCTGGCAGGGATGGTAGGAAATAATGCATGTGGTTCTCATTCTATTATATACGGATCAACCAGGGATCATACTCTTGAACTGAAAACCATACTGAGTGACGGAAACGAGGCATCATTCGGGCCTGTTGACAGAGAGACCTTTAACACCAGATCCCGTTTACAGAACCTTGAAGGTGAGATTTACCGTAAAACAAGGGAAATACTTGATGATCCGGTAAACAGAAAAAATATACTTGAGGAATATCCCGATCCGGGTATACCACGTAGAAATACAGGCTATGCCCTGGATCTTTTACTTTCCAGTTGCGTATTTGATGAGAAATCCGAAACGCCTTTCAATTTCTGCAAGATCCTGGCTGGTTCTGAAGGAACCCTTGCAGTCATCACTGAAATAAAGTTGAATCTTGTTAAGCTGCCTCCGGCAAATAAAGCTCTTGTATGTGTTCACCTGGAAAGAAGAAATGATGCATTTTCCGCTAATCTGATAGCATTAAAGCACAAGCCGGCTGCTGTTGAGATGATGGATGATAAGATACTGGAGCTTACAGAAAACCATGCCGGTCAGAAAAAAAACAGGTTTTTCCTTGAGGGAAAACCAGCTGCCATTGTGATTATGGAATTTGTGAAAGAGACATGGGGTGAAATCGAGAATGTTATTGCTTCTTTGATAAATGACTTAAAGTCAGCAGGATACGGATATGCATTTCCTGTTGTGACCGGTAATGATATCACAAAAGTATGGGATCTGCGCAAAGCCGGCCTGGGTGTGCTGGCTAATATGAAAGGCGACTCTAAGCCGGTATCCCTCATTGAGGATACTGCAATCAATGTTGAGCAGATGCCAGAGTATATAGCTGATTTTGAAAAGATGCTTTCAGCTTACGGGAAAGAGTCGGTGTATCATGCTCATATCGGGACCGGCGAACTCCATATAAGGCCTGTTCTTAATCTAAAGGATCCGGCAGATGCAGAGCTTTTCAGAACACTAGGCATCGAGACAGCCAGGCTGGTAAAAAAATACAGTGGATCAATGAGCGGCGAACATGGCGACGGCAGGCTCAGGGGTGAATTAATTCCGTTGATAATAGGCGAACATAACTATAATCTCCTTAAAGAAATAAAAAAAACCTGGGATCCCCGGAATATACTTAATCCGGGTAAAATCACCGACACTCCGCGGATGAACACTTTCCTGAGATATGTACCGGGAAAAGAGACACCTGAAATAGAAACAATATTCGATTTCTCATCAACAGACGGTATAATAAGAGCTGCCGAAAAATGCAACGGGTCTGGCGATTGCCGTAAGACAAGCATTATCGGGGGAACAATGTGTCCATCCTTTATGGTTACCGGGGAGGAACAAAATTGTACAAGAGCCAGGGCAAATATACTCAGGGAATTTCTGTCAGCTGATAAGGATAATCCGTGGGATCATAAGGAAATTTATAAAATCCTTGATCTATGCCTCTCCTGCAAGGGCTGTAAATCAGAATGCCCCTCTGAAGTTGATATTGCAAAGCTGAAAGCAGAATTTCTGCAACACTGGTACGACAAACACGGTATACCGTTAAGAACCAGGCTGATAGCACATATAACACTCCTCAATAAGTTAGGCTCTGTTGCTCCGATGATCTTTAACTTCTTTGTGAAAAACAAACTGACATCAGGACTGGTCAAACGGATTACCAATATTGCACCGGCAAGGTCAATACCTTCATTACACAGGTTTACATTGAGGAGATGGATAAGGAAGAATCTGGAGTCTTTAAATCCGAAAGAGCCTTCAGGTAATGTATGTCTGTTTATCGACGAGTTTACGAACTATAATGATGTACCGACAGGAATATCTGCAGTCAGACTTCTCACATCCCTGGGTTATAATGTTATGACAGTAAACCATGGGGAGAGTGCAAGAACATATCTTTCAAAAGGTTTATTAAGAAAAGCAAGGAAGATAATACGGCGTAACATCTATGTCTTTTCAGATATTATCAATGAAGAGATGCCCCTGGTAGGCATTGAACCTTCAGCTATTTTTGGTTTTCGTGATGAATATCCTGATCTTGCAGGAGATGATCTGAAAGAATCGGCTAATAGAATTGCTGAAAACAGCTTTCTCATTGATGAATTCATTTCACGCGAATTCAGGTCGGGGAAAATTAAAAAAGAATTATTCGCAGATGACCACCGCGAAATAATCCTGCATGCTCATTGTCAGCAGAAGGCTATTTCTTCATCCTCTGGTACAATAGAGATGCTCTCCATACCGGCAAACTACAGTGTAACAGAAATCCCTTCAGGCTGCTGCGGCATGGCGGGATCATTCGGCTATGAAAAAGAACATTTTGAATTGTCCAACAAGATCGGTGAACTGACTCTGTTCCCTGCTGTCAGGAAGGCCGGAGAGAATGTAATTGTTGCGGCTCCCGGTACAAGCTGCAGGCATCATATCAAGGATGGCACGGGAAGGATTGCATTGCACCCTGTTGAGGTGCTGTACAGGGCATTCAGGAAATAAAAAGTTCAAGGTTCAATGCAAAAAGATCCCCTCCTGGGAGATCGGAACGTAGTGGAGATTCCGCGTTAGCGGAAGCTTGTCCCGCGTAGCTTTAGCATAGCGGGAGGTTGGGGGTGGGTTTTTCAAGGTTCAAGGTAAAGTCATCAGCATCTTCGAGGACGGGAAATTTGGTACGAAATTCAGATAATTCCTCCATTGAGATATCTGCTGTAATTGAACATTCCTTATCCTCTGCAGAGACAATAACCACTCCTTTTGGATCAATTATCATTGAGTCACCCAGATAATTAATTCCGGCACCATCGGTGCCAATCCTGTTTGATCCGGCCACAAAGCATTGATTTTCAATTGCTCTTGCTTTAAGCAGGGTCAGCCAGACATCACGCCTGGCTGCCGGCCAATTAGCCACATTTATTAGCAGGTCATAATCATTCCTGTTCCTGCTCCACACCGGGAACCGGAGGTCGTAGCATATATTCGGGCAAATCCTCACCCCCCTGAAACTGAAAGTATGTCGTGTTTTCCCCGGAGTAAATGACTGATTCTCATTGGTCATCCTGAACAAATGCCTTTTATCATATGACCATGATTTTCCCTCAGGTGTAACTAATATCAGTCTGTTAAAAAACATGTTTTCATCCCTGACAATATAACTGGTACAAACACCATATTTACCCTCCCTGGAAATATTTTTCAGCCATTCAAAAGTCTCAGCATCAGGCGGTTCGCTTAATTTTTCAGGATTCATTGAGAAACCTGTATTGAACATTTCCGGCAGAATAACCAGATCGGTATCGGGTTTGATATCTGATAATAACCGTTCCGTCCTGATTAAGTTTCCTCTTTTATTTTCCCATTCAATATCGGATTGGACAATTGTAATTTTCATTTTCAATCGTGTAAGATATTAAGATCCCGGTAAAGCAAAAAAAAAGTACAGGAACGTTATACCTGTACTTCAATAATATGTCTGAAAGCAATTTACTCTGCTGTTATGGATTCATAATAATCGTTTATGATGCCACTGATCAGCGGTTTATAATAGAGCCAGAAGAATCTGCGTAAGTCATCCGGTTTTTTCGTATATATTATACCTTTAAGTTTTTCCACTCCCCGTAACCTTGATGTCCACATGGGAAGATCTGTGGAAGTGAAGTCGCCTGAGAAATAATAGGTTCTCTGAGTTTTGGGTTCCTGGATAACTGCCGGGAACATTTTTGTGAGTCCATATTCAAGCAATGCAGAATCGCCGATTTCTGTCGTATTCAGTTTAAAATGTGAGATCACGTTATTTGCCAGCGGGTCAACAATATCGAACCATTCACCGAAATTTATTGATCCCGGCAGGTTATATTTTGCACAATAAGTTGTATCAGTAACGATCTGGACCGGTTGGTTGTTAACATGAGTCCCTTCCTCAAGAACTATGATTGATTTATCTCTGAGAAGTACTATACCCGGTTTAGTGAACGTCCAGGGTTTTTTGTCCTGTTTTCGGTACATAGCTGTCATCCATATAGGGAAGTCTTGGTTCAGAGTATCAAGAGATGTGAAGTATTTTCCTGTCCAACCCGTATATTTAATCTCAAGTCTCTCCTGAATTCTATACGCTTCGTATGCCGGTGTGGGGTATTCAAAATTGTTATATTCAAGCAGGATAAGTTTATCCCTGTCCTTCATCTCCTTTATGAGGAAGTTATCGTTGCTGTTAAGCCCGCCATATAATTTTCTTGACCGGCGGCTCTTACTTATTCCCTGATACCAATCGTTAAAAAATACTCCGTATGTATCGGTAATGTACAGAACATCAGTCTTTTCAGCAAGCTCAATGACATTTGCAATACGATAATCATTCCTACCCCATAGTTTCTCTTTCTTTGGCCGTGTTGGTATAAAGCCATAATAATCTTTTTTGTAGGAGTAACTTGACTTTTTCTCTTTTTTGACAAATCTGTCATGGGTTAAAACCCAATTAAGTGATTTATGTTTTACACGTTCAAAAGTAGAGACAGTCTTGTCGACTATAATGATTTCCAAAGGCTTTTTTGTCTGGAAAGTCCAGCGAAGCAGATTTATTACCGGCAGAGCTAAAAGTACCACCAGGACAATAATAACTATAAGCAGAGGTTTTTTCATAGCTGAATTGATATCTGAGAGTATTCAAATATTAACACTATCTAAGTACAGTGATAAAATCTCTAAATCAATTGTTAAATGTATTAATTTATTTTTTTTAAAGAAAATAAATTTCGACCAATTTAGTAAAAATTATTTAACCACAAAACTGATAATACCCGCAAGCAGTATTATAACCTCTTTTATCCGCACCTCCTTTCAATACATCATCAGGCAGAATCTGTATTGCATTTACTTGTCCGATAGACGGCCTCAGCTTTGTCTCATGTCCCATTTGTTTCAATTCAAGCAAAGTCAGACTGTCCAGACTATTAGCCTCATAGCTTATCCAGTCGGGCTGCCACTGATGATGAAACCTTCCTGTATCAACGGCTTCACCTATGCTCATATTATGTTCAATTACATTTATTATTGCCTGAAAAACAGATGTGAGTATTGTTGAACCTCCGGGTGAACCGGCTACCAGAAAAAGTTTTCCATCTTTTTCAACAATCACGGAGGTCATAGAATAGGAGCAATTGTGCGCAGGGCACAGGACGCAGGTCGCAGGTTAGAAAAGGGCACAAATTAAAACCTTGAAAATGGTATTTTATATTACTTTTACACAAACTTCGGTTTATGCTTTCAAATCAACCCCTTGCCGAAAGGCTTAGGCCAAAAGATCTTGATGAATTTTGCGGTCAGGATCACCTTGTCGGGAAGAATGCCGTATTAAGAAAGTTAATTGAATCCGGTAATATTCCTTCAGTTATTTTTTGGGGTCCTCCGGGAGTAGGAAAAACAACGCTTGCATCAATCATTGCACATAAGCTGAAGCGGCCATTCTTTCATCTCAGTGCGGTACATTCAGGAGTAAAAGATGTGAGAGACACGATTGAGAAAGCAAAAAAACAACAGTTCTTCAATCAGCCAAATCCTATCTTATTCATTGATGAGATACACCGGTTCAATAAATCGCAGCAGGATTCTCTGCTGAGTGCTGTTGAGCAGGGAATAATAATCCTGATAGGTGCAACAACCGAGAATCCGTCATTTGAGGTCATATCCCCTCTTCTGTCACGCTGCCAGGTTTATGTCATGAATCCGCTTTCGGTAAATGAGCTTTCCGGACTACTGAACAGAGCCTTGAAAAAAGATACCTATCTTGCAGAATATGAAATTGAAATAGCTGAATATGAGGCAATCATGCGTTTTTCAGGAGGAGATGCCCGGAAATTATACAATGCACTTGAGCTTGTGGTATCGTCAGAGATCGATACTTCAGGATCAGATAAAATAGTCATTACAGATGAAAAGGTACTGGCTTATGTTCAGGAGAACCTGGCGCTTTATGATAAGAATGGTGAACAGCATTATGATATCATCTCGGCTTTTATCAAGTCATTAAGGGGAAGCGACCCTAATGCAGCCGCTTACTGGCTTGCCAGAATGGCAGAAGGAGGTGAGGATCCTAAATTCATTGCACGCCGTATGGTGATCCTCGCAGCTGAAGATATCGGCATGGCAAATCCCAATGCCCTTCTTCTTGCACAGTCCTGTTTTGATGCCGTCAATGTAATTGGCTGGCCCGAATCAAGGATAATACTTGCAGAAGTAGCTGTTTACCTTGCAACATCTCCAAAAAGCAATGCATCATATATGGCCATTGAAAATGCTACTGAAGCTGTCCGGGAGAGCGGAGATCTTCCTGTTCCGCTACACCTGAGGAATGCACCAACAAAACTTATGAAAGATCTCGGGTACCATAAAGATTATAAATATGCTCACAGTTATGAGGGTAATTTTGTAAAGGAGAATTACCTTCCTGAGGAAATTAATGGCTCGAAATTCTATGATCCCGGAAATAATCCAAAGGAAGAAGAGATAAGGAAGAGGCTCAAAGAATTATGGAAAGATATTTACGATTACGAAAAATAATAGTATTACAGAATGATTTTTGAAAATAAGGAGATTATTTTTTTAACTTTACAATAGAATGATAAAAACCGGAATAAATATTCCACTGCTGAAACACCCCGATTCCGGTAATTTCCTGTTGATTGCCGGGCCTTGTGTCGTTGAAGGTGAAGATTTGGTCTTTGAGATTGCTGAACACCTAGTTACACTGTCTGATAAATACAAGCTCCCTTTTGTTTTTAAAGCATCATACCGTAAAGCCAACAGGACAAGAATCGACTCATTCTCAGGAATCGGAGATGAAAAAGCCCTTAAAATACTTGCCGGTGTCAGGGAAAAATTCTCTGTTCCGGTAATAACTGACATTCATAATCCGGATGAGGCAGAAATAGCTGCACAGTATGTTGATGTTCTTCAAATCCCGGCTTTTCTCTGCCGTCAGACCGATCTTCTTGTTGCTGCGGCCAGAACAGACAAATGGATAAACATCAAGAAGGGGCAATTTCTGTCTGGCTCATCAATGAGGTATGCAGTTGAAAAGGTAAGAGATTCAGGAAACAATAACATAATGGTAACTGACCGTGGTAATATGTATGGCTATCAGGATCTTGTTGTTGACTTCAGGAACATTCCGGAAATGCAGAAGACAGGCGTACCTGTAATTATGGATATTACCCATTCACTTCAGCAACCCAACAGGGAATCAGGAGTATCAGGCGGTGTACCGGAGATGATTGAAACCATCGGAAAAGCAGCTATAAGTGTTGGTGCAGATGGTATTTTCATAGAGACACATCCTGATCCTTCATCTGCCCTGTCGGACGGAGCCAACATGCTGAAAATGTATGGTATGGACGACCTTTTATACAAGCTTGTTGCATTAAGAAATACCATAAAAACATTTAATTCGTAGTCTTAAATTTTAAATTTTACATTTTATGAAAAAAATTCTTCTGATCACAACATGTCTTTTTACGGCTATTGTGATAAATGCACAGTCTCTGGAAGAGATTGTAAAGAATTACTCGGCTGCCAATAAGCTGGATCAGCTGTCAGGTAAGCAAACAATAAAGATTACTGCCAGCATGTCGATGATGGGTATGGATATGCCTATGGAGATGTGGATGAAGAAACCGAACAAAATCAAGACTGTAACCAATATGGGAGGACAGGAAATGATACAGGTTTTTGACGGAGAAAAGGGATATGCAGTTAATCCCATGGCAGGTTCAATGGAACCGGTAGAAATGACTGCCGAGCAGGCTAAGGATATCCAGCGTAACAATGTGTTCCACAACTACCTGGATAGTTATCTTAAGGAGGGAAAACTCACTCTTGAAGGAGAGGATAATGTTAATGGAAAGCCGGCCTATAAGATAAAAGCAGATCTCGAAGGAGGATCCACAGCATACTTGTTTATCGATAAGAGTTCCTATCTTCTTTTAAAGACAACCACAGATGTAACCCAGGGAGGAATGGCAATGACTGTTGAAGCCATACCATCGGATTATACTGATAATAACGGAGTTTTTCTTCCAATGAAGACTACAACAATGGTGAGCGGGATGGAAATCATTACAACATTCAATAAAGTTGAGGTTGATATACCCATTGATGATAGTGTATTTACTATAAAACAGTAGTGACGTTGGATTCAACGTCACTACGTTTTCTTTTGCAGCCGGTCTGTAAGCCGGGTTCTGTATATTTCCATCATTTACCTGGCCCTGCCATCACTGACAGGATCGTACGACCTACCCCCCGGCATTGAACGAGCAGCCCTTGGAGCCGGTATACATGGTCTCTCAACCCATAAGGTGTACGGCTTCCTGTGTTACCACCGGAACCGGTGAGCTCTTACCTCGCCTTTTCACCCTTTCCCCCCTGAGCGAAACTCAGAAAGGAGGTTATTTTCTGTTACACTACTATACCCTCGCGGATATCTTCCTGTTAGGAAGTATGGTGCTCTTTGTTGCCCGGACTTTCCTTCCCGATCCCGAGTACTCGGGAGGGACGATGGAACAACCTGCTGCACTGCAAAGTTAATAAATCTTTCTATTATGATAAAAGGATCTGAATTTGGCTATTTTTGCAAAAAAAAATAATAACGGTATGACGGTACGACGGTTCGGCGGTATGACGGTTTTATGATAATATGTATAATTCCCCTCCTGGGAGAGCCTGTCCCGACCGGTAGGTCGGGAGGACAGGGGTGGGTAATAAAATATGAAAATTTTTCCTGATATAAATATTAATGATTTTGATTATGATCTGCCTGAAGAGAGGATAGCTCAGTATCCGGTCAGGGAAAGAGATGGTTCAAAATTACTTATATATAATAAAGGCATCATATCCGGTGATCTGTTCAGGAATATTTACCGTTACCTGCCTTCTGATTCCCTGATGGTGTTCAACAATACCAGGGTTATCAGGGCACGTATCATCTTCAGGAAAGAGACAGGAGCAAATATCGAGGTCTTTTGTCTTGAGCCGCTGTCACCATGTGATTATGAACGGTCGTTCACTTCGGGAAGCCCTGTGGAGTGGAAATGCATTATCGGAAATCTTAAGAAATGGAAGAACAGCTTAATTAGTTGCTCATTTGTGCACAGGGAAAAACATTATACCCTTTCTGCTTCGAAGATAAAAGCTGAAGGTGAAGCCTGGCGGATACTATTCACCTGGGATTCTCCTGAAATAAGCTTTGGAGAGGTAATTGAGGCTACAGGACATATTCCTCTCCCACCCTATGTGAAGCGGGAAGAGGAGGATGAGGATTATATACGATACCAGACAATTTATTCAAAAATAAATGGTTCCGTTGCCTCACCCACGGCAGGATTACATTTTACTGAATCAGTACTTGAAGAGATCCGAAAGAAGGGTATCCGTAAGACTGATTTGACACTTCATGTCGGAGCTGGCACGTTCCGACCCGTAAAAACAAAAGATATTACACTTCATGAGATGCACTGCGAACATTTTATCATAAGTAAGGAACTCATTGAAACCCTGTTATCACATCAGGGCAGGATCATTGCTGTAGGAACAACAAGTGTCAGGGCTCTGGAATCACTTTACTGGATGGGAGTACAGATAATCTGTAAATCCGAAAATAAAAGTGATGATTTCTTCGTTGATCAGTGGGAACCTTATAACCAGGAGAAGGAATACGCTTTACCTGAATCCCTTGAATCAATTCTTAACTTAATGAATAGAAGAAAAACCCGGTTTTTCCGGGCTTCTACCAGGATAATGATAATTCCCGGTTACAGATTTCATGTGATCAACGGTATGATTACCAACTTTCATATGCCTAAAAGTACTCTACTCCTCCTTGTATCAACATGGACCGGAGATGACTGGAAAATGATCTACAGGAATGCTTTGGAAAACGATTACAGATTCCTCAGTTATGGGGACAGTTCATTGCTGCTGTGAAACATGATCACATCTTGCAAGTTGACCCTCTGAATGATATAAAGATTTACCTTTGCATTTAAACTGTTTTTTTGTTTATTTGCGAAAAATTTTCAGGCATGGACAGTAATATTGTTGTGAAGCAGATGCAGGCAATCATGAGGTTTTTAATGTCATTGTTTTACATTGGTACCGGAATATTCCTTCTTTTCTTTGCTGATAATTTTCAGATTGATAAAGCTTTGCGCAATATAGTCGGCGCAGCTTTTCTTTTTTATGGCATATACAGGATTTACACTTCTTTTATAACACTTTTTAAACTGTTTTTCAGAAGGGATGAAGGTGAGGATTAATACTGTTGTTCCTGAGTCCGCTTTGTCCTGGCACATACTTTGCAGTACTAATAAGTGGATAAGATAAAAATAAGGTTATGAGAGTTGCGCTTTTTATACAAAAAATTACTAATATTACGTGCCGTAAAATGTTTATCATCAACAGGATTAAAGTGGCCGGATCGTACAATCATTTTATTAATTCAGGATTTCGTATTCTTATTGCGGTTTTCCTGATTTCCCTCATCTCATGTCAGGGTAACACTACAAGGCTGGATGAATCACCAACCAGGGGAGACATAAGGATAATTGCAGATGAATCATTTCAACCTCTTATTGATACGGAGGTTAAAACATTCACCAGTCTTTACATTAATGCAAAGATTAAGCCCCTTTATAAACCTGAATATGATGTTATAAATGATTTCATGAATGATTCAGTAAAGGTGATTGTAACAAGCAAAAAACTTACTGAAGACCAGATTCAGTATCTGCGTGATTCTCTTATTATTGCCCGCACAACCGCGTTTGCATGGGATGCAATTGCACTGGTAACGAACAAGGAAAATAACGATACGCTTTTAAATTATGAAGATATCAGGGATATTTTTCTTGGAAACATAACCAGGTGGAATGGACTGGATCAAAGATCAAAGCTTGGAGATATCAGGGTAATTTTTGACAATACGAAATCAGGTAACATAAGATATTTTAAAGAGCTGTTTGAAATTGAAAATGCACTGCCTGATTATTTTTATGCTGTCAAGAACAACCCTGAGGTAATAGATTTCGTTTCAAAAAATAAAGATGCACTTGGTATTGTGAGTGTTAACTGGATTAGCGACAGAGATGATTCACTGAGTATGAGTTTTATCAAAAAGGTAAATATTGTTGGAGTATCAGAGAGATTTAGCAGTGACGGTACATATTACAGACCGGATCAGGGGTCTATTTATCTCAAATCATATCCTTTTGTAAGGGAGATATTTTTTATTTCAAGGGAGACTTTTCACGGACTGGGTGCAGGATTGATCCAGTGGTCAACTGCTGAACAGGGACAAAGGATAGTACTTAAATCGGGACTCGTTCCGGCAACAATGCCAATCAGGCTCGTACAGATAAAAACGGAATAACGGACAGCGTACAGCGTAAAGTGTTTAAAAGTAGAAAGAAAACAAGGAATAATTAAGAAGTAAAAAGGGAAAAAGAGACAAAGTTTTGTCAGAAACAAAAAATTTGTATAATTGACTTCAAATAAATTAATAATTATGAAACGTTCAATCTTGAATAAGGGTTTATTTCTGACGGTTGCACTGGCAATATTGGTTATTTCAAAAAATCAGGCCCAGGACCTTAATTCAGCACTTCTACTGACAAAAAGTGAGCAGTATGATAATGCCGGAGAAATGTTACAGCAGTTGATTCAAAATGAGCCTTCAAACAGCAAATATTATTTCTATCTTGGAGAAAACAAGCTTCTGGAATATTTTTCTGATACAATATCCAACTCATTTACTTTGGCTATTAATTCGGCAAAGGAAACGTATCAGAAAGGGGTTGATGCTGATCCGAATTATCCTCTCAATTATGTTGGTCTTGCCAAAGTAGCATATTACAGTGGTGACGACAATACTGCTGATGAGATGCGTGCTAAGGCAAAAAGCTTCCTTCTGCCTTATAAGAAGATTAAAAAGATAAATCCCCCGGCCGATGTATATTCATTTACACTGGCAAAACTGGCCGAATCATATATTAAGGACAGGAAAGTTGACACTGCTGTAACTCTTCCACTGGTAAGGGAAGCAATAAGGATCGCTCCTAACAATCCGGAGATATATCTGATTGCAGGTGATATCTACATCCTCGCAAATGATGGATCGAATGCTATAAAGAACTATAACCTGGCACAGTTTGCCGACCCCACTTCGCCTACTGCAGCTATGAAGATCGGAAGTATTTACGTAAGAGGCAAGAGCCTGCAGTTTGCAGTTCCATATTTCGAGGAAGCTATAAGTCTCGATCCAAATTTTGCCCCTGCATACAGGGAGCTTGGCCAGCTCTACTGGATGGCCCAGCGACTTGAGCAGTCAAAGGCAAATTACAAGAAATATCTTGAACTGAGTGCCGGAAATATTCCTGCACAAACAAGGTATGTAACTTCACTCTTTTATGCCGGAGACTATGATGAGGTAGTAAAAATTGTTGAAGAGATCCTTGCAATTGACGACTCAAGGTCATTCCTTAACCGACTTGCAGGCTATTCTTATTATGAAAAGAAAAACCCTGATTATGAGAAGGCTCAATACTATATGGAGCAATTATTCAATACAGTATCAGAAGAAAGAATATTATGGAAAGACCATCATTACATGGCAAGGATTCTGATGAATAAGAACCAGAATTATCTAAAGATGGTTGATGAGCTTAACAGCATTCAGAAACAGCTTGATAAAGAAATATCAAGGTACTCTTCAGCTTCTTCTGCCATGAAATCAAAGATCAAACCTGCGCTGGATGAGCTTACAAGCAAGGTTGCCGAACAAAAAACCGCGGTTGAAAATGCCAGCGAAGAAATTGACAGGGGATTCAGCGAATATGAAAAAGTTATTGAAATGAAACCCCAGGACAAAGCCGTATTAAGTGAAATGGCAATCAATTATTACAATTTTAAATTTTACAACAAGGCAGCTAAAACCTGGGCTAAAATGATAACTCCCGGTAAAGAAAAAGTTGAGGAATACATGCAGATCGGAAGAACATATTATATCGGTGAGAATTACAAGGCTGCAGACTCAACATTCAGTATTGTCATCCAAAAATGGCCTGAGGAAGTCCAGGCATACGTGTGGGTTGCCAGAACTTATTCCAAAATGGATCCCGATTATAATTTGGGGTTTGCAAAACCAAAGTTTGAAAAAGTCATTGAAATGACAAAGTCAGACTCGCTTAAATATGAATCTGAAATGGCGGATGCTATGCAGTATCTTGGATTTTATCATATGTCAAAAGAGAATTTTACAACATCAAAAAATTATTATAACAGGCTTATCAATCTTAATCCTGATAATAACGAAAATAAAATAAAAGGCTATAATGGATTAGGGTTGATAGAATTCCGTATGGCCTATAATGAAAAAGAGAATGAAAAGAGGCTGCCCTATCTTGCAAGATCAGCAAATGCATACAACAATATTCTGGAAATTGATCCCAACAATGCCACAGCTAAAAATCAGATTAATACTATTCGTAATTTCGAAGCACAAGTAAGAAAAGGGATCAATCCTAATGAAATAAAAGGAGTTGTAAAGGATGCTGCAACGGGGCAGGGTATTGCATATGCTTCAATCAGGGTCAAAGACACTGCTGTTGAAAACCTTAGCAACACTCGTGGCGAATATAAATTTGAAATTCCACAGGGCTCTGAAATGCTGGTGATATCTGCCGAAGGATACAAAACTAAAGAGATCCCGGTAACAGCATCCAGAACTTATAACGTTTCTCTTGAAAAATAATATTCAGATCCGGGAAATTATTTCAAAAAAAAATTAGGGTATAGAGGTAAATTAACGGTCTTATTGATTGAGGATGTTATACTAACCAATCAAAAAGAACAATAATATCATAATTTATTTGAAAAAAACAATTGATAATATATATATTTGCGAATTGTTAAATCTTAAACCTAAACAAATCGATTAAAATGAGTAAAGGAAGTAGTAGATTCAAAGATGCGCTGCAGAATATATTTGCGGCAAGTGCTATTTTAATAGCTTTTGTGGTATCCTATTTATTATTTGTCAATATAATGGGTAATCCGGTTAACTTCGAAGGGGGTAATCCCAAAGGCCAAGCTCTTGAAGGGAACTATCTGGGGATCATATATAAAGGTGGTTTCATTGTTCCTATTCTTATGACTTGTGTTCTATCGCTTATAATCTTCGTTTTTGAAAGGTTGATCACACTTTCAAGAGCTAAGGGAAAAGGCAGGTTAAACTCATTTGTCCGCCAGCTTCAGACTCTCCTTAATGAAGATAAAATTGAAGAGGCCATGGATGCTTGCGATAAGCAAAAGGGTTCTCTGGCCAATGTTATGAAAGCAGGCCTGATACGTTACCGTGACCTTCAGAAGGACAAGGAACTTGAGAAAGACCAGAAGATCCTTTCTATCCAGAAATCCTTCGAAGAAGCCACTGCACTCGAATTACCCATGCTGTCAAGGAACATGGTAATTTTCTCAACTCTGGCTTCCATATCAGTGTTAATAGGTCTTATTGGAACAGTGTTAGGAATGATTCGTGCATTCGCTGCACTTGCTCAGTCAGGAGCTCCTGATGCATTAGCTCTCTCACAGGGTATATCTGAAGCTCTTGTAAATACCGCGTTCGGTATCACAGGATCGACTTTATCAATCATTGCCTTCAATTATTTCTCAACATCAGTTGATTCATATACATATAAAATAGACGAAGCAGGATTCAGCCTTACGCAAAATTTTGCCACATCCCTTAAAACCGTATAGTAATAAATTTATCTTTTGGATTAATCATATAAGAAAAAACTGTAATGCCAAAGATTAAATTACCAACAAAGTCACCCCGAATCGACATGACGCCGATGGTTGACCTCTTTTCGGTAGTACTTATTTTCCTTATGCTTACCACTACAATGAGACAACCTGAACCGGCCATTGTTGATACTCCATTTTCAATATCAGAAAAACCTACACCTGATTTTAATATGATGACTTTCCTCATTTCAAATGATGGAAAAGTCTTCATGAATTTCGATAACGGCCCTGATACCCTGCTTGCATACAGACCAAAAATTCTGGAGGATATGGGTAAAAGATATGGTATCGAATTTACTCAGGAAGAACTGAGAACTTTTGAAAAATATAAATCTTCACTGGGAGTCCCGATAATGCAGATGAAAGAATTCCTGAACACTAAAAATAGTAAAGCAAGGGATGAGCTGCAGGTTGGAATTCCTTTGGACTCAGCCGACAATCAATTGGCAATGTGGATATTGTATGCACGCCAGGAGAATCCGAATATTAACGCTTGTATAAAAGGAGATGCCAGGGCTGAATTCCCGGTTGTTAAGAAAGTTCTGGATATACTTCAGGAAAGGAATGTGAGCAGGTTTAATCTGATTACCAGTCTTGAAGCAGCTAAAATTAACTTAGAAGAAATACAACAGTGATATGGCAGAAATAATTCAGGAAGAAAAAGGAAAAGACGGGAAGAAGAAAACCAAAAAGCATCCGCCGCATATCGACATGACACCTATGGTAGACCTTATGTGTCTTCTTATTGTCTTCTTTATGCTTACAACTGCTTTCAGTAAAGCCAAGATCATGGAGATTGTACTCCCCGAGAAGCTAAAGGATCCTAATCAGGAAGCCCCGAAGATTTCAGCGAGCCGTACCCAGAATATTATTCTTGGTCCGGAAAATAAAATCTTTTATTATCCGGGAACTGTAAAAGCTGAGGATTATAATAACCTGCCACCGCTCAGGGAAACTGATTTCAGCGCCACAGGTGTCCGTCAGATACTCCTTGGGTGGAACAGAACATTGTTCAAAAAGATTGATGATTTTAAACAGCAGGTTCTCAGAGGGGAAATAGAGATTTCCCAGGATTCTGTTCAGGGTGCAATCCGAAAGCTTAAAAATGATGATGATACCGGACCTATTGTGCTTATAAAAGCGTACAAGGAAGCAAATTACGGGAATTTCGTCGACATACTGGATGAGATGAATATCTGCGGAGTTGCTCATTATATGTTTGTTGATATTGCCTTTTATGAAGAGAAGATGGTGGAAGCAGCCGCCGGCATCAGTTCTGCTGAAGAATCATCATCCAATTAATCTGTAAATCTTAAAAAAATGGCAAAAGAAAAGATAAAAGCTCCTGCCTTCGATGACATAGTCTTCGAAATTAGGAATAAAGAGTACGGAGCTTACAGGTTACGCAAGAAATACAGCCGTAACGTGCTGATCGCAACTGTGTTAGGAGTTATCATTATAGCTACGGCTATTATCACTCCGTACCTTAATGCCAAGGCTATTGAAGGCAGGCAAAAAAGGACAGAAAGAGAAGTTGAGATAACGATGGAAAACCTTGATCAGCCAACCGATTTAGTAGCTCCTCCTCCTCCTGCCCCGCCTCCTCCCCAGGAGACCGTCCAGCAGGCAAAATATGTTCCGCCAATGGTTGTTGACTCTGTCAAACCCGAGGAAACCGTACAGCTCATGACTGCTGACGATGCCCAGATTGAGATTCAGAACGAAGAGGTTGTTGAATATGTTGAACCAGTGAAGGAAGAGATACAGGAGGAAGAACCTGAAATCGAACCTTTTGTGGTCGTTGAAGAAATGCCAATGTTTCCAGGCGGGGAACAAGCCCTTCTGCAGTATATCCGAGAACATACAAATTACCCTGAAGTTGCCAAGGAAAACAATATCCAGGGCAGGGTTATCGTGAGATTCTGTGTAACTTCCAAGGGTGGTGTCAACCAGGTCAGCGTACTTAAAGGCGTTGATCCGGAACTTGATGAAGAAGCCATGAGGGTAGTCTCAACGCTTCCTGCATTTAAGCCGGGGAAACAGGGTGGTCAACCGGTACCGGTATGGTATATGGTACCTATTACATTTGCTCTTAAATAGTCGATCCTTAAGAAGTCTGTTTAACAATAATTTACCAGGATCTGATATTCCTGGGTCATTATCTTGATAATTTCATTTAAGACACAGATAATAGATTTACGGATTTCCCGGAGCATCTTCATCATATTGAATGCTGCCCCTGCCAAAATGGTGTTAATCATGTCACCCTCAACGCCTTTGAGGTAGTTTCTCAATACTCGGTGATCTTGTTTTAAATGTCCTATAATTGGTTCTATTGATGCTCTTCTGCGGAACTGCTCTCTGTCTTTGGCTTTTTGATATGCGGACTTGCCTTTCCCTGAGCCTGGTATTTTAATATTGACTCCCAGAATGTGTTTTCGCCCCTTACAGCCTCTGTCAACCAGAGCAGTTTCAGGCAGTCGACCCAATAGATCTTCAACCTGTGCCAATTGAGGTTCAAGAGTGTGCCCATCGTAAATATTATCTTCAAATGCCATGGCCCCAACTACTATTCCACTTTTCTTTGTAAGAACAAAACTGCTTTTATTTCCAAATTCATACTTCTTATGCTCTTTGCCTTTTGAGATACACTTTACCTCCGGCGCATGAAAACTGTATATCTTGTTATTGTCATCTCTTTTCTGTCCAAGAACACGGTAGTATAACCAGAGCTGATCATCATAACAGTTCAGACGATCAATGTCATCAAGTCCTCGTTCAACGTCTCTTACCAACCGGCCTGCAATGGTTTTAAGTTTACGTGCAGCCGCATTGGCCTTTTTACGCTTCTTCGGATGTTCCCGGAACCTCTGCTCAATCATTAATTGTTTGACTATTCGCCTATAACTTTGTCTCAACGTTATGTCTTCTTTTTCAGCGATCTTCCGGCAACCCTCTATTATTTTCTTATGAAGTTTGGAATCGGTCGGGAAAGTAATGTTCTTTTCCTGTACGGTTGTATCTATAAGCACTTCCTTCTCATGAACTTCCTTAGAATCAAACAGGCTTATACTTAATTTTAATATTTTCTGTGCTCCAACTTCTCCAATACGTCTGCGAAAATGTACAAACTCACTCGGGTCAAACGGCTTTTCATACTGGAAAAAGGTCTCCCCACAGAAGTACTGCCAATAAGGATTCTCAATCCACCTATCCACAAAAGTCTCATCTCCAAGATTATACATCTGTTTCAGTATCATGCTCCCAACCATCTTCCTAACCGGAACTGCTCGTCTCCCCATGTATGGATAATAGATCGAAAACTCCTTATCAACTGATTTCCAGTCTATTCGCTGAGCCAACAATACCAACTCATGATCCATATTGATTACACTTACAAGGGGAATTTGAAAAACATTCAACTGCGGGTGCTTAATAAATTTTCCTTTCATTTTGCAAGGTTTTTAACGAATTTACTCATTACCTTGCAGATTATCAATCATATTTATTAACACTAATTGTTAATAATCAACACTTTAAGTACTTTTTAAGGATCGACTATATAATAGTTCAAAATCGATAAATAAATAAAAAAGTGAAAAAGCTTTGATTTCAGGACAATATAATGAAGAACACAATTTTTCTTCTGATTCTTACCTTTTTA
>Ga0307437_1000570_pt1 | contig 28342 bp, 21 predicted proteins | sample SalMarWE160390MG_FD_202146 | JGI IMG/M metagenome (GOLD analysis project Ga0307437, IMG submission 202146) | Salt marsh sediment microbial communities from the Plum Island Ecosystem LTER, Massachusetts, United States - WE1603-90 | ecosystem: Environmental > Aquatic > Marine > Intertidal zone >...
TTACCTTGAATGATTTTTTTAATAAACCCCATATTCCGCCTCCATGCGAAGAAAAACAATTATTTTAACATTCTTACATCCTCTTTTTTCATCACACCAACACAGCCTGGTAAAACTTTTACCATCGCAGCATAAAGCTGGCACTCAAACGGCCCTTGCCCCTCCTGGTGTCGTCGGTCGCCCTGAGAGGATAGCCATAATAACAGGCGGCACTGAGATTATCGCCGAACTCCATAATCGTCCCAACTCCAACCGACCACAACGTCTGATTGTCCTTCTCACCCGCCACAGGATCTTTCATATCCGATCGGCCATAATCCATAAATACCAGAGGAGACAACTTGCTCAGCATAAAATCGTTGTTCGTTGCCTGATTCGGATCAGCTCCCGTTTCATCACGCTCAACCGCTTCATTATACCTTAGCCAATCGAATTCATACTGAACCGAAGCCAGTATCCCGCCATCGGCAACAACTTCATATTCGTCATAACCTCTGACAGAGTACATTCCCCCGAAAGACGTCATCTTAGCGGGTACCAATCTTTCATCGCTCGTTATCCACCTGCAATTACTCCTGAGCTGATGGTATTTGTTTTGGTCCATATACTGGTTATGGCTCGCGGAGAGCGTATAAATGCTAAAATCAGGATCCGCCTGCGTGCGTGCAAGATTAAATCTTCTGCTGCTCGAACCGTCGATACTCTGTTGACGGTTAAGCGACAGAGATGTATTCGATATATCGCTCGAACGACGAAGCTCTGCGCCGACTCCGAACAAGTCCATTTCAACATCGGACGAAGCGGTCGGAAACAACGAGGGCGTGACCTTGCTACGTTCGTGACTGAGTGAACCGGTGATATCAAAGAACCATCCCCTGTGCTGGTAGGCATTGTATCGCAGCAAAGCACCATAGAATGTCCCTCGGCCGAGGAAATTGAACAGGCCGCTCTCGGGATTTATATCGAACTCGCTGTGCCCCGCGTAGATGTTAAGGCGAAGTCGCGGGCCCATTACAGGCAGGTCGTAGCTGCCGAAAATCGAGTAATCATCATCGATTGTCGAATCCGGCTTGGCCTGATAAACAGTTGTGAATCTGTCATCGATACCTAAAAGATTTGTATTGATCAGACCAATCCTCGGAGACCATTGCCTTTCGTTCGTACCGGAATTATCCACCTGAATAAAATAATGCCAGGGATCCGTTTCATAGATATCATACTGAACTTTCAGTGAGTTAGGCTCGGTTGCTTTTGATACCATTACTGAAACATGCCTGTCCGGATTTAAGTTCAGAAGGTTAACGAAATAATCGAGCGATTTCTGATTCGCCACTCTGCCGACTTTTACCGGCGACCATTTCTCAAAAGAGGAACGGCGAAGCAGGCCGGCCTCAACCTCATTCTGATCGGCTCCATAATACCTGATATTAACTTCGCCAACCGGAGCTTCGATAACATTGACAGCTAAAACCCCGTCAACCAGTTTCATCCGTCCTGTTATTGTCCCCTCGGGGACATAAACGTAAATACCAGCGTAATTCCTGGCTCTGTACGCAGAGAGAATATATAAAGTCAGGCCCTGTATGGTTCTTAAAGAAACTTCCTGCTCCTGTTCGGGCTGTAATAAGAGCGCCTGGAGATTTGTAAAATCATAAAGATACTGGCTCTCGGCCTTAAGCAAAGGCTTATCGGACGCATTATAAATTTGGGGCATCTGCTCCAGGAGCTCTTCATCAGTTATCAATATGTTGCCGCGGATGCGGATTTCCTTTACCACCAAACGCGGAGTTCTATCTTCCGGTAAATTAGGTTCCGGTATTCGTACTTCTTCTTCGACCAACATTTCTCCTGTTGTTTCGTCTGCCATCCCCTGGGTGAGATTCTGCGAATCGGCAGAGGCCGATTCCGAAGATAGCGCCGTGCCTGGAGCAATACAAATAATCAACCCCAAGAATAGAAATACGAACAACACTTTAATCTGGGTAATCATCATATAACTTCTCCCGAATCAGCCAATTGTTATATGCTAAACATATACCTTTCAAAGAGTTATTTTAGCAAGTAAAAAAATGTGTTGAAGAAAAAAATCTGTTTAAGACATTTTTCATTTACCTCCTCTGACAAAAATACGCCACAAGATTATAGGACGTAACGCCGTCCGGACCTGTGATAAGATCGTCATACAGGATTAATTTAATAAGCCCTTTATCAGTATTGATAATAACGATTTTAAAACGATTAATTATAAAGAAAAGCCATCAACAAATTGAACGCCGCAATAAAAAGAAAACAGAAGGTTCACTCAGTAATCCGTTCTTGAGATATAAAATTCTCCAACATATTTTTTTTATTTTTTGCAGGTTAATTATAAAGAAATGAAATTCAAGGTAAGAAAACAGTATGTATATTCACCTGATTTCCTCTTGCTTGTTATCGAAAGTTTTACGCTTGTCTCAGGTGAGCTCTTCGATTTGGTCTTTCGCAGACTCCTTTCCGGAAGGATCTGAAGATATACTCTTTATAGGTGTTTTTTGAACGGGCGCTTTCTCTGCCGGGCCAGCTTTATCCAATAAAACCTCCTTCCTGTTTTTAGCCTCACCAATTATAGCGATGCTCTCTACCACGGCCAACAGGCTTAACAAAAAGCTGAGCGTACTTTCCGCGCCCTGATTCATATTAATACCATCTCTCATAAGCCCGTCATTACAACCTTTCGTTCTAAAATCATAAAGCGGTATGTGGAGGTCGTTCCGACCGAGAAACCAATCAAATGCTTTTCTTTGGAGTGTCAAAAAATAATCGTTTTGTGTGGCATCATAGGCGGCTCTGAGCATCATAACCATACCGGCGGCTTCTATCGGCTGTTGATCAAATGCAGCCTTTGTTCCTCCGCGTTCATACCAGCCGTTGCAGCCTATGAAACTAAAATGCTTGCCGTTAAATGTGCTGGCCAAAAGAAATTCGCATGTTTTTTCCGCAAGTGCTATATACTTTTTATTATCACAGGCATGGCCCGCTACGAACATAGCGTGAGGCAAAACAGCGTTGTCGTATGTCAACGCATCCTCAAACCATTGCCAATCCGGATAGTGACTTTCTTCATACTGAGTGACAAGTTCGTCCGCAGCCAATTCCAATTGCCGTTTTATTTCGCTGGCCCCGGGAAACTGTTTGAGGTAATCACACATACCGAGTATAGAATACGCCATTCCCTTCGGCACTTGCTTCTGGATATGTTCGACGGATTTATCAAAGCAGTCTTTGATAACCGACAAATACAACGGTGTCGGCGGTTTCGCCATAACCGTTCCAAACGCCCATAAAACTCTCCCGAAAGCATCGCTTTTCGCTTCCTTCCTGAACCATGTCCTTTCAAAATTCATCATATTTTTGACGGAACCATCGCTGTTTTGCGAATGAATAATAAACGATAAATATATATCAAGAAGCTTCATCGCCTCCGGCTCCGGATATTGAGCATAGTACCGTGTCATGGCAATTACACCTCTTGCGTTATCGTCCGTACAATAGCCGTATTCGCGATTAGGTATTGTAAATTTGGCGTGCTGATACAAACCGGTATCATCGGTCAACTTTATCAGGTGCTCCAAGGACGGTTCCGGCACTTCGATATGCGATATTGTCTCCGCCGCTGAAAGGGTGCTTTTAGCCGCAATGCGCACAGGCAAACGTCTTGCATGGAATAATTTCCAGTAAGCCTGACCTATTTTCGGCCAGGTTCTGGACCTGCCGTAATCGTATGCCCGTCTTCGCAAAGAATAAAACAAAGAATCACTTTTAAGTATTTCCGCTATCGCCTTTGCGATCTGCTTCGAATCACCAAACGGCACCAGCATGCCCCGGCCGTCGGCTAATAATTCCTCCGCCGCCCAATATGGAGTTGAAACAACTGCTTTGCCTGTTCCGACCGCAAACGATAATGTCCCGCTGGTTAATTGTTTAAGACTATGATATGGCGTAACATAGATTTCCGCCGCACACAAAAAGTTATGAAGCTCCTGGTCATTTACAAACCTGTTATGAAATATCACATGCTCCTCCAAACCCAGGTCTTTAACCATTTGCTGCAGGCTGAACCGGTACGATTCACCTTCATGTTTGAGCACATTGGGATGTGTCATACCCAGAACTATATACATAACAGTCGGGTCGGCCTTGATTATAGTCGGCATTGCCTTGAGCATTACCTCTATGCCTTTATTCTTACTAAGCAGACCGAACGTTAAAATAGTCTTTCTATCCTCAAGACCAAACTGATGCTTGTAGTAATTGCTGTCAACGAACGGTAAATCCGGTATCCCGTGTGCGATCAGCTTAATCTTCTTTCGGGATATTTTATAAATATCCCGCAGCATATCGACACCTCGTTCGTTCATAGTAATTACCGTATGAGAGGCATTACAAACCTCGATCAACGATTTACTGAGAGCCGGCTCCGGATCATCCATAACCGTGTGGAGTGTTGTTATGATAGGTGCCTTTAGCCTGTTAAGCAGCAAGCTCAGATACGAACCCGCTTCACCTCCGAAAATGCCAAATTCGTGCTGTACACAGATTACGTCAACATGACTGAAATTGATATAATCGGCGGCACAAATATAATCGCTTTTAACGTTCTCACGTATCTCGAATTTAACAGGGTCATTATATTTCTGACCGCCCGACTGCATTGCCACTACCAGCGGTTCGAATTCACCTTTTGCGGCCAAAGAGGTACTTGTTATAAGGTCTGATGTGAACGTTGCGATCCCGCATTTTCTCGGATGGAAAGAAGAAATAAAAACAACTTTTTTCGGGGTACTCTTTGGCATCCGCAATGTCCTATATAGCACAGTTAGTTACATAATATCCTTATTATTGTACGAACAGGATAATAAACAGTCAAGCAAATTGGCCGCTGAATCAATATATATTCCAATATTGAAAGTTAAGAGAGACTATTTATTCATTATTTACAGATTTAAAATGGGTAGCTTTTGGACGGATTTTGGCAAATTTATGTGATTTTCTACGACTTACAATGTCCAAAATCTGTCCTGATTCAATTACCTTCAGGAGCTCTTGCGGCTTGGCTGGGACTGAACGGCATGCTAAAACTATCAACCGGATCGGGGTGACCTGGGTCGAATCCTTGAAAATCGTCCACGATATATTTTGCCAAATCCGGCACATTCTGTTTTATGCCTTCCACGATGCACTTGGCTAATTGGTAGCTGCCGTAATTGTTATGGTGGGTACCATCCTGAAACGCCTTGTCGATGTCTTCCCCCCAAGCGGTATAAAGCACTTTACTTACGGCATGTAAATCAATAAGGGTGACATTCTCTTCCCCGGCTACCTGGCGGACGGTTTCGGGATAATCTCCAAGCGTGTCATTATTTACGCCGTTCTTGCGCTCCATTGATGTAATCAACACAGGGGTAGCACCTTTGGCACGCGTATCCGCGACTAATTGCTTTAAGTTGGATTTATATGTCGCCGGAGCATCGGGGGAGCGGTCTTTCATGTCATTGTGGCCGTACTGAATGAAAAGGTAGTCCCCCGGTTTTATAATACTCATAACCTTGTCCATTCGCCCGGCGCCGAGTGAACTGCGTATGGACTCACCCGATTCGGCGTGGTTGGCCACCACCACATCCGGCTTCAGGAACCGCGGCAGCATTTGTCCCCAACTGTTCCAGGGCTCCTGTGACTGGTCGCAGACGGTGGAGTCGCCAAGAATATAGATTGTGGGAACATTATTATCCCTGCTGACTTCCAGCGCACAAATACAGGGACGTTCATCGTTGAATTCCAAAGTCAGCTTATCGTCCCAGGCCCGGGCTTCCGTTGTTTTCTCACGGTCTTTCAATTTCACCCGGCCGCCGGTGGAGATCACGGGAGTACGAGTATTGACCATAATCGTTTTAGTCACAAATTCCCCTGCCTCCGTCCGCACCTTCTCAAGCATCAGCCGACGCAGCTCGGCTTTGACGGTGGTGATTGATTCTCCGGCCTGATCTCCGAACGTGACTGTCACTTTATAATTGCCCTCCGGCAATCTGATAGAAAAGTAAAAAGGCTTGTCGCCGGTGCAAAAATCGCTTCTCAACGCGTCATCAGTGTCCCTGTCGATTGCCTTAACATCTGCTCCAGGCTCAAATCCATAACCAGGCTCCTCGCTGTACACAGTGGTCGGCAGAATCCGGGTATATCCCTGCTCAACCTTTCCGGGGCCGAAATCAAACTTGAAGCTGGTTTTTTCAGCTTGTGCTCCTGCAATATCCATCGTTAATATTAATGCAATAAATACAGTTAATAGAGCATGAATTGCCGAAAGTTGTTTCTGTATCATGTTTATTGACCTCTAAAAATCTACTTAATACTTCTATGCTTCCATGTATATACGATAAGCCCCTCTATCTGGTCAATAATATTTCAGATCAGGATTTAATTTATTAAATGAAAAAGAAAATAATCGGGATTTGTTCATACAGAATAACAATTTTCAGCAAATAACTCCATACCGAACGGGGTATATTCTGATATAAAAATAAAACTGCAAAACAACGGTTGCAAAACATCGTAAAAGTAATATAATCCAATATGCAACCGGGTGGGCGGAACCGGCAGCTTCGACTGTGCATCTTCTGATGGATAATAATTAAGAACAACCTGTTGTAAAGGGAGACAAACAATGGGTAAAATAAGTACCGATGAAGAGATTCTCGAATATGCAATTTCCCGGGAAAACGAGTCGCGTAACTTTTTCCTTGCACTGGCAAGCAGGGTAAAAGATTCGCAAATGCGCGAAGTGTTTGAAGATTTGGCAGAAGAAGAACTGGAGCACAAGGCCAAGTTAGAGCTGGAAATTATTAAGACCGGTAAAACGATCTCAACAGAGCAACCTCCGGCACGCAATGTAAACGAATATATCATTACAGATAGTCCCTCTCAATTGGATATAGATTACAAAGATGCTCTTTTATTAGGCATGGAGAAGGAAGAGGCCTCTTTCAGGACATATATCAATCTTATCCCAAACGTTCAGAATGACCAATCACGAGAGGTGCTTCTGGCTTTAGCTCAGGAGGAGGTCAAGCACAAGCTCCGCTTCGAGACCGAATACAACATGTTAATCAACAAGACCTGAAAGAAAGCCTTCTAAAACAATAACTTTCAGAAAAGGCACATATCAAAAATCGAGCATCAACAGTCGAAATCCTATATTCGAATTCTCACTGAATGATATCCCATAAAAAAGAATCCGGGTGTAATGCCCGGATTCGGTTGTTTTATTAATTATTTTTTTGTGCCGCTTACGGCATTGCTGCTGCTACATCAGTAAGCTTCGGAATCATTCCCAGCAGGAAGACCATTGTAAAAATACCTACGGTCTCAACAATACCCATCGCAATCAGCAGGAAAGCAAAACCTTTGCCCTCGCTTTCACTAAGCGAGCGAATACCGGCGGCGCCGATCAGTCCCTGCATCCAGGCCGAAAGCATTTCGCCGAGCCCCGTTGCCACGCCAATTCCAAAAAGCAAACCCGCACTGGCAACGGCAATCTCCGGATGCTTTAATACTTCACCAATTTTATTCATAACAATCATGGCATAAAGAGTCTGGCTGATAGGCATACCCAGGAGAATGATATATGTGAAGTTCAGCGTCTTTCCGGCCTTTCCTTCCTTGCCCCATGCCCCGGCGGCAGACTGCCCCGCCGCACCAATGCCAACAGAACTGCCGAATGCCGCAAGGCCTAACATTATGACAACACCAATTTGCCCTAAAGCTGACCAACTTGTTAATGTTGTTTCTGCCTGAGCAAGAAGATTGAATATGCCGTTTGTTGAAACATCGCCAAATAATGTAATTGCAGTCATTTTATTTTACTCCTGAATCATTTTTAAAAGGTCTATACGAATAACCAATCCATTGCATTCCAAGATTGTTGGAAAATTCAAGCATATTTAAGCGAACACCATGAGCAAACAGCGCTATCATGGCTAATCCGATGTTTAGAGAATGTCCGAAGATCAACGTTGGTGTAGCAATAAACCATGAGCCTGAATTTAATGCCAACTCGTTAAAGCTGCTGGCAAGAACGCCGCTGGCCAGCCCTACCGCCATCAAGCGAACATAACTAATTATATCGGAAAATGCTCCCAGCATTGACAAAGGATAATTGGCAATTCCCAGCAAAACCATTTTTATAATATTCTTGCTCGGGGAATTAAATAAAATTGCCAACACTGTCCCGGCAATCAAAAGATAAGGCCACGGCGTTTCCCATGTAATGCTTGCGCTCAAGACAAACATCCGGACGACCCCAAGCATTCCCCAGACAAAAATCCCCCAGCCGACTTTACCGAGAAAACGCAAATCCGGGAATATCCTGAACGCCTGCCATAACTGGGCGATACTTAAATGTATTGCTCCCATCGTAAAACTTATCTGCATGAGCATAAAACGAGACTTATCCGTCATGTTCACCGGAATGGGGGGACTGTAGAGGATAAAGCCGAAGAAACTGCCGCATAAAAATCCCCAAAGAAGAGACACCACACCAACGATAATTAGCAATTTGGTAAAATTCGGGCCCAAAGCCGGTGATATTTTTTTATATCCCAACAATAAGCCTATGAATAAAACCGCCCCGTATCCGCCATCGCCGATAAGCATAGCCGCAAAAACCGGCAGCGCCAGCATGAAGGGTACCGAAACATCGAATTCACGATATCCTGCAACCGTACCAAGCATATCGAATAGCCCTTTGATGGGTTTGGTCCAACCGGGATACTCGATTAGTGTCGGCGGTTCTTCATTCTGACCTACAGGTATTATCTCGACAGCGGCGGTAATATTTTGTTCACTAAGGCCACCCGGCAGAAAATCAGCCTTCGAGGAAGGCACCCAACCCTGCAGGGCAAACAATGCTTCACTGGAAAGGCCGCTGTTTTGTACTATACATAAATCCGCCTGGGCCTGATATTCCTTACGCTCTTGTTCTATTGTTCCGATTAAATTGGCCAGTTGGGTCAGACGTATATTATGCTGTTTGAGAGAGGCATCCACCCGGGCGGCTTCTTTTTTAACTTCAGGAAGGTCGGTAGCCGGCCAGGGTATTTCTTTCGCCCCTTCAGGGGCCTGGAACTGTCCCGTCCGATCGACGACGGCAACCAGTACATTTTGCCCCGGTCCTCCGGCAACAGTTTCGATACATTCGGCTTCGAGCCCGGCCAACTCTTTTTGAGCCACGGAGAAAAACTTTACATCGATGCCAATTGAATGCAAATGTTCAAGCTGTTTGAGTTCGACATTGCCCCAGAGACCAAGCTGGTTCGCCGTTCGGTGTAATGCATTGAGGTGGTCTTTTTCTTCCACCATCGCTTTATGAATCGAAATAGTTTCTTTGGCGGCTTCCAGGGCGGGCAAATCGGCGGTAACATCGGAAGGTTCGATTGCCTTTAGAACCTGCATAGCATGGTCAAGAGTAGAGATTGCATTTATAGTTTGTTCCTTGGCGACAGCCCTGTTTGGATCAACAGGTTCCACATGCACAACTCCAAGCTGCGCCAGCGCATCCAGAAGCCGGGCGTGATTATAGCTCTGTGTGACGATATAGACTTTGGACATAGGTACAATCATATCGCAACCGTCTCCATGTGGCTTGCTTCTTCCTTTTGCTCTAATTTGGCCTTGGCTATTTTGGCCCGAGCTACGCTTGCCGTCATCTGGTCGCCCAGGGCGATGCGTATCCTGCGAATATTTTCTATAGTATTAGGGATCATGACTTTTTCAAAAAGGTTTACCCTCTGCATTACTTTTTTCAATTCAGCCTGCAACAGATCGAGACACTTCTGAAGAATATCCAATTCCGCATTCTGACGATTGAGTTTTTTCAAATCAACAAGGGCCCTGTCGACCCAGGGGGCGGTCCCGAAGAGGCTGTAATCAACCCTGGGGAAGACGATTTTTTCAAACTGAGGGACATATACCCCTGCGATGCTGTGCGTCTTGGTTTTAACCTTATCGGGAGCGGCCAACTTTCTATAATTGACTCCCGCGACATTACTGAATAAGCCTTCGTATTCGGAGATGGTTCTCTTTGTGGCATTTGCTGCATCCTGCATTTTTTTGAACAACTGGCGGGTCTGCACGATAGAGGCCTGCACCTGCTGTTGCTTTAACTTGAGAGTAGGCAGATAACGCTTAAAGCGCGCTAGAGCATCACGTTGCTGCTTGAGTTCCGTTCGTGTATATTTTATCTTTCTTTTGGCCATATTTTTAGAATGTTATTATACCTGTACAGGCTCAGGGACTTTTTCTGGTTCCTTTTGACTATTCTCTTTCGGCCAGTGTTTTTCAACAATAGCATTTCTGATACCTGTTTCCTCCGGCTCAAAGCAATTGGCGAGAATTTCCCAGCACTTATCCAGGGCATCGAAAAGGGGTATGTTTAACTCCAGGTTCATTATCTTTTCTTCAAACAGCTCGCCGTATCGCAACAGTCTCTCGTCCCATTCAGACAATTCGAAGCCCATTTCCCGCTTCTCCCTGCTTTCATCGCATTGCGCGTAAAGCTGAATACAGGCATTCATGATAGCCCGATGATCGTCGCGTGTGTCACCGTTGACCAACTGTTTTAAACGGGACAGCGAGCCGAAAGGCTCGATACGGCCGTTACGCAAATAGAGCTGACCTTCGGTAATATAACCCGTGTTATCCGGGACCGGATGGGTGACGTCGTCGCCCGGCATAGTCACACAGGCCAATACGGTCATAGAGCCTGCCCCGTCAAAATCAACGGCCTTTTCATAACGCCTGGCCAACTGCGTGTACAAGTCACCCGGGTAACCGCGGTTAGAGGGCACCTGTTCCATGGTGATGGCAATCTCTTTCAGGGCATCCGAAAAAGATGTCATATCCGACAAAAGCACGAGAACGTTTTTACCCTGCAGGGCGTATTGTTCGCCCACTGCCAATGCCAGATCAGGTATCAGCAGACATTCCACTATAGGATCGGCGGCGGTGTGAATAAACATAATCGTTCGTCCCAGCACACCGGCTTCATCGAAACGACGCCGAAACGTCAGATAATCATCATAACGCAGTCCCATACCACCGAGAATAATGACGTCTGCGTTAGTCTGCATACCTACCCTTGCCAAAACATCATTGTAAGGCTCGCCGGCTGTCGAAAAAATCGGCAGTTTCTGTGAACCGACCAATGTATTGAAAATATCAATCATCGGGATGCCTGTGTGAATCATTTTATCAGGCACTCTACGCATGGTCGGATTCACCGCCGGAGAACCAATTTCCACAGCTTCCGCTTTGACTTCGGACCTTCCATCTCTCGGACGCCCGGATCCGTCAAAAACTCTTCCCAGCAGAGTATCGCTAAACGGCACTTGAAATGAATGACCGAGAAATCGAATTTTGTCTCCGTTGGAAACTCCTTCGGTTCCACCGAATATCTGAAGACTCACCTGGTCATCTTCCAAACGAATAACCTGAGCAAGTGAAGACCCGTGGCTTGTTGTAATTACAGCCAGCTCATCGTAACCGATTCCCTGGGCTTTAACAGTTACGACATTACCGGCAATCTGCGAAATTTCGTCATAAAATGTTCTCATTATGAACCGCCTCTATTTCATTTAGCATTATTTTATTCGAATGCCGTTGCGAGATATTATCACTACCTTTCTTTTTCAGATTAAGTTCACTCCTGCAGCGGCTCTCCGGCCGCCACCTGTTCGGTCTCATCCTCTGCTTCGGATTTCCCGGCATTATCGAGAATCGACCGGACGTATTGATCGATTTGATTCAGCATTTCTTTAAAGCTACCTCGTTCTTCGGCCCGGTCATCCTGAACCTGAGATTTATCGAGCGGCTCATCTTCTCTTTCCGATTCGGGAACAACACTTTCATCCCATGGAGCATAGTTCCAGTTAATGAACATACTGCTGATTTTCTTAAGTGTATGACGCGCTTCGTCTTTGTCCTTGAATGCGAAATCCGTTTCCACGATTTCCAGAATCTTATCGAAGACAAAACGCTGTCGATCTATAGAAGTCGCGGCATCGACGGCATCAAAGGCATTTTGCTGCAGATAAGCGGCATCGAAGAATTCCGCTTTGAGCATCATTGTGAAATCCTCGACAGGTGTCCCTTCTTCGCCGACGACTGTCATCATCTGGCGTATTTCATCGCCCTGCCTGAGCATTCGATTGATTTTTTCAACTTTTTCAGGATCAATAATCCCTTTATATTTACTCCAGCTATCCAATGGATCAATAGAGGGATAACGACGTGCATCACTGCGTGCTCGACTCAGGCCGTGGAAAGCACCCACGACTTTAAGAGTGGCCTGAGTCACAGGCTCGTCGAAGTTGCCGCCGGCGGGACTAACCGTTCCGCCGATAGTGACCGATGCAAGGCGTTTATCACGTAACTCAATAACCGCCGCACGTTCATAGAAACTTGCGATTCGACTTTCAAGATATGCGGGAAACGCCTCTTCACCCGGTATCTCTTCCAAACGCCCTGAAATCTCCCGCATAGCCTGGGCCCATCTACTTGTCGAATCGGCCAAAAGCAGAACATTCAGGCCTATCTGCCGATAGTACTCTCCCAGAGTCACTCCGGTATATACGGAAGCATCACGGGCGGCAACGGGCATAGCCGAGGTATTGCAGATTATTATTGTTCGTTCCATCAGGCTGCGTCCGGTACGCGGGTCCTGAAGCTTAGGGAACTCTCGAATAGTATCTACAACCTCTCCTGCTCTTTCGCCACAGGCGGTAATTATTACTATATCCACCTGGGCGTGACGTGAAGTAATCTGCTGCAATACGGTCTTGCCGGCGCCAAAAGGCCCTGGAATACAATATGTGCCGCCCTGTACAATGGGAAACATTGAATCGATAATACGGACGCTTGTTACAAGTGGTTTGCTTGGTAACAAGCGTCTCTTAGCCACACACAATGGGCGTTTAACGGGCCAGGTTTGTTCCATAGTTACAGCATGTGCAGTGCCTGAAGCATCGGTCAAGCTTGCGATTTCTTTAGTTATAGGATAGGAACCCGGTTCGGCAACGGACTGGACTGTGTACTGGCCTTCCCAGCTAAAAGGTACCATAATGTTGTGTTCGAATATACTTTCCGGCACACTACCCAGGGTATCGCCTGCTTGAACAACCGTGCCGGCCTGAACCTTGGCAGTCCAGTCCCATGTGCATTCGGTATTAAGGGCATGTAAATAATTACCCGGTTGCAGAAAAAAACCTACCTTTTCGGCCAGTTCAGGCAAGGGATTCTGAAGCCCGTCATATATCTGACCCAACAGGCCGGGGCCCAATGCCGCCGAGAGCATTTGCTCCTTGAACTCTACCTTATCTCCCACCCGCAGGCCGCGTGTCTCTTCGAATATCTGAAGATCAACTAAATCGCCGCGCACCCGGATTATCTCGCAAAGAAGCTTGACTCCATCACTGCGTATGCAATAACCTACGGCATTCTTAACCACCCGGTCGTCACTCTGAGCAACGACCATATTTCCAAAGACGGCTTTTATTCGTCCTTTCACAATAATTCCTCATTATTAATCAAAATCAATATTATGTTAATCCAATCAGACCTGTGCGACATTAGTTGTACTTCGTTGTTCTTTATCAGATAAAATTCGACGCCAGTGATGCAGAAGTATAAGTTTGGCCGCATATACTTCTATTTCACATGCGGAAAAACTGTACCATCTTCCGTGCTGCTCAAGCCAGTCCCATCTTGCCTTATCCAGAACTTCGAGAGCAGCAAGGGGATTGGAAGCTACGGACCATGCCGACAAGATGAGACTATAATCCATATCCTCATCCGCCAATTGCGGGGCGACCAGATAAACAGCAGGATCCAAATCGAGAATCTGGGCACGAGCCGTGACCAAGGCATTACGAAGGCCTACTTCAAAGCCAATCCAATCATTCAAAAAACCGCTATGCGTGCGTTTCGCTATTGATGCAGCATGATAAAAATACCTTGACCAGATTTCATCCACCGACAAACGCTTATTTTCCTGCTGTTCTGCCGCCTCTTCAGGTAAAAGGAATCTCGGCAACGCAGACTCGTTTTCCACCTTATCAAGTGAAAGAACGGCCAAATCGGTACGGTCCGCTTCAATTTCTTCCGTCAATAACGCTTCATACTGGGCAATATCATCGCTCAGAAGAAGAACCTCGACCGTCATGACAGGACCATTTGAATATATGACCTGCTCCAACAAGTCACGCTTGCTCATTGGAGGAATACTACCGATAGGCTCTAATACCGGTAAAGAACTTAATAAATATTCATATCGATGATATCTATTCATTGTTCTTAGGTTTTTATATGCAGGCCGCCTGATTCACTATACCGTTTGATTCTCGAGATTCGCTGCCTTTTCAAGAAACTGCTGTAGTTCAGGATCAATCATTTCCGTCAGCAGTGCCGTTACAGATTCCGTACTTACTTCCACGGTTGAACCTTCAATTTTGTATTCGAAACCGGCCTTGGCCAGGTTGTGTTTTACATCAATCTGAACGTTATTACTCCTTAGTGAATTTACCAGTTCTCTGATTACACTCTCCAGCAGTCTGCTTTTAAGGTCTTTTGGAACGTTAATTTCTGTGGCCAACTTGTTTTCTGAATATGCCCTGGTATAGACAGGAATTACATCGCGTAATATTTTTGCGAGCGTTTCTTCCTCGTTGAGAGCCTTCTCGACATTCCAGTTAAGCAGTGTCTTCAATTGTTGGCTGAGCTTTTCACGAAGCATGTAAACAGCATCACGGGCGGCCAACTCCAGGCTCGAATTCATTCGTGCTTGTACTTTCTGGGCTTCTGCTTTGGCTTGTTCGACTATCTGGTCTGCTTCGGCCTTACCCTCGGCTATAATCGTCTCCGCCTGCTCTCTGGCATCGGCTTCTATCTTCTCGGCGGCTCTTTTGCCTGCATCCACGCCTTCGGATTCTAATGTTTTAACGAAAGATTCAATATTGGTAGGCATATCCTCATTTCCTTATCTTATGTCTGAGTTTCGGCTTGTTCGATTTCTATCAATTCCACTGATAACCTTACCGCATAAAACCGTACTCCAAGAAAACGATAAAATATACTATTATTGATATAAAGGCCAGAGATAATCGGAAGAATTTTCTTTCTTAGAGCAATTCATCAACCTTCGTTGCGAGTTGTTTAACATGTGAAAGTGATTGTTCGAACTGGGCTTGTTCGCCCTCATTCAAATCGAGTTCAATAATTTTTCCCACACCGCTTTTGCCGAGAACGGCGGGCACACCGACAAAGTACCCTCCGATTTCATACTCCTTATCGCAATAAGCGCAGCAGGAAATGACAGTTTTTTTGTCTTTAAGGATAGCCTCAGCCATTTTAACCGCCCCCGCAGCGGGAGCATAATAAGCGCTGTAGCCCAATAAATTCACCACCTCGATACCGCCCTTGCGGGTTCGTTCTATCAGTTCGGCGATTTTATTTTTATCGAGCAGTTCTGTAACGGGAATTCCGCTAACGGATGTGAACCTGGGTAAAGGCACCATATCATCACCATGGCCGCCCATTAAGACACATTTAATATCTTCCACACTCACATCAAGCTCCGATGCCAGAAAGGAGCAAAAACGGGCCGAATCCAGCGCTCCGGCCATTCCCACAATTTTATTTTTATTAAATCCCGTAATTCGCGCAGCGGCATAAACCATCGCATCAAGTGGATTACAGACAACAATTACAACGCTCTCCGGAGAATATTGAGCTGTTTTTTCGCTGACGTCCCTGACAATCTGAACATTTTTTGCCAGCAGGTCGTCCCTGCTCATACCGGGTCTGCGAGCCAGGCCGCTCGTTATGATAACGATATCACTACGGGTGGTTTTTTCCCAGTCCAGCGTTCCTGTGATTTTTGAAGAGTAAAGCTGAACCGGCGCCGCCTCGGCGATATCAAGAGCTTTGCCTTCTGCGAGTCCCTCAACTATATCAATCAGGACAATATCCCCTATCTCTCTGGTAGCGGCAATGTGGGCGGCTGTGGCTCCGACATTACCCGCTCCTACTATTGTTATCTTCTTTTTTGCCATAGTTGACGGTTATATTATTAGCATTAACGGTCCATGTCAACACACCATTTGATGATAATGTAATCTGTGCATAATTACCTTGACAAAGACGTATAAAAGAGTTATATATACATGTTAACCTTCGGAGTATTCGTAATCCTTAAATGCAGGTGTAATATGGAAGTTTTTACTACCTGGGTCACTAAAACTACTCGGGTGTTTTATTTGAGCACGATTTCCTTTTTTTAAACAACTTATATAGGATGGAGAACAGTGAAAAACACAATTATCCTGATACCTGTTTTGCTTTTTATCGTCTATATAAACGCGGATTATACTCCCTGCGCCGCAGGTAATCCCGTATTAACCGATGCAGGGCCTTACGGAGGAGGCGACGGAACCGCCGAAAATCCATATCAGATTTATACAGCAGAGCAGATGAACGAAATCGGCGCCAATCCCAACGATTGGAACAGGAACTTTATACTAATGAAGGATATCGACTTAAGCGAATATAAGGGAGAAACTTTTAATATCATCGGCAGCTATACAGATAATTCCAATAACCACCCGTTTAGTGGAGTGTTTGACGGTAACAACAATACAATTAAAAACTTCAGCTATACTTCGATAGGCAAAGACTACATCGGGATATTCGGATATGTCTCCGGCGTATATGCCCATATTAAAAATCTTCGTTTGGAAGATCCCAATATCAATACATCAGGCGACTGCGTCGGTTCTCTCGTTGGATTTCTTAGAAGTGGAACTATCTCCTATTGTCGCGTTAAAAACTGTAACATATCGGGAGCAAACAATATCGGGGGGTTGATAGGCCGAACCGCTTACGATACCATGGGAATTTTAAATTGCAGTTCGAGTGGTCATGTCTCGGGCGATACTTACATCGGTGGCCTAGTCGGACAAATCGGCCCCGGCATGCTAAACCAAAGCTTCTCGAACGCTGATGTTTCCGGTAACGACAGTGTCGGCGGCCTGGTAGGAAAGACAGGAAATGAAACAACCAATGTCACCGATTGTTACGCAAGAGGTGACGTCGAAGGAAACGAATACGTCGGCGGGTTAATCGGACACGTACAATTGGGCACAATTTACAAATGTTATTCGTCCGGAAGAGTTTCAGGCATTCGGAACACCGGAGGATTTGCCGGATATGTAAGACTGCTGGGAAACGTATCGCGATGCTTCTGGGATACTCAAACAAGCGATCAAACAGAAAGTGCCGGAGGGACCGGCAAAACTACCGCTCAGATGAAAACGATAGATACATTCACAAGCTGGAATTTCTGGATAACATGGAGTATCTGTGACCGAATGAATTATCCCGTGCTTCAATGGCAGATTCCCGCCGAGGATTTTCTCTGTCCGGATGGAGTTGATTTCAGGGATTTCTCATTTTTCGCACAACACTGGCAAAATATCAACTGCAATGAAATCGATTATTGCGGGGGTACGGACATTGATCAGTCCGGCTCCGTTGAATTCGGTGACCTTGCAATATTCGTAGAGAACTGGCTTGAAGGTACTTAATCCCGACCTGGTGACACAACTCAAACCGCCAGCTATTTTTCGCTTATATCGTCAAGTATAGAAACACCCATATAGAGATGCACTTTCCCGTCACCGGCTCCAACAAGAACATCGGGGTAATCATCTTCATTCCAATAGCAGAGAAACGGCCTGGAACGCGGTGTGCCGGCAAGGTCAATTGCAACACTATTAGATCCAACAAGCGTGTATCCGGAAAATTCCGGAGCATCGTCGGTACCGATATTTCTGTAAAACAGCAATTGACCTTCCGTGTTACCCGTAAGAATATCTTTCCGACCGTCATAATCGAGGTCCAGAACATCGGGACTTGAACGCCCGCTTGGCACAATTAGGTCAGAGCCATTTTCCTGCACTAAAGATTCACAAAAAAAGTCCGGCTCAGTATCTGTTCCCTCATTAATAAAAATATGTATCTTCCCGTCGAGACCTCCGACTACCAAATCTTTTTTGCCGTCATTATTCCAATCCACAACAGAAAGCGTTGCACGCGCTCCCACGTCGATGTTACTTTCCAAATCGGCCTTGCCAACAGTGAGGAACGTACCATCGTCGAAGACAGGCATATTGTCGGTCCAGGTATTCAGGAATAATTTGATTGTACCATCCGCCTGACCTGCAAGCACGTCTTTGTTTGCATCGTCATCCCAATATACAACTCTTGGAAAACATCCGAGACAACCACTTGCCGGACAAGTCAAATCGGAATTGTATGACTTGGCATAAAAGGAAAAACTATCCATAAACTGAGGATGCGATTCGGTTCCAATGTTCAGGTACACAAGTATCTTCGCATTTCCGGAGTTCCCACCCTCCCCGATGACCAAATCCTGTAATCCATCGTTATTCCAGTCAAAGCATGATGGTACGGAATAACCGGATACGACGATATCAAGACCATCAGCCTGAACAAGCTCTTCGGGTCCGAGAGCAAGTATCACGTCATTATTATCAACAACCTGGCCGGAACCTGAAAGAGTGGTTACTTCCAGTTCCGCAGAATTAAGATAGACCTCTCCACTTGAATTAAATCCGTTCTTTGGACCTGAAAGCATAAAAGTAATATAGTTATCAATTAAATCGCTCGACCAATCATGTGCGATTATATCTATATCAATTGTAATAAAAGACCAATTGTCATTATCATGTACAATTATACCTACCATAGGTCCATCTGCAGGCAGATTTCCCGGATCACTAAGATTAAGCAAATCAGTAACAATCCAACTGTCGTCCGAGTGGTACCATAAAGTTCTTTCTGTTGGAGTGCCTGTATAATTACGTATGTATGCTGAGAAGGATGCTGATACAACCTGTTCTTCATCAGGTATGCTCGAAAGGTCGAAGGCAAACCAGGCTTGCTCTACACCAATCTGACTGATTCCATCTCCAGGGTCATTTATAGTAGGTAAAGATACATCAACCGGACTGAAAGTATAAGTTTTCAGTTGCACATCGGAATCACCCGAGGGCTCATTTGGGTCATCCTGGGGGACATTAGGATCATCATAAGAATCGGTATAAACAACAGCAAGAGCAGATTTCCTTAAAGTAACTCCCCGTGCCGATCCTTCAGGCTCCGGATGTGCTGCGTCAATATTCATCCATATATTCATTGTGCCGTCCATTAATTCCGACAAAGCATCCTTATCGAGACTCAATTTTGTTGTATTCCATTCTACCTTGTATCCTTCGCTACCGGATGTTTCTGTCTGGTTCTGACCGGAGGTCAGAGTACCCAGGTAGATTCCATCACCGTAAATCTCGTGAATCCCACTCGAATCCACATCATACGCCTCAATCGACAGTGTCGCGGAGATTATTTCTGTCGGTAAGTTCTCAAGCACAGGTGTATGCGTCCAACCCCAGTCATTGTCGTCCCAACGGTAGTAAGGAAGATAGTTCGGCGGGGAGCCGGTCTCGGGATCCATCCCATCAGGCAGGAACCAACCGCCCCAGCTATTCGAATCCCGTGTGTCCGTAACCACATAAGTTTCTGCAAAACTGCCTGATGCCAAAAGCAAACACGCCAATATACAAACTGCTATAGATTTATTCATGTTTTCCTCTTCCTTCAATATATTTTAAAATGAAAATTCCTCAATCCTGCACACCGCCAGAACATTCTTAACAAAACATAGTCTTATGTGCATGTTTTAGTATGACAGCGCTATTTCGTTCGTAAGTCCTTATTTTGTGTCGGTAATGAATTTTACCAAACCCCATTTTTTATGCCTTAAAATGGGTTTCTGTTAAAAACCAGCGCTTTCATATTAGTAATAGCTACCTGCACATATCAGAACCACTATTGTGAGGCAGATGTCCCGGAATGTTTGAATAGAGACCTGCTCACCGCCCATCCATGAATCACCAATAGTTTACCTTATTGAGCAAAAATTATCAAGAAAAAAAAACCTGTATTTTATTATAAAGATTCCGTAATTTTGTCGAGTTTTTTATCGGCCTTGCCGGGTAAAGTTCGCTATTATTCGCCCCGGATGTTGCTGTATGGGCATTTAAGTGACAAAAAGTTATAATGAGTATGCTTGGAAAACAACTCGGTAAAAACTACCCGGCATCGGCGCAGAACAATTAAAACACGTAGCCGATTTTCAACAGAATTTCTCGCCATAACTCAACATGGACCAACAAAGTAAATTCCAATCAATAATTATTGTTTGTTTGACAAATTACGCCGGACTTCGGATAATCTTATAGAGAGCTTTGGATTCTGATTTTGGAGAGGACAACGGATGCATTTGGTAGTAAAGCAAGATGGTCGTGTCATTAACGAATTCAGATTCGACAGAGGCCCTGTCTATATAGGCAGACATGCTCACAGCCAGATTCTTCTGCCGGACCTTAAGGTCTCGAGACAACACGCTGCGATCTTCAGTACACAGGAAGGTAAATGGATGGTCGAAGATATGGATTCGGCCAATAAAACATATCTGAACGGCAAAGAAATCCACAAGGCCGAAATCAAGAGCGGAGATTGTCTTCATATAGCCGACTTCATTATTGAAATCGATCTCGAAACGGAAACTGAAACCGGCGAAAATTTCCATCTCGATGATACGCTCATGCCGGTAACCGGCAAAACAGGTGTTTCACGAACGGATTCGGCTCGTGAAATTATCGTGAGAAAGCCGAACGCACCACATTCGCCGGATATCAAATTGCCGGCCAAACGAATAAATGATTTTATACAGGCCACCGAGGCCATTTGCAGTGCAAACGGTCCCGATGAAATGCTCAAAGCACTGTTAGATATCGCTTCCGGGCAGTTCGATGCATATCATACATGGTGCGCTTTGAGAAATCTGCCCGAGGGGGCAATGACTTCACATACAGGAAAAAGCAGAGACGGTCACGCAGTCGAGCTAAAACAAATTCAGGTGAATGAAAGAATCTCAGAGGCGGTAGATAAAGGCGAGTTTGTGCTTCTGCCTCGAGTAGCAACACCTGCGGAAAGGGAAAAAATACGCTCTGCTATGATAGTGCCGGTGATCAATCCATCCGGCTGTTTCGGCGTGATATATGTCGATAATGCAATGGAACAGGAGGGATATAGCCTTAGCGATCTTGATTACCTGATGCTTCTTGCAATCCACACGGCAGCTATATTGGAAAATTTCTAATCCCGGATTTCAACGGTTAATCTGTCCTGACAAAAACTTCGTCGGACAAGTATTTTAAATCATACAAGAGATTTTATATAGTCCATCAGTTCGGGTATTCGGTCGAGTGTGAGAAACAGCAAAGATAAAACAGCGATAATCCACATCGCAGGTTTGACTTCCCGTGCCTTGCCGGATACGACTTTTATTATCGAAAACGATATAAATCCGAACGCCAGCCCCGTACTTATACTGTAGCTCAATGCAATCATCACCATGATAATAAAGGCGGGAAAGGCCTCTTCCAGATTAACAAAATCTATCCTCTTGACCTCCCTGGCCATAAAAAGGCCCACCATAATCAGCGCCGGCGCCGCCACATATTTCGGTACGATGCTTACCACCGGCACGAAAACCAGCGCAAGCAGAAACAAAAGGCCCGTAACAATCGAGGTCAATCCCGTCCGTCCGCCCTGCTCAATTCCCGTCGCCGATTCGGCAAAGGCCGTAGTAGGTGACGTCCCCAATACCGCACCCGCTATCGTGGCAACGGCATCGATTCCCAATAATCTGTCCAGCCCTTTTATCCTGCCCTGCTCGTCGTCCATTTGGGCCTTGTGACAACAGGCAACAAGCGTCCCTATACTGTCGAACATATCGATAAACATGAAGGTAAAGATGCTGCCGAAAAAGCCCCACTTCAAAGCACCGATTATATTTAATTTGAAAGCCACGGGGCTGACATCGAGGCTCGAAGATATATATTGTTCCGGCAGTCCTATCTGCCTGAAAACAATAGCTGCGAGTGTGGCAACAACAATACCCCATAAAAGCGCACCGGTCACTCTTCTTATCTCCAGATAAACCATTACAAACAGTCCCAGCAGGCCTATTAGAACGGTCAGCGTCACCGGGCCGGCGGTAACCAATGTGTTCTTGTCACTGACTATAATGCCCAAATCCTGAAGGCCGATGAAGGTAATAAATAGTCCTATGCCGACTCCTATGGCCGAGATAAGAGACTTGGGAATCGCCTCGACAATCATCCTTCTAAAACCCAGCACCGTTAAAATCAGGAAAAACATTCCGGCGATAAAGACAACACCGAGGGCGGTCGGCCAGTCCATTTGTTCCGATACGACCAAATATGCAAAAATCGAATTCAGCCCCAGACCCGGCGCCATTGCTATAGGCGCGTTTGTCAGAATTCCCACCATAAGAGTTGCGGCGCCGCTCATTATGCAGGTCACCACTATCAAAGCTTCCTTGTCCATACCGGTTGAACTCAGGATAGAAGGATTGACGGCGATAATATATGCCATTGTCAGAAATGTCGTCAGGCCCGCCACCAATTCGATTTTAAAGGTCGTCTTTTTCTCTTTGAGTTGAAAATATTCACTGATCATGCCCGATCCCTCAGTTTAATGAGCAATTATCCTTTCACACAGAAATTCTATATCACTGCGGATTAGTAGAATAACATCGTGCCTAATCGCTTTGCAACCAAAAACGGGCAAAAATTGCGTAGTCCGTAAAATCGATTTTGCCGTCGTCATTCATGTCACAAACAATATCATATTTCGATCCCGCAATTACGTTGGAACCCAGCCAACCTTTAGCCAGGCGCATAAAATCCATCGCATCAACGATACGGTTCCTATCGAAATCTACGGCAAATGGCATCCAGGGCTCGGAGCTGACAAGTTCAATGCCCGCCCCTTCGGCCGGATAAAGGTTCCTGGAATATTGTTTGTCCACAGGATTGTTCCAGTGCTCATGAACTCCCAGGCTTTCGAGGAGTGTCCCGTCGCCTTCCGGATCATAAAAAGTACCAGAGGCGGGATTGTCGGCCTGAGCCGCTTCATGCAGGTAATCATCGATGGCCCCGCGTGCCCTTCGTGAGCCCCCCATATTATCGGCAAATTCGGCTCGCAAAAAATCCAGCGCCACCGAGTCGATGGCAACCATATCCTGTGACATAAGAATGCTCGAAGGATAATCATTATTGAAAGGTGTATTCTGCCATTTGGTCGGCCGGGAACTGGAACCATGCCAGGGAAAGCCCCACAATCCGTCCAGGATAAAAAGCATGGCTTTGCCGCCCAGATGCTCGTGCCCCATCAAATCGACTAAAACCCGGTAATGTCCCGACTCGGGTGTGTAGTCGTTCAAGAGCATATGGTGCGCATCATTATTTCTTCCATTGCCCGGCGGGCAACAGAAGCTGCCGTACCAGTTCTTGGCACAAAGCGTCACTCCAGCGGTGTTATGTCCCTTCATCACGCCCAGGTTAATAACATAGTCCGCTTCCACAAAAGGCATAGGCAATCTGTCCGGGGGAATCTCACGGGGCGGATTGGATTTATCATTGATGTTGCTGTAATAAATCAATGGCTCCTCCGACGGCACGACCGGCGGACGGCGAGGATCCGTATAACGGTCGTCACCTCTGTCCGTGTAAAAATTAGTCACCAGGTAGTGGACGTTCGGGAAAAGACTGTAACAGCGGTCGAAGGTTTTATTTGTAATATATCGCGAAGAATCACATATCGTTATGCACTCCTGCGGAACATTGGCCTCATAGACCAGTTGTTTCAACAGACCGACGACCAATTGAGGCGACAGATCTGCGTTGTTCACTTCATAGTCCAGTTTTCTCTGCTCGACATGGCTGGGTTTAATGGCAATCTTTTGCCCGCTCTGATAACCAATATTATCTTTTCCATGCGACAAATTAAAATAGCGAAACAGGCTATCCCATGCGGCCGAATCTGTCCTTTCTCCCGCCAACCAGCGGAGGCAATTAGACATCATGGCATCTACAACCTCCTGGTCGGTGTGGTCATCATCCCAGTAAAAAAAATCAGTCCGATTGTTCCATTCCGTTTTCCAGTTAGTTGCATCGGGATTATGATCCCAAACCACCCTGCCGGGGTAAATGCCTTTCGGAAATCCTATCGGGCTGTTGCAGGGATCGGTCGGGACAAAGGTCTCTGCCAAAGCCAGCCGCGAATTAAAACCGATAGTAAACCACGCCGCCGCCAGGCCGACAGTAATGCAACAGCCTGCCAGGACATATCGTGCCTGCTTGCCATGTTTCCCGGCTTTTCTAAATGCCGCAATAACAACGCTGCCGCCGAAAATATATGCAAGAAAGCTTGATGCCAAAGGGAACGCCGCACGCTGGCATGGGTAAGTCGCCCGACTTGGTTTGGGAATGACCCTTATCAAAAACCAGATCAAAGCCAGAAAACCGGTCAGCAGCCAAAACCACTTCATACGAATCAGCTTACCGACCAGATGAATATCTCTTCTTTTACGGGAATGGCAAGGACATGAGTACTGTGTATCGTCAGATGACATATAAATCCCTCTTCTTCCTGCCGATCCCGGCACGCTTTAACGGCCATCAAAGATCGAACCTGCAGCTTTTATCAACACATCCGAAGGTGCCTCGATATTATCATATCAATGCCTATAACGCAAGAATTATAATACCCCTGTTAATATATATGAATAGAAGGATACCTTAGAACGGCGTGTCAATTTTCGCTGGAATTCTTACTGGTGGAAGTAATTGAAAGAATGGAACAAAGGTGGGCACCTGGAATATGTTATTAATAATCAGGCAATGCGAGCGAGAGGAGTCGAACCTCCACGTCCATAAGGACACAAGGACCTAAACCTTGCGCGTCTGCCAGTTCCGCCACGCTCGCAAATTCATATATCGTATATCGCTCTTTGCTCACTTATCTGTCTTCTGCACTCCGTCATCTTCCTTCGATATCTTCTCGATTCGCTTCTCGGCTTTTTGTAATATCGTCCTGCAGTGTTTAATCAGTGCCATGCCTCTTTCGTACTGCTCAAGGCTGTCCTGCAGGGGTATTTGGCCCTGCTCTATCTTGCCGACAATATTCGTAATCTCTTTGATCGCCCCTTCGAAGCTCAGTTTTTCTAAATCATTTTTTGTTTTTTGTTCTGCCATATTCTTAACTTTCAACCTTGCTGTTTTACCCTTTAATTCTGTTCAGGGCATTCTTTTTCCTTTTTACTTTTTCGTGACCTTACTTTCAACCAAATTTTCGCCGACAAGTTCCGTGATTAAATAATCCCCGATCCGAATATCTTCCGATTTTCTAACTACTACACCGGTTTCTTTGTTGGTTGTAATGCTGTATCCCCGCTGCAGGACAGATTTCGGATTCAGTCCTTCCAGTCGATTGGTCAAGGCGGTAAGCTGCAACCGCAGATTGCTGAAGATTCTATCAATTCCAGTGTTCGTCCGGTTCTGTAAATTGCTTAAATCGAGCGTTTTTTTACCTAAAAGTCGATGCGGCTCAATCTTGATGATCTGCTCATAACTTTCGGAGAGCTTTCGCTGCGCCCGGGTTAAAAGGTCACGCATGGTCGAGCCCAATTCCACGAACAGCTCATCTAATTGTTGCCCGGCATTCTGCACAAGCAAGAGCGGATTACTGAATACTGTACGGGCCAAAATAACCTCCAAATGTTGCTGTGCAAGTTGTATCCCGGCCTGGGTCCGGCCCGACAACCTGCGTTCTATATTCATCAATTGCCCCAAAACATCCTGCATATCCGGTACCGCCACAACACCTGCTTTTGTAGGAGTCGATGCCCTTGCATCGGCAACCAGGTCCGCTATTGTAGTGTCAACCTCGTGACCCACGGCACTTATTACAGGTATTTTTGAATCGAAAATCGCTTCGGCCAAAACTTCCTCATTGAATGCCCACAAGTCCTCCAACGAACCGCCTCCCCTGCCGACAATCAATATATCGAGTTTCAATTGCTTATTGCGTTTGTTTATATCTCTTAACGCCGCTGCGATTTTCTCTGCCGCCCCTTCGCCCTGAACAGGCACCGGGTATAAATACAATTTTACACAGGGCCATCGACTGTGAATGCTGTCTTCTATATCACGGACCGCCGCTCCGGATTCGCTTGTTATTATCCCTATCCTTTCCGGGTAAGCAGGTAACGTCTTTTTACGAGCCTCGTCGAAAAAACCTTTATCACGAAGTTTTTTCACCATTTGCTCGAAAGCTAATTGAAGAGCCCCAACGCCAGCCGGCTCAAGCTTATCGACATAAAGTTGATATTTACCACCGACCGTATAGACATCAATATGACCTGTAGCCAAAACTGCCATTCCATCTTCAGGGGAAAATTTAACGCTCGCAAACTTGCTCGACCATATCACACAGGGTAGTATCCCACTTTCGTCTTTTAGATAAAAGTAACAGTGTCCACTTGTATGGCGTTTGAAGTCACGTATTTCACCACTGATTATCAAGCTGGCGGGTAAAGTCTCTTCGAGAGCCGCTTTAATCAGCAAATTGACCTGGCTGACTGTGTATATTTCTATAGTTTTTTTCATTCAACACACAAAAAGGGTAAAACTTTTCATTATTTACGATGGCCGATTATAAGCTGAAAAACCACTTTCATCAATTTCCAATTAACATCAAAATTATTTCGGTAATATTCCAAACTTAAAGACAACTTTTATAGGACTATTCCTTAACATTCAATGGGGCTTAAATTAAGCAATAGATAATGAAATATTCCCGAATATGCCTGATTTTTAACAGTTTATCGGAACTAAGGCGCAAATACCCTCCTATTTTACCCAAATTAGCTATTTACGCAATGTAAGCTTGACAAAAAGCCGAATAAGTAATATAAATAGCGATATCTGCAGTTGGCGCTCTCAAGGAAGAGGAGTTCTCATCATTTTAAATGCATATGCATGCAGCTATCGAGAATGGATTACTGTAATGAAGCTACTCCTTTGGAGTTATATCGTTTGATATATTCAATAAGAAATAACTTTATGGTTCAACAACCTAAAGTATTGGATTCCAAGCATCGAACTGCAGGCCAAGTGACGGTATGGCTCATTTGGATTTTGACTGTGTTTCTTTTAATATCCGCCGGTATATCATATCGTGCCCTGGAATCTTTGACAGCCGAGACTGTCATTAATTTACCTATACCCCTTAAAACCTTTCCTGTGTTAATCGGTAACTGGACAGGTATGGATCTTTCTATACCTACGATTACGCGAGAATACATGGAGAAAAACTTTGCAGATGATTTTATAAGCAGGCGTTATATAAACAGTAAGACGCAAGCATGGGTGGATGTTTACATCGTTTACTGCGCATCCAAGCCGGGCAGTATGTTAGGGCATAAACCCCAAGTATGCTATCCCGGTAACGGATGGATTCATGACAGTACTGTAAAATCACAGTTCCTCACACGACAGGGCAATGAAATACCCTGTTTAATACACAGATTCCAGAAGCCCGCTCCGGCATACGAGGAGACAGTGATTCTTAACTTTTACATTGTGAATGGTAAACTTGCTACTGATCAAAAAGGTTTTAGCGGCTTTTGGGGGCGAAGAATCAATATTACAAAGAATCCGGCTCGTTATGTGGCGCAGGTTCAAATAAGCTCGGTATTAGAGAACCCGATTAGAAGTGCAGCCAAGGATATGGCCGAATTGATACTTGATTTGCTCCCTGACAAGAATGGCACAGTTGAAGCGGCTCAGCAAATTCCATCCGCAAGCGGTCTTTCGGAGTAACTCGGGAAAGTATCGTCGGGAACTAATAAAGACAAAAAAGCAGCGTAACTGCTGTTAATACAAAATGTTATATCTTTTTTAAGGGGGCGCCCGAAGGGGACGGAGTATGCCCGGGAAGAGTATCATAGAATAAAACCGCGTATTTGCCATCGACGAAGAATGGAAAAAATAATAAAAAATAAGAAAGCAGGATACACGAATAACATAGAAAAACTAAATGGTCGGACAGGATTACACGGGGAGCTTCTGCAGGGTGAAGCGGAATTTCACAGGCTTGATAAGGATTGGGACGATTTGTTCACCCGCGCCAAGGATGCCCCGGCTTATCTTTCACGCCCCTGGATACAGACCTTTATAGACCGGAAACACTTCAAGGGAAATCCATGCCTTATAGCAGTCTGGTTCGAGAAAAAGCTTGTGGCATT
>Ga0307437_1000572_pt1 | contig 28238 bp, 34 predicted proteins | sample SalMarWE160390MG_FD_202146 | JGI IMG/M metagenome (GOLD analysis project Ga0307437, IMG submission 202146) | Salt marsh sediment microbial communities from the Plum Island Ecosystem LTER, Massachusetts, United States - WE1603-90 | ecosystem: Environmental > Aquatic > Marine > Intertidal zone >...
CGTTTAGATAATCAAGATTTTATCACGCTCCCAACAAGGAAGGCGATGGACAATCACCCAGTCAATCCACTTTCTACCAGAACACTGCATTATGTAAAACTACATGGCTCTTATGGTTGGAAAAGTTCAGATGGAGCGAATAGATTGGTTATCGGCCGTAACAAAGCAAAACAGATAGCTGAAGAACCTCTTCTTGCCTGGTATTTCGACCTGTTTAAAAAAACACTTTTTCAAGAAGCAAGAAAATTAATCGTTATCGGTTATAGTTTTCGAGATGACCATATCAATAAAGTGATAGCAGAGTCCATTCAGCGATATGATCTTAAACTATGCGTTCTTTCTCCATCAGACCAAGCTAGTTTTTCCGATAAGCTAAAAAAAGTGACCTATGGGGAGCAAATTCTTTCAGGACTCTCAGGATACTTCCCTTATACATTATTAGAAGTTTTCCCTTCAGACCAATCGGAGTCTCATGCTTGGAGGGAATTAAAAGAGCGATACTTCCTGAACTAAAGACAAAAGAAATTCACTATTTCTAACTGAAATCGGCAACTTCCGGCACTAGGAATCCACTGCATATTTGAACCAGCATTCGTTACCTGCTTGTTCGGGGATATCGAAGCATTCGTCGATACTTGCTTGAAGACAATTACCATCCTCCCGCGTGCGAGACGGGTTGGCCTATTCTTCCACTATGTGCAGATTATCTGGCAGAGGCCGTAACACTCACTGGTTTGAGGGTATAGATGCGAGCAAATCGATTGGCTGCCTTCAGATCTCCTTTGCGCAAGGCCTCTCGCACATCATCGAGTTTTTGAGCATCTTCGAGAGACAAGTAGGGAGACCATCCACTGTCTGTATCGATCAGCTCAACATCAACCTTGGCTACGTATTCACCCTCGTGAATCAATTTTGTGTGTTTTCTCTTCTTCATGGTTTTCTCTTGCTCATTGTACCTTATAATCCTGACCTTTGTGGAAGTCGAACCCCCCACTGCCCTTTATTATTCATCAATAATGGCGACGGCCCTTGTCCACCCCGCAGATGCTCCTCGGATCTTGACGGGAAAACATGAAACCATAAACCCCTTTTCAGGCAATGCTTCAAGGTTATGTAACTTCTCCAAATGACAATAACCGATATCCCTGCCTGCCTTATGCCCTTCCCATATGATGGACGCATCCTTTGTTTCCCTATATTTTTCAGCGGTATGGAAAAACGGTGCGTCCCAGCTCCACGCGTCCGTCCCGGTCAATCGTACGCCGCGTTCAAGGAGATACATAGTTGCCTCATATCCCATGCCACACCCGGATGCGACATAGTCCGCACAACCGTAACGACTGCCGGCCCGTGTGTTAACCAGCACAATATCCAAAGGATTTAATACATAATCGATTCGACTCAATTCTTTTTCAACATCTTCGGCTGTGACGACATACCCATCATCACAGTGCCGAAAGTCAAGTTTCACCCCCTGTTGGAAACACCATTCCAACGGCACCTCATCGATAGTGATGGCCCGCTCTCCTCGATTCATGGTTGAGTGGAAATGATAGGGGGCGTCTAAATGAGTGCCATGGTGAGTACTCAACTCGACTTGTTCTAGGGCCCATGCTTCACCGTCTGGCAGGCCTTCCTTTTTGAGTCCGGGGAAAAAGGGTTGCATTTGTGGAAAGGACTCGTGATGTCCGATATACGTAATCTTAGGACTAAATCCGGGTGGATCTGACACAACGTCGTTTTCCAAATAAATCGAGAGATCAATTATCCGTCGAGACATACGGTTCTTCCACTAGTCGCAATAAAACTCATACGTATTGTTACGCCTGAATTATCGAGGTTATTTTGGGCAGTACCGTTGGCATACTCCCCAGTGCGATACAGGTTGCCCTATCTTTCCACGAGTTGCAGGATCTCCTCCGCCCTATCGATGGAGAGGGTGCCCTTTTTGATACCGACCTCCACGGTAAGGCGGGAGATAGCACAATATATATCGGTGAATCGGGGATCTACTGTCTTGAGGGCCTCTAGGTGTCCTCTGATCACGCCCACATCTCCCCTGGCGATGGGCCCTGTCAGGGCCTTGGCCGGTCCCAGGTGTTCTATGTTGTTCACCGTCCCCTTGATCAAGGGGAGGAGGGCTTGGGCGGCATCCTCTTGGGGGATGTCTATGGCTTCAAAGAGCCGATAGCTGAGGTACACGAGTGTGACGAGCAGATTGCAGGCCACCACGGCCGCCGCATGGTAGAGGGGTTTTTCTCGGGTGTCGATGGTAAGGGGTTTCCCGCCCAACTCCTGTACCATCTCCGTAAGGATGGGGATGGCCTTTGGGTCTCCTTCCAGGTTAAAGATCGAAGAGGGAAGGATCTTCACCGCCTCTTTGACATTGGCGAAGCTCTGCAGGGGGTGGATGGATGCAATGAGGGCCCCTTTTTCTTGGGCACTTTTGAGGATAGTAGAGGGGAGCGCCCCGCTGGTATGGACCACGATCTGCCCAGGGTGAAAGCCGCCCGTGCCCGCGATCCCGTCGCAGACCTCCTCGATAGCGCTGTCCGAGGTGGTGATAAAGACCAGATCGGCCTCCGGGGTAATCTCCTCCGGCGCGGTGGTGGTACGGACCTCACCCCCCACAATGGCGGCCGCCTTTTTCAAGGATTCCTCTCCCCTGCCGGCCATACCGCAGAGCGCATAGCCCTTTTCCTTTAAGAGAGAGGCCAGGGCCGTACCCACAACCCCTGACCCGACAATGGCTATCTTATTCACCTGCATCTTCTTTTTCCTTTCGATCTGGAATCAAATTATAGAGCCCGAGCCACGGTGAGGACGGCCACCCTCTCGGCCCCTGCCTTCAGCAGGGCGCGGGAGCACTCATTGACCGTGGCCCCTGTGGTGTAGACGTCGTCCACCAGCACGACGGCCTTCCCCTCTATTGCCTCCTGGTTCTTGACCTGAAAGGCCCCCCTGAGGTTTTTCTTTCTCTCCTTCTTTTTTAGGGCGCTTTGGACGGGTGTGTCATTGACCTTTTTCAAAGCCCTCTCCGCATAGGTGACCCCCGTCCTCTTGCTCAGTTCCTTGATCAGGAGGAGGGCTTGATTAAACCCCCGTTCCCTCAATCTCCGGATATGGAGGGGAACGGGGACCATGACATCCACCGGGTAATTCTGGGAAAGGGTTTTGAGGGTGGGTTGCAGCAGATCCCCAAAGACCCTCACGAGGGAAACTACACCCCCGTATTTGAATCTATGGATCGCCTCCTTGAGCGCCCCCTCATAGAGGCCGCTGGTGCGATGGACCTCGAAATACCACCGCTCCTGCAGGCACGGGCCGCAGAGGTGGCCTTCTCCCTCTCCGAAGGGTACGGGGAGGCCGCAGCGGGGGCAGTAGGGGGGGTGTACAAGCCTGATTGTCTTGCGGCACTGAGGACATATGGTGAGGTCTTCTTCCGTTCCATCGAGGAGGGTCTTACAGATAGAGCACACCGGGGGGAAGACGAGGTTCAAAACCCACCGGAAGATTTGGAAAGGCCTCACCTAAAAATCCCACCTCATCAACTGAGAGGGGTCGAGGGAGAGGGGTGCCTTGATCTCTTCTCGGGTACAGACATTAAAGGTACCCCACTGGTTGCAGCTCGGACAGAGAGGGAGCCAGTCCTTGACCTTTCTCTGACAGTTGGTGCAGCGATAGGGGACATACGTTCCTCCCTCGATCACAAGCCCCTTGCGATATTCCTCTGTCGCCTGTTCATGATCCGCTCGATGGGAATAGACCTCGGCCAAGAGATAGTGATACGAGGGGTGTTCGGTAAGGTACGTCTCCATCTCCTGTAACTTTTCCAAGGCCTCATCGATCATCTCGAGTCTCAGACAGAGCCGGGCGTAGAAAAAGGGGATAACGATATTATTGGGTTCCTTCTCCATGGCATCCAGGTAGAGATGAATGATCCCCCTGGGATCTTGCTCGGATAGGTAGGAATCCTCCAACTTGTTCAAAAAGATGATATCATGGGTCTTTGCAAACCCCTTACGCCAGATCTTAACAGCCTCTTTCGTTTCTCCGGTACGGCGCAACAATTCTCCGAGCAGGACCTGTGGCGGCGTAAAGGAGGGGTTCTCCTTCATGATACTTTTCAACTCCTTTATCCCCTTATCTTCCTCACCCTTGTCCGCTATAAGCCCGGCGTGTTCATATCTCAAGCCCTGTTGCAGCTTGTTCTCTTGATCGAACTCCCCTTTGGGACTTGCCTTGATGATTGTTCTCTGGAGCGCCAGGGCCTTCTCCCACTCCTTCTCCTCGATGTAGATATCTCTCAGGTCTTGCATTGCCTCCCGATTGGATGGATCAAGGGCGAGGATGGCCTTCAGGACCTTGATGGCCCCCGTATGATCCTTGGTTTCTTTGTAGATTTGGGCCTCTCTGAAGAGGATCTCCAGTTGGTCAATCTGCAAGCCCTTGGCCCTTTCCAGGGTCTCAATGGCCTTCTTGGGTTTTCCTCCCCTTTGGTAGATATCGACAAGCTTCAGGTAGACCTTGGGATCATCGGGTTTCTTCTTGAGGTACATCAAGATCTGCTTTTCAGCCTTGGGCAGATCTCCCTTGAAGAGGGCATCGGTGGCTTGGTAAAAACTCTCCCACAGGTGTTCCCTCAATTTATTCTCTTTGTGCTCTTTCATAGACTTGAGGGTGTCCCTGACAAAATATATAAGGAAGGTTGTCACGGCCCCTAAGAGCACGGACCCGATGAGCAGGACGGAAAGAGAGGTTTTCCAATAGCTTCCCCAGAAATATTGAAGTTGGATGCGCACGGGGTTAAGAGAGTAGAGGTAGACAAGTATTCCTGCAAACATGATGATGGAGAGAAATGCTATTCTGATGGACATAATCCTTCCCCCTTTTATCTGTGATAGGGTCTATGGTGTATAATGGACAGGGAGCGATATACTTGCTCCACGAGGACGAGCCTGGCCAACTGGTGGCTGAAGGTCAGGTGCGAGAGGGAAAGGATGGTGTCGCATCGCTCCCTCCACCCAGAACTAAAGCCATCGGCCCCCCCTATTAAAAAGATGACCTCTTTTGTCCCACGCTCCATGAGCCCTTGGAGAAAATCGGCAAAGGCCTCTGATGTAAAATCCTTTCCCCCCTCGGCCAATCCAATGAGGTAGCTTCCCCGGGGGAGCAGCTTGAGGAATCTGGAGATCTCCCCCTCTTTTTTTCCAGCGAGTATCTCAGCGGCAAAGTACCTCCGTATCCTATTCACATAATCCTCGATTCCTTCCTGAAAAAGGGCTGCCCTCTCCCTCCCCCCGAAGAGGAATATGAACTTCAATCCTTTTCCTCTGGTGGTTTGATCCGTGGGGCCTCTATCCAGAGGCCCTCGAGATCGTAGTAGTGCCGAACCTGATCATAAAAGATGTGGATGACCACATCGGCATAATCGATGAGAACCCATCTTCCCTCCCGCATCCCTTCCTCCCCCAGAGGCTGAACCCCCTTCTCTCCCATCTTTTCCTCGATCGACTGGGCAATGGCCTGAACCTGCCGGTCGGAACGACCGCTGCAGATGAGGAAATAGTCAGTGAGGGAGGAGGCCTTTGTAAGTTCTAAGATGGTTATGTCAAAGGCCTTCTTCTCCAGGGCAGCTTGTGCGCAAAAAATCGATTTATCCTTGGAGTCTTTAAAGACCTCATTCATACACAATTTACTATAACAAAAGGCGGTGAAAAGTGAAAGAGCAATGTTTCACTCTCGATAGAGCCCTTCTTTCATTATATAGTTCTCCACCTCTTTGGGGACCAAAGAGGTGAGGGATCTGTCCTCTCTGACGGCCCTTCTGATCTCGGTGGAGGAGATCCCGACAGGGGTAACGCTGAGCAGATGAAGGGAGTGCCCTGAAGGGTGGAGGAACAGATTTCCTCCTTCCTCTTTTGTGAACCCTTCGGATTGGAGCACCGGTGCCTGCAGGGGGTCGAATGTGGGTCGGGAGATCACAATAAAATCGCATACGGTGAAGAGTTGAGGATAATCTTTCCAGGTCTCTATTTCCAAGAAGGCGTCTGCGCCCACGATAAAAAAGAGCCTTTCCCCTTCCTTAAGGTTGTGATGATAGTAGGAGATGGTCTCGATGGAGTACGAAGCCCCCTCACGTCTTATCTCCACGTCAGAGAGGGCGAAGAACGGGTTATCGGCGATGGCCATGTTGACCATATTCCAGCGGTGTTGAGTGGAGATGATGGGACGGTCCACCTTATGGGGGGGGGTGGCGGCCAGGATGAAGATCACCTGGCTGAGATGGAAGGCCTCCCCTACCTCCTGGGCACAACGAAGGTGTCCCAGGTGGATGGGATCAAAGGTCCCTCCAAACAGCCCTATGCTCCGTTCTTTCCCCTTAGGCGGTCCTGATCTGTCCATCCCCGTAGATGATGAACTTGGTGGTGGTGAGGTCCTCTACACCCATGGGTCCAAAGGCATGCAGTTTGGTAGTACTGATCCCGATCTCCGCACCGAGCCCCAGTTCGTACCCGTCGCTGAACCTGGTGGAGGCGTTGACCAGGACGGTGGAGGAGTCGACCTCCCGCAGGAATCGTTGGGCATGAGCGTAATCCGAGGTGATGATGGCCTCGGTGTGTTGGGAGCCATAGTGGCCGATGTGATCAATGGCCTCCCCGATGTCATCGACTACCTTTACCGCTAAGATCAGGTCGAGGTATTCAGCATACCAATCCTCCTCAGTTGCCTCCGTGGCATCCGGGATGATATGGCGCGTGCGTGGACACCCCCTCAATTCCACCCCTGCCTCCTGTAACTTCTCTGCTAAGGGGGGGAGCAATGAGGGGGCTGCCTCCTGATGGACCAGGAGGGTCTCCACGGCGTTACAGACCCCAGGCCTTTGAACCTTGGCATTGCAACAGATCTCCAGCGCCATTGCCCGCTCTGCTGTGGCGTCGACAAAGATATGGCACACTCCCTTGTAGTGTTTAATGACCGGGATGCGGGAGTGCTCTACCACGAAGCGGATCAGGCCTTCACCCCCTCTCGGGATGATGACATCGATAAACTCCTCCGCCTTCAGCATTGCCTCCACGGCCTCCCGATCGGTGTGGGGGATCACCTGAATGGCCGCGGGAGGGATGCCCGCCTTCTGCATCGCCTCTTGGAGGATGCCCCCGATGGCCCAATTGGAATGGATCGCCTCGGACCCTCCCCGCAGGATCACGGCATTTCCCCCCTTAAGGCACAACCCTGCAGCGTCGGCGGTGACATTAGGCCTGGACTCATAGATGATCCCGATGACCCCCAAGGGTATCCTCATCTTTCCCACCATCAGCCCATTGGGCCTGCGCCACATTCGCACCACTTCTCCCACCGGGTCGGGGAGCAGGGCAACCTCACGCAGCCCCCCGGCTATGCCCTCGACCCCCTCCTCGGTGAGGGTCAAACGATCCAGCATGGCCTTGGAGAGGCCCTCCTTTTCTGCCTGTTCCAGGTCTTTGCGATTTTCCGCCAGCAAAGACTCCCTCTTCTCAACCAGGTCATCGGCCATCATCCCCAAGGCCCGATCCTTCACCTCTGAAGAAAGCCTGGCTACCTGGAATGAGGCCTCTCTGGCCTTCTGGGCGATCTTTTGTATCTCTTTTGTAATATCCATCCCCGTCACCGCCTCCTAGAGGATTACCAGATTATCCCGATGGATCACCTCATCGGTGTATTTATACCCTAACACCTCTTCTATCTGTGAGCTCTGTCGACGCATGATCTGCTGCAATTCGCGGGAGTCGTAATTCACCAACCCTCGCGCACATTCCTTCTTGCGGGGATCGAGGCAGGATACGAGGTCTCCCCGGCCGAACGTTCCCTCCACCGCTACAATCCCCGAAGGCAGAAGGCTCTTTCCCCCTTTCATGATCGCTTCCTGGGCCCCCTTGTCGAGGATCAGGTCTCCCTTCGGTCGCAGGGTAAAGCCTATCCACTGTTTTTTGCCCCTCAGTCGCTGTCCGCCGGCGAGAAAGAGCGTTCCCACCGGTTCCCCTGCGAAGATCCGCTCCAGCACGTTTTGGTCTCCGCAACCGGTCACGACCGTGGCCACTCCGAAACGGGCAGCGAGCTTTGCCGCCTCAACCTTGCTCACCATCCCTCCGGTGCCGATTTCCGTCTGCGTTCCCTGAGCCATTGCTTCCACCTTTTTGGTCACCTTTTCCACGAGGGAGATGAGGTTTCCCCCTGTGCGCGGTTCGCCACGGTACAGGCCGGGGGTGTCGGTGAGTATGAGGAGGAGATCGGCGTCTATCAGAGAGGTGACCAGGGCCGCCAGGAGGTCGTTGTCGCCGAACTTGATTTCCTCCACCACCACGGAGTCGTTTTCATTTATAATGGGGATTATACCCAACTTCAACAGGGTGAGCAACGTATTGCGGGCATTGATATACCTCTTCCTGTCTCGCATGTCGTCGTGAGTGATAAGGACCTGGGCCACCTTCAGACTCCAGGGGGCACAGGCATCCTCATAGACGTGCATGAGGTTGCTCTGGCCGATCGCTGCGGCGGCCTGCAGCTCGGAGATGGTCTTGGGCCTCTTGGTGAGGCCTAATCGCTCCATCCCCGCCGCGATAGCCCCCGAGGAGACCATGACGATCTCCACCCCCTTCTTTTTGAGCCCTGACAGCTCCCCTGCAAGTCGGGAGATGAATGCCTTGTTGAGGCCGGCGCCCAGGGAGACGAGGAGGCTGCTACCCACCTTTATCACCACACGGCGCACACCCCCCATGATCTCTTTTCTCAGCTCTTGTTCATCCATGGGCCGCTCCCCTGATTTTTTCCCATCGGTGGCCTACCGTCCGTACCACGGCGTCCACCCCTTCGCCGGTCGCGGCGGAAATAGTGAAGAGTTCCACCCCTTGTTGGCGGAAGGAGTCCTTGATCTGAGGAATCCGCTCCCGAACAGTGGGGAGATCTATTTTGTTCAAGACGGCCACCTGGGGTTTTCCCACAAGGGAGGGGTGAAACCGCCCCAGTTCCTCGTTGATCTCTTCATAGTGCCGCCACGGATCGCCCTGGGGATCGGCGGAGATGTCGAGGAGGTGGACCAAGAGGGTGGTCCTCTCGATATGACGCAGAAATCTGCTCCCTAATCCTGCTCCTTGATGGGCCCCGGCGATGAGGCCGGGTATATCGGCCATGACAAAGGCCTTGAGCTCTCCATAGGAGACCACGCCCAGGTAGGGTACGAGGGTGGTAAAGGGGTAATCCGCTACCTTGGGGCGGGCGGCGGATACCCGGCCGAGGAGGGTCGATTTGCCCACATTGGGGTGACCCACGATGCCTACATCGGCGAGGAGCTTGAGTTCCAGTTGGAGCCGCCGCTGCTCGCCCTTTTCCCCCGGTTTGGCAAATCGAGGTGCCTGGCGGGTTGAGGTGGCAAAACTGGCATTGCCCCGCCCCCCCCTGCCCCCTTTGGCCGCCAGGAATCTGTCCCCTGCTGCAGTGAGGTCTTCCAGGACCTCTCCTGTCTCCGCATCCTTTACCACGGTGCCAAGGGGGACAGGAATGATCAGATCCTCACCGCTTTTCCCCTGTTGTTTTTTTCCTCTGCCGTGGGCTCCGTTTGCGGCCCGATAGTGTTGCTGATACCGCAGATCAAGTAGGGTAGATAGTCCCTCTGTGGTCACCAGGATCGTATCTCCCCCCTTTCCGCCGTTACCGCCATCCGGTCCTCCGCGAGGGACAAACCGCTCCCTCCGAAAGCTCACACATCCCCTTCCCCCATCTCCTCCTTTGACCAAGATTTTAACCTCATCGATGAATGGCATGGCAACACACGAAAGGTGGGATTATGAAAGTTACGGGGACAAAAAATATACCGAAGAAGCTTAGGAGGCTGGAGCATCGAGGGGGTATACGCTGACCTTCTTTCTCTCTTTACCGGTGGACTCAAACTGAACGGTGCCGTCGACCTTGGCGAAGAGGGTGTGATCACGGCCGAGCCCGACGTTTTCGCCGGGGAAGATCCGCGTCCCCCGTTGTCGCACCAAGATGCTTCCCGCCGTGACCGTCTGACCGCCAAACCTCTTGACGCCCAACCGCCGGCCTGCGCTATCCCTCCCGTTTCGGGAGCTTCCCCCTGCCTTTTTGTGGGCCACGTTTTCCTCCTTGAGCTGAGATAATGTCCTTGATCTCGATCCAGGTATGGTATTGACGATGTCCTTGTTTCAGGCGGTAGTTCTTTCTTCTTTTCTGCTTGAAGATGACGATCTTTTTTCCCTTCCCCTGCGTGGTTATCTTTCCCACCACCTTCACTCCCGCGACGGTGGGGGTCCCCAGTTTCACCCCGTCATCACCCCTGAGCAAAAGGACCCGGTCCAATTCGACCTTTTCCCCGACCTCACCGTCCATCCGCTCCACCTTGATGAGGTCCCCTTTGCTCACCTTGTACTGTTTGCCCCCTGTCTCCACTACCGCATACATACTTTTTTTATCCTCCGCTTGTATTGTAACAGAAAGAAGGAAGTGTGTAAATCTAAAACAATAATGAGCGGTTGTCAAGAAAGAAAGGGCAGGCCTACAAAGACCTGCCCATCGCACTCCACGACATGGGCCGAAGATAGTTCGGCCGTATTAGAGCTTGAACACCAATAAGAGGGATACCAGCAAGGCATAGATGACCAGTGACTCGATCATGGCCAGGCCGATAATCATGGGGGTGACGATCTTCCCCGAGGCCGCGGGGTTTCGGGCGATCCCATCGAGGGCCGAGGTAAGACCCCGTGCCTGACTCATCGCCCCACCAATGGCCGCGATGGCAACACCAAAACCCGCCCCGAGGGCGATGGCCACCTTCACATTGGGTGGCAGCCCTTCCGCCACCGCCTCTTCCGCGGCCAAGGCCGCACCAACCGCCCCCAGGGTGAGGGCGAACACGACAAGGATAAATAATGCGGTTCGTTTGAGCATTCTCTTCACCTCCTTTTCTGTTATTATTCGTGCTCATGCCCCTCTATGGCCCCGGAAAAGTAGGCCATGGAGAGGAGGATAAAGACCAACGTCTGGACGATAGCCACGAAGAGCCCTAAGGCCATCATGGGCAGGGGAATGAGAAAGGGGACGAGACCAAAAACGACGCCGACAACATAGTGATCACCGAAGATATTGCCAAAGAGGCGGATGGAGAGGGATACCGGACGGACGAAGTGCCCGATGAGTTCGATGGGTATCAACAAGGGAGCCAGCCAGATAATCGGGCCGGTGAACTGCTTGAGGTACTTGATCCCATGTTCCCTGAGGCCATAGTAGTGGGTAAGGCAAAAGACGGTGATGGCGCAGGCCCCGGTGGTATTGAGGGTCTCGGTGGGAGAGTGAAAACCCGGTATTATACCGAGGACATTGGACACAAAGATGAAGAGGGCCAGCGTCCCGATGATCATCATAAACTCAGGCCCCCGGGGCCCCATATTGTCCTTGACGATCTTGAGGAGCCCCTCCACGATCATCTCTCCTGCGGTGCGGAAGGTCAGCCTTGCCTCAGGAACGAAGTATTTTTTTTGGTCCTTGCGCAGCCCCCTGGTCCCCAGGCGGGCGACGATCATGAGAAAGACGACCACCACGATGGCATTGGATACATGGTGGGGGAGCTGATTCAGGAGAGGGATCGTATCGACGACGCTGAAGCTTTCATGTGCCATTGGTTCTATTCTCCTCTTCGTCTATTGAGCGGTATCCCCTGATCCCCTCGACCGCGATGGCCAGAAACATGGTAAGTAGCCCCACAAAGAAGGCCACCAGATTTATGACACCCCGCAGCAGGAAGGCGATCCCTCCGACGGCGGCGAGCAACGCGAGGAACTTAACGGCGTATTTGACGAAAAAGGACCCGGAGATCTTTCCTTGAGAGAACCCCTTTTCAAAGATCATCCGCAAGGCCTTGAAATTAAGGATGACGATAATCCCGCCTATAATCACCCCCAGGCTAATCCTCCAATCCCAGAAGACGAGGCTCCCGAGGGTGAAGAGGGCGAGTATGACCCATTGGGTCCGCTCGATAGCGGCTAACCTGATCTCCCTTGCCATCAGTCCTCTAAGTCCTCCCTTTGTAGGCGCTTCAATGCCCGATACAGGCTCCGGAAGCCCGCGACGACCCCAAACAAGAGAAAAATGATGAGAAACCACGGTTCTGTATCCAGCCATTTGTCGAGATAGTAGCCAATTACTGCGCCCACCGCCACCGACAACCCCATCTCGAGACCGAGGGTGCTGTAGGAGGCAATCTGTCTGATCACCTTTCCCTTATCTTCTCCCAGAGGTGTCATGATTAGGGGCCCTTTCTCCGGGCAGGCACGTGATTATAATCACATTCTTCCACGGAAGTCAAGCACTACCAATGTTCTATGGCCTAGGCTTGACGGTGCGGTATTCTCTCCCTATCTTGGACTCCCGTTCCCCGTCGACCATGACGACGTCGGCGGTGAAGTCGTATACACCACTCAAAAGAAAGCTTCCCACGGCGTAGATGTCGACCGGTGCCTTCTCTTCCTCGAAGGAGGTGATCTTGTCGGGGTTTAATCCGCCGGAGACGATGATCTGGACGTGGGAGAACCCCTCCCGGTCGAGGGCCTCCCTCACCTTTTCTGCCAACCGAACGTTCACGCCTCGGGGGTCGAACTGCATCATCTCATTCCAGAGCGATCGGTCAACCATGGTATTGGAGTTGTCCAGCCTTACGGCCCAGAGGATATCCTTCAACTTCCTGGCTACCTCCAAGGAGGTCTGCACGCAATCGTTATGATAATCGACCAAGGCGATCACCCTAATATCGGTCCCTTTGGCTATGTGCTCATAGAACTTATAGGTGGCCAGGACCGTGTCTCCCCGATAACAGGCGATGAGGGCATGGGGGATGGTTCCGATCCCCTGGGATCCCCACCATTCGGCCCCGGCATCGGTGGAAACCGCCTCGGCCCCGCCGACGCTGGCGGCATACCCATCCCCACCTTGGACGCTGAAGTGATCGAACCGGGCACCGAAGAAGAGGACCGGTTTTCCCTGGGCAGCCTCGACGCACAGACGCACATTGGTGGCTATCTTGGTCCTGCGGGACAAGACCCCCAGGTAGACGGTCTCCAGGTGGGCGAAACTCGCCGCCGGTCCCTCAATGTGTATGACGGTTTCGTAGGGTTCCAGCGCATCACCATCACGCAAGGCCGTGATCTTCAGCTGGTCGAACTCGTTTACCCAGATGGAATCAAGCTGATCCTCCACCTCTACCCTCTCCTGCATCAGGGAGAGGAAGCTCGCTTCATCGGTGTACCTGCTCTTGCGCAGATTCTTCTTGACGTTCATCAGCCGATCAAACAGTTGATGGGCCATGTTCAGATCGGTGTAATGCCCCGTTCCCACCCGGAGAATGGCGATGGCCTCATCGATGCCGCACAGGACCGCACGCTTTTTTTGGAAGACCTGCATGGTGACGAGAGGATTGTAGCGGTCTCGTTCCAGGATCAGCTTTTCCCGCCAGAAGTAGACATCGGAGCGGTATCCCCTCCTGATTTCCTGGATGGGGAGATCGAAGACGTGAAAGGGAAGCCTCGTCTCCAGACCGTTCTGAGATTTTCCCTTAGACCCAGTGCTCATCTCGACAGATCCTCTCCTCAAGATCTACCTTATAAAAATCCTGGATAGGAAGTAAGATCTCTCGGTTTGTTTCGTAGACGGTCCTGATCGCCTCTCTTACCACCGCTGCGGCCGTGGGGGTCATCCGCCCCAAGGGAGGTCGGCAGGGTCCGGCGGGCATTCCCAACCCCCTCATCAGGGTCTTGATGGCGGAGGGGTTTCTGAATTTACAGGGGACCTGAAAGCCCTCATATTCCTCCATGGTCTTGACGGTGACGATTTTAAAGAGGGGATCCAGGGCCTCGGCGAGCTCTTTTCCCCTGGCCGTGTCCCCTCGGTTGAGGGCGGCGGTCATCTCGGCCAGGGCACCGGGGACTACATTGGAGATGACCGATACGACCCCCTGGGCCCGGATATCCTCCCTGGTCATCATCGCAAAGGTCACATCGTCGTCCCCGGAGAGGATATCGAACCCATCCCCGAGCAACTTTCTGGTCTTGGCCATACGTTCCAGATCCCCGGTGGCCTCCTTGACCGCCCGGACGTTTTTATACTGACGGTGCAAGATGGCCAGGTCCTCCACCTCCAGTTGGGTCCCCGTCCTGCCCGGGACAACATAGGGGGTGATGCAGGTGTGGGGTAACTCCTTGGCAACCACCTCATAGTATTCCGTCCTGAGCTCCAGAGAGGAGGGCCCGTTGTAGTAGCAGTCAACGAGCAGGACGGCCTCCGCACCCACCTCGACGGCATGTTTGGAGCCCCTCAGGGCCTCTTGCGTGGAGTTGCTTCCGGTACCGGCCATCACAAAAGACTTGCCTTTGGCCAGTTGCACCACCTCTTCGATGATCTGGTTGTGTTCCTTCCAGTCCACCGTTGGGGACTCCCCGGTGGTGCCCGTGGGGAGCGTGTTGGCCCCGCCCTCAATCTGAAAGGTCACATTCTTGCGGAGGCCCTCCAGGTCCAACCCGCCCTTTTCAGTAAACGGCGTGACAAGGGCCGTCCAACACCCCTCTAATCGTTCCAATTGCATTATAGTTCTCCCTTACCTTTGACTCGGAAGCTTACATAGGATCTTACAAAAAAAGTAGAGGAAAGGAGGGGAAAAGTCAAGTTCAGAGAGGAGTCGGTTCATGAGTGAAGGTATTGTCCCTCTGCCGAATGACCTCGTAGAGGATAATGGACCCAGCCACCGAGGCGTTGAGGGAGTTGACCTTTCCCCTCATGGGTATCGATGCGAGGAGGTCGCATTCCCTCTTGACCAAGGGCCTTATCCCGCGCCCTTCCCCCCCGATGACCACGGCCAGGGGGATCGCCAGATCGTGATGAAAAAGATCCGTTTGTGCCTCCGCGGCGGCGCCTATTACCCAGATCCCCCGCTCTTTGATCCGCCTGAGTGTGGAGGAGATATTGGTGACACGGATCAGGGGGATGTGAAAGACCGCGCCGGCAGAGCTCTTGGCCACGGCAGGGGTGATCCCGACCGCCCTGTCCTTGGGGATGATCACCCCCCAGACCCCGCAGGCGCCGGCGGTTCGGATGAGGGCCCCCAAGTTTCTGGGGTCCTCGATCCCATCGAGGACCAAAAGGAGGGGTTCGTCTTCCTCCCGTTGGAGGACCTCGTCAAGATCGGCATAGCTAACGTGATCGATGGAACCCACCACCCCTTGATGGGGGGCGCCCTTGGTGAGGGAGTCCAGTTGAGAGCGTTCTGCCTTTCTGACGGGGACCCCCTTTGATTCCGCCATGCCGATGATCCCCGCTAACCCCTTGGGCTCCCTCCCCTCGGCCGCCCAGACCTCGTTGATCCGGCAGCGGTCTGATCGCAGGGCCTCAGAGACGGGGTTTATACCATAGATCAAGAAATTTTTCATATGCCTCTCATCACTCCGGCAATGGTACCTCGAAAGGGCCGCCGGTGCAAGGGGCCTGATCGGGATGGAGACGGCAGATTACCTGAGCGAGCGGGGGAGCGATGTGACGCTGGTTGAGGTACTGAAGATCACCTCCCATGGATACATGCTGCACAAGCGTCTGCGGGACAAGAACTGCCGCCTGTTCTTCGATACGCAGGTGCAGTCAATCGGCGACGGGAACGTGGCGATTGAGACGGCGGGAGAGCGTGCGACGCAATCCCCCATCGAGCAAGTCGTGATTGCCATAGGGCTGAAGGCGCGGGACGGTCTGAAGGGGGTCCTGGAGGGCCTGGAAATCCCCCATGCGGTGATCGGCGACGCCCGCAGCCCCCGGAGGATCATCGAGGCCACCGAAGAGGGGGCCCGGGCCGTCTGGGAGCTGTAGAAAATGACGACCGTTTCAGCACCATGCTCCGGGCAGGACTCAAAGGGTGTGTTATGAGTGGCAAGCACGGTTTTGTCTTGCCCCCCCCTCTCAATTAGATCCCATGCCGTTTGCACGACGCAATGGATGATCTTCCGGGGGGAATTGTATATTGATATATATGCATAATTGATGCATACTTGTGCATATGAGAACGACGTTGAACATAGATGATAAATTATTGGAAAGGGCGTCGCACCTGACCGGCCTGAAGGAGAAGACCTTGTTGGTGCGACGTGGGCTTGAGGCACTGATAGCGCGCGAGAGCAGTAAGCGCCTCGCGCGGTTGGGTGGAACTGAGAAAAATCTTCGTCCAATACGGAGACGAAGATCAGCATAATCTTGGCTGTGATCATCGTTGATACCTCTGTTTGGGTTATCCACCTTCGGCAGGGCAGTCACCATCTTGAAGAACTGTTGTTGGATGCGCAGGTGGTCTGTCATCCTTTTGTAATCGGTGAATTGGCCTGTGGCAACATCAAACAGAGAGCAGAATTTCTATCTTTGCTTCAATCCCTTCCGACAGCCCCAACGGTGGAGCTGGATGAGTTCCTTTTTTTATCGAGCAGAATACATTAATGGGCAGAGAGATCGGTTTCCTCGACGCACATCTGTTGGCATCAGCACACGTGTCGAGGACACCCCTGTGGAGTTCTGATAAGACCTTGCAATCAGCAGCAGTTGAACTCAAGGTTGCCTATGAATATAGGTAACCTCCTCTCTTTCCCTTACCATGAGCTCGTGTTGATGGTGCGAGCCGTTCGCAAGAACGGGGGGCGGGTCTTGTTCTTTGCCGCTCCCTTCAAACGTTCACCATTACGTCTACAGGAGGGCATATGAAGTACATTGTAAGGGCCTTAGCCGTGCTCGTTTTCGTAGGGATGGCGATCACCCCTGCATACGCCCAGCGAGGCCTCAAGGAGGCGATCGTGAAGATCTACGCCGTGTATTCCGAATACGATTACGATATGCCGTGGCAGCTCTCGAGGCAAGGCAGGGGGGTTGGATCCGGCTGTGTAATCAGCGGCAAGAGGGTCTTGACCAATGCCCATGTGGTGGCAGACCAGACCTTTATTCAGGTAAAGCGCGCGGGGCAGGCGGAGAAATACAATGCCCACGTAGAGGTCGTGGCCCATGAATGCGATCTCGCCCTCTTGAAAGTGGATGACCCCTCCTTTTTTTCCGGCGTCAAGCCGCTCACGCTGGGGACCCTGCCGCGGATGAGGGACAAGGTGGCCGTCTACGGGTTTCCCATAGGCGGTGAAGAGTTGAGCATTACCGAAGGGGTGGTGTCCAGGGTCGAACATACCCACTATTCTCACAGCGGAGCATCTCTGCTTTCCTGCCAGATCGACGCGGCCATCAACCCGGGCAACAGCGGGGGGCCGGTGATCAAAGATGGGCGAATCGTGGGGATAGCCTTTCAGGGGTATATGTACGCGCAAAACATTGGCTACATGGTCCCTCCCCCCCTCATCGATCATTTTCTCAAGGACAGCGCAGACGGCAAATACGATGGCATTCCAGGCATCGGTATCGTGTGGCAGGCCATGGAAAACCCCGGTCTGAGGACCCACTTGCAGATGCAGGAGAAACAGACGGGGGTACTGATCCAGTACGTTGCCCCCGGGTCCAGCGCGCGGGGTATCGTGCAACCCGGGGATGTCCTCCTCGCCATAGAGGGCAAGCCCATTGCCAATGATGGGACCATGCCCTTCAGGGGGACCGAGCGGATACACTTTGCGCAAGCGGTGCAGGAAAAGTTTATGGGAGAGACGGTTCGCTGCCGCCTTTTGAGAGAAGGGAAGGTTATGGAGGCAACCATCCCGTTGCGCACTGCGCTCGGGTCAGTGCGATTGGTGCCGTACACCCAGTATGACAGGGCGCCGACATATTACGTTGTAGGCGGCTTGGTATTTCAGCCTCTGACCCGGAACTATCTCAAGACATGGGATAATATGAGAGATGTGCCTGTCCATCTTGCCACGTACTATTATTACGGGAAGCAGGCTAAAGATCGAATGCAGGTGATCGTGTTGACCAAAATTTTGGGGGACGAGCTGACCGTGGGGTATGATGAGTTTAAGGATAATGTCATCACGCAGGTCAATGGAAAAGGGATTTCCACCATGGAAGACTTGGTGGAGGCCATTGAGGGGAACGAAGGGAAGTACCACGTGATTATGGATGAGTGGGGGAATCAGATCGTGTTGGAACGCAGTAAAATCACAGCGGCACAGAGGGTGATGCTGGAGCGATATAAAATTGATGCTGATCGATCCGCTGATCTCAGGGAAGCGGAACGGAAGTAACGCATCCCCTCCAAAACTTTTTACCGTGCACCCCATCCTCGCAGCGATCAGGGCCATCGAGTGTGAGCGGATACAATACGATAGCGCCAGCGATGACTATTTTGAGGTCATCGAAGGGGATATGCCGATTCTGTTCTCGGCCCCCCACGGAGCCAGGCACCTGCGCGACGGGACCTGGAAGGGGGAGGATGAGTATACCTCGTCCCTGGCCATCACGCTCGGGGGGCTTACCGGGGCCTCTGTCATCTTTGTCAAGAAGAAGACTAAGGAAGATTCAAACTATGTACCCACCACCCGATACAAAGATACCATCAGAAAGTTGGTGCATGAGAAAGGGATCAGGTTTCTCGCCGATATCCACGGGGCGGACATCGGCCGGAACTACAAGGTCACCGTCGGTATCATAGACAAAGAGGATATGGAGCGATGCTCGTGCCCCCGGTGCAAGCCCCTCATCGAGGAGGCCTTCCGGGCCTTCCAATACCCCCTCTTTCATCTCGATGCCTTTACCGCCGCCTCGCCGGAGACCGTGACCTCCTTTGCCCGGCATACCTGCGGGATCGAGGCTGTGCAGTTCGAGATCAACGCGGGGTATCGGATCGTCGAGAGAAAACCGGACAGCACAAGGGCCCTGCACGGCGATAGTCCTAATTTTAGAGCCGAGGAATCCAATGTCCTTGAGCTTGTACAATGCCTGGAGGAGATGGTGACGAGAATCAACGAGGAGATTCGGTGACGGACAGGGACAGGGGCATCATATGGGATCTGGACGGCGTGTTGGCTGACACGGGTGAGGCCCACTTTCAGGCGTGGGCGGGGGTCTTGTCCGAACGCAAGATCCCCTTTGACCGTTCGACCTTCGACCGCGTCTTTGGGATGAACAACAGGGGCACGCTCACCGAGCTTCTGGGCAGGCCCCCTACGGAGGAGGACTTGGCCCGGATCGCCGATCGCAAAGAGATCCTCTTCCGCGAGCTCGCAGAAGGACTGGTTCGCCCCATGCCTGGGGCCATCCGACTACTGGATGAGTTGGAAGGGGCAGGGTGGTCCCAGGCTGTGGCCTCCTCTGCCCCGCAGGAGAATATCGACCTCGTGGTAGATACTTTTAATATCAGACACTATTTCGCGACCATCCTCTCCGGTGCCGGGCTCCCTAGGGGAAAACCCGGTCCCGCGCTTTTTCTCCAGGCGGCTCGTGCCCTCCGGTTAGCCCCGGAGCGATGCGTGGTGGTGGAAGACGCCCCGGTCGGCGTGGAGGCGGCCCGCTGCGCCGGAATGCCCTGCATAGCCGTTGCCACCACGCGGCCCCGAGAACCCCTGGGCCCGGGGCCTGTGTTCGACGATCTGCAATCCGTGACCGTGCAGACCTTCTCCGACATGCTGCGTCTTAGTTCAAGGACAGAGATAACGTAGCCGGTATAATATTGTTTATTGCCTTTCGCAGCAAAACTGACGATAATGTTATGCATACCATGTCAAGGGAGGGGAGATCATGGCACACGAACAGATTATCGGGGCGGTTGATCAAGCCATTGAGGCGCTATGCAAGGAATTTCGGGCTAGCCCCACCCTCTTTTATACGGAACATGACATGGTCTCTTTCTTCTACACCATCCTCCAGCGCACGCTCTCCATGGCAACGGCGCGCGATAGGGACGCGAGTGAGCATTTTTTGGTCCATCTGGAGTATCCTACGCCTTTTCGGTGTGCACTGAGCGGGGACCAATTCGCCATCAAGGGTGATGATGAAAGAACCCCAGAAGGCACCCCCTACGAGCGGGGACACTATGCCATCGTCGTCTTGAACCCCGACTTCATCAGCCAATATTCCTATGAGCTCATCAAGGCCCAGGACTATGCGCTATATAAAAAGTTGGTCATCCCGAAGCTCAGCAAAGGAAATCCTGCAATCCTGTACGGGTTGGAGTTCATATTGCGCGGAGACCCCTTTCCCCTTCTGCGAGAGGAGAGGAGCAAGGAAGTGGTTGATGCGTTTATCGCCGAGGTCAACAAAAGTGCCGATCAATTGACCGCTGCGCAGGCAATACCTGGCTTTATGGACCATATTAAGGTACTCACCTTCTTGAAGGGGGGCGCTGACGAGGTCCGCACCTTTCTCTTCAAAACGCTTTCAGAACGACAGGAAGTGCTCGTGTGCTTTAGTTATTGAGATCGGAAACATGGTGTACAGACTCAGTCCATCGGATTTCTCCTTTTTGTATGAGGGGTGTAAGCGGTGCTTTTATCTCAAGGTGGCCCGTAAGATCGCTCAACCCTCCATCCCCCTCCCCGCGGTCTTTAGCAAGATTGCCTCTCTCTTAAAGGACCACTACACCGGCAAGCACACAGAGGAGCTTCATCCTGACCTTCCGCCAGGGAGGGTGAACTTGGGAGAAAAGCGCGTTCAGTCAGAGCCGATCCACGTGCCTGGGCACGACGCGACCTGTGTTATCAGCGGCAGGTTTGATATCGTCGTCGATTTTGACGACGGGACATACGGTGTCATCGATTTCAAGACCGGCAAACCAAAGGAAGAATATGCCGGCCTGTACGGTCGGCAGCTGCACGCCTATGCGTATGCCCTGGAGCATCCTGCCCGGGGCGCCTTGGCGTTATCCCCTGTTACTCAGCTGGGCTTGCTCTATTTTTATCCCTCCCGCAGTCACCAACAGGCAATCGAGCAGCTCTCCTTTGAGGCTGACATCACCTGGATCGGTATCAAAAAGGATGAAGGGGGCTTCCTCCAATTCCTCGGGAAGGTGTTGACAATCCTTGAGTCGCCCCACCCCCCTGCCCCTGCCCCCGACTGTGGATGGTGCGCCTATGTCAACAAGTTCACAGGGCAATAACCATCCTCTTGCCGTGTATATAGTTACTGTTCAGCGGTTGCGATGATGCGGACTCCATATGACGAGATCGAACCATATACGACCAAAGACGGCTCGATAATCCGGGAACTGATACATCCAACACGCCACGGCAATCGTAACCAGAGCCTGGCTGAGGCCATCATCCCTGTGGGATCTAAAACGCTGCTCCATAGACACCGGCAGACGGAGGAACTGTATCATATCACCGCGGGCTCAGGGGCGATGGTGGTGGGGGACGAGCAATTCTCAGTTGCCGTGGGCGATACCATATGCATCACGCCCCGTACCCCACACCAGATTACGAACACCGGGGCAATTCCCCTGAAGATCCTGTGCTGCTGCTCACCAGCATATTCTCACGAAGATACAGAGTTGTTATAATTAGGGGCGGGTAGAGGTCTTGTTTTTTTTCTTTTCAAGCCAGGATAGGTACTCAGTGAGAAGATGCTACCACTAAGATTATAGCGAGGACCACTATGCCCTACCAGGCCGTACTCTTCGACCTTGACGGGACGTTGCTCGACACTTTGGAAGACATCGGTAACGCCATGAACCGCGTGCTGGCGACTCGAGGGTTTCCCACCCATCCGATAGATGCCTACCGCTCTTTTGTCGGTGATGGCATGGTCATGCTCGTTACCCGCGCGCTGCCTGAAAACAAGCGGGATGAAGAGACCATTCGCTCCTGCCTCGAGGTGTATCGCGCGGATTACGGTCGCACCTGGAACGTTAAAACCAGGCCGTATGACGGCGTAGCGGCACTGCTCGATGCGCTGACGGCCCGCGGTCTGAAACGAGCGATTCTCTCCAACAAGCCGCATGAGTTCACGCAGCGATGCGTGACAGAGCTTCTCTCGGACTGGAGCTTTGATGTGGTCCTCGGTCAGAGAGATGGGGTGCCGCTCAAGCCGGACCCGACGGGCGCACTGGAGATAGCGCACACCCTTGGCATCCCGCCAGCGGCATTCCTCTACCTTGGGGACACCCCCGTCGATATGCAGACGGCCACTGCAGCGGGGATGGTTCCGGTGGGGGTCAGCTGGGGATTCCGCACGCCGGAAGAGTTGCGCTCAAGCGGTGCCCAGGCGCTGATAGAGAGGCCGTTAGAGGTCCTGGGGTTTCTTGAATAGCTACGCTCTGTTGTGTTATTGTTGGGTTACCGTGAGATGCAACCGTGACTGGCAGAAGGCCTAAGTCCTCCCTTAAACCAGGGGTTTTTTAGAGCTATGCGGCCCTTTTTTCGGGATGCATAAGGAGGAAAACATCGCTTGCAACCACGAGACGGGAGTCCGATGGAAACCATAAAAATCCGATACTATTTTACACTACCAGAGGGCGTACGAGAGGCCTTTGATTTACAATTCGATGCGCAAACGCTCGAATTGGTGGGCACTATCCCGGATGTCATGCCTTCATGGACGAAGCTCGAATTTCATCAGTGCCCCAATTGTCCCCTGACGCCTGATACGCATCCTCACTGTCCGCTCGCTGCTCACCTCGTCAACATCGTGGAAAGATGTGAAGGTCTCTTTTCGTACAGTGCGATCCAAGTGGATGTGATGACGGCAGAGCGGTTTGTCACACAAGAGACAACCGTTCAACGGGGAATGAGTTCCTTAATGGGGCTGGTTATGGCAACGAGCGGCTGTCCCCATATGGCCTTCTTCAAACCCATGGCACGATTTCATCTGCCCTTTGCCAGCGCAGAGGAAACCGTCTACCGTGCCACCTCCATGTATTTGTTGGCGCAATATTTCTTGCACAAGGAAGGGCGGAATGCCGATCTCGATTTAACGGGACTCGAGCAGATCTATCACAATATAGAGGTCGTCAATATTGCCGTTGCGAAACGGTTACGAGCCGCCACAGAGGCGGACTCAGCGGTCAATGCCATCATTTTGTTGGACATCTATACAAAGGCCATACCGGTGGTCATAGAAGAATCTCTGGAGGAGATCCGTTATTTATACGCTCCTTATTTTCTGGGGATAGCACAAGGGCCGGCTAAAAAATCAAAGGGGGAATAGAACGGCTGGGTTGTGGCTGTTTTGAGCCGGACGGCCCGGGGATGAAGCATCCTTACGGTGAATGGCCGGGTATGCCTGAAATCTAACTAATGATGAGAAAGAAGCGGGGGAACCCACGGGCGACTCCCGTCCTGAGATTGAGGGAACAATTCTGATAGTGCCTGCCTGTAACCTTGATATACGTTTCAGCCGCCAACTCCAAGGAACTTTGGTGCGAAATGATATCAGCAGACAGATTGGATAGTTCCCTGTGCTTCAGCAAGGAGGCTGTCATTGACAACCTCTATAACCATGTGGAACATCTCTCGGTCACCATAGGCGATCGCCATCTATGGAAGAAAGATTCCCTCCGTAAGACCGCAGAATACATTGAATCGGTCTTTCACGCCTGTGGATATACGGTGCAGCAACAGACGTACTCGTGCTACGGCACACGCGTCTCAAATATGATTGCGGAGCAAACCGGCGCTGATGGTGGGATCATGGTGATCGGCGCCCATTATGATACCATGCCCGGAACACCAGGGGCGGATGACAACGCCTCGGCCGTAGCTGGCTTGCTGGAACTCGCACGGTTGCTAAAATTAAATAGGAACAGAAAACATCTCGTTTTTGTTGCCTTTGTGAATGAAGAGGCCCCTTGTTACGGATCTGATAATATGGGGAGCATGGTCTACGCACGGCACCTGAGAGATCAGAAGGTTCCGTTGGATGTTATGATCTCGTTGGAGATGATCGGATATTTCTCCCCAGAGCCCATCCAGCAATACCCCGTTCCGGGCATGAGCCTTGTTTACCCCAAGACGGCTGATTTTGTCGGGGTCGTGGGAAATTTTCGGTCTTTACGCTATGTCTCCCTTCTGAAGAAGGGCATTAAGAAACATGCGGCTATCGATGTACAGTCTTTGACCGCACCCGAATATTTTGGCGGCATCAGCCTTTCAGATAATTATGCGTTCTGGCACCATGGATACAGGGCTGTCATGGTGACGGATACCTCATTTTACAGAAACAGACATTATCACCAGGAAACCGATACCATCGATACCCTCAATTTCGAGGCCATGGCAGAAGTGGTCAAGGGACTGTATTATACGCTCTCGACGCGATAACCAGATGGTCTCTGCGGAGACCCCGGCACGGGGGAAATTGCCTTTGCCTGCGTCACCGATCCCGAGGAAAGCGTCGTCGAGTTGCAGCGGTGGTCTGATTGCCGTCTTCAGAAACACCCTGGACAATCGGGCGCACAACGCATATCATATTTTTATACCATGAGAGGGAGGGAAAGCAGATGTCCAAGAGCGAAGAGTACCTGAACGAGGCCTTTGCCGGAGAATCCCAGGCCAACCGCAAGTATCTGGCCTATGCCGCCAAGGCCGATCAAGAGGGTTATCTTCAAGTGGCCCGTCTCTTTCGGGCGGCCGCCGATGCGGAGACGGTGCACGCCCACAACCACCTGCGGGCCCTCAAGGCCATCGGGGGCACCAAAGAGAACCTGACGGATGCCATCAAGGGAGAGACCCACGAGTTTAAAACTATGTATCCGGAGATGATCGAGGCGGCTAAGGCCGAGGGGCACAAGGACGCCGAGCGGAGCTTCTCCTATGCAAACGCGGTCGAGAAGATACACGCTCAGCTCTATCAAAAGCTCCTCGACAGTCTGGAAGGCACGCAGGAGGACTATCCCTATTACGTCTGCCCGGTGTGCGGATACACGGCCGAGAAGGAGCCCCCTGATGCCTGCCCGGTGTGCGGGACCAAGGGCGAAAAGTTCAAAAAGACAGACTAGCTAGACGGATTACATTGCCCAGGGGTTCTCTTTAACGGTACCGAGGACAGTGACCTACACTATCTCCTCCCCCGCGAGCGGGAGAAGGATGATATAGGATTGTCGTCGTGTGTGGGTAACGTCCCCTCATGGGGGATCGTGCTCTTTGTAACTTTCAGCAGTAACAGGATGGTGAAAAGGAAGGAGGAATCCATGGCCAGTTTGCGTGATCTTGTCCTGCGCAACCGCAGTTACCGACGCTTTGACGAATCGCACCGCATCCAGCACGAGACCCTCGTGGAGCTCGCAGGGCTTGCCCGCTGCACCCCCTCGGCAGCCAATCGTCAGCCCCTCAAGTATATCCTCTCCGCGGATGAGAAGACCAATGACCGTATCTTCCCTTGGTTGTTATGGGCCGCCTATCTGAAAGACTGGGAGGGGCCGGCCCCTGGAGAGCGACCGACCGCCTATATTATTATCCTCATAGACGAGACCATCACTAAAGATTGGTGGTGTGACGACGGCATTGCGGCGCAGACCATCTTGCTGGGGGCGGTGGAACAGGGCCTGGGGGGGTGCATGATCGGGTCGATCGATAAAGAGCGACTTCGACAGGAGCTCCATATCCCCGAGCATCTCAAGATCCGGCTCGTCGTCGCCCTCGGAAAACCGGCAGAGGAGGTGGTGCTCGAAGACCTGAAGCCCGGGGAGCAGGATATCCGCTACTGGCGGGACGAAAAGGGGGTCCACCACGTGCCCAAGCGCATGCTGGAGGAGCTCATCGTCACGGAAGGGAAATAGGGAACGAGGACATACCGGTTGTCTTTTCCGTCAAAAGCTGCTATTCCTTGATCACTCCGAGGAGGTAATCGTGGCCTCACGTAAGATCGCTTTCATCGTTAATCCCCATGCAGCGGCGGGTTCTGCCGGCAGGACATGGCCCAAAATCAGTGCCTTGGCACGGGAACGGCTGGGCCCTTTTTCCGCCTACTTCACGACCGGTCCGGGAGACGGCATCAGGCTCACCCGACAGGCCCTCCACGATGGCGCTGAGGTGATTGTATGCGTCGGAGGGGATGGGACCCTCAATGAGGTGGTGAACGGCCTGATGGGAGAGGATGGTCCCATCCGACCCGAGGCCGCTCTTGGTTTCATCGCCCGCAGTACCGGCTGTGATTTGATCAAGACCGTCCCCATCTACCGGGAGTTGGACCGGGCCTTGGATATCATCAAACATTTTCATACCCGCATCCTTGACGTGGGACGGATTCGCTATCAGGATCCTCGCGGCAACCCTGCCTACCGATACTTTCATAATATCGCCAGCTTCGGTCTGGGGGGTGAGGTAGATGAGCGAGTCAACAGGACCAGTAAGGCCTTCGGTGGTTTTCTCTCATTTCTCTGGGCCACACTGATTTCGCTGCTGAAGTATAATAGCAAGCAGATACACCTGAAGGTGGATGATAAGTTTGATGCTGACGTTACCATCTGGAACGTGGCTGTTGCCAATGGGCAGTATCATGGCGGCGGCATGCGGGTAGCCCCCGAGGCGAGGGTGGACGATGGTCTGTTCCATGTCACGGTGGTCGGGGATCTGACCCTGCCCGAAGTCTTTGTGAATCTCCCGAAGCTCTATAACGGAAAGATCTATCAGGTAGCAAAGGTCAGTTCTTTCGTCGGCAAGCGGGTTGAGGCCTCTTCAGACCAGCGGGTCCTTTTGGATGTGGACGGCGAGCAGATCGGGGCCCTCCCGGTGGTCATAGAGATGGTGCCACGGGCGGTCTCCCTCATCACCGCAGCATAGCCCTTATATCCCTTGCCCCCCTCCCACTTTTCTTGACATGCATATGTGATATATGATGCACGTACACATATGGGGATAGAGACTCCGGATGAGGTGCGGAGATGGTTTTCAGAGGAGGGAATGACGCTATGGCCGATAGCTGGTGGATATTAAGTCTGCGCAAGAATCGCTGTATTCGTTCCACCTGCCAGGCGTGTATGAGCGGGGAGGGTCATCCTGCGTATGCCCTTCACTACCATATCAGGGGGCGGCAGAGTTCGATATATGTTCCGGACGATCTTGTGGAGGAGGTAGGGCGGGCTGTGCGCAATGCTCGTGCCCTTCAGGAGTTGATGGTGGTGGCGGGGAAGCGTTATGTGCATGCCCTCAAGGCTAGGCGTCTGGGTACGGGAGGATAAGTTGTCTCTTGGCGCTTCATGCTTTATTGCAGGCTCGTTTTCATGGGTTGCGCAAACGCATCAGGAGGAACCTGACGGTGCTTACCAAGGCCTTTTTTCAGGTCTTGGGTGCCCCTCGATCAAGATATGTGACAGCTAATTCGTTCGCACCCTCACGTGGTGCGGATATTTTACCTCTGGCAGAATCGCCAGAAACCCTCCACCTATAAAATATCCCCCCTATTTTATTACGAAATGGGGGTTACGCTAATTTCTCACCCATATCTTCATCCTCTTGATGTAAGGCTGTTAAGGGATAATTTCGATAAAAAGTTACTAAGACATGGGGGAAAAGTCAACATACAAATTAGGAAATATGTCTATGCCGCGTGCCGGGTTGTGACACCGTTTACCAGCCTCCCGATCCCCTCGATGACAACTTCTACTGTATCACCCACTTTCATAGGCCCAATCCCTGAGGGGGTGCCGGTGGCGATGACATCCCCTGGGTAGAGGGTCATGATCTGGGATATGAAACTTACCAGGCGCCTCGGTGTAAAGATGAGATTGGAGGTGTTGGACGATTGTTTGCGCTCACCGTTGAGGAAGGTCTCCAGCTGGAGGGATGCGGGGCCTATCTCCGTCTCAATCCAGGGCCCCAGGGGGGCGAAGGTATCAAAACCCTTGGCCCTGGTCCACTGCCCATCCTTGCCTTGCAGGTCCCTGGCGGTCACATCATTAAAGCACGTGTACCCCATGATGCATTCATGGGCCTTCTCTTCAGGAACCCCCCTTGCCACCTTCCCTATCACGATCCCCAGCTCCCCTTCAAAGTCCACCCGCTGGGACATGGAAGGGTAGATGATATGATCAAGATGACCGATGACGGCAGAACTCGGTTTTAAAAAGAGGAGGGGCTCTTCCGGGAGCGCGATTTTGAGCTCCTCGGCGTGGTCCTTATAGTTCAACCCCACGGCTACGATCTTGGAAGGCTGGGCCGGAGGCAGGAGTTTGATCTCCTCGAGGTGGTAACCCTGGCGGGTGACATTGAATGCTCCGAATATTGCCCCCTCTGCCACCTGAATATGGTCACCTTCCACAACTCCAAACCGCTCTTTCTCTTGGTGGAAAAACCTTGCAATTCTCATGG
>Ga0307437_1000573_pt1 | contig 28206 bp, 28 predicted proteins | sample SalMarWE160390MG_FD_202146 | JGI IMG/M metagenome (GOLD analysis project Ga0307437, IMG submission 202146) | Salt marsh sediment microbial communities from the Plum Island Ecosystem LTER, Massachusetts, United States - WE1603-90 | ecosystem: Environmental > Aquatic > Marine > Intertidal zone >...
TCGCCGGCGGGTGTCGCCGGGTTTGACCTCTATCAATAAGTGTGCTATAATACGTTCGTTTTCGTCAAGGCCAAAACGTCCAAGCCAAAGTAATGAGGGAGGTAGTGTCTGATGGATTTCACGATGTCGCCTGAGCAGGAGCTCTGGAAGCAGACGGTCAGGGAGTTTGCGGAACAGGAGCTAGAGCCGATAGCCAGGAAGATAGATGAGGAATGGCACCGCATACCCGACGAGATCATCGACAAGATGGCCGACTTGGGTATTTTTGGTATCACCATTCCTGAGGAGTACGGCGGCTGTGCCGTCCCGGGCGAGGAGATGCAGTATGCGGTGATCACCATTCACGAGCTCGCCCGAGGGGAGCTGAGCATGTCGGTCCCGGTCTACACTTTGCTGTGTATCGGCTGGCCCATGATCATGGTCCAGCACGGGACAGAGGAGGCCAAGGAGGAAATACTGCCCAAGGTCGCCTCTGGAGAATGGTTCTTCGGCATCAACACCACCGAGCCAGGAGGAGGCTCTGACCTGGCAGCGATCAAGACGGTAGCCACGAAGGACACGGGCGATAGTTGGATCGTAAATGGTGAGAAGGCCTATATCAGCGGCGTGAGGGAGGCGACGGAGAGAGGCGGCGGTCACGCCACACTCTTCTTGACCAAACCCGAGTTGGGGTACAAGGGGTCCACCTTCGCTTACTTCCCAGCCCAGGCGGAAGGCACCAGCCACACCGTTTACTCGGACATGGGCCGCATGGGTCTGTCCACCGGAGGGTTCGTTTACAAGGACGTGGAGATCCCCAAGAAGTACATCCTGGGTGAGGAGAACAAGGGTTTCTACACCAACATGGAAGGGTTCAACGTCGCTCGTGCGGTAGTGTCGGCGGCGTGTCTGGGAGGCGCTGAGAAGTGCCTGGATATCAGCCGCGACTACACCAAGCAGAGGATCCTCTTCGGCCGGCCGCTGATGAACTTCGAGGCCATCTCCTTCGAGATGGTGGACGACAAGGCCGAGCTGGAGATGCTGAAACTGATGCTCATGAGGGGCGCGTGGTTGATTGATGAGTACTACAAGGACAAGTCCAAGGTTGATTTCCATGATATCAACCGCACCATCGCCATGTGCAAGTGTTATGCTCCCATGCTGGGCGTACGCGTGGCCCGGAATGGCATGATGTACCACGGCGGCTTCGGCTATACGAAGGACACGCCGCTGGAGATGTCTATGAGGGGCACCATGTCTTATGTCGTGGGTGCTGAGGGCGGCCATCACGTGATGAAGATCATCATGGGCCGTGACTTCTTCGGCGACGAGGCTGTGCCGTATCGCGGCAGCCAGGACGGACACTAGTCCAGCGAGGACGATCATCAGCGTGCCCATCGGTGCACCTGTTGGTTAGCTCAAGATGCCAGGGGGGATGCAAGTCCCCCCTGGAAGTGTGTATGACCGCCTGCGTGCGTCTCCAGGCAGGGTCTTCCAAAGGGGTTGGCGCATACCTGTGCCACGTACGCAGGTTGAGGACGTGGCGCCTTTTCTGCTTGCGTGGAGGTCTCCTATCTAGTGGCCATATACGAGTTCGAGGGTAGAGTCCCCAGGCTGGGTGCAAACGTGTACGTGCACCCGTCGGCTGACATCATCGGACTGGTGACTCTGGGCGATGATTGCTTCGTAGGTCCCGGCGCCCGCATCAAGGGCGACTATGGCGAAATAGTCATAGGAAAGGGCACCAGCGTAGAAGAGAATTGCGTGATCCATGCGCGACCCGACCAGGTGACGCGGATAGGCGACTACGTTACTGTGGGGCACGGTTCGATCATCCACAACGCCACGGTGCACGACTACGTGGTGGTGGGGATGGGAGCCATCATCAGCGACTGGGCCGAGGTGGGGGAGTGGGCTGCCATCGCCGAGGGTGCCGTGGTCATCCAGAATACCGAGATCCCCCCGGGCAAGGTGGCAGTTGGCGTTCCGGCGAAGGTTGTTGGGGACGTGAAGAAGGAATGGAAGGAGTTGTGGGGTAGCTACAAGCACGTCTACGTGGACCTTGCTCATCGCTACCCACAGGGGTTGAAAGAGGTGGCGCAGGGTGACTGACGCGGATGAAGAAAAGGTAGAAGTCGTCGTCGTTGGAGCCGGTCTGGCGGGGTTGTCCGCGGCATACGTGCTCGCCGAGGCGGGCATTGATACCGTGGTGGTGGAGCGCGGAGACTACCCTGGAGCAAAGAACGTGACGGGCGGTCGCGTCTACATGCACCCTCTGAGACACTACCTGCCCGATCTGTGGGACGACGCCCCCCTGGAGAGATACGTCACCAGGGAGACGATCACCATGATGGCTGAGGATTCGTCCACGGCGGTGACCCTCGACACCGAGCGGTTCAGGGAGCAACCGTACCACAGCTACACGATCCTGCGCGGGACCTTCGACCGCTGGTTCGGTGACAAGGTTGCGGAGGCGGGGGCTTTCGTTCTGCCCAAGTACCGTGCCGACGATGTGCTCGTGGAGGACGGTAGAGTGGTGGGCATAGTCATGGGTGAGGAGGACGAGATCCGCGCTGACGTGGTTGTGGCGGCGGACGGGGTGCTCTCGCTCATGGCTGAGAAGGCCGGGTTGCGCGAGCCTCAGCAGCCCAAACACTACGCCGTCTCCGCCAAAGAGGTCATCGAACTACCGGCCAAGTCCATTGAGGAGAGGTTTAATCTGGGATCCGGCGAAGGGGCCGCTCAACTGTACTTTGGGGCTCTGACCAAGGGGATGCTCGGTGGCGGATTCCTCTACACAAACAAGGACAGCATCTCCCTGGGTATCGTCGTAGGCATCGAGTCACTGCTGGAGAAGGATCCCAAGATAGAGGTGCATGACCTCCTGGAGGAGTTCAAGAGTCGCCCTGAGATACGCAATCTCATCGCGGAAGGCGAGACCGTCGAGTACTCGGGCCATGTGATTCCCGAGGGAGGGATCAACGCCATGCCCAGGTTGTACTCCGATGGGATCGTCGTGGTCGGGGAGGCTGCTGGACTGGGCTTGAATATGCTCCTCACGGTCCGGGGCATGGAGTTCGCGGTGGCGTCGGGAGTGATGGCTGCGGAGGCGATCAAGGAAGCCAGGGAGAAGGGAGACTACTCGGCGTCTTCGCTGGTCCGCTACGAGGAGTTGTTGAGGGACAGCTTCGTGTTGAAGGACTTGCAGACCTTCCGGCACATCCTTGGTTTCATGGAGAACCCGCGGTTGTTCAACTACTATCCGCAGGCGATCTGTGACATCTTCACCCAGTTGATGTGGATAGATGAGAGTCCGAAGCCAAATATCTCCTCAACGGTCATCAGGGAAGCGCTTGGTAAGTTCGTCAACTGGTCTACCGTCAAGGACGCTGTGGGCATACTTCGCATCTGAACGGAGGCCGAGGGGGATAGCCGCTCGATGAATATAGAAACCAAATTGGGACTGGATGTCTTCAAGATCGATACGGAACCTCACATCATCATCGATCAGCAGATCTGCAGGTCGTGCGAGGAGAAGTACTGCCTCTACGTGTGTCCAGGCAAGCTCTATTCAATCAACAGGGAGACAGGAGACATGGAGGTGGATTGCTCCGGCTGCCTGGAATGTGGAACCTGCCGCATCGCTTGCGTCCACGGGGCCCTGGACTGGAACTACGCCAGAGGCGGCTTCGGTGTACAGTATAGGTTCGGCTAAGCGTGGGTGCCGCGGCGTTCGCATTCCGTGGCGCCTTGGCGTGCCTTGGGTCCAGGGAAGTCTGGAGTATGGGAAGGGTGGCGCTGACATAGCATTTTCGTCGAGGAGGGCAAGAAGAGATGGACATCATCGTGTGCATGAAGCAGATACCTGATCTACAGCAGATCAGGATCAAGGAGAGGAAGCCGGTCTTGGAGAACGTGCCTCTCGTGTGGGGCGACTTGGACAAGAACGCCATGGAAGAGGCGGCCAAGGTCAAAGAGAAGCTGGGCGAGGCCAAGATCACCGTCGTGGCCAAGGGCTCGGATAAGCTCCAGCAGGGTATCCTGGAACCTCTGGCCATGGGAGCGGACGAGGCCGTGTTGTTGACCGATCCGGCTTTTGCAGGGTCGGACAGTCTGGGGACGGCAAGACTGCTGGCCAAGGCCATAGAGAAGATCGGCGCCTACGATCTGGTTATGCTCGGAGAGGGCTCTACTGACAACTACTCTGGCGTCGTGGCGTCCGCGCTCGCTGAGCGTCTCGGCCTTTCCGAGATGACTTACGTTCGCGAGTTGGAGGTTGAGGGCGGCAAGGTCAGGGCGGTCAGGAACATGGACGAGAGCTTCGAGGTCATGGAGGCAGATCTGCCCGCGCTGGTCACGGTGGCGCAGGAGATCAACGAGCCTCGACTGCCGAAGTTCATGGCTATCCGCAAGGCTGGCTCCAAGCCGAGACACGAGTGGGGACCGGGCGACCTCGGGCTGTCTGCCGATGAGGTCGGCGAGAACGCCAACAGCGTTGAAGTTCTGAGCAACCTGGCGCCCGAGCAGGATAGGAAGAACGTCATCCTCCAGGGTAATCTTGACGAGCAGGTCAGTGGCCTCGTGGACGCCCTGACGAAGGAAGGAGTGGTGGGGAGGTAGAGATGTCGGAGATACTGGTCTACAGCTACATAGATGAGACGGCCTTTGAGCTGGTTTCCGCGGGCAAGGCGTTTGCCAAGGAGCTCGGGGCGACCGTCAGCGCGACCCTCCTTGGTGAAGGCGCGGCCGCCAAGGCCGGGGACTACTTCGCCTATGGAGCCGACAAGGTATACGTGTCCGAGCATCCGGCCCTCACTGACTTCTACGTCGGCACCTATGCCGAAGCCTTGAAACAGGTGGCCGAGAGCGGGGACGTGGAATTCCTGCTCATCGGATCGTCGAAGAGGGGCAAAGAGTTGGCGGGCCGCGTGGCACAGAAGCTGAACGCCGGCGCGGTCACTGACGCCAATGCCGTACGAGTGAAGGATGGCAACTTGGAGGTGGACAGGTACGCCTTTGGGGGCAACACGGTGGCTTCTCAGGTGGTGACCACGCCCAAGAAGGTGATTTCCGTGATGTCCAAGACCTTCGAGCTCGGACCTCGGGAGGAGAAGCAGGGTGAGGTTGTGAACCTAGACCTCGATCTGGAGGATCCTCCGGTCAAGGTTGTGGAGAGGAGAGACAAAGCCGGCGACGAAGTGAACCTTGAAGAGGCGGAGATGCTGATCTGCGTGGGCCGTGGCGTTCAGGCCAAGGAGGACTTGGCCATGATCGAGGAGTTGGCCAAACTCCTGGGTGCGGAGATAGGCTGCACCAGGACCCCGGCCAGCGACTGGCAGTGGTTCTCGGAAGAGAGAATGGTTGGCCTCTCTGGCAAGAAGTGCAAGCCTAGCCTGTACATCTCCATCGGCATTTCGGGGCAGATTCAGCACACGGTGGGGGTTGTGGACTCCAAGATCATCGTTGCTGTGAACAAGGACGAGAACGCTCCCATCTTCAACATCACGGACTACGGCATCGTGGGGGACTACGCGGTTGTGGTGCCCAAGCTGAACGAAAAGCTCAAGAGCATGCGATAGCTTGAGGCTTGGTTTTGGCGGCAAAGGAAGGGGGCTGGTCGAACCAGCCCCCTTTTGCCATGCTACGCGATGATCGGTGGCTATGATTGCTTCTTGGCTACCATGGGCACACTGCTCTGCTCGAGGGGATAGTCGGTGACTATCAGCGTGACCGGTACTACGATCTCATCTGGTGTGTATTGGGTCTCAATCGTGATGGTACCGAAGTGAGAGCCGGAGGTGGTCGGCTGATCTTGGAGATAGACCGTCGTTTCAGCCGTGCCCGCCCCGGTGGCCTGTGTGAGCTTGATCCAGCTTTGGCTGGCGCTGGCGGACCACTGGTCGCAGCAGTCGATCTGCAACTGGTACGACCCGGGCACCGTCGAGCCTGAGCCCTGCTGCGAGAGGAAGATGAGCAGCGAGGGTGCTACAGATAGGGGTATGTCGACGACGATCTCGTCGCTGCTCTCCAGGACCACTCCGTTCTTCTTGATCTGTGCGTACACCGTGGCTGGTGAGCCCTGGCTACAAGAGAGAGTCCAGTTCTTCTTCGAAGAGAAAGACTCCCAGCCGGACCAGGAGCCGCCTTCGTTGCGGAATTGCATCTGTTGGGCGGACCAGTCGGCGCCGTAGACATAGAGGGTGACGTTGAGGCTGGAAGTGGACCACGCCTCCTTGTTGATGACGACGGGCAAGACCGGGTACACCGGCTCCTCCTGGCTGTCGTTCCGGGCGCCGAAATCCATGGTCCAGTAGTGGTGATAGTCAGCGGTACCGGAGAAGGCATAGCCCCCGCCGGCCTCTCGGAAGTCTGTGGATAGCATGTTACTGCGATGATCTGGACTGTTCATCCACGCGCTCACTGCTTGAGCGACGGTAGATTGTCCGGCGGCTATGTTCTCTCCCAAGACAACCCAGTTTACGTATCCCGCGTTCTGTATGCGCGTGGTCCACAGTGGCTCGCCGTCACAGGTGTGAGCGAAGCAGTTGTGGTCGGCCATCCAGTCGCTGTGGAACTGGGCCGACTCCATCAGTTCGGACGCTACTTTGAGGGGAGGTTTGCCGTTGGCCGCGCGTTCCAGGTTGGTCAGGTAGACCAGTTGGTGACCGCGCGGCGCGTCGGGCACGGAGGAGAGCTGTGGGAGGAGTTCAGTCTGCACACCAGCGGCTGCTGTGGAGTGGGTTACCCCAGTCGCACCATCGGAGGTGACGAACCCGATGGCCGTGGGGACCCCCTCGCCGTCTTGGCTCCAGAGGGGTGCCGCAGAAAGCATGGCCACGATGGTCAATACCAGAAGCGGGATTGCCAGTCGAGCCCGTGTTCCAGCCTTCATCTGTCTGTCCACTCCATCCGAAGGTCGTGGGACCGTCATCGCTAGGAAGAGGTGTCGCAGACTACGTCCAAGGAGCCTATCAACCCTATTAGTAGTCTAGCTGGACCAGCATTGTCAGTCAATGGTAGGATGGTACTAGACACTGTTTGAACACCATAGTACTTTGGTACTAGTGGTGTGGAGCGTGCCCGAGAGTGTCTGTATGCGGCTCCGAGCAAAGCACGTTGTCTTCGCGGGGGGACGAACTGCTGGCTGGTTACAGCGGGGGCCAGCCAGAGTGCCAGTCATAGAGTCGCACTTCGCGGAACCAGCCGGGCAAGAGGTTGTCTGGCGGGGGCAGGCCCTTGTGTGCCCTGGCCGGCGCGCTGTGGCGCTCCGGGACTCTTCAGAGCGAGTGGGCCAAGTTGGTGGAGGAGATGGCCCCCTTCCGTGACGATGTCTAGGCTCGCCTACGCAGTCTTTGACAAGTGGTTTCAGAGATGCTATACTTGAGTGATGGAGGCTAGCATGTATGCCATCATAGAGACGGGTGGAAAGCAGTATAGAGTATCACCGGGCCAGAGCATAGAAGTGGAGAATCTGTCTGCAGAGATCGGTCAGACTCTGGAGATAGGCAGCGTCTTGCTTCTCGCCAACGACGGGGATGTGGTCGTCGGGACGCCCACGGTGGAGGGGGCAGCAGTCAGGGCCACCGTGGTGGACCAAGGGCGAGGGCGTAAGGTTACGGTGTTCAAGTTCAGGAGTGGCAATCGCTACCAGCGCAAGCTGGGTCATCGGCAGGCTTATACGAGACTCCTCATACAGGACATCCTGACTGGTAGGGCTGAGGAGGAGCGAAGGGAGCCGTCACCGGCAGTTGCGGAGGAGAAGGCGGTGCCGGTGGAGGAGGTTGCAGCAGCGTTGGAGGTGAGCATCGAGGAACTGGACCTTGCATCCCGTGTGATGAGCGCGCTGAAAGGCGCTGGTTTGGGCAGCGTACAGGATCTGCTGCAAGCAGACGACGAGGAGTTGCTCGCTATTCGCGGTTTTGGGCCAAAGGCCTTGGAGCAGCTCCACGCAGCTTTGAAAGAGAAGGGCTTCATCCAGAAGTAATCGGGAGACGTCAACATGGCTCACAAGAAGGGTGGCGGCAGCAGCCGCAACGGAAGAGATAGTGCCGGAAAGCGCCTGGGCGTGAAGCGCTACGACGGGCAGAAGGTCACTGCCGGGACGATCATCGTGCGTCAGCGGGGCAGCACCTTCTATCCCGGAGAGAACGTGAAGATGGGGAGAGACTATACCCTGTTCTCGGTCGTTGAAGGCTTCGTCAAGTTCGAGCGCGCTTCCAAGCTTAGGAAGAGGGTCAGTGTCTACCCGGAGGCGGTGGCATAAATGAAGAAGGAGATTCACCCCGAGTACTATCCAGAGGCTCGGGTGGTGTGTGGCTGTGGTAATACGTTCGTCACAGGGGCGACCAAGCCTATGATCAAGACCGACATCTGCTCTGCGTGTCACCCCTTCTTCACGGGCGAGCAGCGCATCGTTGATACCGCCGGTCAGGTGGAGCGGTACATGAGGCGTCTGGAGAAGAGGGAGGAGATGGAGACGGTGGTGGCGCCCGAGCCGCCGGAGGAGAAGAAAGGCACAACTGGAGGCAAGCGCGGGGCCAAGGCCGCGGCTGGAGAACGCGGCAAGCAGAAGAAAAAGGCCAAGGAGTAGTCGGACAAGGGCAAGGGAGCTTGCCCTTTTGTCTTTGATTGTCGATGGTTCCCCGGCAAGAGAGGAGAGGAAAGATTCGCTATCGCCACGAGGATGGTTCCATCGAGCTGATCTGCGGCAGCATGTTCAGTGGGAAAACTGAGGAGCTGATCCGCCGAGCAAGACGAGCCCAGATAGCCAGGCAGAAGATGCAGGTTTTCAAGCCAGCCTTGGATGATCGGTACGAGGTGGAGAAGCTGGCTTCTCATAATGGGGTGTCCTTCGATTGTCTCGCCGTGGCTGACTCCAGTGAGATCCTCAGGCTGGTGGAACCCGATACTGAGGTAGTAATCATTGACGAACTGCAATTCTTCGACCAGGGCATCGCCGATGCGTGCGATGTCTTGGCCGATCGAGGCAAGCGGGTCATCGTCGCCGGGCTGGATAACGACTTCCGAGGGGAGCCATTTGGACCCGTGCCAGGTCTGATGGCTCAGGCTGACATCGTGGACAAACTTCACGCCATCTGCGTGGTGTGCGGCGCACCGGCCACCAGGACGCAGAGACTGATCGATGGACAGCCAGCCTCCTACGACGATCCCATCATCATGGTGGGAGCGAAGGAGGCGTACGAAGCGCGGTGTCGGCGCTGCCATCAGGTGCCGGGAAAGCCGAACAGGCTGCAAGCCGACGGCTGAACAGTCGGACCATGTTGAGCATCACCTGTTACGGGGGCGTCAACGAGATCGGCGGCCACAAGATCGTCCTCCGAGATGGTGATAGGTGCCTCTCCTTCGATTTTGGCACTTCTTTCAAACGGCGCTACAGATTCTTCGAGGAGTACTTGAAGCCGCGCCCAGGGGCGGGATTGCTGGACATGCTTCATATGGAGCTGATCCCGCCTCTCGAAGGCATCTATCGCCGGGATCTGGTTCCCACCCCCGAGTTCTGGGAACGGTGGCGCGGCCATGGCCTCTATAGGCGAATGGCCCTGGATGGCGTGCTCCTCTCTCACGCTCACCTGGACTACAGCGGCTACATCTCCTTCCTGGAACCTGAGGTCCCCATCTACTGCGCGGCCATGACCGCCATCGTCTCCAAAGCCATGTTGGACAGGCGTTTCGCGGGAGAACCCGACAGCGGTGACGAGGGGCTTCACTCCTCTGGTCATGCGAGTGGACCTGACTTGCTGGAGATCGTGCGGGTGGTCAATCCTCGCGTCCTGATCACTGTTCACACAGAGAGCCCTGACTGCTTCGTCGACAGTCTCCATGGTGAGGCGATAGATGTACGCGTACCGAAAGTGGGGGAGGAGATACTCCTGCCCTAGCCCTCTCTAGTAAAGTCCCCCACCGTGATGGGGGCTTCTGTGCCGTCCTGTCGGCGGAGGATCAGGGCACCATCCTCATTCACTCTCTCCAGCAGGCCTCTCTCCTTACCCCAGGGTGTATTGATCTCCACTTCGTGGCCGAGTTGGTCCAGACGAGCGACCCACCTCCCGTGCGGCGACTCGCCACCTTGCAGCAGGAGGTACTCCCGTTCCATGGAACGCAGAAGGGAGTGCAAGACCCTGAGACGAGGCACTCGTCGGCCTAGTTCCGTGGACAGGCTGGTGGCACTGGCTGCGATCTCGGGTACCTGGGCAAGATCGAGGTTCACGTTCAGCCCTATGCCTACCACTGCGTGGTCAATAGCCTCCCCGCTAAGCCCCGCTTCGATCAGGATTCCACCAGCCTTCTTGCCTACCAAGAGGATATCATTGGGCCACTTGAGACGGACCGGCAGCCCGGTGGAGTCCTCGATCGCCTCGGCCACGGCCAGACCGGAGGCCATCAGCAACTGGGGAAGGCCAGCGGGTGGAAGAGAAGGACGAAAGATCAAAGACAAGAGGAGGCTGCTGCCCACGGGAGCGATCCATTTCCTCCTCTGGCGACCTCGCCCTGCGGTCTGCTCCTCAGCCACGACCAGAGTCCCCTCCGGGGCGCCTTCCCGCGCCAAGCGTTTGGCTGCGTCGTTGGTGGAGCTGACGGAGTCCAGGCAGACCACCTGTCGTCCCACGAACTCGGTGTGCAGTTCCCTCCGAATCGATTCTGCTGTGAGTTGGCCCATGATGATATCGGCTCGTGATGTGCGATCGCTTTGACTCGCCGTGAGTGCGACGGTATAATCCTCAATGTCACCAGGATGGTATTCCGTTGGTCCTGGTGTGTCAAGAAGGAGGACCGTGGGTGGAAGCGCTTCCTGACGTCTTCGTGACTCGCCGGATACCCAAGGCGGGCCTTAGTCTCCTGCGTGGCTGCGCGCAGGTCAAGGTGTGGGATGGCGAGCTGCCGCCTCCACGCGAGGTGCTCCTCGAGGAGGCGAGATCGGCGGACGGGCTTCTCACCCTGTTGACAGACACGGTAGACGCCGAGCTGATGGACGCTGCGCCTCGTCTCAGGGTCGTCAGCAACTACGCCATCGGCTACGACAACATCGATGTGCAGGCGGCGACCGAGAGGGGCATCGTGGTCTGCAACACTCCGGGTATCTTGACGGACACGACCGCGGATTTCGCTTTCACACTGATGGCCTGCGTCGCCCGGCGAGTGGTGGAGGCAGAGAGGTACGTGCGCGCCGGGACATGGAAGACCTGGGGACCGATGCTCTGCCTGGGTTATGATCTGCACGGAGCCACGCTGGGATTGGTGGGCCTGGGCCGCATAGGTGGGGCCGTGGCCAAGCGGGCCAGCGGATTCGAGATGCGCCTCCTGTACTACGATGTGCATCGTCAACCGAGTGTGGAACAGGAACTGGGTCTGGTGTTTACTGACCTGGAGACCCTGTTGAGGGAATCCGATTTCATCAGCCTGCACACGCCCCTGACCTCGGAGACCTACCGCATGATCGGGGCCGAGCAGTTCGGCATGATGAAAGAGACCGCCATTCTTGTGAACACCTCTCGGGGTCAGGTGGTGGACCAGGCAGCGCTGTACGACGCTCTGGTCGCTGGGAGAATCGCCGGCGCTGGACTGGACGTCACCGATCCCGAGCCCATAGATCCCCACGATCGTTTGCTCGAGCTGGACAACTGCCTGGTGGTCCCTCACATAGCGAGCGCAAGCGTTGCCACTCGCACGCTGATGGCCGCCATGGCGGCTGAGAACCTGGTTGCTGGCCTGCAAGGCCGCATGCCCCGCAATCCGGTGAATCCGGAAGTGTTCGACAGCAAGGGGAGGCGGTAGACCGACCGTGGATGTGGCCCTCGCCTGAGGACAGCGCTCAGGGAGCATTCATGCCTCGGATCTCTGTTCCTCATCCTCTATGTAGGAGCCTGTTGAATAGCCAGCTCAGGATAGCATTCACGCAGGACTTCAGTCCGACGCTAACTCTGGAAAACCGGCAGAAGCCGGTTCGGAGACATGCAGAAAGCATGTTTCCCTCCGCCCGTAGCATCGGCGTTCCAAGCCGATGCGCTGTGGGGACCTTTCTTACTCCCCTCTGTGTGGCTGGGTGTGGCCATGGCTTGACAAATGTGTTCGGGCGTGTTAGTATGTGTTGTTGATAGAATGGCCCTCGCAGTGCGGCCGGGTCGGGCGCTGGGAGTGGCGCGTTCCTTAACAGTCTATGGGCTCTGTAGACATCGGATTGGGATGTGAGCTCTTATCCAGAGGGGTGGAGGGATCGGCCCTGTGAAACCCCGGCAACCTTCCACGGAGGGCAGAAAGCCTGGTTGGTGGCCCAGCGAGAACCAGTTGCCAGGTGTGCCTGTTACCCGCGGTTTCGGTGCCAACTCCGGCGGATCTTGCCCCAACATGCAGGTCAGTCCTGACGGTATCGGGCTAGGGGGGAACTGGCTGCGGGGCAGAATCTGGGAGATGAGAGGAAGTCACGCTTGCTTTCTCTCCAGGTTGGGGAGATTTTTTTTGACTCCTCTTAGATTGTACGAGATTGAGGTGTAGCCATGCGTACCGTCGAGTGGGATGGCGGTGTGGTGCGAATGATAGACCAGCGTAAGCTGCCCCACGAATACGTCGAGGTGGAGTTCACGGACTACCGGGACGTGGCGACAGCCATCAGGGAGATGTACGTCCGTGGGGCGCCTGCGATCGGGGCAGCGGCAGCCTACGGACTGGCGTTGGCCGCCGTGCACAGCCCGGCGCAGGACGGGCCCGAACTCATGTCCGACGTGCGCCAGGCAGCCGACGTGCTACGAGCCACTCGCCCTACAGCCTCCAACCTCTTCTGGGCATTGGAGAGGATGCTGGCCAGACTGGAAAGCGAGTCCGCCGGAGACGTGTCTGAGATACAGCAGGCCCTGCTCGTTGAGGCAGAGGCCCTGGCTGACGAGGATATCCAGGCCAACAAGCGCATGGGCGAGTATGGGGCGGGACTCATCGAGGATGGCTACAACATCCTCACCCACTGCAACGCGGGAGCTCTGGCGACGGTGGACTACGGCACCGCGCTGGCCCCCGTACGGACGGCCTGGAAGCAGGGGAAGCAGGTCCACGTCTATGTGGACGAGACGCGCCCCCGCCTTCAGGGTGCCCGGCTGACGTCCTGGGAGTTGATGAGAGATGGCATTCCTATGACTCTGATTGCAGACAATGCCGCGGGCTATTTCATTCAGAACGGTAAGGTGGACATCATCTTCGTGGGCGCTGACAGGGTCGTGACCAACGGTGATGTGGTCAACAAGATCGGCACCTACAAGCTGGCCGTGGTGGCCCGAGAGAATGGCGTGCCCTTCTATGCGGTTGTTCCCACTTCTACCGTGGATCTGAGCCTGGCCTCGGGCGATAAGGTGCCCATAGAGGAGCGAGCAGCGGAGGAGGTCACTCACGTCAGGGGGCAACCCATTGGGCCGGAGGGGGTGAACGTCGCGAATCCAGCCTTCGATGTGACCCCGCATCGGTACGTCACTGGTATCATCACGGAGCGCGGAATCGTGTACCCGCCCTTCGGCAAAGGTCTTCGCTCTGCGTGTGGGGCGTAGGAGGGAGTGACTGGCGTTCCCTGGGGTGTAGGATGAGGAACGGATTCAAACCCGAGCTGCTACCTGTGAACATTGGGAGCCTGCCGCACAGAAGCGCGCAAGAGGCTAGTGCGACCATCCGGACCTGCTTCCGGGAGCTGCCTGGTTGGCCCCAATTGCCAAGACGTAGTTTCCACGAGAACATGTACGTCCAGTTCAGTGAAGGGTTCCCGGGGCTGGTCTTGGAGGAGGACCGTATCTACGTCGATCGTACTCGAGATCTCTCCGCTGAGCTGGAGCGTCTGTATCTGGCCTATCTGGAGAACGACGTGGATGCTTATGCCCTCGGCCCGTCCTACGCATCGGGACTGGCCGAATGGTCCCAAGGTGAGTTTGACGGCTGTCGGGCGATCAAAGGACAAGTCACCGGGCCTGTAAGCTGGGGCTTGACGGTGGTGGACCAGAATCGGCGTCCCGTCCTCTACGATGAGGTGCTTGCCGACGCCGTGGCCAAGCACTTGAGACTCACAGCGGCATGGCAGGAGAGGCAGCTCCGTCGGCTCCATCCCACCACGATGGTGTTCATGGATGAACCGTACATGGCCTCCTTTGGCTCGGCGTACGTAGCGCTGACACGAGAGCAGGTGGTGGCTCTCATGGAGGAGGTGTTTGGAGGGTTGGAGGGTCTGAAAGGCATCCACTGCTGCGGGAACACCGACTGGTCGATTATCCTGTCTACCTCCCTGGACATCCTGAGCTTCGACACCTACGAGTATGCCGAATCGCTCTCATTGTACGCGCAGGAGGTGAAGGACTTCCTGCACCGTGGGGGTATCATCACCTGGGGCATAGTACCACGCGATGCCGATAGCCTGGCGCGCGAAACACCGGAAACGCTGGTGGCCAGGCTGTTGAAGGCCATGAACCTTCTGGTGAGCAAGGGGATCTCGCTCGACGATCTGCTGGAGGCGGCGCTGATCAGCCCGTGCTGTGGGCTGGGCTCTCTTTCGGTGGAGGATGCGGAACGGGCGCTGAAGCTCACGGTTTGCGTTTCGGAAGAAATGAGGAGGCGCTACCTGCTGTCATAGCATGGTCTTGTCGATCAAGCGGCTCGAAGACAAAGGTGAAATCTACGCTTTCTTGAGCGAGGATCGCCTATACGCAGCGTACGCCATTGGAGACCTGGAACCCGCCCTGTTCAGGCACTGCGACTGGCATGCCTCCACTAGAAACGGGAAGCTGATGGCGCTCTGTCTCTGTTTCAAAGGACTTGCCCCCGATCGCGTGTTTCTCATGGGAGTGGCCGAGGACCTGGGGCCGCTACTCGATGGGGTTCTCAGAGCGCAGAGGGCCTACTTCGCCTGCCGGCCGGAGCAGACGGCGGTTCTGAGAAGGTTCTACTCGCTGGCCAAGACCGAGGTCATGCTGAGAATGGTGCTCGACTCTCAGGAGTTCACTCCTTGTGACGGGCCTGTGCGAAGACTGGGGGGACGGCACGTCAACCAGCTTCAGGACCTGTACCGGCGGTATGGAGACGTTGCCTTCGCGCCGTACCAGTTGGACCAGGGGGTGTTCTACGGACTCGAGCAGGATGGCCGGCTCGTGGCGACGGCAGGTACCCATCTCGTTTCCCGCGCCTACTCCCTGGGCATTGTGGGCAATGTCCTCACCCACCCCGACCATCGAGGGCTGGGCTACGCCAGCGTTTGCACCAGCGCTGTTGTGGAAGAGCTTCTTGCTCAGTCTCTCGATGTCGTGCTCAACGTTGGCCAGACCAACGGCCCTGCGGCCAGGGTGTACGAGCGTCTGGGGTTCCACGTCTACTGTCCCTTCGTGGAATCCTTCGGCGTGCGCAGGTACGGTAGTTGAAGAGTACTCAGCGTGGCCCAAAAGGCCAATATATCTTCATTCGTAGGCTCGCTGCGCCGGTGCAACAAGGGAACTTTCGCCGCAAGCAAATCGCGGCGCTGCAAAGTCCGGGCGATCAGGTGGTCCTGCAAGGCGCTGGCGCAGGGTATGGGAAAGGAGCGACTCTATGAGCGACAGTTATGACGTGAAAGACACCTCCATGGCTGATCAGGGCAGGCTGCGCATCCAGTGGGCAGCTCAGGAGATGCCTGTGCTCAGCCTGATCAAGAAGAGGTTCGAGAAGGAGAAGCCGCTGGCAGGTATCAAGCTCTCGGGGTGTCTGCACATCACCACTGAGACCGCCAATCTGGCCCAGACTCTAACGGCCGGCGGGGCAGACCTCGTGCTGTGCGCAAGCAATCCCTTGTCTACCCAGGATGATGTAGCTGCTTCCCTCGTGGTCAACGACGAGATACCTGTGTTTGCCATCAGGGGCGTGGACAACGAGACGTACTACCAGCACATCCATGGGGCGCTGGAACATGGTCCTCAAGTCACCATGGACGATGGTGCTGACCTGGTGTCTACGCTACACAAAGAGCGAACCGATCTCATCGGCGACGTGATCGGCGGCACTGAGGAGACCACGACAGGTGTGATTCGCCTGCGGGCCATGGCTAGGGACGGGGTGCTCCGCTACCCGATCATCGCCGTGAACGACGCACTGACGAAGCATTTCTTCGACAACCGCTATGGCACCGGCCAGTCCACCATTGATGGCGTCGTACGCGCGACCAACATCCTGCTGGCGGGGAAGACTCTCGTGGTGGCAGGCTATGGGTGGTGCGGACGAGGCATCGCCATGCGCGCCAAGGGTATGGGGGCCAACGTGGTGGTTACCGAGGTCAATGCTTTGAAGGCCCTGGAGGCGGTGATGGATGGGTTCCGGGTCATGCCCATGGTAGGTGCCGCGTCCATCGGCGACATCCTGATCACGGCCACCGGAGACATCAATGTGATCGATAGACACCACTTCGACGTCATGAAGGACGGGGCCATCCTGGCCAACTCGGGGCATTTTAACGTGGAGATCAACATCCCGGCGATGGAGGAGATGGCGGTGGAGGTGCGTCAGCCGAGACCGGGCGTGGACCAGTACTTCATGCCCGACGGACGGCGGCTGTCGGTGCTGGGCGAGGGACGATTGGTCAATCTGGCCATGGCCGAGGGCCACCCCGCTTCGGTGATGGACATGTCGTTCGCCAACCAGGCTCTGGGGATCGAATACCTGGTCAACAAGGCGAGCGAGTTGGACAGCAGAGTGTATCCCGTGCCCGAATATCTGGACAGCGAGATTGCCCGTCTCAAGCTGACCGCGATGGGGCTCACCATAGACAGCCTGACTCCCGAACAGGAGAGGTATCTTTCCTCATGGGAGGAAGGCACGTAGGACGTGACAGTGCCCTACCTCGGGGAGGCCAGGACGTTGGGAGGCAGGCACGTCCCTGTGGGCGAGATAGCAAGGCGTGCGGCCACGAGTGGGCTGCGGAAACCTCCGCTTCGTCGATCGCGAGCTGATCCTGACCCTTGCTGCAGCCTTCGCGGACCGCTTCGGCCAACGCCTGGGGCGAGTATTCTGCGTGGTGACCGCCCAGTGGGCTTTGCCCGACGGCCAAGTTCGGCTATAATACCGCAGGAATTCGGATGGACCGACGTGGGAGAGTGACTTGAGGGCGTTGATCACCGGTGCTACCGGTTTTGCGGGCAGTCATCTGGCCGAGTACCTCCTGGCACACACGGATCTGGAGGTTTGGGGGACCGATATCAGCAGCAATGATAGAAACATCGCACACATCACGGACGATCTCGAGTTCGTAGTGGGTGACATGTCCGAGCCTGGCACGGTATCCGGGATACTGTCTGACGCCCGGCCTGATTACATCTTTCACCTGGCGGCGCAGGCCTTTGTTCCCCTCTCGTGGAGCGATCCCTGGGACACGATAGCCAACAACATCCGGGCTGAGCTGAACATCTTTCAGACGCTCGTCAAGTCAGGTGCCAGGCCCAGAGTGATGATCGCTGGCTCGGCCGACGAGTACGGCATGATCCGCCCGGATGAGCTACCTATCACTGAAATCACGCCGTTGCGGCCGTACAACCCCTATGCCGTCAGCAAGATCGCCCAGGACATGCTGGGATACCAGTATTTCGCCAGCCACGATCTACCTGTGGTCAGAGTGCGACCCTTCAATCACATCGGACCACGTCAGAGCCCCGCGTTCGTGTCCTCGGATTTCGCAAAGCAAATCGCTGAGATCGAGCAAGGGTACCGTGAGCCGCAACTGTACGTGGGTAATCTGGAAGCGAGACGCGATTTCACCGATGTGAGAGACATGGTGCGAGCATATCATCTGGCCCTCGAACGAGGAGAGCCGGGACAGGTGTACAATCTCGGTGCGGAGCACTCCTCCTCCATCCAGCAAGTCCTGGATCTACTGCTGCGCATGAGTGATGCTGAAATCGAAGTCGTGCAGGATGCCACGCGTTTGAGGCCCACTGACGTTCCGGTCATTGTCAGCGACTGTAGCAGGTTTCGTCAGCAGACCGGGTGGCGGGCCATGGTGACCCTGGAGGACAGTCTTCGGGACATCCTAGACTACTGGCGAGACAGGGTGCGGGAGGACCAAGGAGGCTAGCGATGAAGACGGCCCTGATAACCGGCATCACCGGTCAAGATGGCTCATATCTGGCTGATTTCCTATTGGAAAAGGGTTACGAGGTCGTGGGCATGGTGCGCCGCACGAGCACCATCAATTTCGACCGCATCAGCCACATTCAAGACCGCATCGTCCTGACGCAGGGCGATCTGCTGGACCAGGTGTCGCTGGTGGACATCATGAAGGAGTACCGGCCGGATGAGATATACAATCTGGCCGCCCAGTCCTTTGTACCGACTTCCTGGAGGCAGCCGGTCTTGACCGGTGAGTTCACCGCTCTGGGGGTGACGCGTATGCTGGACGCCATGCGCATGGTTGTCCCGGAGGCGCGTTTCTACCAGGCCTCCAGCAGTGAGATGTTTGGCAAAGTGCGCGAGGTTCCTCAGAACGAGGGCACCCCCTTCTACCCTCGCAGTCCCTATGGCGTGGCCAAGGTTTACGGTCATTGGATCACCGTGAACTACAGGGAGAGCTACGGGCTCTTCGCCTGTTCGGGCATCCTGTTCAATCACGAGTCACCTCGCCGCGGGCTGGAATTCGTGACCCGGAAGGTGACCCATGGAGCGGCGCGGGCGAAGCTGGGTCTGGGAGAGGAACTGCTCATGGGCAACCTTGAGGCCCAGAGGGACTGGGGCTTTGCAGGAGACTACGTCAGGGCCATGTGGCTGATGCTACAGCAAGACGAGGATGAGGACTTCGTGGTGGCCACGGGCCGCACCCATTCTGTACGGGAATTGCTGGAAGTCGCGTTCGGATACCTGGATCTGGACTACCGGGACTACGTGAGGGTTGACGAGCGCTTCATTCGCCCGGCTGACGTCGACCAACTGGTCGGTGATGCCACCAGGGCCAGGGAGAAGCTCGGGTGGGAGCCCCAGGTGCCCTTCGATGAGTTGATCAGGATGATGGTGGACTCTGATCTGGCGCGCCTGAAGTCCCCCGCGTGATCCGGTGGCCGGAACGAGAGTGGGATCGGCAAGATCGTGATTGAGCTGGTGGATACTCACGCGCATCTGGATTTCGCGCAGTTCGATGGAGAGCTGAATAGCGTTCTCCAGAGAGCCAGCGATGCGGGTGTAACGTGTGTGGTGACTGTGGGGTTCGACCTTGATTCGAGCCGCAACGCCGCTACTCTGGCGAGAGACAACGCGAACGTGCGGGCGTGTGTTGGCGTTCATCCTCACGAGGCAGCCATGGCCGGCGAGCGAGTTCTGGAAGACCTCAGGGGGTTGGTCGAGGATGGTGAGGTCGTGGCTATCGGCGAGATCGGATTGGACTACTACCGGGATCGATCCCCTCGCGAGGTTCAGCGGCGTGTCTTCAGAGAACAACTGGATCTGGCGGCGGAGGTGGGCAGGCCGGTGGTCGTTCACGACCGCGACGCCCATAACGACGTGATGGCGATACTACGAGACTGGGCCAATGCGGCGTCCTCTGGGAAGGGGAGGCTGCACCATCCGCTCGGTGTGGTGCACTGTTATTCGGGCGATCAGGCGATGGCCGACGAGCTTTTCCAGTTGGGATTCTACGTTTCTGTGGCGGGTCCGGTCACCTATTCCAACGCCATCGGGCTTCAGGATGTAGTGCGTGGCTTGCCGCTGGACAGATTGCTTGTCGAGACCGACTGCCCCTTCCTGGCGCCACATCCCTATCGAGGGAAGCGCAACGAGCCGGCGCACGTCAGGCTGGTGGCAATGAAGATCGCCGAAGTGAAGAGCAGGCCTCTTGAAGAGGTAGCCAGGGTGACGACCGACAATGCCCGGGCCGTGTTCAGGATCGAGTAGTCCGTGCTGGTGAGAGGAACCGCCGGTTCGTGGTGTTTGGGCGTCCCATCTGTGGGGTGTCCTTGTGTGCTGGTCACTGCCGTTGTGAGAAGGTGAGCTTTGAATACCCTATCGTTGTTCGAGCCTATACGTGAGGAGTTGGAGGTCGTCGAACAGAAGCTGTATCAGGCGGCGCAGTCTGAGCAGGAGCCTCTCAGGGAGACCTTGGGGTATTTGCTGGACAGCGGTGGCAAGCGCATCCGTCCGGCACTGGTCATCCTCTCCTCGAAGTTCCACGACCGCGAAACAGAACGAGTCCTGCCCCTGGCAGCAGCGGTAGAGATGCTGCATACGGCTACACTGGTGCACGACGATCTGCTCGATGGTTCGCTGTTGAGGCGAGGCAATCCCACACTGAATGCACAGCTAGGCACGGGGGCTGTGATCCTGGTCGGAGACTATCTCTTCGCACGAGCTGCGGATTCGGCCGCGGCGACAGAGAGCGTGCCCGTGGTGAACATCTTTGCCAAGACCCTGATGACTATCTGTTCGGGAGAGCTCAGGCACGTCTTCGAAGAGGACGGTTGGCGGCGCACGAAGGAGGAGTACTATCGGAGTACCTACAGCAAGACGGCATCTCTGTTCGCCGCTTCGACAGAATCGGGGGCCCTGCTCAGCGGGGCGCCAGTAGCCACTGTCCGCGCCCTTCGAGATTATGGTTACAACCTGGGCATGGCGTTTCAGATCGTGGACGATATCTTGGACTTCGTCGGCGAAGAGCAACGGATGGGAAAGCCCATTGGAAGCGACTTGCGTCAGGGGACGGTGACACTGCCCCTGCTGCTCTTCCTGGACGAACATCCTGAACACGATCTGCTTCGATCCATATTCAAGGATCGGGAGGGGCGGGAGGAGAAGATCCGAGCGCTCGTGGAGAAGGTCAGGAACTCGCCTGCCATAGGCTCCGCCCGGGAGGAAGCCGGACGGTTTACGGTGCAGTCGAAGAAGGCCATCAAGGACCTGCTCAGCAACGAGTACCGGCAGGTCTTGCTCGATCTTGCTGATTACCTCCTGGAGCGCAGGCGGTAGTGACCGGCCTTGTCAGGACCGGTTCGGGATCTGAGTTCGCCTGTGGTGATCGGCCTTCGCCTTCACGAGTCGGCCGCTGTCGTTGAGTGAGGACCTCTCAACTCCCCGGGTCGATCAAGGGTTCCTGCAACCCCGGTAGCATCCAATGGCCCATGACTTGTCCATCGTCATCGTAAGCTGGAACGTCAAGGATCTGCTGCGCCGCTGCCTGTGTTTGGCGGCGGAAAGCCTGACCTGCGAGAAGGGTCGGAATCTCTCTGCGCAGATCATCGTGGTGGACAACGCCTCAACAGATGGGAGCGTGGAGATGCTCCGGGAGGAGTTCCCCCACGTGTTTCCCGTGGCCAACGAAGAGAACGTTGGATTCACCGGGGGCAATAATCAGGGCCTGGCTGTCAGCGACGGTCGGTACGCGCTGTTGTTGAATCCAGACACCGAGGTTGTCGGTGATGCTCTGGGGGAGATGGTGGGGTTCATGGAGGACCAACCCGAGGTGGGCGCGCTCGGGCCGCAACTGCTCTACCCAGACGGTCGAGTCCAGTCGTCTCGTCGGAGGTTTCCTCGCTTCAGCACGGCTCTGCTGGAGGGCACGTTCCTGCAGCAGCTCTTTCCCCATAGCGGTGCCCTGAAGAGATACTACGTGCTGGACAGCGGTGACGAGGAGACTCGGGAGGTGGACTGGGTGGTGGGTGCTTGCCTGCTGATGCGGAGGGCGACTCTGGAGGAAGTGGGGCCTCTAGATGAGAGGTTCTTCATGTACTCCGAAGAGATGGACTGGTGCTACCGGGCGAAGGAGCTGGGTTGGCGAGTGATCTACTTGCCCCGGGCCAAGGTGGTACACCACGAGGGGAAGAGCAGCGAGCAGGTGTTGCCTGTACGCCATATCCAGTTTCAGCGGAGCAAGGTACTGTTCTTCAAGAAGTATCAGGGCCGCTGCCGTGGTGAGATACTGCGGCTCTATTTGTTGGCCACTTACCTCTGGCAGATGCTGGTGGAAGGGCTCAAGTGGCTGGTGGGCCACAAGCGCCCCTTGCGACGCCAGCGACTGATTGCGTACTGGCAGGTTCTGCGTTCGGGATTGAGATAGCATGAGAGTCTGTCTGCTGAGCGGCGAGTTTCCCCCCATGCAGGGTGGAGTCGGGGATTTCACGCGCGAGATGGGGTTGGCCTTGAACAGGCTGGGCGCCACGGTGAGCGTTTTGTCTTCGACAAAGGCCGCCTCGCTGGACGGGGGGGAGGTCGCTCCAGATGGTGGGAGCGTTCTGGAGAGGGATGGCTTGTCATTGCAGGTGCTCCCCGTGATCCGGCGTTGGGATTTCTCCTGTTGGTCGCGTATCGGCGAGTTCATCGGGAGTAGCAAACCGGAGATACTCAACATCCAGTATCAGACGGCTGCCTATCAGATGCATCCCGCCATCAACCTGCTACCCTGGAGGTTGCGTCTCTCGAAGGACAGGCCCAGGGTGGTGGTGACTTTCCACGACTTGAAGCTGCCTTATCTGTTCCCCAAGGCTGGCCCACTGCGCAGGTGGGTCACGGGAGCTCTGGCGAGTGTTTGCGACGCAGCAATCGTGACCAACGTCGAGGACAGGACGGCTGCGGAGCGCTACCACGCTCGCAACCTTCACCTGTTTCCTGTCGGCAGCAACATAGAGCCGCAGGCACCCCTCGGCTATGATCGTAGCGCTTGGCGCGGGCGACGGGGCGTGAAGCCAGATGAGGTTCTCCTCTGCTACTTCGGGTTCCTCAACGAAACCAAGGGTGGAGAGACGTTGTTCCGGGCGCTGGCTCGTCTGGTGGACGCCGGGGAACCCGTCAAACTGCTGATGATAGGGGGCAAGGTCGGTTCCTCCGATCCCACGAACCTGGCCTATCTGCGCAAGATGGAGTCCTTGATCGCGGAACTGGATCTCGTTGACCGGGTGCTCTGGACCGGATACGTCGCTGGGCCTGAGGTTTCCGCCAGTTTCTGGGCCGCCGATATCTGCGTGATGCCCTACCGAGACGGGGTGTCGTTCCGGCGGGGAACGCTCATGGCCGCTCTGGTGCATGGTATGCCCATCATCAGCACCTATCCCCAGGTGGCAACACCTGAGATCATAGAAGACCAGAACATGACCCTCGTCCCTCCCGGCGACGTGGAAACGCTGGCTGGCAAGATCCGCGAGGTGGCGGCCATGGATTCCCTGCGCGGTCGGCTGGCGCGCGGTGCAGCGGAGCTATCGCGGCTATTCTCCTGGGAAGCTATCGCTGAGAGCACCCTGGGGCTGTATGAGCGGCTTCTGGGGGGCGAGGCGTAGTTTGCTAGGGTAGACGCGCTGTGATAAGATTGCGCGAAGGCCGGCGCTCTGTTTGGGGTCGGCCGTGCTACTGTGGAAGGACAATCACACTCAGGAGTCGGGATGAGCGGGAAAGGCAGAGTTCTTGTCACCGGTGGAGCCGGTTTCATAGGCTCCTACCTGGTCGATACCCTGGTGCGCGAGGGCTACGGCGTTCGAGTGTTCGACAGCCTGGAGCCCCAGGTCCACGGAACGGGTGGAAGGGCACCAGAGTTCCTCAACCCGTCGGCGGAACTGGTCGTCGGTGATGTCAGGGACCGCATCGCGTTGCAGGGAGCCCTGGATGGGATCGACGTGGTCTTCCACTGTGCGGCTGCCGTCGGCGTGGGGCAGTCCATGTACGAAATACATCGTTACGTCGAGGCCAACACGTTGGGCGGGGCTACACTCCTCGACATCCTGGCCAACGAGCGTCACGGCGTGAGGAAACTGGTTGTGGCCTCCTCGATGTCCATTTATGGTGAGGGAAAGTACGAGTGCGACGGGTGCGGTGTGGGCTATCCCCGGCTGCGTTCTGAGGAACAGCTTCGGGAGCGGCAGTGGGAGATGCTTTGCCCAACTTGCGGCGGGGTAATGCGGCCATTGCCCACGGATGAGGAAAAGCCTCTCTATCCCACTTCTATCTACGCAGTCACTAAGAGGGATCACGAAGAGATGTTCCTCTGCTTCGGCCGCGCATACAACATCCCCACCGTTGCTCTCCGGTTCTTCAACGTGTACGGGCCGCGTCAAGCGTTGTCTAACCCCTATACGGGGGTGGCAGCCATCTTCTCCTCCCGGTTGTTGAATGGTCAGCCTCCGGTGATCTACGAGGATGGTTTACAGAGCCGCGATTTCGTGCACGTCGAGGACATTGTCCGGGTGTGCCTGCTGGCCATGGAGAGCGAGAAGGCCGACTACCAAGTCTTCAACGTTGGGACAGGGCGGCCGCTGAGCGTGCTGGATGTGGCTAAGGTGTTCATCGACCACCTCGCCGAAGGCCCGATCGAGCCGGAGATCGTGGGTCAGTACAGAAAGGGAGACATCCGGCACTGCTTCGCGGACATCGGGAGGATCAGGGAGGTGCTGGGCTTTGTGCCGCAAGTAACGTTCGAGGAGGGGGTCATTGACCTGATTGCTTGGGTCCGGGAGCAGCACGTGGTAGACACCTTCCATCTCGTCGATCGGGAACTGAAAGATAAGGACCTGATTCTGTAGGCCGATGGGCATGAACCAGCACAGGGGCGAGGACTTCAAAGAGCTCCAACGGGAGACCTACGATCATCTGTACAGCGACCTCGACTTCGCTCTGTACAAGGTCCAGCACCCTTTCCGCAAGTATTTCGAGCACCACATCGTGTCGCTGGCGCTTCAGGGGTTGCCGGGCACGGAGAGCATGAGCTGCCTGGACATTGGATGCGGCCAGGGGGTCACCACCTACGTGCTGAGCAAGCACTTCGACACAGTCCTGGGAGTGGATTTCTCCTCCGGGGCCGTGAGAACAGCCAGGACGTTTCTGACGACCATGGATGCAGGAAACGCCACCGCCGTGGTTGGAGATGTTGACAGCCTGGCTATCGCTGGCGATTCTGTAGACGTAGTCCATTTCAAGGATTTCCTGCACCACACGGCCGAACCGTTGCAGGCGCTGCGCAATCTGAAGGAGGTTAGCAGGCTGGGACGGGTCGTGGGAGCGGAGGTCAACGGGCAATCGCCGATCATGGGTCTGTTCGGGAGACTGGCCAAGCACGAGCGAGGTCTGCTGGACAGCAACAGGGAGTCGCTCACGGATCTGGCACTTGCAGCCGGGTTCAGGGAGATCACAATACAGGAGTTCAGCTTCTATCCGTACCCGATGCGCATACCCATCGTCGGGGATCGGCGGCTTGGACCACTGCTGCCGGCCGTGAGGGCCGTGGAGAAGCTCCTGGTAAGTACGCCACTGCGTAAGTACGCCAACTATCTGGTCTTTGATGCTTCGAGCTAGAGGGGTCTTCTCTACAGGTGAGGAAGATACTTGTCCTATCACCGAGTGACATCTTTCCCCCGGTTGATGGGAATAGCGAGAATACCTACCACATTGTCAAGTATCTGGCACCTCGTAGCGTCTTGGGAGTGCTCCTTAGTCGCGTTTTCTCGCAGGGCGGGCCCGTAGACATCTGCCATCCTAATCTCACCATTCGCTATTGTCCGACCAGTGTTTTTGACCGGCTCCAGTACAAGTCCTTTCTGGTCAATCCGTACTACTTCAGAGCTGCAAATGACCTGATGCAGGCTATTGACGCTGACGTGATACAGTGTCACGTTCTTTACACCTTTCTGGTAGGATGGTTCCTGAAGCGGAGGTATGGGAAGCCCCTCGTGCTGGTGCAGGAGAACGCGGAGTACGTGAAGCAGGTCAAGTTTGAGGCGCCACGCTACGTGACCTTGGTACTCAAGTGGTTGGAGGGCATGGCCTGCCGCGCCGCGGATCGAATCGTGGCGGTGTCGGAAGTGGACAAGCGGCACATGGTGGACCTCTACGGCGTTCCCGAGGAGCGCATCCACGTCATCAACCACTGCGCAGACGAGGAGGTCTTCAAGTACGACAGGGATGGCCGCGCCAGGGCGAGGGAGGCCCTGAACATAGGCCAAGACGACATGGTCTTGACCTACGTGGGAAAGATGGATGCCCCTCACAACGCGAAGGCGACGCAGTATATAGCGGAGTGCATCTATCCTGTGGTCACCGCTCGCTATCCGAACTCCTGGTTTATGATCGTAGGGCAGAACTACGAGCATCTGCTGGAGTACAGGAGAGACCGCCTGTTCTTCACGGGCTTCGTCAGCACCAGGAGCGACGTGTCACCTAACCTTCCAGACTACCTGTCGGCGACGGACATCGTGATCGTGCCCATGGACCGTGGGTCTGGTACAAGGCTGAAGATACTGGAGGCAGCAGCGTGCTCCAGGCCCATCGTGTCGACGGAGATCGGGGCTGAGGGTCTGGAATTCGCAGATGGCGAGGAGATCCTGCTCACCAGCGACGTGGACGAGAGGTTCATCCAGCTCGTTCTGGACTTGATGGGAGACGAAGGCTGGAGGGAGAGGCTAGGCAGGCAGGCGAGGGAGAGACTGCTGGCCAGGTATAGCTGGGAGAAAGAGGTGAGCCGGTTCGAGGAGGTCTATCACGAATTGGACGCCGAGAGCGGGCGCACCGTCGGAAATGATCATTCCCCTGATGTTGGGGGGGGTAGTTGAGGTCTTGTTGTGCGGGTCCTGGTCACCATCTTCGAGAAGCTGCTCCCCATCAGTGGAGGGGGAACTCCACGGATCTCCAGCCTGGTGAAGGCCTTGGTAGCCAGAGGTCATGACGTTCACGTGGCGTCCTCCATCGCTGTGGCGAAAGGGAAGGCCATTGAGCAGTTCGACTGCCAGGGTTGGGTGTCTTTGCAGGGTGTCAACCGGCTGGGCAGGTGGAAGATGGCCAAGTACACGGCGGCCTATCCCTACAATATCATGAGGGTTGCGGCAACGGTTGGGAGACTCAGGCCAGACCTGGTCGTGTCCCACAACTCTATCGCGGGCTACGCTGCACTGTTGGGCAAGCGATTCAGTCCCGCGACTCTCACCGTGCTCGATCTGACGGATCTGCTATTCGAATACCTGGGGGACTACTCGAAGGGGGGCTGGCTCAGGGCCGTGATGGGCGTCGGGCGGCGTCTCGAGAACAGGGCCGTTCGCGGCTCGGACAGGATCGTCACCATCAGCGAGGCGATGAAGGATATCGCGGTCCAGTACGGGGCGGCACCGGATAGAATCGATGTGGTGCCGGACGGTGTGGACACCAGCATCTTTCGACGCGTAGATGGGAGCGCCGTGCGAGAGGCACACGCTCCCCGGGCCAGCCACGTGCTCATCTTCCACGGTGCAATCGATCCCCAGGATGATCCCGGGTTGCTGGTGGAGGCTGCCAGACTGGTGCTTTCTGAACACCAGGGGACACGCTTCTGGCTGGTGGGAGACGGCAGCGCAGTGCCCGACCTCAAGCGGAAGGTTGCCCAATACTCGCTGGACAGCAGCTTCTTCTTCTCAGGCTGGGTGGACCAGCGTGAGATCCCGGCCTACATCTCTGCCAGCGACATCGGTCTGGTGGTGCTCCCGGATGTCCTGTCGGCTCGAGGACGCGTGACCCTCAAGGAGTTCGAGTACTGGGCATGCGGCGTGCCGGCCATTCTGCCCAGGCTGCCTGCGTTGCAGGAGGTGGCTGACGAGGGGGAGACGGCGCTCTTTTTTCGGCCGGGTGATGCCGGTGACCTGGCCGCGAAGATCATCCGGCTCCTAGAGGATCGTGAGCTCAGGGAGAGGTTGGGCGAGAGAGGACTTGCCAGAGTGAAGGATAGGTTTGAATGGAGCAAGCTGGCCCACGAGTTTGTGCACCTCTGCGAGCAATATGTGCAGGGGAGCCGCAGTCAGACGGAGGCAGTATGAGAGTCCTGGTCACCAACCCACCCTGGCCTGGCGAAGGCTATGGGGCGCGCTCTGATGTGCGCTGGCCTCACAAGAGAAAGGACAAGTACCTGGAGTACCCCATCTACCTCGCCTACATTGTGGCCGTCTTGGAGGAAGCGGGGGTGGAAGTCTGTTTCGTCGATGCGGTGATGGAAGAGATGTCCATCCCGGACTTCGGTCAGGCGGTGGCCAGGATCCGACCTGATCTAGTGGTGATCGAGTGTTCGACTCCTTCCATCCACCATGATCTGGAGTCTGCCAGGGCGGCGAAGGAGAGTTGTGAAGACACATTCGTCGCTCTCATAGGGTCGCACCCTACGTTCTTCCACGAACAGATCCTGGCGGAGGACCCTTTCGTGGATGCGGTGTGCCGGGGCGAAGCGGAGATCACGATCAGAGAGCTGGCGCTGAGCCTTGCTGGTGGAGAGAACTTGAGCGGTGTGACGGGCCTGAGCTATCGGGACGGGGAAGAGGC
>Ga0307437_1000578_pt1 | contig 28035 bp, 22 predicted proteins | sample SalMarWE160390MG_FD_202146 | JGI IMG/M metagenome (GOLD analysis project Ga0307437, IMG submission 202146) | Salt marsh sediment microbial communities from the Plum Island Ecosystem LTER, Massachusetts, United States - WE1603-90 | ecosystem: Environmental > Aquatic > Marine > Intertidal zone >...
GATGATGTATCTATTTCTTCATTCCAGGCTTCCACAACATAACAATCCTTATTTCCTACTTTTTCTGAACCAATAATTTTACCTTTTTCAGGCATATCTTCCCACCAGCTTATCTGGTCTTTACTGCTAGCGCTTGCATCAGCTGATATTTTCTGTTTGCCTGCGAACTGGTTTACTGTCCATAAATCTTTTCCGTCAAATATCATTATATTTGTCATACCACCCGGCATACCCGATCCTTCCGGCATACTCATCTTCATCTCCATTCTATATTTTTCGCCCTTCTTAAACATTTTAATCTCCGAAGGGCCTGCACCCTCCATACCTTCCACGCCTTTGGTTTCCGCTTCCATCACCATTTCCATGTCTTTGATTTCATCTGAGAAACCTCCATATTTTGCTTCTATTTTAACCTTCAACTCATCCCAGGTCAAAGCAAAGACGTTACCGGTTACAAACAGACACAACACAATCAACAAACACTTACCAAACTTACACTTCAACATACTTACCTCCTTTTTGTTTTGATTTTTTTAATTTCATATTACCATCGATAAAAGCAAGTCTTTTAAGTAGTCTAAGTTTATCTATCTCCCCTACCTTTGCCAAAGAAACAGCCTTTTTCAAGTACCGAATCGATCTTGTATAGTTTTCTCTATCAACAGGATAAGGGATACCGTCCTTACCACCGTGAGCAAAACTGTATCTTGCAGGGTCTTCAAAACTTGGTTTTTCACCGTAAAGCAACTCGCCAATAAGAGCAAGTGACCTTATTGTTGCAGGACCAACACCTTTAATCCCCAAAAGGCTTTCGAAATCTTCGGGTTGCCTGGTAAAAGCTAACTCCAGAGGTTTTTTTAACTTATTCAGATTTATATCGGACCCAATTATATAATGGCGAGAAGGCAATTTTAATTCTCTTATTTTCTTTAGTTCACCAAGTGTTTTTTCCGGATATTCAGAAGCAATTTCGGCTGAAATCTTCCTTGACCCCGTGGAATCCTCCGAAACCATGTTTAAAGGAGTTGTAAAGCCATCAGTAATTATTCCCTTATGTGGTTCACAGGTATACTCCTTTAAAGTGTTAGAAAACCAGTGATATCTTCTTGCCATTCTATTTGTCTCATTCATACCCTGCTGTACAACACTCCATTCGCCCTTCGATGTAAATATGATAGTATGATGATATATCGAATATCCGTCTTGAAGAGCTGAATTATCAACCTTTGCCGTCATTTTGCTTGTATATATCAGCGAATCAACTTCCATTCCTTTTTCAAAACCGATTTGCTTTATTTCATCAGGAGTTTTCAGCGAAGTTTTCCCTTTGCCGCCGCAAATATAAATACCGGCATCGAGTTTTTTGAAGGCTTCTTTAAGCGCTCCCATTGTTGTTGTGGTTACCCCGCTGGAGTGCCAGTCAAAACCTAGAATACAACCGAGAGATTGAAAGTAGTAGGGATCTGAAAGATTTTCTAAGATTTTTACCGGAGGGTAAAGAGTGAGCATGGCTTCCATAAGCCCGAGAGAAAGCTTTTTCATCTCTTCGAATAACCATCTAGGCGCCCGTCCCCAGTGTAATGGTAACGTGGCGATACCTTTCCTCATAATTTTATGTTAAACCTTTTAAAAATTTTGTCAACTGTTGAATAAACCACCTAAAATCCAAAATTCGTGGAGCAGATTATATTAAAACCGTATGAATCTGAGAGTTCATCTATAACATCAGTAGAATAGCTAAGCCCAGAATTCCAGCCAACAGCTAATTGGAAATACTTAAATGAAAATACCCCCCGAATAAAAGTCTTCCATTCAGGATTTCTACTCCCATTGTCCATCTCTAATCCCATGCTTATATTATCAAAACCAAACCGTTGATACAGGAAAGAGTTTACTATCTTAAACTTTCTCGAATTGGGAAAAACATCAATTCCAAAATAATACCAATCTGAGGGTTGATATATTAGTCCACCACGACCATGCAATTGCAGGGGATCGTGAATTATATTACCAGCAAAAGCTACACGAATTTCATCGCTCACCATAAATAGAGTTCCTAAGTTTAAACTATTATCTTTTAGCTGAAAACCTCCAGCAAAATTTCCAAATCTCCTGGCAACAATAGGAAACCATGTATCCTGATATGATTTCATAGCGAAATAAAAACTAAAAGCATATAAAGAGATAAATGCATCACTTTCCAATATGATCTGCGGAAAAGAAGATTGTATTTCTCCGTTTAAATAGCTTTCTGTTAGTTTAAAGCTGGCTTCTAAGTCTATAAGCAAGTTAATCTGAAATTTTTTATCAACACTTATAAAACCCAGTGCAGCCGGGTTATTATAAGCCGATGTAGGATCATTAACCTCAGCCATTAACCCTACTAAAGAAGGAGTATGTGTTTCCACTTCAAAAGATTGAAATATAAATAGTATACTTAAGGAATATATCCATCCAGCCATAACTTTCTCACATTGTTACCCCAGTACTTTGTAACATAAAGATACCCATCATAGTAAACAATATCAAGTAAATCATTCTCTTGCAAAAATTCTTGTAAAAATTCCCCTGATGTGCCTTCATAATTCATCTCTTTCAACACGCATATCCAACCATCATCTATATGATAAGTTGAATCAAGTGAAGAAAAATATATACTGTAGGCAAAAAAGAATAGATTCCCTGAATTATCCCCGGTAATACACCTGGAAAAGCACTCATCTCCTACCCAGAAGGCAGTCTTATTCTCTTCTTTTATAAAATTTCCGGAGGTATCAAAGACCTGAACACCTATAGAATTCTTTAAGGTAGCATAAAGATATCCGTTACTGTAAAAGATATCATATAATGCTTTATTCTCGGAACTCTCCCATCTTGCCAGACATTCAAAACTGCTGTCCATTTTTATCACTACGTTGCTATCAACCAAATAGAGATAATTCTCATCAGCATATATTCCCGTAAGATTTGAGAAAAAAAACCGTTGAATCTCATACTCATATTGGTCTATTAATCCCTGGTAATCACCATCAAGGGCAAATAACCGTAAGTTACCTCTATCAACACTAAGTATCCTCCCAAATCCCACATCTAAACCGGTTACTACTCCAGCAGGGTAAAAACGATCAATAGAATCACCCTCAGGAGTAAATATTGTAAACCCATTTCTATTAGCTACGCACAAATTTCCGCCTGGAAGTATAGTAATTGCTTCTGGTCTATATATATTTATCCATGCCAATTCCTCCCCCATTGGATCAAGAGGATTGTTCCTTTCAGGCGAACATCCCGCTATAATCAACAAAAATACAAATAATTTAAAACCTTTTAACGATAGTGATTCCATCTGGTTTAATAAAGAAATTTACATCTTGCTCCGATTTAGGTTTTCCCCGAAACAAGACACCATTAAATAAATGATTGGCAACTATAAGTGCCGTAAAGTAATTTCGTGTTCGAGCTGCACCGCGCATATTTGAAAAATAACTGTCAAAAACAAAATTGGGAGTATAAGGATTATCTATTGAATTATATTTATCTTCCCAATAAAGATATTGAATTTCGGATATGACAAATCCAGTAATCAATGTGGTTTCTATACCTAAAAGCATGTACCCGGTTTTGTGATCGCCCGAAGAAATTTGTGCCCAACCTGGAAGAAGCAGATATTTATAAAAAGGCTGAGATTTGTTTTTGTTTTCTTGTAAAGTCAAATATGATGAATTCATATTTGACGAACTAATAAAAATAATCAGTAATAACGGCATATTAACCACCTTATAATTATCGTTTCAATTGCAAATTATAAATCCTAAATATTAACTTTTAAACTATATTTAATTCCACCAAATTATATATCGGTAAAGCAAATAGCGTGTTGGCTTTTATTTATTAATTATAATAAAATTTAGCAAAATGTCAAACTATTTCTTCAATAAATTAAATAATAAAATTGAAAAATAGACAAATAGTATTTTTTAAGTAAGAAGTTAAAAAAACAACATTTGGTTTTTTTCTCTGTGTTCTCAGTGTGTTTTTTGTTTCTCTGTGTACTCTGTGGTTTATCTCTATTTAATATAGTACCCGGAAACCCGCCACTCGCCGTCTTTATCTTTCATAGGAGTTACTGTTTCAATTGCGTTTTTCTTATTCTCAAAATCCGTACTATACTGTATAACAACATATTCACCATCAGGAGCCCCGGGCATTGAAGTCATGTAATCTTTTTTTATAACTTTTCTATCTATTAATTTACCAAGAGGTTCTCTGAAAGCATGCATCTGTCTTTCCCAAGTTTCCTTTGCTACTGCTTTTCTAAACAATTCTGATGTCAGGTCCCAACCTTCTGCATACTGACCATTATCGTTTAACTTGAGCCATTGGTCTGTTACCTCGATTGCGATTTTCTCAGCTTCCGGATTTCCGTTTTCAGAGGATTCTTTCTTCCCACAAGCAATTAAAACAAGTAACGTAAGCATAAATATGATTGATAAATACTTTCTTGAAACCATATAAAACCTCCTTTTAAATGTTTTGTTAATGTCTATATGTAATATATTTTTTATTTAATAATATTCAATTAAAAATAGATAATAGTTATGAGTGAATGGTAAACAGTTAAAAAAAAATCATTTGTGCTATTCGTGTAATTTGTTGTTAAAAAAATAATAAAAATTGGTTGCGTGTTGGGGGCTTTGTGTTCTTTGTGCTCTTTGTGGTTCAAAAAATTTGGGTGATGAGTGGCTTACATACCTTGACAAAAGATAGTAATTTCATATTATTACTTGCGATATTACTGGGGCCGTAGTTCAGCCTGGTCAGAACGCTGGCCTGTCAAGCCAGAGGTCGCGAGTTCAAATCTCGTCGGTCCCGTTTATCCCCTTGACTTTTTCTCTTTTTCCCGCTACAATTACTAAAAACAGGAGGTTTCCGTGAAAGTAAAACTAACTATATGGGCTATATCCTTAATACTTATTACAATCCTTATATGGAATAATGCAGGTACAACGGAATTAAGATTTTTCTTTAAAACGTTTCAAGTTTCACAGATAGTAATAATACTTGTTAGCCTTATAATTGGTTTCGTAGCCGGATTACTTGTAGAAGGCAAAAAAAAGAAACCGGAAAAGAAGAAATCCGTAAAAACCGAAGAAGAGTAAAGCTAGGTTTCAGGTATTGGGTTTTAGGTTTTAGTTAAAAAAAAGAAAAATATCCGTAATATTTGTGCCATTTGTTGTTAATTTTAATAGTTTTAGTTTGTATTTTTTTTGACTAACGACTCTGGACTAATGACCGATGACTGATGTTTGCAAAACATCCATTGACAAGTTACTCTATTCATCTAAATTGTTGATATGAAAGTATCTTTTGACACATTAGGGTGTAAAATCAATCAGTTTTACACCAATTGTTTGAAACAAAAACATATTAAAGAAGGCAATGATGTTGTATCAATTGACGAGAACCCTGACATTGCTTATATAAACACCTGTGCGGTTACTGCGAGAGCAGGCTCGGAAAGTAGAAAGCTGTATAGAAAAGCAAAAAGAAACGCTAAAGAAGTAAAAATTCTCGGTTGTCAGATTAAACTCTTTCCGGATGAATTTGAAGAAAAATACGAATGTGATGAAAACACCATGATAGATAAAGAATTCGAATCCGTAAGCAGCAGGGCTCGCCCCTACCTTCCCATCCAGTTCGGATGCAATAACTTCTGTGCTTACTGTATAGTACCTTACGCAAGAGGAAAAAGTTACTCCCTTCCGGAAAATAAAATTATTGAAAGTATCGAAAAACTAATTGATAGAGGGTACGAAGAAGTAGTTCTAAGCGGCATTCATATCGGAAACTATCATTACAAAAATAAAGGCTTAAAAGAACTTCTCAGGGAACTTCTATGCTTTAATACCAGAATTCGTTTAACTTCGCTTAAGCCGGACCATTTAGATCACGAATTTATCAAACTCTTCGAAAACGAAAATCTTATGCCTCATATACATATTTCCCAGCAATCAGGAAGCAATAAAATATTGAAAAGGATGCAAAGAAAATACACAAGAGAGACAACACTCCTGGTTTCTAAAAAATTAAGAGAAATAAGAACCGACGTTCGATTAGCGGGAGACTTTATCGTTGGTTTCCCCGGAGAAACCGAAGAAGATTTTGAGGATACGGAGAATCTTATAAAAGCAGCAACCTTTAGTCATCTTCACATTTTTAGGTACTCAGAGAGACCTTACACTCTGGCAAACCTTTATCCGAATGAGATTCAAGATTCCATAAGAAAAGAAAGAGCCTACAGATTAAAAAAGTTAGGCGAATTGCAACGAGCAAAATTCGTAAGTGAGAATCTCGGAAAGACTTTTGAAGTAATAATCGAAGGGAATAGTGCTTTAGGTGAAAAATGGCTAACCGGAATCACCCCAAATTACATAAAAGTCCACTTCCCTGAAAATGGCAAGAAAAAGGGTATCGTGCCTATAAAAATTTTGAAATTCGAAAAAGGCCTGGTATATGGGGAAACAAAAGAATAAATTTTATATTCGAACTTACGGATGCCAGATGAATAAGTACGACTCCGAAATGGTTAGGACACTCTTATTGAAAGAAAACTTCAAAGAAGTATCTACTATAGAGGAGGCGGATTTTGTTTTTTTTAACACCTGCGCCGTAAGAGAAAATGCGGAAAAAAGGATTCTCGGACGATTAAATTCCTTAAAAGGATTAAAAAAAGAAAAGCCTGACGTTTCAGTCTCAGTTCTTGGTTGTGTAGCGAAACATAACAAGGAACTTATAAATCATCCTGTTGTGGACTTCATTGTTCCTCCTGATGCTTATAAATCACTTATAAAAGCTATTAAGACAAAAAATGGTAAAAATGTACCTGAAAACTATTGCGAACAATACTCCGATATATTTACTTCACCTTGCAAAACTAGTGTATATTTATCTATTACAAGAGGTTGCAATCACTTTTGTTCATATTGTATTGTTCCTTACTTAAGAAACCGCCTTAGATCCCGCCCTGTTGAAGATATCTTAAGGGAGGCGGAAAAACTTGTCAACGAAGGAGCCAATGAAATTACTCTGCTGGGTCAAAACATTAATGACTATTCATATAAAGGCGTGAATTTCCCTGAGATTTTAGAGAAAGTGGGTGAAATTAAAGGATTGAAACTTCTAAGTTTTCTAACCTCTCACCCTGCCGATTTACCGGACAACTTATTCCCTGTTATGGCTGAATCTCCTGTTGTCGCTAAATATCTTCATCTTCCCATACAGTCCGGCTCCGATAAAATACTCACAAAAATGATGCGTAGATATACTAAAGACTATTATTTAAATCTCATAAAAAAAGCCCGCTCTCTAATGCCTGATTTAACTCTTACCACAGACATTATCGTCGGTTTTCCGGGAGAAACGGAAGAAGATTTCAAACAAACTTTAAAAACAGTTAAAATGATTCGTTTCGACCAGGCTTATATGTTCGCTTATTCTAAAAGAGAAGGCACCCTTGCCGCCCTCTTTACAGATCAAATAAAAGATTCCGAAAAGAAGCAACGTTTACAGCTTTTAATATCAACTCAGAACAAGATTACGAAGGAAAAAGCAGAAGAATCGGTCGGAAAAGAAATGTCGGTATTGACAATCGGGAACGGAAAAAAAGGTCAAAAAGTAGGAAAAAGTAAAAGTGGGAAAATAATTATACTTCCCGGGGTTGCCAAAATTGGATTTGAATATATCATCAAGATATACAAAATTAATGGTTGGATTCCTGTAGGGAGAATTAAAAAGGAGGCAGATAAATGACTTTAATAATATCTGTAATTTTAGGTATACTTCTTATTCTTGGGATTATTGTTGGAAGTCAAAACGGAAACACTTTTGTTAATTTCTACCTTTTGAAATGGAAATTTGAAGATATTTCCTTAACTTTATTGGTAATAGAATCCATTCTCATCGGATTTATTCTTACAATGATTCTATCGGGAGTTAACACCATAAAAATGAAATTACAAATGAGAGAAATAGTAAAGGAAAACAGAAATTTACAAAAAGAAATAAAAGCGCTGAAAAATTTACCTTTTGAAGAAGAAGAGGGAGAGGAAGTAGAGGAGGTGGAGGAAATAGCAGAGGAAGATGAGGAGGAAGATGAGGATGAAGAAAAAGAGGAGGAAACTATCGAATGAACCTTCTAGTATATCTCGTTCTCTTTTTTGTACTTATCTGGTTAGGTTTATCGATATTTTCCAGGATGTCGGAAAAAATTAAATGCCGAATCCAGCATACTTCATACCTGAAAGGCCTTGAAGCAATAATTGAAGGGGAAAAAGATAAAGCAATAAAATTGTTTCGGGATGTATTGGAGAAAGATCCTTCGAATGTAGAAAGTTATCTGTATACCGGAAACTTGCTCAGGGAAAAAGGTGAAGTAATAAAAGCAATAAAGATTCATAAGAATCTTCTTGTTAATCCTCTGCTCGACAATGAGCAAAAGAGTAAATTAAAAGAAGCCCTGGCGGAAGATTACCTAAAAAATGAAGATTGGGCAAAGGCTATCCCAATACTTGAAATTCTTAACCACAAGAATCCGAAAAATTCAATAATATCAGACAAATTGATGAACAGTTATGAAAAATTAAAAAAATGGGATAAAGCATTCAATATTGCTAAAAAAACTTTTGATCAAACGAAACTATCTAATTATGCAACTTATCTCGCTGTAGAAGTTTTAAAAAAGGATACTAAAAAAGCGAAAAAATTTATTTTAGCTGGAGAAAAAGGAAATATATCATATGCTTATTATCTACATGGGAAACTTCTGATTTCGGAGGGAGATGAGAGCGGAGGCCTTGAACTTATCAAAAAAAGCATATCTGTCGATCCGGACAAAGCATTTTTATATCTTCCCCTGCTGGAAGAATATATGTTTGAAGAGGGACAATTCGGCGTTCTTGAACCCTATTTAAAAAGCAAATTTGAAGAGAATCCTGATAATATATATACTCTTGCATCTTACATCTCAATATTGAAAAAAAGAGGGCAATTAGAAAAAGCAAAGGAAATCCTTGAAGAATCTATAAAGAACTTTGATTTGAACGATTATAAGATTCTTCTCTCAATAGCTATTATTTCTAATGAAATAGACGGTAATATGGTTTCCGAATTTCTTACAAAAATTAAAAACAAAATGGATAAAAGGAAATTATTCAGATGTTCCAAATGCAATACCGAAACAGAAGAATTTAATTGGAAGTGTAATAGCTGCGGCTCTTTCGGAACGATTAACCCTATAAGGTATTAAACAATCAGCTCATGATATTTTCTATTCTTTTTATACTCATAAACGCTGAATCTCCGGTTAAAGAAAAATATCAAAAAGCTTCAAAAATAAAGAATCCCCTTGAAGCAGTTGAATATTACAGGCAAGTAATAAAGGAAGTTCCACATAGCCCCTATGCTGATTCTTCTCTTTTCAGAATTGGAATGCTTTACTACATCTTAGGAGATTTCGAGAAAACGATTGACCATTTTGAGCTGATATATAAAAAAGGAAAGAAATCTACTCTTTATCTAAAAACATGTTACTGGTTAAAATTCTGCTACGGAAACATCGGAGACTCAACAAAAGCAAAAGAAATGAATAGGAAATTAAAAAATGTATTCTCCGAGGGTGACGAAAAAAAAACTGCAACCGAAAAAAAGTACGTTGAAGTAGAAAAGGACATCCGGCAAGTAGAAGAAAAAAAGGAAGTTGGGTTCTACACTATTCAGCTTGGAGCATACGAAGATGAAAAATGGTTGGAGTATTTTTTGGGAAAGCTCAAAGAAAATGATGTAGAATACTTTACAAAGAAAGCAGGTCCGTACTCAAAAATATTTTCCGGAAAATTCGATACAAGAATCGATGCGGAAAATTACTTAGAGGAAATAAAAAATAAGGGTTTTCACGGTTTCATAACTTTTGACTCCAATCCTTAGACAGTATCTTAAAATAAAAAAGAAATATCAAGATTCCATTTTACTATTCCACATAGGTGATTTTTACGAAACATTCTATGACGACGCAAAAACCGCCTCTGAAACTCTTGATATTACCTTAACCTCTAAACCTATGGGTAAAGGGGTTAGAGTTCCACTTGCTGGTATACCTATTAAAGCGGCTGATTCTTACATTGAAAAACTTGTTCGCTCAGGGAAGAAAGTTGCGATTTGCGAACAGGTAAGCGATCCAAAAGCTTCAAAAGGTCTTGTAGAAAGAGAAGTTGTAGAAGTTATAACATCGGGAACGGTAATGCGGCCTTCTTTGTTAAAGGAAACGGATAATAATTACCTCTTTTCAGTAATAAAAAACGAAAATACATATGGAATTGCTTTTTCCGATATCTCTACAGGGGAATTCCAGTCTGGTGAAATAAAGAATTTAACTGATGAATTAAATCGTCTATCTCCAAAAGAATTAATTATACCTGAAGGAATGCAAATTGAATTACCGGACACTATTCCTGTTACAAAAATTGAATCTTACAGGTTTGACAGAGATTTTGCTTTAGAACTCATTAAAGATCACTTTGGAGTTTTAAAAATAGATGCTTTTGGTCTCGCAGAAACCTCCCCGGCAGTCTGTGCGGCTGGAGCTCTTCTTTCTTACATAACCGAAAATCAAAAAACAACATTAAAACACATAAAGAAAATATCCCGTTTCAATCCCAGAGACGGTATGTCTTTAGATGGGGCAACAATAAAAAATCTCGAACTAATCATCAAAATAAATGGAAACCAGAAAGGCGCTCTTTTAGATACAATAAACAAAACCTTAACTTCAATGGGAAATCGCCTTCTGAAAAAGTGGTTATTGTTTCCTTCTACAAATAAACTCGAAATCGAGAAGAGATTCGATGGTATAGAAGAGCTAATCTTTAAAAGAAACATCTTAAGAGAAATCCGGGAAAAACTAAAGGAAGTTTCTGATATTGAGCGTATTACCGGTCGCATATCTACGTTGAGAGCAACTCCACGAGATTTAATTTCTTTGAAAAAGTCGCTTTCCCTTGCAGATGAATTAAAGAAAATTATTTCTTCTCTAAATTCATCCTTATTCAAAAATCAAGTAAAAAAAATAAAGGATTTAAGAAAAATAATACACCTAATTGAAAATTCAATCATTGAAGATCCTCCTGCAAGAATAAGCTATGCGGGAATTTTTAAAAAAAGCTATAGCGCCGAGTTGGATGAAATAAGGACAATCGCCTCCGAAGGTAAGAATTGGGTTCTCAAATACGAAAAAGAACAAAGAAAAAAAACAGGCATTGATAAACTTAAAGTCGGATACAATTCAGTTTTTGGGTACTATATTGAGATTACCAAAGCGAAACTTAAAGGAGTTCCGGAAAATTACATAAAAAAACAAACTCTTACGAATTCTGAACGATTTATAACCGAGGAGTTAAAAGATTTCGAATCAAAAATCTTAACGGCAGAAGAAAGACAAAACGAAATAGAAAAGAAACTTTTTGAAGATTTAATCGAAAAATTACAGAACTATATAGGCGAATTTGAAGAAACGGCTTCCGGTATCTCCTTAATTGATATAATAGCTAACTTTACTGAACTTGCCCTAACTCATGAGTACACCCGTCCTAAAATAATAACCACCAAGGGTATCAAAATTTTAGAAGGAAGGCACCCGGTTGTAGAAAGAATCTTAAATGAAGGCGAGTTTATTCCCAACAATGTCGATTTAAACGAAAAAGAAAGTATAATAATCCTAACCGGCCCCAACATGGCAGGTAAATCAACTTATTTACGTCAGATAGCTTTAATAACCATACTGGCACAAATAGGTTCTTATGTACCGGCAAAAAGCGCAGAAATAGGAATAATAGACAGCATTTTTACCCGTATCGGCGCGTCAGATGATCTGGCTCGGGGCGTTTCAACTTTCCTCGCGGAAATGAACGAAACTGCAAACATATTAAATAATGTCACAGGTAAAAGTCTTGTCCTCTTAGACGAAGTCGGAAGAGGAACCAGTACCTATGACGGACTTTCTATTGCCTGGTCAGTAATTGAGTATCTTAATTCAATACCCGAAAAACCAATGGTTCTCTTTGCTACACACTATCATGAACTGACTGAATTAGAAGAATATTATAAAACGGTCGTAAATTACAACGTTTCCGTAAAAGAAACCGAAAATGAAGTTATCTTTTTAAGAAACGTAAAAAGAGGATCGTCAGATCGCAGCTATGGCATTGAAGTTGCTAGACTTGCAGGTTTACCGGATAACGTAATTACGAGAGCAAAGGACTTACTTGCAGACTTAAGAGATGATGACCGAGTTATTAGAAAGCATCCTCCAAAAACAAGGCAAAATTCACTTTTTCAGATAGAAAATATCTTACTTAATAAAATCAAATCTATAGACCCTGACAATATGACACCTAAAGAAGCTCATAACGCACTCTATGATTTAAAAAAAGAAACTAAAAACGAATGAAAGAGCGCAAAAAATAGAAACGAATTTCTAATTTCAGAAAATACAAAAAACTAAGTTTTTTCCTTGCTATAACGCAAGAATTCGATGGATATTTCCTCTCCCTTAATGGAAAATCCAGCATTCATTCTGCTAAGTATTTTCCTTACAGCGAAAAAAGGAAGCCGTTCAATTTTACGGGAAAGTACGTGAAAATCGTCAATGGATAATTCGGCAAAAGCAGGAGAAACAAAATTAACAACACATCCTTTTTCGGTAGAACTAACAGACAATTCATAGCTTCTATTAGAAAATTCAAACAAAAAATCAAAGACAAAACCAAGTTTCTCTTTATCCAACTCCACAATACAGGAAATATCTGTTTTTATATTATAATTATCCTCTATAAATTTCTGTATATCAGTTTCTTCAAGACTTAGATCCCTGAGCTTTAAATAAGGTTCATAAAGGGCTTGCAATTCTGCGACTTCCTCATTTAAATCATTAAGCACATCATCCTCAACCAATCCTCGGAGAGCTACAATAAATTGCTGAACGCCTCTTAATTTATGATCGATCGTCGAAAGTAGCTCTACAGTAACTATTTTATCAAATTTTTCCATATCTCCTTATTTACCGTTAGGTCTATTATACGAAAAAAACACCAATATGTCAATAGTAGAATTAGGGAAAAACCTAATATTATTTTATCTTTTTTCTAATTTGTTTAGACTCAGCAAAAAGCTGCTCAATTCTCTTTCTGTAATTCTCACTCAAATCTATATTCCTTCTTTTCATAACCTTAGCTGCTGTTTCTATAGCCTTATCCAATCTATACTCCTCAATGATATCTCCCCACCAGCTAAAAGGAGGCACATATTTAGGGGGGTATCCCCTTCCAAATATATTACAAAATGGTTCAACAATAGTCCCTGTATTAAAAGTAGTGTTGATAGCAACCTTCGTGTGATCTCCAATTATTGTCCCAAGAAACTGCATGTCGGTTTCGTACCGTTTCCCCTCTAAAATTACACTCACTTTACTGTAATTGTTTTTTAAATCAGAATTAGTTGTACCAGCCCCCAAATTTACCCATTCACCAACGAAGGCATGACCAAGAAAGCCTAAATGCTGTTTATTAGAATATCCTTGAAATATTGTTCCTTCTATTTCACCCGAAATCTTTACAACATCGCCAATCGCCACAATATCCAAAAGGCTACATGGTTTTACTTTTGATTTCTTACCTATATAAGCAGGACCTATAATACAACAATAACTCTCTATAACCGTATCATCATCAATCCAGATAGGAGCATCTTCCGCCTCCAAAACAACGCCCGCTCCTAATTTTACTCCGTTGCCAATATAAACATTATCTTTATTTTCTATATGGACAGAATCTGAAACCGGACTCAGAATTTGACCCAATGAAGAATCCCCGCTTAAATCCGAGTTCAACCTTTCCGATAGATCCGCAATAACGTCCCATATAAAATTATACATAGGAATTTCCCTAGTAACCACTTTAAACCCATCGAAATTCTTACTATCAATGATTTTATTACCTCTGTAACCGAGAATATCTCCATCCTTATTAACAACACACGCATTCGCTTCCAAATCCGCAAACAAACTAAAATCTTTTAACCTAGCATTCAAGAAAAGCATATCACCCTCTACTTTAAATTCATCGCCATAAGGTTCTCTTGGAGAATATGTTAAGATTTTGGATTTCAATTGCAAAGATACTCTTTCCTTTTGCGTCCATCTACCAGTTCTGACCTCATCGATAGTATGCAATCTGGCAATAGGATAAAAATTACTTACTTTTTCGTCCTCGAATAAAATAATATTCATCATTTCATTTTATAAAAGTAAAGTAATAAGTCAAGGGCTATTTACGGAGAGAAATCGGCTGTAACACCAATTCTCCCGGTGTAATATATTTCTCCGTTGCTAAGTTTATGTACATTTGCATTTGTTACAAGATGAACCATTTCGGTAAAATCGAAAGTTATAGAAGATGTTAAATCATAAAAAAACCCGGTCGGATAGAGGTCATTCATTCTGTAAGAATTAACACTGCCGTCAGGGTAATAATTGTATCCCAGGGTTATCTGAAGTAAACCGCTTTTCCTTCCTCCAAAAAGCCTGTATCCCAATTCTACAATTGAAGAAATAAGTGTATCCTCTCCTGTAGTTAAAAGTTCTTCAAGTTTTATTTCAACCCCATTTTCATTCCAAAAACTCAAAAACCCTCCAATTTTATCTTCCTCTGTGCTCCACTCCCGTGTCAGCCCGAGTTCACTATAACCCTTAGCGCTATTATACTCCCAGCCAAGATTAATCCTTCCGTAACTCCGGTCCGGAATTCCCCAAAAAACTTCTCCGCTATTGTATTTAAAATTAGACCTAAAAGAAACTCTATTTTTACTTTTTTCAGGAAATTTAAGACTTAACAAACCATCGTTTCTTGACATTAAATCCGGGCTATAAATTAAATTTAAGTATCCGTTCATTAAAACCACTCGCTCAGAACGGACAGAAATATTTGCCGAATATTCTCTTGAATCCCTTTCTTTACCTGTGTATACAACCCTCTGAATATAATCTCCATATGGATTCTCATAATAAATATTGGAAGTCGAATCAAAAGAGTAATTTCCTTCACCAGGGATTACCTGCTGATAGTATCTTTCCCAGATACTTGCTTTTTTCTTGGAAATATCAAACTTACTTCTTAAATAAAAAGCACTTAGATTTAAATTCGTATTAAGACTTCCGTTGGTAATTCCTTCAGTTTGACCCGAACTCAAATTTTCTCTGTAAATATGTGAAGCAACAATGGACACATTCTTATATTTTAGATTCGTTCTACCCATATACACTTTAGCAGTATCGCCCCCGTTTCCACCCTCCAATCCATATAAAAGGTCTAAATACGTGCTACCTGCAAAAAATTCTCTTCTGTAATCTTCCCCTCTACTTAAATCTCTATAGGAAATCTCATAGTTAGAAAATATAAAACCCCCCTTTAAATCCAATCTTTGTTCTTTAATCTCTTCCCAATAAAAAAATAAAGGCGAAATTCTGAAATTTATTTTATCTTTACGGACAGTATCAGCTCTTCCGTAAGTATAGGAACATTCAATTCTTGAATTTGGAGAAAATTTCACGCCACTTTCTAAAAAATCGGAAGGAAAATCAACCATTTCCCAGGTCTCCAACAAATCTTTCTCTCCCTCCCATTCCCTAACAACAAAATTTGAGGTTTTTTTAGAATAATCAAACGATAAACTTAAAAAATCATATGGATTAAATTCAGATTTAACACTTCCATTTAAACCATCTCTTTTGTCACCTCCAAGGGGAATTCTAATTCTTCTCGCTTTTAATCTCCCCGATACAGCAAAATTTTTTAATTCTTTGTCTAAACCAAATGAAAACAGGTTGTCTTCTTCTCCTAAAGGGACTCTCCTTTTAACAGAATAAGGACCATCTCCTGTCCATAAAAAGCAATGTAATGAATCCACATATTCATATTCTCCGTTACCTTCCCCAACCCACTGGAAATAAACTTCATAAGAACCCTTTTTATAACCCTCATAAACAAAAATAGAATCCTCCAAGCTATAATCACCATTTCCTTCTCCAACATCCGAGTAAGAATATTTGTATCCAAAACCGGAATCAGGATAAGATTCAATTAAATCCTTTTCCGAGAAATCCTCCTCTCGAGTAAAAGAAAAAGAGTAATCATTACTCTCAAACGCAGTTTCATAGAAAATATTGCTTTCTCCGTAAACACTATATTGAAAAAGAACAAGAACCACTGATTCATTGTCAAGAAAAACAGATGAAGTAAAAGTCAGGGAGTTTTCCAGATAATTTATTATGTAATCTTTCTCAGTTCCCCTATTTAGCAGTTCACCATTAAGCCAAACTTGTTCGGACCCTCTTATTATTGAAACCCCACTTATTCTCTCATCAGGACTAATTTTATAAGGCCCTTGCTTGTTTTCAACAGTTTTAAAAGTAATTTTCCCATATTTAGCCTTTGAAACCCCCGCCACTCCGGATAGTTCTTTCCAGGTGAAAGAAAATCCAAGCAACTTTTTGTCTACTTCTTCCTCAACAGTTACAATATCGCCCATTCTTAAAGATACATTATCGGAAGCCGCTTCAATAAATATCTCGTCTATTTCACGCAAACTTTGTGAAACTACACTACCTTGAGGAATATTTTCATCAGATAGAACTCCGGAAACATTAAACTGCCCTGCCCTACCCCCTATCTTCATCCATAAACTCTGGCTTATATCAGAACCCCCTGATCGTACATCGACAAATAAACCTTTATTACCATTTATAACAAGTTTACCGCCATCCTGCTGGGCGAACTCTTCCATAGTTTCTGCAGGTAAAGATTTAGTCGTATCCGGGGACCATCTTGAGTAGCTCTCATTCAGTTGGAAATCCAGATGTGAAAATTTTAATTTTAGTTGCAGAGAACACTTTTTCTCAACGTTCAAGGTACCTTTTCTATAATCAATTATATATGATAAGTCGCGCGCCAGAAGCTCTTCTCCGCACCACAAGCTATCAGAGTTTTTAATAACAAACGAATAACCGAGATTAATTTCTGATGTATCCGGCGAATCAATAATTAATACTTCTGACGATATGGAAAACAATAATAATATCAAATTAAAACATAATCCCCTTAGTGGAGTGAACTATAAACAATATCAGCTAATTTATCACCAATACCTGAAACTTCCCTAATTTCTTCTTTAGATGCCGCAAGTATCCTATCTTTTGATCCAAAATGCTGTATTAAAGCAATTTTACGCTTATAACCTATACCTTCAATCTCATCCAATTCCGAAAGAGAAAGTTTTTTTCTTCTGAGCTTTTTATGATAATTCAGAGCAAATGAGTGCGCTTCATTCCGTATCCTCATCAACAGCTTCAACGCATCAGACTGCAAAGGCAAAGAAATAATTTCTCCGCTCGGCAAATATATTTCCTCTGCTCTTTTTGCAAGAGCTATAACCGGAATTTTCAAAGATGTGATTTTTTTTATAGTTCTAATAGCAGAGTTCAACTGAGCTTTCCCTCCATCGATTAAAACCAAATCCGGTATTTCTTCTTCAAGAATCAGTCTTTTAATTCTTCTACTTATAATCTCGCCTATCATAGCAGGGTCATTTATTCCCTCAACACTTCTTATCTTAAAAGATCTATATTTATCCTTCGCAGGAAATCCGTTTATAAATACCACACATGAACCTACCGAATCCCTGCCTCCAATATTAGAAATATCAAACCCTTCTATTCGCACAGGCAATTTTTCAAGAAAAAGAATATTCTTAAGTTCAACAAGAGAATCTCTTTGTCCTCGTGCAGGATGCGAAAGCTCTCTCTCCAATTCAAGTTTCGCATTCTTACTCGCCATTTCTTTTAATCTTTTTAAAACCCCTCTTTGGGGTATTTTAATATCAGAAGAAAAAAGTTGTTCTAACAAATCTTTATCTTCTATTTCCATGGAGATTAAAATCTCCTCGGGAATATATGAGATTTTAAGATACTTCCAGGGAAGAAAACGCTGAAGATATTCGCGAGGGGGGACATCTTCACTTGAGCGAAGTATATACCGCTCCGTATTAACCATTTTCCCTTCTCTTACTTGAAAAACAAAAATACAAGCCATACCTGCTTTACTGCTAATCCCAATTATGTCTCTGGATCTTTTATCGGTAAGCACCATTCTCTGCTTTTTTGCCAGATCTCTGAGGCTCATAAGCTGGTTCCTATAAACGGCAGCCATTTCAAAATTTAATCTCCCGGCAGACCGCTTCATCTTAGCATGAATTATTTCTTCCAGCTTTTTCGTTCTCCCTCTAAGAAAATCAATTATTTCATCGATTAACTCTCTGTATTCTTCTTTATCTATCTTACCTATGCATGGGCCCAGACATCTATTAATATGATATTGAAGGCAAACTTTATCGGGCAAATTTTTTCCTTTACACGTCCTTACCGGGAAAACGCTTCTAAGTGTTTTAAGAGCTTTCTTCACCGCCTTCACATCTGCATAGGGACCAAAAAAAAGAGAGCCGTCATCTTCTATTTTTCGGGTATAAAAAATCGTCGGATATTCATCTTTTATGGTTATCTTAATATAAGGATATCTTTTATCATCCTTTAATCTGACGTTATATTTGGGTTGATGTTCCTTTATTTCATTTTCTTCCAATATAAGAGCTTCCAATTCATTTGCAGTAGCCGTATAATCTAAAAATTTAGCTTCATACAGTATTTTATTCTCTTTTATGGAATTTTTCCGGGTAAAATAACTATTGATTCTCTTTTTTAAATTTTTTGCTTTACCTATATAAAGTATTTTTTCCTCATCACGGAAATGATAAACTCCGGGAAGTTCAGGAATATCTTTTAGCGAAATTTCAACCATAGGTTATAAATTAAGATTATTTCTTACCATCCGCAAGGCTCCATAACAAAATGTAAAAATTAAATATCAAAATGCAAAACTACAAATCAAATTTCAAAAATAAAAACAAGAAACAACGAATAGCACAAATCACACAAATGTTTTTCGTTTTTGGGAAGTGGGGCAAGGTATGATTTTACATTTTTATTTGTCATTTTACTTTTTAAATTTTAATATTTAATATCCCGAAAAATTTAAACTAAATCAATTATAGTAATTCACGGAAACAAACTTTTCATCAGTAATATCACATATAACGTGGTTGACAAACTAAAAAGAATAATTAATTTCTAAGACTGAATAAGTTTTAATTATCTTAAAAAACAAATAAAAAGGGAGTAGAGAAAATATGGAAATAACTATTACTGAAAATTATGAAGAAATGAGTAAAGTTTCCGCTCGGTTAATAGCTCAGGAAATTCATAGAAAACACGATATTGTATTGGGTCTCGCGACCGGAGATACACCTATCGGGACCTATCAGGAACTAGTCCGAATACACAAAGAAGAAGGATTGGATTTTTCCAAGGTCAAATCTTTTAATTTAGATGAGTATCTGGGACTCGCACCCGTTCATAAAAACAGTTATAATTATTTCATGTGGGAAAATCTCTTTAAACATGTCAATATAAATCCCGAAAATGTATATATACCCCAGGGAAACATAAAAGATCCTGAGCAATTCTGTGTATGGTATGAAGAACAGATTAAAAAAGCCGGAGGGATAGACCTTCAGGTACTCGGTATCGGCAGAGACGGGCATATCGGTTTTAACGAACCGGGTTCATCTTTTGCCAGCCGCACAAGAGTAAAGGCTTTATTCAAACAAACAATAGAAGATAATGCTCGCTTCTTCGATAAAGAAGAAGATGTTCCTCGTTTCGCAATTACCATGGGCGTCGGAACTATTATGGAAGCAAAGAAAATACTTCTTATAGCCAACGGAAAAAATAAAGCCGATGTATGCGCGCAATTTATAGAAGGACCCGTTACAAGCCAGATAACAGCCACATCTCTGCAATTACACAATTACGCGAATGTAATCTTAGATAATGAAGCGGCCTCAAAACTCAAAAGAATAGAATACTACAACTGGGTACGCGATAACAAACATTTAGTGCAAAAAGAAGTGGGGAGATAAGATGAGTTTAATAATTTTACTATTTGCGCAAGATTCAATATCTAATTACCGAAGTTGTCAAGATTTTGAAAGTTACTGGGACTTCTATGCAGATAACAGAACATCTTCACAAGCTTGCGGTATGGGTTATACCGGAGTGGCAAGCACGGGCGATATATCAAGCACTTTCATAAATCCGGCTTCTCTATCTTTAGAAAATAAAAAGCAAATCTATTTTGAATATGTTTATAAAAACGATATAGATTGGGTTTATGATATAAAATACAAAAACTTGAATCCCAATTTTTCCATCGGTTTTGGTCTGCCCATAAATGATTATTTTCAAACCGGTATAACCTATCGAACTGAAAAATCTAAAAAGACAGACTATGGAGAAATATACGGAACAATGGTTAGCGATACAGCCGAATCGGGTTTTATTAATACCGGTCTATTAGACGTTTATAAAAACGTTAAAATCAGTTCCTTTTCCATACCCATTATTTTCAAGCTTAAAGATATCCTTAGCGTAGGAATCGATTTGAGTTACACTAATTTCTATTCGAAAACAAGACTTGGTGAAATTACACACACAGACACTTTAACAGATTCAACGTGGACAGTACCTTATATTGTTACGGCAAATTTTAATAAAATTAGACCTAATTTTGGTATAATCGTTTCACCTTTAGAAAATTTATCTCTGGGTCTTACATACCTACCGGAAACAAAAGAAAATGTAAGTATTGAACTAACGGATACTGCAATTACTTACGCTGAACCAAACATCTTTCCTTTAAATATCGGAATCGGTATTAGTTACAGATTTAATACTATACCTTTATCTTTATCGCTTGATTATAAATATTCAAGAAATTCAGCCGAAGGAGGCCTCGTAGACAGAAACGATATCCACTTTGGACTGGGTTATTATATAAATGATAATTTTACCATAAGAGGTGGTTTTTTTACTCAGAAAGATTACAGAATCACAGAAACGCAATTAGATTCCTACTGGGATAATTATAACCAGATATTCACAACCTTCGGAATATCCTACAAAGTTAGTCCCCTGGTAATAAATTTATCTTTAATGGATAGCCACTTATTTTCCGATGGTTCGATTGAACAAACTTACGTAAATACGGGAATAAGTTATGGTTTTTAGGCAAACTAAAACTCTCGTTAAATGTGGATTCTTTAACTTAAACAAATGAACTTAATAATTTTACTATTAGTTGCTGCTAATTATATGCCTTTCCAGTCGCTCTGGGATTTCTACAGCGATAATAGAGTTTCTTCCTCTGCCTGCGGCAGGGGTTATACAGGAGTAGCAAGTACAGGTGACATATCAAGTGTGTTTATAAATCCCGCTTCTTTATCTTTAGAAAATAAAAGACAGTATTATTTTGAATATACGTATAAGAATAATGTAGAATGGAATACAAACAGAATGTTTCAAGAGTTACACCCGAATTTTTCTGCAGGTCATGCTTTTTCTATAAATGATTTTCTTCAAATCGGAATAACTTACAGGACAGAAAAAAGTTTTTCTGAAGAGGAAGAATATACCCCACGCTTTATTTATATTTTCAACGGGGATTCTATACCTTTTTACGATTATATTGTGGATAATATACCTTACGGGTTTTCTTATCCGGAGTGGCTTCCCGATAGCCTGGATAGTTTGTCTTTAGACACCTCTTATGTCGATACTGTTCATCGCAATACTGATTTGAAAATCAGCTCTTTTTCCATACCAATTGTCATAAATTTTAAAAATACAATAAGAATCGGCGTAGATATTAATTATACAACTTTCTATTCGAAATTAGTATACGGAGAACCCGGTGAAAACGTCCCGGGTATACCAATAAAATTCAATAAAATCGTACCGAAATTCGGTCTTATCTATTCGCCCAAAGAAAACCTGTCTTTTGGTCTGACCTATACACCCAAAATAAGCGAAAGTATTACTTTACAACCTAATTCTTATTATTCTTATACCTACGACCCAAATATATTCCCTTCAAAAATAGGAGTTGGAGTTAATTATAAGTTTAACTCATTCCCCTTATCCTTGTCACTCGATTATATACGTTTCAATAATTCAATGGAGGGAAATCTGACTAATAGAAACGATATTCATCTTGGATTGGAATATGATATAAGCAAAAATTTTAAAATAAGAACAGGGTTCTTCACTCAAAAAGATTACAGAGACAGTGAAAGCCAGGAATATTACCAGGAAAACTTTGGTATTGGTAATTATAACCAGATATTTACAACGCTTGGACTCTCTTATAAAATAAGTTCTCTAGCATTAAATTTATCTTTAATGGACAGTCACCTATTTTCTAACGGACATATCGAACAAACTTATGTAAACACTGGAATCACTTATGGTTTTTAATCAAACTAACATTTTGATAAAAAAAGAACATCTTAATCTATAAAAATGAGCTTAATTATTTTATTTTTAATTTCACAAGGGGTTGTTGTTACTTTTACTGATATTGCGCCTTTTAATGACTTTTATTCTAACAATCGCATTGGCTCACAAGCCTGTGGCAGAGGATATACCGGAATAGCAAACACAGGTGATTTATCCAGCGTTCTTATAAATCCCGCTTCTTTATCCTTAGAAAATAAAACCAACTATTATTCTGAATATATTTTTAAAAATACCGTCGGATGGTATTATGATACATATGATGAAGACATTTACTCTCTCTATTTCTACCCCTATCTTTATGATTCTTTAGATATCAATCAGGAAGCAGATTCTCCTGATGCATATCTTCAAGAATTACATCCCAATTTTTTTACAGGGCATGCCTTCTCAATAAATGATTTTATCCAAATTGGAGCAACTTACAGAGTAGAGAATAGTTACGCAGTAGGTCATGATAACACTTACCATAATTCTAATTTCAAAACTAATACTTTCTCCGTACCGATTGCCTTTAATTATAGAAACTTATTAAGAGTAGGAATCGACATTATTTATTTAAGTTTTTATATAGAACAGACTTATGAGCATTTGAAATTCGATAAAATAAGAGCAAAATTTGGTGTTATTTATTCACCTTTAAAGAACCTTTCACTCGGATTAACTTATCTGCCGGGAACAAAGGAAACAATAACTATCAATTATAGCAGTGGTACAATTATTTACGGACCCATAGTTTTTCCCTTAAAAATAGGAGCAGGACTCTGTTATAAGTTAAATTCTATTCCTATTTCTTTTTCTGCCGATTACAACTATTCCAATACTTCTGAAGTAGAACATTTCGTAGATAGGCACGACATTCACTTAGGACTGGAATATGATCTAAATGACAATTTGAAATTAAGAACTGGCTTCTTTACCCAAAGAGATTACCGGAACGAAGAAACACAGGAAAACTCCGGAATGAATAATTTCACTCAGATATTTAATACATTTGGACTTTCTTATAAGATAAGTTCTCTAAAATTAAATCTATCTTTTATGGACAGTCATTTTTTATCCAGCGGGTCAGTTGAACAAACCTACTTTAATACAGGAATAAGTTACGGTTTCTAAATTTTAATAGCACGCAGATTGACTCAGATTGACTCAGATTGACTCAGATTAACACCCATCCCCATTATTTCTTTTCTCTTTTTTTATCAAAACAATTTAATAAATCCTGACAATCTGCGTTCATCTGCGTCCAAATTTAGGGGTTGGGATTTGGGATTTAGGATTTAGTGAAAAACAAAAATTTTATTCGTGTTATTTGTGCTATTTGTTGTTCCTCTTTGTATCCCCTTCCCTTGACAAAAGCTTTTATTTTAGGTATTAATATTGGCATTAATGAATATGCGAATAGGTTTCGGATACGATTTACACCAATTGGCAAAAAATCGGGAACTCATAATAGGAGGAGTCAAAATAGAAAATCCTCTTGGTCTTATGGGGCATTCTGACGGAGACGTACTCATACACTCAATTATAGATTCAATTCTCGGTGCCTTCGCTCTAAATGACATCGGCACACATTTCCCCGATACTGATGACACTTATAAAGATATTTCAAGTTTACTTTTATTAAAGGAAACAATGAAAATAATTCCCGGTAGAGTTATTAATATAGACGCGACAATAGTCGCAGAAACACCTAAAATGGCTCCCTACATTTCATCTATGCGAAAGAATATTTCAAAAAATATCGGCATTGGCATTTCTAATGTTTCCATAAAAGCAACAACAAATGAAGGAATAGGAAGTATCGGTAAAAATGAAGCTATAGCCTGCTATTGTGTTTCTCTATGTGAGGAGGTAAATAAATGAATTTTTTCCTTCTTCTTTTATCGCTTAATCCGGTTAAGGAATTCAAATACGCAAAAGGTCTTTTCGAAGACGGTTTTTACGATCTTGCGGAAACCGAACTTGTCGATTTCGTAAACAACTACCCTAACAGCATATATGCCCCCGAAGCTTCCGTTCTTCTGGTCAAATCATTAAACCAGCAGGGAAGTTTCGAAAAAGCAATTGTCAAATGTAAAGAGTTCGTTTTCAAATATCCTTCAAAAAAAGAAGATTTGCTTATAGAGTGGGCAAAAACGGAAATAAAATTAGCTAATTTTGATTCGGCAATTGAAGTAATAAACCGAATCACAGATAGGGATAAAAGAGAATTATATCTCGGAGAAGTGTACTACGGTAAGGGAGATTATAAACAGGCTTTAACGCATTACTCAAATTCCAAACTACCCTACAGCAAATTAAGCATTGGATGGTCTTATATGGCTTTAAAAGATTACGAAAAAGCAGCATCCATTTTTTCAAAAATCAAAGGAGAATATGAAGAAGAAGGCGCTTTTCTTTACGCGAAATCAATTTTTCTCTCTAACAACAAAAATTCGGAAAAAGCCTTTATCGAATATCTCGCAGAATACCCTGAAGGCAAATATGTCGCACGTGCGTATTCACACCTTGCAGACATCAACGAAAACAATGGAAATACAGAAAAAGCAATTCAGTACCTACGAGAAGTCACGGCTTCAGATCCCTCACTTTCCGGTTTTTCTAATTACAGAATAGGGTTGATAGAGCATGAAAAAGGCAATTATGATAAAGCCATAGAATTTTTTGACAATGTATCGGGAAGTGATCCCTATTTTCTGGACGCAATGTACTGGAAATCGCTTTCTCTAAATAAAAAAGGACAAATTGAAGAAGCACTCGTAAATCTACATCTGGTAAGCAAAAACAGCCCAACTCTAAAAAATGAAGCCCTTTTTGAAATGGCTAGAATTTACAAAAAAAACGGCGATTATAAACACGCCTCGTATTTTTTAAACACAATTACAGGAGAACTATGGGACGAGTCTCGTATCGAGATGGGCAATATTTTACTATTACAGGAAAAACCAGGCGAAGCATATTCAAAGTTTATGGAAGTAGTCGAAAAAAATCAGGGGTCCGTAAATCTTGCCCTCTTTCAAGCTGCCTTAACCAAGAAAAAACTAAATGAATTTGAAAAAGCCTTAAGCCTGCTGGATGCATATGAACGTAATTCCCCCGAAGGAAGCGAAATCGATAAAGTACATATGTTAAAAGGCGATATTTATCAAAGTGTAAAAGAGTACAGAAAAGCTCTTTTGGAATACGATAAAGTCAGTTTGGAAAAGTCCCCCGATTTAACCTCCTATGTTCTTGAAGCAAAAGGATGGGCATGGATGGGACTCAAAAGATACGATATGGCTTTTAATAACCTTGAAGAACTATCCGAAAACTTTCCTGATTTTTGCAGCAGAGCGGAAATATATTTTCAACTCGGAAATGCCGCTTATGCAATGGGAGATACCAAATCGGCAGAACGCGCTTACCGTCAGGTTAAAGGTGATAGAAAACCGGAAGCTTTATTCAATCTCGGAAAGATGTTTCTGGATAACAAAGATTACAACAGAGCGATTGAAGAATTCGTAAATATAAAAAAGAATTTCTCCCTTTCGAATTACAGCCAGATAAGTTCTTATTATATCGCTCTTGCCCTCAGAAAGAAAAATGATTTGAGGGCTTCTAACGAACAATTGTATTCAATGATTTCTAAAGTCTATGACGCCGAAATTTTAGTAGAATCTTTTTTACTACTCGGCGACAATTATTTTGACCAGGCAAAATTCGATTCCTCATTCAAATACTACACAAAGGGATTTGAATTAACAAGAGAAAAGCTTACCGGTGCCAACGCTTCTTCTCTAACGCTTTTAGGAGTACGCGGTATTCTTCTTTCCACAAATAGCTTATCGGGAAGTTCAAAAATGGAAGAAGAAGCAAGAGACTTACTAAGAAGATTAAGAGGAAGCGGACTGGAAGGAAAAGTCAACAGCTTTGTGGGCAATATTCTCTTTAATTCGGGTAAATATAACGAATCTGTAAAATATCTAGAATATTCCGACGAACCTGACAGTTACTACAAAGCAGGTCTTGCCTTCTTAAAAATGGGAAGAAAGCAACAAGCAATTCAATTTTTAAGCAAGGCGGCAAAATCAAATGAATTCAAAGATAAAGCTTATATGGAACTCGGCAGGATTGAATACAATACCGAAAACATAGACGGGGCTAAAAAATACCTGTTTAAATCTTCCCTGCCCGAAGCATCTCTTCTGTACGCATTGGCCCTGAAAAAAGAAGGAAAAGAGAAGGAAGCTACGGAAAAATTATTAAAATTAAGAGGAGAGGTTGACGGCCTCGCTTATATTGAACTCGCTAAAATACTAATTGACCGTAAAGATTTTACCGCAGCCATGAAAAATCTTGAAGAGGCATTAAAATTTGAACGCTCTGAAGCCGAAGCCTATTATCTCAAAGGCAAGATCCTATTAGATACAGGAAAGGAGGAAGAAGCTTTAAAAACACTTCTAAAAGTCAGATACTTGCATCCTGAAAGCGAGTGGGTATCAGCATCTCTTTATATTCTGTCTGAAATTATGATTCAGAGAGGCAACAGAGAAAGGGCTTTAAACTATTTAAACGAAATAGTTGAAAGAGCCGAAGAACCCTGGCTAACAAAAGCAAAGAGCAAAATTTCCGAGCTAAATAAATGAGAAAGACTTTAATTCCCCTTACTATTCTAATTTTCCTCGTATACAATTTAAAAGCCGATATTCTCGATATTCCGGAAGTAAAAGTATACGGAGAAAGAAAAGTCGAAGTTGAACCTGTTAAAAAACAACTTTTACCTTTCGAAAAAGAATATATTCAACCTTCATTTAAAAACATGAAAAAAGGACTGCCAATATTTAAAGTACTGGATAAAAAAACAATCAAAAGAAATATAGGATGCAGATTAGAAGCAACCGCCGGGACATACATAGGGGGTTATTTGCTTGGTTACGCAAGAGAAAACTTTCAACCTTTAGAAGTTGGATTAAACTCCATCATTAACTCGATTTCGCAGGATTCATCGATACAAATCTTTTCAAGAACTTCACTTCAAAATTTTTATATTAACGCAGCGTTATTCGGTAAAAATACATCCAAACCGTTTTACAAATTTGCCATAGGAAATATTCACGATTTAATTGATTTTGATTTTTTCGGTGTATTTTCCGATACACTCATAGGAGTTGCCGATATAGACTTTAAATACAGTCCTTTTAAGTTTAATCTACAGTTCGAAACTTCTATAGATTTTAACGCAAAAGTTCTATATGAAAAATATCCTATTCAAGCCGGAGTACTCTGGTTCGATGATAAAATTTATCCCGAGTTTGTTTACTTTCTGCCAATTTATGACCTGTATATTAAGGGAAATCTATTAAATAAAACAGGAATAGCATATTTATACTGTCAATCTTTACAATACCTGCGCGAATACGCTTCAACCGATACGTATTACAGAGTAGAATTCGGTCAATCAACAAATAATCTTCCGTTATCACTGATTT
>Ga0307437_1000579_pt1 | contig 28028 bp, 39 predicted proteins | sample SalMarWE160390MG_FD_202146 | JGI IMG/M metagenome (GOLD analysis project Ga0307437, IMG submission 202146) | Salt marsh sediment microbial communities from the Plum Island Ecosystem LTER, Massachusetts, United States - WE1603-90 | ecosystem: Environmental > Aquatic > Marine > Intertidal zone >...
GGGGCTTCGAGAATTCACTGAGATGTATCCCCAAAGAGCACCCCGTCTGGTAGAAGAGTTGGGAAAAAGGGCGTGGAAGACATCGCGATATAGAAAGCGTCTGAAGGTATAAGTCCGAAGGCAAGGGCAAACAGAGGCGGGCTAAGCTTTGAACCTAAAAATATCCCGGCGACCCAGGCACAACTAACATAGAGAAGCCACACATTTGCATTATACCAAAGCAGCTATAACCAGCTTATCTCTGTGGTAAAACGGAATTATACAGTGCTGACTTCTTCAGCAGGCTCGTTATCCGGCCCTTGGCATATCAAGCTAGACTCCTAAGCACCGGGAATGGCTGAAATAAGAAGATGAGAATCATATTTACCACCCGTGTACATTATATGCTCACCTTTGTTTACAGTTTCAGTATGTCCGAAAGCTGCATAGGTAAGGATATCTCTGCCTTGCACCACGAGTCTTAATTTTTCCCCTCGCTCAAATAGCGTACTTGAAGGCCAGATTTCTATCTCTACCGGAACAATTTCGCCAGGCTTAAGCTTCAATCCTCTCTGGTGCTTAAGGACAGGCTGATGAGGCATCGATTTCTCCTCGTCGAGTTCACGATGAGAAACTCGTAACCAACCAAGGGCTGCCGGGGCGTAGTCATACATTAGAACAGTGTGCGGAAACCTCACAAAATCACCAGCACGATCATATTTCTCTATTCCTATAAATAAATCCATGTCATCACTACCCTCTGCCTGTACCCAGAGTTTCAGCTTCATATATCCTGTTAGCTCTGTCTTGTCATTAAACTTATATTCGAAATGAGTGCTTCCGGTTTTTGCATCATAACGAACTGAGCTCTCCTTTTGAGGCGGGTTATTTGTGAGTGTCCCAGCTGCATTCAAAAACAATTTTGTATATTGAGTTCGAGCTAATGGCCATTCATTTTCAGTTCTGAAATTCCCGAAGTAAAACCGTTCCCTCACCTCCAGCCTGACCTTAGGCCAATACTTTACTTCATTATTATCAACGCCTTTCAGGTATCTATCGAAAAATTGTTTCTGTAAATCTACCATCTGGCGAAAGAATTGCCATTTTTTTCTGCCATGGATTAAAAGATATTTATCTGTAGAGGCTATCTTCTTAAATGCTTCAAGTGTCCCGCGTGTATGTAGCCCGTGGTCCGACCAGCTCGCCACAATAAAGGCCGGCACAGTTATCTTTGTGAGATCAGCATTTTTGCTAGCCCAATAGTCATCAAAAAGCGGGTGCTCCTTAGCCATCCTTGCCAAGTCTTCTACTTGTCCCGAGATTGAGCAACTAAAAGCCTCCTTCCCTAGAAGCCACACGAAAAGGTTACTTGGAATGCCTCCGTGAAAGGCAAACTCGCGGTAAAAATCGCTCACCCCCTCCCAGGGGCTAATTGCTGCCAGGTGCGGTGGATGGAGCGCTGCCACTCTCCATTGGGTCCAGGCCAAATATGAGACTCCAGCCATACCAACTTTGCCGCTACTCCATGGTTGCTTGGCGACCCATTCAATTAAATCGTAGCAATCCTCTGCTTCTTGCGCACTCATGAATGTTAGAACTCCTTCAGAACCCCAAGCCCCACGTGGGTCTACATTGATAATAACATAGCCATGAGGGCACCAGTAGACAGGATCAGGTGCTTCAAAAGCACAGTACTCAGACATATCAAAGGGAGCTACGCCACTTGCTGGATAAGACGAGTCCTTAAACGGAGTATGTTTCCCATAGGGGCCCCACGCGATAAGAGCCGGGTAACTCCCCTTTTTCTCCGGGCGAAAGATATCACTATATATCTTTATGCCGTCACGCATTTTGACGGCGACATTATATTCACAAATTATTCCCCTTTCCTTATCAACCTTTGAACGTGGTTTGTTTCCTGGGTAAAGAGGCGCAAAGCCAAGTGTGGGACTTATACCTTCCCAAAAAAAAGTTTCAAATTTTTCTTCACCTTTCATAACGGTTGCCGCCTTTCTGCCGAGCTTATTTAGCGATTTTGCCGCAATCCATCATGCCTGTCAAGGAGCGATTTGAATCATAATTGTCAACTGTTGGTTTAAGTGGTGTTACTGCCGATTCGGACACTCCCAACAACGAAATAGCTAGCATTACAAGCAATCCTCCGGCAAGTGCTATAGTTACTTGGCGAACTACGCCTTTGACCGATGTGCAGCCCGGCCAGCGGATTTGGAGGGAATAGGAATTACTTAGACCAAACATTCTATTCTGCTTGATAATGCTAATAGCAGTCGCTGTTTATGCCTTCAGACATCCTGATATTGACGACTGGTGAGGATACTAAGTATCGAAGGACACCATAAAGAAGCATAGTGACGGTTCTCTCGCTTGTGATACAATGATTTTCTGAGGCTCATACCCATGACAAGAGTTGGCATCTTTTTGGTTGCGGTAGCCTTAATTGTCGGGATGGTAGGATGTGTTCCTGTTCAATACAACCTCACTATCGATAGTACCTGTGGAGGGGTGGTAACTACCCCTGGAGAGGGGACTTTTACATATAACGAGGGGAAAGTGGTGAGACTGGTGGCTAGGCCGGTTCTCGGCTACTGGTTTGCCAATTGGACCGGCGATGTGGCGACGGTCAAGACTGTCGATTGCTTCTTAACAACTATCACCATGAACGGAGATTACTCCATAACAGCTAACTTCGTCGGATACAGCGGGCTGAGATGCATGGGTAACACTCATGGTATGTGTAGTGATAATAACTTACCATGGGAGTTACCGGAATGAGAAAGTCAGCCAGCTTTTACTTCTTTAAGGGAAAACCCATTGCCCCGACAAATCGGGGCGAAGAATCTCGCCTCAGTTGTAGGACGGCATTTTATATGCCACTCTGGCCGAGAAGGCGGTCGTAGTAAGCTTGCTGGCGCTGGTCTCAGTGGCACTGGCTACATAGGCAAAAAGGCGGCGAGGCAGCACAAATGGCTCCGATTCGATTTAGAGCCAAGCTATTCTCAAACTTCACTGAACATGTTGACGGCTGTGATACAATAGATGCTGGGAGTTGCTCCAGAGTATCTGGGCAACACGTGGGTGGAAAAAGAGAACCGACGATGAGTCAGAAGAAAGCAATTGATGCCACGGCAGCCGAAGCAGCCGTAAGACGAATGCTTGAAGGTCAATATGGAGGGAAGATTAGAGGCCTTACCTTTGGCAAAGTCTGGTATACTGCTGCGGCCACTAGAGAGTTCTGGGAGGTTCAAGGAGTCCTCATATACAGGAAGAGTGTCTTTAGTCAGGAGCGCCGAAACTTTCGATACCAGGTAGACCCTGATAGCGGTGAGGTGATGGGTTACGAAGAGACAACCGTCAGGTAGGCTGATACGAAGGATAGCCCAGCCAGCAGATTCTGAGAGGTATTCCATGCAAACGGGCACAATAAAACGGCTAATTGCAGACCGTAGTTTTGGGTTCATCAAGACAGAGGGGGAAGAAGAGCTCTTCTTTGGCCGCAACCAGCTTCAAGGGGTGGACTATGGTTCCCTTAGAGAAGGGCAAAAAGTGGAATTTGAGGTTACACGCGACCCCAACGGTCGCCTCCACGCAATCAGGGTGAGGCTTGCTTAGTCTAAAGGCGAATAGCAGCAAGCCCGGCCAGCGGATTTGGAGACAGCCTCAAGCTATCCTCAAACCTTATGTTTCTTGTGTGTTGTCTACCAAGCTGCTATAATGTCGCAAAGGGAATTACGTTTACTAGGAGACGGATGGCTCAGAAGAAAGCAGCCAAAAAGACAGGAAAGAAAGCACGGAAGAAAGCCGCGGAATATCTTCGGAAGGGCCCGAAGAAGTGATGAGATAAGGGCCGATTTATTTGCAATCTTGAACGGATTCTGTTTCATTCTTGCCTTTCAGATAGCAAGGGAATAAAATGAACTTAGCTCAGCCAGCGGATTTGGGGAAGGCTTCTTAGTCCGAGACGGTTATGTAATCCTTTATCTTTTCAAATGTCGCTTCGCCGATACCGCTGACCTTAAGCAAGTCCTCGATTCTTCTGAAGAGGCCGTTTTCACTGCGGTAATCCACAATAGCTTGGGCTCTAGTTTCTCCTATTCCCGGCAGGGCTTCGAGGAGCCAGGGCTCGGCCCGGTTGATGTCTATCTTCTGGGGAGATTGTTCTTCGACTTCCCGTGGAATATAAAGCTCGATATAGCTGAGGTCGGCATCGGGTTCAATGCCGGCATCGGAAAGGAGCGTCTGCAAGGTATCACCTTCCAGTAAAGGGTATATGCCGGGGTTAGCCACAGCACCGCCGATGTAAAGCTCCCCGCTCAGCTCTGGAGGCACAGTTTGAGATAGAACGATTTCCACGGGCTGGCTTCTGCTGTGCTGCACTGCCAGCATGACGCCTCCAGTTATTGCGGCGACAACCAAAAAAACAGTTACGAGTAGGTAGAATCTATCAGCACGGCTCATGGCATAGCTCCTTTCTCAATGACCAGTGTTCTGCATAATTGTAACATCCCCTTCCTTCCACTACATTTTAAAAGAGCCTCTTCCTTTAGTAAACCAGCTTGTTGTGAAAACAGGTTTTTGACGATGCACAGCACACCCTCTTGACTTCACTATAAGCCTGCACATACAATCTGGTAATAAAACTAAATGTGCAATTAAAGGAGGACAAATGGATTGGGGCTCACCTTTTGGGCTTGCATTTTTCCTTGTGGGCTTAGGTGGCATGATCTACCTGCTCAGTAAAGCTGACGAGATAAGTAAGCGCACAAAGGCATTTGCTAAGGAAAAAGGACTGGAGAAGAAAAAGGAATAACTGCAGTCGTTTAGCAACGCGAATCGTCAGTGCTAGCCCCTCACTCAGGGTAAACTCCGCATGGCAACCTCACGGACAGCATCGGGTTTGCCAGTAAGTATACCATCAATTGCTCGCCCTATGTCTCGGTGCTAAAATTGCCATATGGCAAAAGGTTCCGGCGTAATAACCGTTAATCGCAAGGCTTACCACGACTATCATATTCAGGAAAGCCTTGAGGCAGGTATTGTTCTCAAAGGTTCCGAGATTAAATCCATCAGGGCAGGCAAGATAAATCTAAGTGATGCCTATGCCAGGCCAGAGAATGGTGAGCTTTGGCTCTATAATAGCCACATTGCCTCTTACGATGCTGCCAGCTATAACGCACATGAGCCAATCAGACCTCGCAAGCTTCTTCTGCATAGAAAAGAGATAGATATCCTTGCCAGTAAGGTAGTGCAGAAGGGTTTGACTTTAGTGCCCCTTAAGCTGTATATTAAACATGGTGTGGCTAAGGTGGAGCTGGGGGTGGCCAGAGGGAAGAGAGGTTACGATAAAAGGGAGGCTATCGCCCGTCGGGACGCGGACAGGGAAATAGAGCGGGCGCTGAAGCAAAGAAGGAGGTGATGGGAAGGTAGGCTAAAACATGGGGGCGCGTGGGTTCGACAGGGGGAGGCCTACAGAATTGCAGGCTGAGGTGCCACTCACCTCATTAAACAAGTGGCAAAAAATAACTGGCGAACCTGTTTACGCTTAATGGGTCACATCTAACCTGAACTCTCCTCGAAGTTTGGGATTAGGTGTCAGAAAAAATCGAGGTGCTCCAATCCTGATGCCGATAGGGGTTGGCTAAGAAAAATTGGCTGGTCTAGCTGGATTCGGTCAGCAGATTAAAGCTAGGCGAGATAAAAAGAGCTGACTAAGCCTGTAGGATATTCTGGCAACCTTCTTTTGGACGGGGAGTTCAACTCTCCCCCGCCTCCACCAAGAAAAATTTAAAAGCGCCAGCTTTCAACACTGGCGCTTTTTATATCTGGATGAAGTTTGGTGATAATGCAGGCCGGTTTTAAGGCAGTCTCTCCTTCTTCAATGTCTTAGTCGGTTCGAACACTTTGACACCAAACTTTTTGGCAAGCTCGTCGCATATTCTGGCTAATTTATCGTACCCTATCTCTCTGGCAAGCTGGAAAGGGCCAAGCACCGCACCGCCGCCATTAATCATCGCCTTGTCAATTTCGTCCGGACTCTTTACTACCCCTTCTTCGAGCAGTTTTGTTGCCTCGTTAACCTGGAGGGCAGTAAAGACATTGGGGTCGAAGTCCTCTTTCGCTCTGGATAAGTCTATCTCTGGTCGGCCTTTAGACCAGTCGTAAATGCCCTGCCCTGTCTTCTTCCCCAGCTCGCCAGCGTCAATCTTGGCTTTGAGCCAGGTGGCTGGCTCGTGGTCGCGGGAGAGCCTGTCAGAAAAATTACGAGCGATGTGATAGCTGACATCCAGCCCTATGTAGTCCATCAGCTCGTATGGTCCCATAGGCGCACCGGCTTTTTTCATCCTGGCATCGATTTCCTCCGGGGTAGCAACGCCCTTTTCTAGCATGAGGCCGAGCAGGATTTGAGTCGGCGCGGTGATTCGATTATAGATAAATCCAGGGGAATCCTTCTCGACTCTGACCGGCAACTTGTTCATCCTCAACGCCAGGTCATATGTCAACTGCATTGTAGTCTCGCTTGTCTTTTCTCCCTTTATGACCTCGACGAGCTTCATCAGGACAGGTGGGTTAAAGAAGTGCATGCCGACGACCTGCTCCGGCCTTTTCGTAGCCGAGGCGATCTCCGTGATGCTCATAGTGGAGGTATTGGAAGCCAGTATGGCATGTTTGGGGGCGGCGGCATCCAAAGTCTGGAAAACCTGCTCCTTGAGGTCCATAATCTCAGGGACGGCCTCAATGACAAGATCAGCGTCTTTAACAGACTCGGCAATATCAATAAAGGTCTGGATATTAGCCAGCATCGCCTTCTTGTTCTCTTCGGTGACTTTCTGTTTTTCCACGAGCTTATCCAGGCTCTCCTTGATTCTGGAAAGTCCCTTGTCAATAAATCTCTGCTCGATGTCTCGCATTGCCACCTTATAGCCAGCAAGCAGCGCCACCTCGGCGATGCCATGTCCCATGTCACCGGCCCCCATGACCGCAATTTTCTTGATGTCTTCTGCCTTCATGTTAACCCCCAATTTTGACCTTCTTGCTTTTGCCCTTTGTTATTGCGAGCGAAGTGTGGCAATCCCCCGTCTCTGCCTGAGATTGCCTCGTCGCCTAGCACTCAGTGCCATGAGTGCTGGGCTCCTCGCAATGACAGAGCGGGGATGCTCCTCGCGCAGAAAGCTATTCACCAGTGAAGACTGGCTCTCGTTTCTCGATGAACGCTTTGATTCCTTCCTCGGCGTCCTTCGTTTTTTCTACCCGGTGCCATCCTTCCTCTTCTATTTTCAAGCCTTGCTCGGTAGTGGACTCGAGTCCTCGGGTTACTATGTCGAGGATTATTTGCACGGTAATCGGTGCCTTTTTCGCCAGCGTCTCGGCGAGTTCTTTAGCATCATTCATCAACTGCCCGGGTTGAGACATTCTGGTTATAAGCCCGATGTTCAAAGCCTCGGGGGCGTTGATTCTGGTGCCGAGCAGAAGCATTTCCAGCGCTTTAGTCTTACCCACCAGCCTGGGCAATCGCTGGCTGCCGCCCCAGCCAGGTATAATACCCAGGTCAATTTCGGGCTGTCCTATTGTAACCCGCTCTGAGTTGACCATTATCCTGAAGTGGCAGGACATAGCCAGCTCGCAACCACCCCCGAGGGCAACGCCGTTAATGGCGGCTATTACGGGCTTGGGATATCTCTCGATATGCCTGAACACTTCCCGCCCTCGGACTGCACCCTTCTCGCCCTCCGGCGTTCCGACTGTTTTCACGTCAAGGCCGGCTGAAAATACCTTCTCGCCGGCGCCGGTGATGATTATGACTCTCACCGCTTTATCCTTTTCCCATTCGGTCAGAACCGCATTCAGTTCATTGAGCACAGCCAGATTTATGGGATTTGCCGGAGGTCGATTCAGGGCGATTATGCCGATATTATCCTCCCGCTCTACAATTATATTCTCGTAAGCCATGAGACCCTCCTTGTTTTGAGATTTTTCAACGGCGCCATGATTTCTTCATTGAAGTAAATTGCTACACTACCTAGTTTCAGCTACGCAGCCCACACACCGACGCACCAGTATAAACAAGGAATGTTAACACCCACAGCAGTGGCTCGTCAACGGCTAAAGAGTTGGTAGTCCTCGCTCGTCGTCTTGTTGCTAAGAGGCGTGAAATGGGGATAGAATGCTCATCAAAGCAGGCGTGGTCGAAAGTAATCAGCTATGGACAACAAATGGGCGGCACGATAGTCCTGGGCATCGGCAATCGACTGGGCGGCGATGACGCCGTTGGCAACTATGTGATTGACATGCTCAACCCAGCACTCAGCGCCCTGAGTGCTGGGCAAGGAGCCAGGGCTCCCCTCCCCCTTGAGATTATGGCCATAGACGCCGGCACTGCTCCGGAAAGCTATACCTCGGTTATCCGCCAGCACCGGCCTGACTTGTTGATACTGGTAGATGCCGCCGATATGGGTTTACCCCCCGGTGCGCTGCGCACAATTGCGCCGGAGAAAATCAGCATTTTGTCCTTTTCCACACACAACATACCCTTCCCCATGTTTGTATCTTATGTAGAGGAATTTTGTGGGAAAGTCCTGCTTGTCGGAGTGCAGCCTGAGCGGACAGAGACAGGCAGTGGCATTTCAAAAGCGGTGCGCGAAAGCGTGAAGAAGCTGGCTGAGGCTATTTTGGAAGGGCGGACAACTGAAATTCCGCTGCTGGAGTAAAGGAGCTAGCTCTGCTCGGCTGGCTTCTCTGCGGCTCCGGCGTCTGGTTTCTTTCTCTTCACCGAGCCTGGTAGCTCGCCGCTGTCAACGATTACCAGCTCGTCGGCGTACTTATCATCGTTGGAGAGCAGAAACTCTTCCGTCATGGCCAGCGTATTCACCGGGCAAATGTCAACACACTGGGCGCAGAAACAGCAGCGTGAGATAAACACCTTGACCTTTTTTCCCTCAGGCAACCACTCGATGGCCTTGGTGGGGCATATCTTGTAGCACAGCTGGCAACCGATGCAGTTCTCCCGGTCATAGGCAATTTTGCCACGAAACCCGGGCGGCACCGGCACTGGCGGAATCATCTTCATTTTGCCTTTGGCAACCATGTTCAGGAATTTGATGGTTGATGCCGGAGCGTATTTTGCCGGGAACTTATTTGTCGCCGGAGTTTGAACTAGTTGCTTTAGCAATATCTTTACTATTTCCATATGTTTCGCCTCACACTACCGTATCTGCCCATATCAATATCAGACCGACAAGACTTATGAGTGACATCGCGACAACATAGACTTTACTCGCCTGGTCAATCTTGAAACGCGCCATGGCAGCGCGTATCAACATTATACAAACAAACATCACCACAAAGACTTTGGCCAGGAAGAACAACCCATCCACAACCGTTGCAAGAACGGGTACACCGCTTCCAATTACAGACGAAGGATTGTACGGGAAAAACAAAGCTACTATCAAGGCCGACATGGCAAAAGCTCGTATTGCGCTTGCGATATAGAATAGGGCAAGGTTTCTACCAGAATATTCAACCAATAGCCCCCCAGCAATTTCAGTTTCAGCTTCTGCCACGTCAAATGGTATCTTGCCAACTTCTGCCGGCGTAACTATTAGAAGAACAAAGAGCAACATTAGTGTTCCTACAACTCCAGCCAGGCCCGCTATATTCCATATCGGATTTGCAGCAATCGTAGATAATGCAAATGGATTGGCAGCAGTAACATAGCTGGTACGCCAGCCAATAGCAACTATCGCCATCGCCAGGGGGAATTCGTAACTCATCATAATAACCATTTCGCGTTGCGCTCCTACAGTGGCGTATGGCGAGCTCGATGCGAACCCGGCCACCACAAGTGCCAGAGAAGGTATTACTAACAAGTATAGGAGCACTATTGCATCACCGAAGCTCTCAAAGAGTGCCTTCTGTCCAAAAATGGGTATGTAGAGGAATAGTATAGCTGACCCCACCAGACAGAGGATTGGGGCCGCCTTGAACAGCCAGCTAAGAGAACCATCGGGAATTATGCTTTCCTTCATGAGCAGCTTCCGCACGTCTCGGAGAGGCTGCACTATGGGCGGTCCTATCCTGCCTTGCATGTGGGCAACCAGCTTGCGGTCTATGCCGAGGTACAACAGAGCAAATAGCGTCCCAACTACTCCCACAATGACCGGGCCGCCAATGATTGCTGCAATGTCTGCTGGACTATTAGCTGTCAAATTCGGCTTCCAACCTTTTTGTTTTTTCAACAGAGAGTTCATGCAACTCCCTGTAACTAAGTAGTGATGTGTTCTTCGTTTTTGAGTCCACAATGATAGCTCTATTAGTGCATGACATACAGGGGTCAATAGAGGCAAAGGCTATTGGGACGTCAGCAATCTGCCCGCCTTTGAGTATCGCTGGTATCGACATCAGATTTACATATGTAGGAGCCCTTATCTTCCAGTTGGACAAGGTCTCTCTGCCAGCTTCCAACCGAACATAATGTACAACTTCGCCTCTAGGCGCTTCGGCTCGTCCGATACCTTCACCCTCCGCTTTGGTCAGCATATTCAAGAGCTTTGCTGCCTTCTGTTCGAAAAGTAGAGGACCAGGCGGCATTTCGTCTAGGCATTGCTCTATGATTTCAACAGCTTGCTTGACCTCCAGCAATCGGACAATTATTCTGTCATACACATCGCCGACTACTGTTCCGGTGAGCATATCAGGGGTAATGGCTTTAATATCTAAATCAGCATATCCACCATAAGGCTGATCCTGTCTCACATCTTTGGGGACGCCGCTGGCCCTGCCGGTGGGCCCCACTGCAAGCAGCTTCAACGCATCCTCGGTCTTCAGGACGCCTACATTCTTTGTCCGCATTCGTATCGTCCGATCATCCAAGAACACGGCTCTCAACTTCTCAAATATGCTCTTGTAGTAATCCAAGGATTGTCTAATCTTGGGGAATTGTTCTTCAGTAATATCTCTTCTCACTCCGCCAATCTGAAACATAGCTTTAGTGACCCGGTTTCCCGTCACATACTCTATCAGGTCCATTATTTCTTCCCTGACACGCCAGACAAAATAAAACACGCTGTCAAAGCCAATCTCGTGAGCAGCAACACCTGCCCATAAGAGGTGAGAATGTATTCGCTCCATCTCGGCGATAATGACCCTTATATATTCAGCCCGCTCCGGGGGAGCGATTCCCATAGCCTGCTCCACAGCCATAACATATGCGAAGGGATGGCATATATTGCAAATGCCGCATACCCGCTCAGCCAGATATATGTTCTGGATGGGGTTATTTCTATTCATACCAAGCCATTCAATGCCACGGTGGACCTGTCCTACAACGACATCTACATCCACAATCTCCTCACCATCAATGCTAAGGTCAAGCCGAATCGGTTCCTTCAGGGCGGGATGAATTGGCCCAACGGGTATAGTGTATCTTGTTTTCGTCTCATCCACTGCCATATTTTTTCTGCCTCCCAGGCAGGACTCTAAGCATGTCCTTTGGTCCTGTCTCATCGGTCCTCCAGGGGTAGATTCCTTGGGGAAAATCTTCGGGCAGGAACAACCGCCTGCTATCCGGGATACCGACCACTTCTATTCCCATCATTTCCTGGGTCTCGCGCTCGGTAAATATAGCACCGGGGATGAGGTCGGTAATAGTTGGTATCTTCAGGTCGTTTTTTGCTAGACTGACGCGTAACCCCAGTGATAACTCTTGAAGGTGATTTCCGTAGTATAGTGTGAAGTGATATATCAACTCGACTCTATCCCCGAGATCAGCGGATGATATTATGGCCAGGTGGGGATATTCCTGGAGTTCGCAGATATGCTCTACTGCTCTTCTAAACGCCTGTCTCTGGACATGTAACCAGATTGCTCTGAAGAGATTCTTTTTTACCGCCACCTCTCTTTCATAAATTCTTGAATCAACAAGGCTATCTCCCAGAGCTGTCTTGAAGCTATCAATTATTTCTTCGGGGCTCAGTAATTCCATTTATCTTACTCCTTGTTCAGCTTTCTCGAGCTTTACCCAGGCTTTGACTACCGCTTCTATAATGGCTTCAGGTCGGGGGGGGCATCCCGGGACATAGACATCCACCGGGATAATCTGGTCTACTGGCCCCACCAAATTATAGGATTCATGAAACACGTCCCCTTCTATACCGCAGTTGCCAACTACTATGACCATTTTAGGGTCGGGTACCTGTTCGTATACTCGCTTTACTCTCGAAGCCATCTGCCTCGCTACCGGACCCGTCACCAGCAATACATCTGCGTGTCGTGGTGAGCCAACGAGGACTATGCCAAAACGCTCGACATCATACCTGGGGGTAAGTGTGGCCAGGATCTCAATATCGCATCCATTGCACGACCCTGTATTAATATGATAGGCCCACAGCGCTCTTTTGAATGAGTTAAAGCCCATATTCTCTCCTTTTCATCTAAGTCAACGATGCAATAAGCAGTATCACCGCAGTCAGGGCTGCAATGGCTATAAACCAGATGATAAAGTCATTTACTATTCCCGTATGCGCTCTTACAGTTGGGTCATAGTATTCCTTGAGTGTCTTGAAAAACCCCCAATATATGTTGTGGGACTTTATGTGTCTTTGCTCTACAGCGGGTGGCTCTTCGCCAGACAGGAAAACCTCTGTTTGAGCAGTCCCTTTCTTATACTTTTTCTGCCCCCGACTTGTAAAAAGGCAGGCTATTGCTGTCAAGATTGCAAATGCAATGATGCAAATGACAGGATTCCAGAAAGGAAGACTTACCATTCGTGGCCCTCACTCATACTGAATCTTCAACCCAGATTCTATCAAGAAAACTAGTTCTTCGCTATGCTAGTTCGGTACCACGAGTAATATAAGGCCAACTAAGGCTATAGCTGTGGTAAAACCCCAAAAGCTGGTGGGAACTTGAGATATCTTCAGCCTGGCCACCGCCGTTTTGATCAAGGTCACAGTCAACATTGTGACCAAGAACAACTTTAACAAGAAAAACACAAAATCTATAAATGAGCCAACAGGGCCGCTTATACCAATGAGGGGAGAAAGGTCATAAGGGAAGAACAAGGCAACAGTTAGAGTGCCTACTGCCACCATCTTTGCGGCATCGGCAAGATAGAAAAGAGCGAAATTTCGTCCTGAATACTCGGCTGTCAAGCCTTCGGCAATTTCGGGACTTGCCTCATCAATATCAAACGGCACCGTGGCCAATTGCCCCGGTGTAACCACGATTATGGAGAAAAAAAGCAATAGCATACCTATGATGCCGGCAGGGCCTACATGGCCCCACAGTGGGTGTGAGTAGATAAAAGCGAGGCCAAAAACGCTCTCGCCAGGGTAAAGCTGATTTAGCTTCCAGGCAATGGCAATTGCAACCACAGCGAGTGGGAACTCATAGGACATCATGGTTACCATTTTTCGTTGCGCTCCGACGGTGGCAAAGGGAGAGGAAGAGGCAAATCCTCCGGCCACCATAGCCAACGCGGGAAGGATGAGCAGATATACAACCAGAATAAGGTCTCCGTATCCGGAAAGTATAGGGGTGAAGGTCAGCCCACCGAAAGGCAAGTAGAGAAGCACAGTAATCACGGAAGCCAAAGACACGATTGGCGCCGCATTGTACAGCCAAGTCAGCGCTCTCTCAGGCTGAACCGAATCCTTAATCATAAATTTGCTCACATCCAGAAAAGGCTGTATTATCGGTGGCCCTATCCTGCTCTGCATATGAGCACTGATTTTTCTATCAAAGCCCTTATATAATAGGCCACAAAAGAGCCCAAAGGCGGCAAGACCTATCGTGCCTATAACTGCTCCTAGGGCAGTCCCGGAGGTAACAACCATATTATTGAGGTCCTTTCGGCATAGGATTCTTAATCACCGCAGAAGGGTCAGGAGTGGCAAGAAACACGTTCTTCGTCAGTATGAGACATTTTCTCGGGCAGATATCCTGGCAAAGACCACAGAAACAGCATTTCCTAAGATCTAATCGAGGATAGGTTTTGGGATATTTCTCTTTGTGTTCTTCAGGTAACTCCACCATTTCTACAGCCCTGTTGGGACATATCTCAGCACAGAGCCCACAGCCTACACATTTGTCTATGTCAAGTTCATGTTCTCCACGATAATCCTCTGGAATTTCAATAGCTTCGTAGGGAAACTTAACCGTCATCGGCTTAGAAAATAACGTCTCAAACAACACTTCTATCGTTTTCAACATGCTCATCGTAAATCACCTATCCATATCGGCAGGACAAATGTTTAGGCTCCAATAGATAGCCGGGATATCTGCTATTTGGGACCCCTTTAGCAAATGTTCGAGGACCGGTATCATATGTAAAAAATCTGGACCTCTGAGCTTGACCCTGTAGGGTTCTCCTTCCCCGACACTCCTCATATAAACACATCCTTCCCCTCTAGCAAGTTCATTACGCACATACACCTCACCTTCAGGAATCTTGACACGGGATGGAGGCGTTATTTTTGCAGGCTCTCTAACCTTCCCTTCTGGTAGTCTCTCCAGGACTTGTTTTATAATCTTTATGGATTCCTCCATTTCCCTCCCCCTGATCAAACAGCGGGCATAGGCATCTCCTTCCCGCCTAACTGGTATATCAAAATCTAGCTCGTCGTATATCTCATATGGATCATCCTTCCTTACATCTGTCTCCACTCCACACGCTCTTAACACCGGTCCTGTTGCCCCTAGCCTGATTGCGTCTTCCGTCCTTAGAATACCGACACCTTTCGTCCTTCTGGAAAACACTATATTGTCGAAGTCTTTCATTTTCTGCATCATCTCTTCTGTTTGATCCAAGACTCTCTTTATCTTATCTTCAGACCCATCAGGCAGGTCTCTTCTCACCCCTCCTGGACATATGTAACCTGCTGGATAGACTCTTCCTCCTGTTATCAGTTCGAAAATGTCCAGTATATAGTCCCTATAGCCAAAAGCCATCTTAAATCCGGTATCGAAACCGAGGGCGAGGCTCATTACACCATACCAAATGAGGTGGGACTGCAATCTCGACAGCTCTGCCATTAACACTCTTATGTATCTGGCTCGTTGGGGAACCTCAACGCCTGTCAACTCGTCCACCGCCTCGGCATGCACTAGATTCCAGTTAAGTGCCTCTAAGATACAGACTCTATCTGATAACACAGCATTCTGCATAGGAACTCTGTACTCCATCAGCTTTTCAAATCCCCTATGCAGATAACCGGGGTCAGCACGAGCAGATGTCACCTTCTCCCCGTCTATTCTTAGCTTCACGCCGAAATTCCCAGACCCAGAATGTGCTGGTCCAAAATAGAAGTTATAATCGGTGTCTTCTGGGATAATTGGCTCTATGTGCTCAATCGTAATAAGCTCTTTCTCGTTCATTTGCTTGATCATAACATTGCTGTCTCACGTATTCTTTCCAATCAAAATCTTTCTTGAATGGAGGCGGCCCATCCCAGTCCTCCAGGAAAAGCGGAGTCAAATCTTCGTTGCCTTCAAATTCTACTCCGAAAAGCTCATGTAATTCCCTTTCATGTATCTGAGCATTCTCTCCCCATATAGAAATGACCGAGTTAACAATGGGCTCAGTCCTATCCAACTTTGTCTTGATAGTCAGGAGAATCTTCTCCGAGTACGACCAGAGGTGATAAGTGAGTTCAAATGTTCCTTCCTCGGGCCAATCAGTGACAGAAATTGCCGAAAGATGCTCAAATCCCAGTCCTTTGACGAAATTGCACAGCATTATTAGGTTATCTTTATCAACCGTCACCCAGACTCTGCGCTCTCTCTGCACTTTGCCTGCAACCTTGAATTTTGCGCTTATATCCTCTATTACTTTGTTCTCTTTATATAAGCTCTCGGCCATTTACCTGGTCCTTCATCCCTTGTGCGCCTTCGCAAACTTCTTCCCATGTGGAGGAACAGCCCCCACGTGGTGGAATATCTTCATACAAGCTTCGAATACCGCCTCAGGCCTGGGAGGACACCCAGGAATGTAGATATTAACCGGAATATAGTCTGCCAACCTCTTAACGGTATTATATGAGTCCCAGTACATCCCGCCGCTCATGGTGCATGCGCCTAGAGCGATGACTGCCTTTGGATCAGGCATTTGCTCGTATATCACTTGAGCTCTTCTTATAGATTTCAGGGTCTGGTAACCAGCGATAAATAGAACGTCGGCGTGTCTCGGTGTCCCGGTGATAATCATGCCAAACCTTTCCATGTCCCACCTTGAGCCAACGAGCGGAACCAACTCACAAAATCCACACGAGTTAAACCAGTTGAATATCCAGATAGCGTTTATTAATCTCTTCATCTTTGTCGCTTGCTCAACCATTTATATGCCTCCTGCAATGAAGAGTATGATTATAACTATAGCTATGCCGGCTGTTAACCAGACGAGATGGTCGTTTATTATCCCTGTGTGTGCATTTATAGTAGGGACATAGTATTTTTTTAGTCCTTCGAAAAACCCCCAATATATATTATGAGCCCTGACATGTGTTTCCCCCTCGGATAATTTAGGATTGCCCATGAGAAATGTTTCACTTTGCACGCCCTTCTTATATGTCTTTTCCCCTCTACGTTGAATGAAATAAGCTATAAGCAGAGCCACGATAGCAGCAATAATCCAGACTACAGGTTCCCAAAATCCTGAAGGGCTTTCTATCATGGAATGCCTCCCATAATCCCATTCACGTATGCTGCTTGGTTTATTAAGGCATCTGTAGCCGGATACACTATGTGTTCAAGAACTAGTCCCGGGAATATACTGGTGAAAATGATGCCCGCGGCCAAGATTCCCATGCCTATTAGCATTGGTTTGGGAACTTCCTTAACATCCTTATATTCCGGTAACTGCGGTCCCGTGAAGGCCGATTGAAAAGCTTTGGTGAAAGAAGCCAGGGTTATGATGGATACCAGCATGGCGACTACAGCCAGGACCGGGTTGAATTGATACACCGACTCATATATCAAGAATTTTGAAGCAAAGCCGTTCAAAGGAGGAATACCCGCAATTGATAGAGTCCCTATTATATAAAGTATTAAGGTGAACTTCATATTATGGCCTAAGCCGCCCATCTTGTTGAGGTCCCGGGTAGCGGTGCGGTGGTATAGAGCTCCGGCAGTCAAGAATAGAAGCGGCTTATACATAGCATGATTTAATATATGGAAGATACCTCCACCTATGGCATCTCTCCCATAAGTAGCTAAAGCTTCTGGATTGCCCAGAACAGCTAACCCAACTCCTACTCCGAGCCACATATATCCCATCTGGGATATAGCATGATAGGACATAAATCGCATCACGTCTGTCTGGAAAACAGCCATAGTAACCCCAACAAACATGGTTAACAGCCCAATGATTACAACTATCCAACCCAACGCAGCAACACCCAACGTAATCCCATATAAGGAAAAGCAAACTCTGAAAACAGCATACATACAAGCGTGGCTTGTTATTACTAGCATAGCAGTTATATTTGCCGGGGCAACGCTATATGAGTCCGGATACCACATGTGTAGAGGTACCATACCTGTTTTTATAGTCAATGACATTAGAAACAAGGTTAAGGCTATCTTATCCAGCATACTATATTGCATTACGCTGGCTAGAAACCCTATATTGAGCGAGTTGTATTGGGCATAGAGCAAACCCACACCGAATAGAAACATGAGTCCCGCAACTGCAGATATGACTATATATTTGAATCCTCCCTCCACCGCATCGGCAAATCTCGTTCTAAAAGCTATCAGAGCTGCCCCGGAGATAGAAGTTATTTCTAAAAACACGAACAAATTAAATAAGTCGCCAGTGAATATCATTCCGAAACAGCCCGCTACCATAAGCAGTGAAAGGGTGTAGAATCTGGTCTGTCCTGTCTCCCTCGCCATATGGGAAAGGGAATATATAGCTGCGGTTAAGGAAACAGTCGCCCAAATTATGCCCATGAATATGGACATGGCATCGACTTCCAGAATTATGCGGATAGGCACCATTACTCCCCCCGGAAGAGCAAGGTCGGGAGCAATAGCTCCTAGTGTATAGATGTGTATTCCGTTGAGGTAAATATCCCTGGCTAGGATTATAACCAGGAATTCTACGAATGCCAGACTGGCTATCACTAACGCATTTCTAGCTTTTCCGCCTGCCCTGCTAATCAAAGGAATTAAGAAAGCCACCGCCAAGGGGATGGCTATTATCAGGATAGGAGAATAAGTTAGCAGCTTATCCAATCTATCATCCTTTCAGTATTCTGGACTTCTTGGAGTCAATATTTCCGGTATGGCGGTAAATGAGTATCACCATGGTCAGCATCAAGGCCAACACCGCAACGTTGATGACGATACTGGTCAGGGTAAGTGCCTGAGGTACCGGCAGGACCATAGGCCCTTCCGGCACGTCGGTATAAATAGGGGCGTTCCCTCCTGCCCGGTAGCCCAGCGCCACCAGAAACAAATTGACCCCCGACGCTAGCATGCCAATGCCCATAATGAGCTTAATCAAATTCCTTTTAAATATGAGTATATAAAAAGATATCCCCACCAGCAGCGCTGCCGCTAGAAAGGGAAAGTTGAGAGGAACGTGCTCCATCATTCTTCTATCTCCTCACCACTGGAAAATAGCGCCATAGCCAGGACCACTGCCGAAAGGCCGGCTACCACTTTAAGGCCCACGGCGAAGTTCATCAGGGGAATTACTCCGCCTGTCCAAATGTCACCCGGGTTAGGACCAGTGACCGGAATCCTGCCGAAGATTGGCGTGCCAACTAGAAAGTTGTAGAAAAAGGCAATGCCTATCCCGGCAAAAGCCAGGCCGATAAAGATTAAAGCTCCGCTGCTTTCCATTACCGATAAAGTACGCTCACGCAGCGATTTTTTAAGTTCCTTAGAACTGAAGGCTACCAGCAACATGACCACACCGGAAACGATGACAGCACCGCCCTGAAATCCTCCACCCGGGGTAAGATGTCCATGTGCAATAACATACAGGCCGAAGATGAGGATAAACAGGATAAGCTGGTTGGCCGCGGTGCGCACAATCTTTGACAGCATCAGGAATTCTTCTCCTTGCGTTTCACTGTTCGTAACAGAAGCAACACCCCGGTCACCGCTGTGAACAGTATCGTGGCCTCCCCCAGTGTATCAAACCCTCGGTAGTCAAAGACTACTGACGCTACCACGTTGTTGCTCGCGGTTTCTTCTTGGGCTTTCTCAATTATATAATCGTCTATATCAGATGGGGGATAGCCAAAGGGGTGGATGAACTGCAGCATCCCGCTCACCAGAAAGGCAATCACAACAAGCAACACGATCAAGCCTATAACTTGTCTCATATTCACTCCATACGCTTGGTCGCTCTGATGGCGATGATAAAGATAGCTGCGGTCACAGCCGCCCCGATGCCTGCTTCGGCCATGGCTACGTCAGGAGCCTTCAGAAGATAAAACTCGAAGGCTAATAACAAACTCAGCACAGCTAACGCCACGACTGCATACAGGAGGTCCCGAAATACGGCGACAAATATGGCACAGACAACCAGTGCCAGCGGTATAATGATATGCAGAACTCCAGCTTCAATCATTCTCTTTCTTCTCCAGGTCATCCACCACCGTTCTGGTGGGCTTTTCTCCGCTGCGATGTGCCGCCCGGGCAATGGCATGAGCGCTGGTGGCATTGGTGACCACCAGCGCCACCAGCGCCAGCAGCGAATGTATGGTCATTATAGATTGGGGAGAGTGAGCTCCCTCCACTGCCCAGATTCCAGCGGACTGCACAATTACCGCCAGGATGAGGAAGATGGAGCCAAAGGTGGTGCATTTGGTAGCGGCATGCAGTCTGGTGTACATGTCGGGAAAGCGGTGAAGACCGAAGGCCCCGACAAAATTGAAGAAAAGGCCAATTCCTATGAATACATAACTTACTGTGTTCAGCGGAGCCACTAAAACTTGTCCCCTTGAATGTATTTGGCCACATACAGCGTCATGGTGAACGAGAGCAAAGCGTACACGATGGCCACGTCAATGAAAATCACGTGATTGAACATCATTCCCACAATGACCAGACTGGCCACCACCAGAGTGTTGGTGGTGTCAAAAGCCACCAGCCTCGTCGGCGCCCCCGGCCCGATAAAGATACGTGCCACGACGATGACAATACACACCACCATGGCTATGACTGCTGGAAACCAGTAGTTCATTCTGCGATTCTCCTCGCCCAGTCAGGAAAGCTGTCGCATATCGGATGGTAGTCTCTGGGCATGTCCTTGAGCACCTCAGGGTCGATATTTATCCAGTGCACATACAGTTCGTTGGTTTTCTGGTCAACGTCCACGCTCAGTGTCCCCGGCGTCAGGGTGATGGAATTGGCCAGGATGGTAAGTGACATGTCGTTCTTCAGGTTGGGATTTATCTTCACGATGGCAGGATTAATCCGCCCGGTGATGACGCGGTAGGCCACGTCAACATTGGCCTTGGCCATGGCAAAGAAAAAAGGGAACAGGTAAACGAGGAAGGTAAACCACCGCACCGGGTTCAGCATGCGCAGGTCTTTGCCGATGAACCGGTTCCTGAGCAGGGCACCAACCACAACGGCGAGTACCGCCCCGATGATGAGTTCGGCAGTACTCCATAAAGCAACGGTGCCGCTACCAATGGTGAAAAGGAGATAGACCACATAAGCGACAACCGTTGTAATTAGAAACTTCATGCTTTACCGCATAAACACCTTCTCTACTGAGAAGGATTCTATTTCAGGGCTGGTTACTTTGCTGTAGTAGGTTAGTTTACTCAAAAGCTCGGCGTGGATTATATATTATCCCCCAGAAATTATCAAGCCTCTGGTGGTTTTCTTAAAAAAATTTTCCAGTCGGCACGATTTTATAGTCAAAACCGGCCAAAATCACAGGTTTCGGCTTGTGCCGCTAGAGTCCTTCGCTCTTATATCGCTGGGCTAGTTCCTGATAAATTGACGGGCTATTCTGTGTCCACCATAGCTGCTCAGCGGTGACCTTTCCCTTAATTTGTCCGGGCACGCCGGTAACAAATGAATTGTCGGGAATTTTCATCTTTTCTTTAACCACACAGCCAGCAGCAATTATTGAATTGTCGCCAATCTCGACATCGTGAAGGACGGTAGCATTCATGCCTATCATAACATTGTTTCCGATTTTACGGCCATTAGAAACAGCGCCGTGACCAATGATTACATTATCCCCGATGGTAGCATGCCCTATAGGAGGCAGGGTTGGTGATCCCGAATGAATAACGCAGTTATCCTCAACAACGCTATTCTTGCCAATTTTTATCTCGCCGATATCCCCCCTGATTACTGCTCCGGGCCACACGCTGGAGTGTTCACCAATCTCTACATCGCCAATAACATAAGCTGCTTCACTGATAAAGGCTGAATCAGCTATCTTGGGTGTCTTTCCATTGAAGCTTCTAATCATCTTTACCTCCCGGATTCATTTATGTTACTGGCTTATCCAGTAGTTAGTCAAACCAGATAGTACCACAATGCTGCTTGGGCTTAAAGACTGCCAAACAGGGGACGCACAATTTGACAAAGAGCCGTCCTGAGGTTGACGTAGTTAATGCTTATTGGTAACATCATGAACTGAGCCGTGCTAGGCGGGGAGCTAGCGGTGCCCTGTACCCGAAAACCGCTATAGCGGGGCTGAATTCCTGCTTGAGGTTTACGGCTGGCGAGTTTTTGTTTTTGCTGAGCGGTGTTGATAGTCGGGTTCTATGCAACTGGAGGCTATGAACCCCGTCAGGTCCGGAAGGAAGCAGCGGTAAATAGCATTTTCCAGTGTGATATAGAGTTGCCTGGCTGGAGCTAGCTGGCAGAGACAGCTTTCCGGTTCGGGAATCGAGAGCAGGTGCACGGCTTACATAAATTTTGGAGACAATGGATGTGGCAATAAGGGAAGTGGAAAAGGGCCTCTATCAATTGTTTGGATAAGGCGACATTTTTGTACCGGCAATTACTTCGCCAATTTGGCTTTAAACCGAAAAAACGCTTAGGACAGCATTTCCTTATAGATGAAGCTGTATTAGAGCGTATTCTATCTGCTGCCGAACTCGGCCCCGGGGACATCGTAGTTGAGATAGGGTCGGGCCTGGGCGTACTGACTGAGGGGTTAGCCAGACGAGGAGCCAGGGTCATTGCTGTTGAGCTTGATTCTAAATTAGTTGCCCTGCTGAAAAGACGACTGGCCGCCTTTCCTGATGTCAAAATTATCCACGCTGATATACTTAAGGTTGCCCCCAGGCAACTTCTACAAAATAATTTACCCGCCTCCGAACCTGTCCGAAGTTATAAAGTTATAGCTAATCTTCCTTATTACATTACTTCACCGGTATTGCGCCATTTTCTCGAGGCGCAGCCCCGGCCCTCGGAGATGGTAGTAATGGTACAGAAAGAAGTCGGTGAAGCTATTGCTGCTGCCCCTGGTAAGATGAGCTTGCTCAGTGTTAAGACTCAGTTTTATGGCAAGCCCGCTATTATATCCTATGTGCCAGCGGCAAGTTTTTATCCTCCGCCGAAGGTGGATTCAGTTATTTTACGCCTGGATGTTTACTCCCGGCCGCCTATCGAGGTATCCGATGTCGCTGGTTTTTTTGATATAGTTACGCATGGTTTCAGCTCTCCTCGTAAGCAGCTTCGCAATTCCCTGGCGCACTCTTTAGAGATGCCGCCCAGCCAGGTTGCTTTATTACTGGAGAAGGCCGGCATAGAAAGTAAACGGCGAGCTGAAACTCTTAGCTTGAAGGAGTGGAGGGAGCTATGGAAAATCTTTGCTCCCTTTACAAAAAACTTATAATGTTGACTGTTTATGCCCCGGCTAAAATAAACCTTGTCCTCGAAGTACTGGGCAAGGATAATGATTATCACCGAATCTCCAGTATTATGCAGGCGATAGACTTATGTGATGTCCTCAATTTTCAATTAGACGAGGAAGTGCGCTTTGAATGTGATGAGCCCGGCTTAAAGCGCAATAACCTGGTAAAACAGGCAGCCACCCTGCTTAAGGAAAGCACGGAATGTAGTCTGGGGGCACGAATCGAACTTCGTAAGCATATACCCTGGGGTGTGGGATTGGGGGGTGGCAGCAGCGACGCCGCTGCTGCTCTCTTAGCTCTAAATGAGCTTTGGGGATTGGGATTGCCGCTTTCTGAACTGGTACCTTTAGCATCTGAACTGGGCTCGGATGTTCCCTTCTTTATCCATAAGGGCACGGCTCTGGTAGAGGGGAAGGGGGAAAAGGTCACCCCGCTGCCATCCCTGCCTTCGACCAGCTTTGTGTTGCTGGTGCCGCCAGTACCTAAAATCCCGGGCAAAACGGAGCAAATGTATGATAATTTACGCGTTGCTGATTTCACAGAAGGCCGGTTTGTTCAGACAGCCTTGACATCTTTAAAGCGAGGGAAAATGCTTGACCGTAGTCTTATGTTCAATGTCTTCGAGAAGGCGGCCTTTGATTTCTTCCCGGGGATGGACAAATATCGGAAGATTTTGGAAGAGGCTGGAGCCCTGGGAGTCTATCTCGCTGGCTCCGGACCATGTCTTTTTACCTTTTTCTCACGGGAGGAAAAAGCCGGTGAGCTGTTTTCACGCCTGAGAAAGCAAGGATTGGAGTGCTACCTGGCATCTTCTTTTCCGCGATAGTTAGGTTAGTTTAATGACACTGGAAAGGCTGAAGCAAAAGAGATGGCTTACCTTAGTGCTTTACGCTGCCGCCCTTGTTGGTATCAGTTTCGGCTTTACCTATTTGATTCAATACCTGATAACTTATTTCAATATCCCGATAGACAAATTGGCCTACACAGCTTATTTACTTGTCTTCGGAGTCACGCTGCTATCTAACTTGGCCATCATTGTTCCGGTATATATCCACGTTTCCATAATGATGGCAGCAGCAACTTACTGGAATCCTGCTTTGGTAGCTTTGTCGGCCAGCATAGCTGGTGCCCTCGGAGAAATGAGTGGTTATTATGCTGGCTACTGGGGAAAGAGAATCGGACACCTTGAAAATTTACCGGGATATGAAAGGCTTGTAGGCTGGATGGAGCGATATGGCATTTGGGGCATTTTCTTCATCTCTCTTCAACCTATATTGCCGGTTGACATAGCCGGGCTCCTGGCTGGAGCCTCTAAACTACCGGTATGGAAGTTCCTGCTGCCTTCCTGGGCAGCAAAATTCATCAAGTACCTTTTGGCCTGCTACGTTGGCCCAGCGATCTGGGATATTCTTCCCCTTCCACCTCTATAATTTCGGTGGTAAAGAGAGGACCAGTTTTTTTTCATCTGCCCTGGTTCTAACCTCTCCATCTAATTTTGCCTTGTGCAATACATGGAGGACTTTTCCCATCTCAGGTCCGGCGGAGATGCCCAGTCTTTTTAGCTCTTCGCCATCGAGGGAAGTCCTTACATAGCGCAGTTTTGTGAGATATAGCTGGAGATAGTGCTGTGCCATTGGAGATTCTGAAGCTATGGCATTTGCCTGTATCGCCAGGGGCTCGTATTCCCTGAGCAGATAATAAATCTCGCTGGGCTTCAGTGAAGACTTGTCCAGGAGGTGGAGCCTGGTCTTGAGCCGGAGCGTATCGCGCATGGCTCGGGATAATTTTGCCGGTATGTTAAGCCGGGTGAGAAATTGCTTGATGCCCGTTTCGCTAAGTGAGTAAATAAGAAGACAAAAATAGAGCGAGGGCAGTTGGGGGGGCTTCTTCAGACGGCGCGCCTTGCCAAATTTCTCGACTATCCAGCCATCGCCTTTGAGGAAGGGACTTATTCCTTGCAGCACTCCTAGCTCGCCAAGCCGGTTGATAACGAATTCCGGCTGTTTTTCCTTAAAAATTAGTTCTAGCTCGTGCCTGATTCGGTCGCCGCTTATTGTATCCAGCATAGGAATATCCCGTTTAAGTAGCTGGGCGGTCTCTGTTTCCAGTTCAAAACATAGCCGTTGTTCATAGCGGGCGGCCCGTAAAATTCTGGTGGCATCGTCGCTGAAGCTTTCGGGATGCAAAATACGAATGAGACGGTGCTCCAGGTCGTTTTTACCTCGATAGGGGTCGACCAGCTCCCCGTAATCGTTTGCAGCCAGGGATATAGCCATAGCATTGATAGAAAAATCTCTACGGATGAGGTCATCCTTGAGGGTACCCGGGGTAACCGCAGGCAATGCCCCCGGTTTGGCATAGGTTTCCTTTCGCGCTGTCGCCAAGTCCAGGGTGAAATTCTCATATCTGAGCTTGGCGGTGCCGAAGCGATGATGGGCAAGCAGCTTTGCCTGACTGGTTTCCGCCGCTTGTTGGGCCAGTTTCACCGCATCGCCCTCCACTACCAGATCCAGGTCGAAGTTGGGGTAACCCAAAAGCAGGTCTCGTACCACACCACCGACGAGATATACCCTCTGCCCCTGCCTGGCAGCCTGTTCGCTGATATCCCTGACCAGCTTCAGGAGTTGCCGGGGGAGATATTGCTCTATTTGCCGGGCTAAATTCATTACATCAGTATTATATCAGCACTTCCCTTGCAATCGTATAACCTAATTCCCATAACCATAGTTAAAATATATAATTAGAAAAACCGGAAGCATGGAAGCTAAAAGCCAGGAAGGACACAGGAAAAGACTGCGGGAAAGGTTCAATCAATCGGGGCTGGCAGCGTTCCTCGACTACGAGATTGTGGAACTGCTGCTGACACTGGGTACTCCCCGCAGGGACTGTAAGCCGCAAGCCAAAGAAGCCATAAACAGGTTCAAGACCCTGAGAGGCGTTCTGGAGGCTCCTCCCGAGGAATTGCAGAAGATTAAGGGAATAGGCCCAACCCACGTCTTTGTCATCAAATTCATGCAGGATGTAGCCAGGGAGTTTCTCAAGGAACAAGTCCTTGATAGAACCTACTGCCGGTCCTCCCGGGAGGTCTTCGATTATCTGTACCATTCTATGCGAGACCTCAAAAAAGAAGTCTTCAAAGTTATGTTCCTTGATTCCCAGAACCGAGTTGTCGAGATTGAGGACCTCTTTGAGGGGACGTTGAACGCCAGCGCTGTTTATCCTCGCGAAATTATCCAGGGCGCCGTCAAGCATAATGCCGCCGCCTTGATCTTTGTCCACAACCACCCGGCCGGGAATCCTCAGCCCAGCGATAACGATAAACAAATAACCCAGGATTTAGTCTTCGCCGGAAATATTATGCAGATTAAGGTCCTTGACCACATCATAATAGGTGAGAATCGCTACTTCAGCTTTGCCGATGCCGGGCTCATCGAGGAATATAACTCGGACTTCTTAAGCCTCAAAGAGGGAAAAAGGACTTAAGCCCAAGCTAGATGGCCTTGATAAGGTATCTAGGGGTTTTAGCTTTCATCCACGGTTAAATGGGTGGCAGCCGTTTTGGGAATGGAGCTAAGGAATTCTGTAATTCTTTTATTCACAATTTTCAAGCTTCATTGTTAACATAAGAGGGTCAACGCCTCGCACGGCCATTGTAATTTCCGCCTGGGGCACAACACCTTGCTCAGTTACCCAAAATGTAATCTCCAGGTCCATCTCAGATTGTGTTCCATTCACCACGAAACAATTCTCATAAGTGCCGGAGGGGACCACAACGTCCTCTTTTTCGATGGCAGTCATCTCCACGTTTAGCTCCGGTACACCACCATAAGGCACCATCGAGGTGAATTGTGCTGAGTACCCTACATCAATCCCCCCCAGCGTTCTGGTGGTAGTAAGAACGCCATCTCCCTGGTTACATCAACAAAAATGGCCGCATCTATTGACGTCGGAAATGGCAGAGTAGAGTCTTCGGAACTCCATCCCAAAGACGTGGATCGAGGCACTGAATTCCTGAAATCTCCAAGCTCTCCATGAAAATCCATTCTCACTTCTCCGGCGGTGATATTTAAGGTGAACTCTCCTTCGAATTGATAAGTCCCAGTGCCGACTGATGCGAATTGTAGCTCCCCTACTCTGGATTCCTGGAAATAATAACCATAAGTTGCAGAGTGGATTTTGAGCTCAGGCTCCGGTTTGATAAGAGTATAGATGCCAACTGCAGCAATAATAGCGAGACCAACCAAGGCGATTATAACTATCGGATTTTTGCTCTTCATTGTAGTTCCTCCCCGGTTAACTCCATGGTATAATAACCTTCCTTAGTGTAAAAAGAATGATGTTAATAGTCAAGGATGTAGGAAATGGCTGATTTCAAGCGGGGCATCAAAGCCGGCGTAGTCGCCGGAATCATCTACCTGGCTATCTCTGCGATACTGGGAGCGATTTATTACGATAATATTTGGTCCACTCCGCACTTCCTGTATGGAGCCGGACTCACCCTATTCACATGGAGGTCGTTAACGGACCCCTCATTTTGGACCTCACTACTCTTTCAATATGTAGTCCGCGGAATCGTATTCGGGGCGGTTTTCGCAGCCCTGTACGGTTTCCTCCCCGGTACCGGCAGCGTTAAAAAGGGAGTGGTGCTCTCGGCATTCGTCTGGATACTCAGTGCAGTTGGGTTTATTTACATGACCCCTGGATGGCCTACCGGTGGCGACAGTTTTTGGACTTATTGTGGTGGTGGAGCGGTTGTCCTGTCGTCGATTTGGCCGGCATTGGTTGGCATTATGTCGGCTCTAATCTTTGGTGTACTGACCGGCTTCCTGTGGGACAGGTTTCGGGGGAAAGAATTGGCAGAAGAAAGAAAGGGGAGGTCGGTATTGCTGCTCAGCTTCATCATTGGAGAAACAATTTGGGTAGTGATAGCCGTGATGTTCCTTCTAGGTGTGGTTATTGGAGGGGCTCCTGCAGTAAACCCTGATATGTGGTGGTCAGACATACTTGCTACGTCGGTTGTCTTTCTGGGGCTCCCCGGCTGGATTCTCGCCGACGTCGGCTGGAGGAAGACGAGAAGGGGAGAATCAGGGCTTAAGTGGGGCATGGCTGGAGGGGTGCTTATGGCACTGACCGGTATTATGCTGCTTCCCGGCGCCCTCGCCATTACTGGCGGGGTACTCAGCGGGCGCGAAC
>Ga0307437_1000582_pt1 | contig 27976 bp, 27 predicted proteins | sample SalMarWE160390MG_FD_202146 | JGI IMG/M metagenome (GOLD analysis project Ga0307437, IMG submission 202146) | Salt marsh sediment microbial communities from the Plum Island Ecosystem LTER, Massachusetts, United States - WE1603-90 | ecosystem: Environmental > Aquatic > Marine > Intertidal zone >...
TTTCTCTTTTCTCCGTTACGCTTACCACGCTGTTCAAAGATGGCTCCACTCACCAATCGCCTTCAGACCCGACCCAACGTGGGTTTTCGGCTAGATTCCTAGGGCCGCGCCCATTTGTTTCACCAATAGATCCATGAACGAATCCATGAGTCTGAGGCCCAGCGGCGCTGATGCACCAGCTCCAAGGAACAGGATGACTTTGGACCCGCAGATGTCCGGGGACAGTCCGTCTTTCGTGGGTGCCGACATTCTTCGTCCTCCTCCGAGCGAAGTTATGGGCAACATGCCTCCACAACTATTGTACCTCATCGTCGTGTTGTTCGCAACAGGCCGGTCCCGACTCCGACTCGCCAGCGCATTCTTTCACTTGGAAGCCGTTTTTCACCGTACGGTGGAATTACGCTCCGCCCGCCAGATGCGATCAGGTCTGTCGAGACCGCCTGCCCTTTCGGAGGAAGGGGGAATCGGGAGTCCGTGGACAACAAGAAAGGGCAGCACCAGCTCCCGGCGATGCTGCCCTCGTATCCCCGTCTCTCCCGCTGTCACCCCTTTTCTCGCTCCTCCCTACGATCTCAAGAGCTTGATTGCTCCTTCAGTTCAGCAACCGCAAGACCTCTCCCACCGTCATGAAGGCGTCCTGACGCAGCTTTAGGTGCCGGTCAGGGTCGTCCTGAGCAAGGAAGTTCGCCGCCCACCAGGGGCCTTCAGCATCGGGGCTATCGAACCGATCTGCTATGGCCCCAAGACCACGCTCGAGCACGGGGCTGTCCAGTGCGGCCCTCAGTCTACCGGCAACGGCGACTGGCCCTCCGCCATGGTATGCGCAGACCGTGTAGATGTCGTAGGCATCCTTCTCGCGGTACCGTTCACCCAGCGCAATACCCTTCAAGGCCAGACAGGCGACCACATCTGCCACATTGATGACTACTTCCGTCCAGCCATTGCCGGGCAGGAGGCCCGCAATCTGCACAGGGAAGTTGTGGCGCAGGGCGATCTCTGCCCCATCGAGGGTTCTCGCCTTCAGCCCAGGCTGGATGGGTCGATGCCTGTGCCCTCTTCCCTGGCCCCTGGGCGGTCTCGGTGTCAGGAAGTCAATTCCTATCACATAGTGCTTGCCGCTTGATGGTGATGTCACTGTTCGTGAGAACTGGTACAGTATCTCCCGTGACGGATGGTAACCGCGGTCAAGCAGAAGCTCTGCGATGGTAGCATACTCATCTTCCGTAACGACGTCCGGATCGATCACCAAGTCCACATCGATCGATCCAACGTGTGTGAGCTCGGTTTGCTCCTCCCCGTACTGCTGCAAGATGAAGTAGGGAACCCAACCGCCGATGAGCACCAACGCGTCTGTGTAGCGCTTCAGCATCGTCGCCAGTTCCACTAGCACGGAGAGAGAGGCCTGAACCACCTCCGAATGGTAATCGGTCTGCAACCTCGGCATTAGTAGCCCCCTATCACAACGACATCGTCTGCTGGCGTAGGAACTGGGCCTGTTCCCGACCCCGCGCCGGATAGTTGAACAGGTCCAAGTAGAGCTGCGTGCTGCAGACCACGGATGCCCCACCTACACGTTGTACCTTGTAGAAAACACCAGCATCGTAGGGTGTCAACAGATGAATGGCCCCACCCATCTCCACGGGTCGCAAATCAAGGCCACTAGCCACCGTCTCAATGTCACCCGAGTAGTAGCAGTGCACGTCGGTGAAGCGCACGAACGGCGCGATCAGAGAGGCGCCGGCGTGTCTCGTAAACGCGTACACGAAACCCGAGCGCTGTGCCAGGGCTTCCAGATCAGCAGCAAACGTGGAAAAGCTTCGGCGGAAGGAGTAGTATGTATGATCCCGGTCCCCATCGAGTCTGTATCTCTCCGCCCAAGAGTCCAGCAACTCGCCGGGCTTGACCAGCAAGACCGCCCCCCGCCTCTTGTCCACGTACCCCCTCTCCGTCAGGGCGTTCACCACCCGATGCACCAGGCCAAGGCTAGCCCCCGCTTCCTTCGACAGGTTCGACAGCGTCCAACGTCTGCCAGGGTTCTCCAGGAGAACCCTCAGCGTCCTCGAAGACTTGGGCGCGAAGATGTTGGGAGACGTGGCCCTCATCCTTGTGGCAGGTGTATGGGGGCTGGTCCGCTCAATCAGAACACTATCGAACTGGAGGAACACGTTGCCGGTCAGGTCAATGTAGCCCACCTCCGCATCGCGACACAACCGTTGTCCTTCCTCGGAGATGTGCGGCGCTACCACCACCGGAACTGTACCATCCCGACCAGTCAAGACCGTCTTGAGCTGCGAGATGGCTTGGTGCAGATACCGGGGTTCTCCCACCGACTTCAACTCACAGGCAAGCTGACGCCGAACATCTCCTACCTGAATATCCACCAACAGATCATACCCCCCTCCAAATCCCAGAGGGGAGTCGTTCTGCATTCGGAGTAGCCGAACATGCGGCAGCAGGTCCTTCCACTGGTCACGGAGTTGTTCTGCGATTTCGCTCTCATTGCCCATTGTTTTTCACTCTAAGGGCGATTTTCACCGTACGGTAAAAGTATACCACACCGGTGAAAGAGAGTCAAGCCTCGTGGGGCACCAATCCGATGAGCCAGAGGCAAAGTTCTGGCGTCGCGCACCACGAAAAAGGGCAGCACCACCTCCCGGCGATGCTGCCCTAACCTTGTAGAGAAAAGCGGCTACTCTTCCTCGCCGCATCTCTCGAGCAGTTGCCTCCACTTGCGGTCTATCCCGGCCTGCAACTCCTCGATGATGTGGGTATTCTCTGGACTGAAGAGGTGCCGGAAGCGCCCTTGGGGCTTCAGGAACTCCTCGATGGGCAGCTTCTCCTTGGGACGGTAGGTCAGCTTCCACTCGCCGTCCTCCACCTCGTACAGGGGCCAGTAGCAGGTCTCCACCGCCAGACGGGTAATCTCGATGGTCTGGTCCGTCTCGTGGCGCCAGCCGCGATTGCAGGAGGACAGTACGTTGATGAAGGAGGCCCCATTGGCGGCCACCGCCTTACGCACCTTCTTCATCAGGTCCCGCCAGTTGTGGGGTGCAGCCTGGGCCGCGTACGGTATGTCGTGGGCCGCGGCGATGGCGGTCAGGTCCTTGCGGGGTCTGGGCTTGCCGGGAACGACTCTGCCCACGGGCGAGGTCGTGGTCCACGCGCCCAGCGGAGTGGCCCCGGAACGCTGGATGCCCGTGTTCATGTAGGCCTCGTTGTTGTAGCAGACGTACAGGGCTCTGTGGCCCCGCTCCATCATCCCCGACAGCGCCTGGATGCCGATGTCGTAGGTGCCACCGTCGCCGCCAAAGGCCACGAACTTGATGCCCGTCTCCTTCATCTTGCCCTGCTTGACCAGAGACCGATACATCGCCTCCACACCGCTGATCGTGGAGGCAGCGGTCTCGAAGGCGGTGTGGATCCACGGGATGTTCCACGCCGTATATGGATAGATGGTGGTGGAAACCTCGAGACAACCCGTGGCATTGGCCGCGACTACCGGTTCGTCGATGGCGGTCAGTATCTGGCGCACGATGATGGGCGCTGCACAGCCGGCGCAGAGCCGGTGCCCAGAGGTCAGGCGATCTTCCTTCTCACTCAGTTCCTTCAGTTTCAGCGCTGTTGCCATATTGTTCTCCCCTGGAGAAGCGGAGTGCGGTCGAATCTTCCCGACAACACACTGCGATCTCTATGACGACTCAGCTACTCGCGCACGCCAAGATAGGTGACGAGTTGCTTGATCTTGCCCGTTTCCGCGATGGCCGCCAGGTCACGAAACACCCTCTCTATCTGGTCAGGCGTGGTGTCCCGTCCACCCAGGCCGAAGATGTAATCCACCGTCCTGGCAGGCACGTCGTGTACCTTGAAGGCCGCGCACAACTCCATAAACAACGGCCCGCCAAGGGCCCCGAAGGAGTCGGAGCGATCCATCACCCCCACTGCCGCCGTGTCGCGCAGTGCCTCGGCCAGTTCCTCAGCCGGGAATGGTCGGAAGACACGCGGCTTGAGCAACCCGACCTTCAACCCCTGGGACCGCAGGTCATCCACCACGCTGCGTGCTGTGCCTGCTGTGGAGGACAAGACGACCAGGGCCAGCTCCGCGTCCTCCAATCGATACTCCTCGAAGAGCCCATAGTGACGCCCGAAGCGCTTCTCGAACTCAGCAGCCACTTCCAGGATGACGCCCTTGGCATGCTGCATCCCATCCACTTGCTGTCGCTTGTGCTCCATGTAGAAGTCGTAGAAGTCCAGAGGACCGTAGGTGACGGGGTGCTCCACATCCAACAACGGCTCGTGGGCCTTGAAGCGGCCAACGAAGTCTCTCACCGCCTCGTCGTCCTCTATCTGCACGCGCTCCAGCCCGTGGCTGGTGATGAAGCCGTCGTACAGGCTCATCACAGGCAGCAGTACGTCCTCATGCTCGGCGATACGTACCGCCTGGATGCAATTGTCGTACCCCTCCTGTGGGTTCTCGCCGAACAGTTGTATCCAGCCTGCATCACGAGTGCCCATGGAATCGCTATGATCGCAGTGGATGTTGATCGGTCCCGAAAGCGCGCGATTGACCACGGTCATCACGAGCGGCGCTCTGTTGGAGGCGGCGATGTACACCATCTCCCACATCAGAGCCAGGCCGTTAGCGGCAGTGGCCGTCATCACCCTGCCCCCGGCCGCCGATGCGCCGATGCAGGCCGCCATGGCGCTGTGCTCGCTCTCCACTCGTATGAACTCGGTGTCCACATCCCCGTCCGCCACGAACTGGGAGAAGGTCTGGACCGTACTAGTCTGGGGTGTGATAGGGTAGGCAGCCACCACGTCGGGGTTGATCTGCCGCATGGCCTCGGCCGTAGCCGTGTTGCCATCCATCGCTTCGAATCTACTCATTCTTGCAAGGCCTCCTGTCCGAGGTAGATCCCGGTGTGATCTGCTATTCCTCTGATTCTGCTTCTGCCACCATGGTGATGGCCTCAACGGGGCATATAGAAGCGCAGATGCCGCAACCCTTGCAGAATCTCAAATGGAAACCGACCATCTCCCCATCTTGGACATCGATGCTGGCATCGGGACAGTACACCCAGCACTGTAGGCAGTTGATGCACTTCTCCTGGTCGACAACTGGTCTTTTGGCCCGCCAACTGCCGGTCTCGTATTCCCGAGCGTTGCCGGCGTCAACTATCTTGCCGCCAATGGGGATCTCCTTCCAACCGGCGTTCAGATCTACCATCTAGCCCTCCTGCACCTCGTCAGCGGCACGTTTGACAGCTTCCACGTTCCGGTTCACTACCTCGGTGCCGAACTTGTCTCCAAACTGCTTGCGGGTCTGCGCAATCAAGTCGTCAACGGTCAAGATGCCCGTCGCTTTCACCAGGGCACCCAACATCGGCGTGTTGGTGATCTCACGCCCTAGCGTTTCCAGGGCGATCTTCGTGGCATCCACCGTGAATACCTTACCTGTTTGGAAGCCCACCATGTCGCGAACCTTGGCCGGCGACTCCTCTGTGTTTACCAGCAGCACACCATCCTCCTTGAGGCCATCGGCGACGTCCACGGCCTCCAACAAGGTGGGGTCCAGGACCAGGACCATATCCGGCCGCTGTATCTGACAGTGCTTGTGGATGGGTTCCGGGCTTACCCGCGTGAAAGCCCTGATGGGTGCGCCAGCCCGCTCCGGGCCGTAGTCCGGGAACGCCTGGAAATACTGTCCGCTATCCAGGGCCACCTTGGCTAGCATCTTGCCAGCGGTGACCACACCTTGACCGCCACGCCCATGCCAGCGTATCTCAGTTAGATTGGCCACTCTGTCCTCCTAGTACGAAGAAATGAAGATTCGGGTCGTATGCAATGCAGCAAAATCATATTATACACCAGAACAGGCCGGAAGGCCAAAACCGCGAAGTGTCGACAAACGCACTCGGGATAGCTCCCGCACAGCACTTCAGCCACCCGATGACCATTTCCTCAAGCTCTCAGTTTACACCCCACTATGAGATTGTAGCCGCCTTCTTGGACGGGCGGAATCACTGAATCCACTGACAGCATTGATCACACTGAAAGAGACTTGAAGGCCATCAGTGGTTCAGCAACCCGCCTCGACAGAAAAGAATCTACTCCCCCCGTGCCCTCGACCGACCAAACACCATCGTAGGGGCGGGTCTGAGACCCGCCCCTACCTGCTCGCTCCAGTCCGGCGCCAGGCTTATCTCGGTGCAGTTTTTCCACACTCTCCCACGCTGTGGTTGTGAACGAGGACAAGCTGTGTTACGATAAGCGCTCGGCAGACCTCACTCTCTGCAAGGGGCGCAGAGAAAAATCGCGGGCTGCCTATTCGATTGGTGGCATGGCATGGGGAGCCGGGTGGTTGGTAGAGGCTGGATACTCGTTCCGATTCTGAGCTTCGTGGCTGGGGTCTTGGTGGCCCTACTCGCCAGAGACTCTCTTCCCCTATCCGCTGTGGTGCAGGGTTCCGGTGTGGAGACTGTGACCTCGCTGCGGCCGTCGCCAACGCCCCGCAGTATCTCGACACCCACACCTACCCCAACACCCTCTCCCGCACCAGTCCCGCCCACTTCCACGCCCCCGCCCCCGACGCCGACTAGCACACCAACATTGACACCCACACCCACGCCTACCTCCACGCCCATCACGTTGCCTCCACCCACTGTCGAGGGCCCGCCCGCAAAGCCGCCCATCATCTCGCGGGCCGAGTGGGGCTCCATGGAGATCACGGAGGGATACGTACCCCACACGCTGGACAGGATCACCCTACACCACGATGGTGCGGAGTTCTATGGAGGGGCCGAGGCACGTCTGAGGGGCCTCCAGAGCTGGTCCAGGAGGGTGCGAGGCTGGGTTGACATCCCCTATCATTACATGATCGATCTCGAGGGAAACATCTATCAGGCCCGCCCCCTGGAATACGTGGGCGATACGGCGACGGAGTACGACCCCACGGGGCACGCCCTGATTACCGTGATGGGCGACTACAACGTACAAGAAGTGAACCAGGCGCAGTTGGCGGCCATCGTCGACCTGGCCGCCTGGATTTGCTACGAGTACGACATCTCGCCCCAGCTCATCAAGGGGCATCGCGACTACGCTGCCACCTCCTGTCCAGGGACCAATCTCTATCTCTACTTGACCAACGGCTACATCGTCAGTGCCGTGGAAGAGAGGTTACGCTTTGAAGAGTAATCTTCGTCTACTGCTCATCCTCTGCGCTCTGCTCTGTCTGGTGCCTGGCTGCCGTCTCCCGTCGGTGACGGAGCTTCCGGTGGTCTCTCAGTTCGTCCTACCCAGTCCCACACCCACACCTCTGCCCACCGCGACGTCGACCCCCACACCGACGGCCACCCCTACCTCGACCTTCACGGCCACTCCATTTCCCACTCCTACGTCTACCAGTACCCCATCGCCCACCGCCACTCTCGCTCCAGCGAATCCGCTCTTCACCGACGAGTTGGAGATCGCCCGTGGCGACCCCGGGCGGCCCTGGATCGCCCTCACCTTCGACGCCGGTTCGAGCATCGCGCCGCTGCCGTCCATGCTGGACACCCTGCGCCAGAAGGACGTGCAGTGCACCTTCTTCCTGACCGGCATCGCCTTGCGACAAACAGGCGCCCCGGAACTACTCAAGCAGATGGTGGCTGACGGTCACGAACTGGCTAACCACTCCGATACACACCCTGACTTCAGAGGATTGACCGACGAGGAGATCGCTCAGGAGCTGGCTGCCGTGGAGAAGATGGCGGTCGAGATCACGGGCACCAGCACGAAGCCCTACTTCCGGCCGCCTTTCGGAGGCCGCGACGACCGGGTGTGGCGTGCGGTGCGGGAAAACGGCTACGTCACCATCTACTGGACCTATCACGTCTGGGACTGGCTCGAGGATCGAACAGCGGAGAAGGTCTACAACTACGCCATTGAGGGAGCGTGCAACGGGGCCATCGTGGTCATGCACGTGGGGGCCCAGGAAACGGCAGACGCGCTGCCCGCCATCATCGACGAGCTGCGGGCGAGAGGCTACCGCCTGGTCACCCTCAGCCAGTTGCTGTCATTATAGGAGGTATGGGATGCCACCGGAGGCTAGCCCTCGGAGGAGTCTGCCGGCATCTTAGGCAGGACGAAGCGGAAGGTACTGCCCTCCCCCTCCTTGGTCTCCACCCAGACTCGTCCACCGTGTTTCTCGACAATGGACTTGACCGTGGCCAAACCGAGGCCCATACCCTCTGAATCCAGAGTCCCAGGGCCCTCCACGCGATAGAACTTGTCGAAGATGTGATCTCTGGCGTGAGCCGGGATGCCGACCCCCGTGTCGCTCACGGATACCCAAACCTCGTCGCCGTCGTCGCCTGCGCGCACCAGCACCTTCCCTCCAGGGGGGGTGTATCGTATCGCATTGTCCAGCAGATTGGATATTACCTGCACCAAGCGGGTGTGATTGCCCCTCACCAATGACAGATCGTCGGCGATGACCGCATCGACGTCCAACCCCTTGCTCTTCGCCTCACCTTGCAGGTTTGCCACCACCTCTTCTACGACCTCTTCCAGTCGAACAGACGCCATCTCCATCTCCAGCCCAGCCTCGATGCGCCCGATATCCAGCAGGCTGCTGATGAGCTCATCCATCTGCTCCACGTTCCTCATGGCGCGCTGCGCGAACTCCAGTTGTTCCTCGTTGAGCTGGCCAAGCTGCGGCAACAGCCTGAGCGAGCCGTGAACGGCAGTCAGGGGAGAGCGCAGGTCGTGGGTGATGCTGGCGACGAAATCGGACTTCATCCTGTCAAGTTCCCTGAGATGGGTTATATCCCGCATGATGAGCACGCAACCCACATCGGCCACAGGGCTCAGACTGGCGTGGAATACCCGACCATCCATGAGAGGCAGCTCCACATTCCTCGTGCCATTCCCTGCTGCGGGGCCTCTGAAGAGCCTATCGAAGGCCTCGCTGCCAATAACGTCATGGAGGGGCCTGCCCGCCGCTTGCTGCGCTTCCAGGCAGAACGCCTCGGCTGCGGCAGGATTCACGAGCAGGACTCCTGCCTCGTCGTCAGCGACGACAATCAGGTCCTGGCTGCCGGCCAGGATAGTCTCCAGTTTGCTACGCTGCTCTTCCACCTCGGCGAAAAGACTGGCATTCTCAATGGCGACGGCCGCAAAATCCGCCAACACAGAGAGTAGGAAGCGGTCATTGTCCGAGAAGGGCTGCATAGCGGCCTTGCTGCTGGCGCACAGCACACCAATAGTGCCGCCCCTGGTTTTCAGAGGCACTGCCAGAGTAGCCTGCAATGGGTCCGTCTTGTGCGAACGAGGACCATGGATCATAGCCACCTGTCCAGTGCCCATGACTTGCCTCACCACTGCGTTGTCGGACCTCCGTTTCACTTGGCGCGCCTGCTGGTCACCAACGCCCTGGATGGCCCTCAGGAGTAGCTCTTGCGTGTCCGCGTCCAGGAGAAACAGCGATATCTCCTCCGCGCCCGTGACATACGTCGTGGCTTCAACAACACGGGTCAGCAGAGTATCCAGATCGAGCAGGGACGTCACCGATTTGCTGATCCCGTACAGGATTTCCAGCTCTTTGACTCTCTGTTCCAGTTGGCGGTTGATCGCCTCCACCCGCGCTGCTAGCTGCTGCTTCTCCTTCCTCAGGCGCACCTCAGCCAGGGACCGTTCCACGGCCTCCATGATCTCTGTAACCTTGAAAGGCTTGGGGAAGTAGTCCCTCACTCCCAGGCGGAACGCCTGCACCGCCACGCGTTCTGAGCCATGGGCGGTGATCAGAATAGTGGGAATCTCTCCACCTTCCCTCTTCAAGGCTTCAAGTACCTCGAAGCCATCCAGCTTGGGCATCTGCAGGTCGAGGAGAATCAAGTCTGGCTCCTCCGTCAGAGCCAGCCGCAGGGCCTCCTCTCCGTTGGTTGCGCACAGAGTAGTATAACCGCTGGGGACCAAGAGAGAATCTCTCAGGAATTCGACGTTCCTGATGTCGTCGTCCACGATGAGAATGGTTTCTTCTGTCATGCGAGTACTCAATCCTCCGGCTGAATCGGACGTTACGCTTAACATTGTAACATCATTACCTCACGGCGGCAACGGGGACGGGCTGGATGATCCACAGCGTTGGAGAAGACCGCCGGTCATCTCTGTGAAAAGGTGCAACAAGCCGGACCTCCCCTGGCTGGCCCACACTTCACACGAGCTCAGGCCAGGCCCGTGCAGGGCGCCTCACCCCCAGCGGAAGCGTCTAGGGAAACTGCCTATCGTGGCGGCATGTCCATGGCGTCGAAGAGGGCAGCAAGACGCCCGCACGTGCCAATGTTCAAGACTTCGCTGCCGGGGTTCACCCCTTGATATCGCCTACGGCCCACCAAAGATGAGCCCACGTGCGGGTCCATGGTTGATAAACGCAGTCAGAAATGGTATAGTTGCTCGCGTCGCGACACGCACGCGGGGGCCAGGCAGTCCCCGTTGCGCGGCGGCTGAGAACAGCACACTGACTTGCTGTACCGCAGCATCACGGCCTGACACAGGGAGGTCTTATTGGTGACCAGAACCGCCGTAATCGCAATTGGAGGTAACTCCCTCATCAAGGACAAAGAACATCAATCGGTACGCGATCAGTTCGCCAGCACCCAAGAGACCTGTATCCACATCGCCGAGATCGTCAAGCGAGGGTGGAGCGTAGTGGTGACTCATGGCAACGGGCCACAAGTGGGTTTCATCTTGCTGCGTTCAGAGCTTGCCAGCAACGTCTTGCACACGGTGCCTCTCGACTCGTGCGGTGCCGATACCCAGGGCGCCTTGGGATACATGATTCAGCAGCTTCTGGGCAACAGGCTGAAAAAGGTGGACTCCGACGTGCCGGTGGTCACGGTCGTCACCCAGGTGATCGTGGATGCAGATGATCCAGCCTTTCACAACCCCACGAAGCCTATAGGTCCCTTCTACGATGAAGCCAAGGTGCGCCGGTACGAGCGGGAGCAAGGCTGGGCGGTGATCGAGGACGCGGGCCGAGGCTGGCGACGAGTCGTCGCTTCGCCCATACCCAGGGAGATCGTAGAGTTGGAGGCCATGAGAACCCTGCTAGGGGCTGGCTTTGTGGTCGTTGGAGTAGGGGGCGGCGGCATCCCTGTGGTCCGAGATGAGGAGGGTGTACTGCGAGGCGTGGAAGCCGTAATCGACAAGGACTATGCCTCCAGCCTCTTGGCCGCTGGCCTTGAGGCTGATCTATTCCTGATCTCCACTGCGGTGGAGAAGGTCTACCTCAACTACGGGAAGCCCGATCAGATAGCCCTCGATCACTTGACTGTGGAGCAAGCCAAAGGGTATCTCGAGGAGGGACACTTCCCTCCTGGCAGCATGGGTCCCAAGATGAGGGCGGTCATCGAGTTTCTGGAGCAGGGTGGCAAGGAGGCCCTGATCACCTCACCGCAGAACTTGGCCCGAGCGCTACGTGGCGAGACCGGCACCAGGATCACGTTGACCTGACGTAGGGAAGCGCGACTTTGAAAGTAGCGATCGTTCACGACTGGTTGAACCAGGTGGGCGGTGCCGAGAGCGTCCTGGAGGTCCTGAAGGACCTCTATCCAGACGCTCCTATCTATACTTCCATCTACTGGCCGCGGGCCATGCCCGGACGGTACAGACAGTGGGACATCCGCGCCTCGTGGTTGAACAGACTACCCTTCATCAAGACGCATCACCAGCCCTTTCTCCCCCTTTATCCACTGGCCTTCGAGGCCACCGATCTGAGGGGGTATGACCTGGTGCTCAGCAACAAGAGCGCTTTCTGCCACGGGGTGATAACCTCGCCGGAAACAGTGCACATCTGCTACTGTCTCACACCCACGAGGTTCCTGTGGGACTATCACAACTATGCCCGACATGAGCGGATCAATCCTGTGGCCGGCGCCCTTCTGTCTCCCGTGCTGCCTAGCCTGCGCCTGTGGGACAGGGCCGCCGCAGATAGGGTCGACCATTTCGTAGCCATCTCGGAGACTGTGCGTCAGCGCATCAAGAAGTTCTACCGGCGCGACGCCACGGTCATTCACCCGCCGGTCCACGTTGCGCGCTTTGTCCTGGAGGACAGCCACGACGACTACTTTCTCGTCGTCTCCCGTCTGATACCCTACAAACGAATAGACGTGGCCGTGCAAGCTTTCGGTCTCCTTGGACTGCCCCTCAAGATCGTGGGGGACGGCCGCGACAGAACGCGCCTGGAGGCCATGGCAAAGCCCAATGTCGAGTTCCTTGGTCGTCTGCCAGATCGCCAGGTAGAGCAGCTTCTGTCCCGCTGCCGGGCGTTCATCTTCCCAGGCGAAGAGGACTTCGGCATCGCCCCTGTGGAGGCCCAGGCGGCAGGGCGGCCGGTTATCGCCTACGCCGCGGGGGGAGCGCTCGAGACAGTGGTGGAGGGTGTGACCGGCCTCTTCTTCCGCGAGCAGACGGCAGAGTCCCTGGCTGAGGCCGTGGCCGCCTTCGACGAAAGGGAATTCGACAGCACCGTCATCAGGCGACACGCCCACAAGTTCGACAGGGAGAGCTTCAAGAGCAGACTTGGCGCGTTTGTGGACGAGAAGGTAAGGTGAAACGCAAGAGGGAGTTCGCAATCGACGAGATAGAAGTGGGCCACACCTTCTCCCCCTTGGTCTTCCTTATCGACGAGGAGTTGATAGCGAGGTACGTAGACACAGCAGGGGACCGCGACCCTCTGCACCGCGATCCCTCCTGCGCACGGAGCGCTGGATACCAGGGTATTGTGGCGCCTCCTACCATCGCGGCGCTCTACGTGCTGAAGGCATACCGCACCGACTCCGTACCCCCACCGGGGGGTGTCCATTTGAGGCAACGCTTCAAGTTCCACCACCCCATCGTGGCTGGCGACGTCCTGAGCGTTCAAGCCAGCGTAGTGGACAAGTACGTGAAGAAAGGAAGGCAGTTTCTGGTCATCGAGAGCACCGCTCGAAACCAACACGGGGTACGCGTGGTGTGGAGCGAATCCACTTGCTTCTGGCCCGAGTGAGGCCACGCCATGCCCGCCATGCTCGATGCCGAACAACTTGGACCCATCATCAGGACAGTGACGCGCGATACCATAGCTGATTACGAGGAGATACTGGGCATCGGCAACCCGCTCCACTTGGACGAGGAGTACGCTCGTGAGACACCCTTCGGTGGCATCATCGCCCACGGGATGATGAGCCTAGCCTACGTGTCGGAGATGATGGCTCAGGCCTTCGGGAGGGGATGGTACGAGGCCGGTGAACTGGACACGACCTTTGTCCGGGCAGTCCGGCCAGGGGACACCATCATCACCCGTGGCAAGATAACGGGCCAGAGAAGGACCAGCGAACAGACTCACGTGGTGTGCGAGGTCTACTGTGAGAACCAGATGGGAGAGAGGGTATTGGAGGCCACGGCCCAGGCCAGGGCGGCGGGCCTCGTCCAAGGAATCCCGGAGATCGGGGCCTAGGCTGGAGAAGGAGCACTGACACATGGAGCTACGCGAATACTCGACAATCCTCTGGCGCCGATGGTGGATCATAGCCGGCCTGATGGTCATCGTGCTGGTGGGCAGTTTCGTTTTTCGCTCTCACCCCGCCCCCATGTACCAGGCCTCTATGCGGTTCACCATCGGAGTCTCTCTTGAGTCCGACAGCGAGAGGCTGACCATGGACCCTCTCTACTCGGCATATCTGGCGTCGGAATACATAGCCGATGATTTCGCAGAGATCCTGAGGAGCGAATCCTTTGCCGCCGATGTGAGCGCACGGCTGGCAGTTGACGGAATCGTGGTGCCGGCGGGCGCGATACAGGGCTTCACGGTGGCAGAGAAGCAGCACCGTATTCTAACCATGCAGATCACCTGGCCCGATGAAGCGCAGCTTCGGGCCATCGCTCAGGCAGCCCAACAGACCTTGGAGGAGGACAACGCCAAGTACTTCGAGCAGCTCGGGTCAGAGGGGGCAGCGGTCTTTGTGATCGATTCGCCCCACGTCGTCTCCCTGGGGGTCAGTCTGAAAGACCGCCTGGACATACCGATCCGGGTGGCGTTGGCGCTCCTGGCCGGAGTGGGGCTGGCCTTTCTTCTGCACTACGTGGACGATACGATCAGAGATCCAGAGGAAGTCGAGGCCATAGGGCTCAACGTAGTGGGACAGATACCCACCGCCGGCTGGCGCGAGCGCCTGCCCTGGAATCGTCGCTCCTAGAGGCCCGTTCGTAGTAAGGGCTTCAGCCCTTCTCAACGCGCTAAAGCGCGCACCACGAACCTCTCCGTATGAGGCACACTCACGAGGCGACTTCTTTTCGCCTTCGACGGGCCACGACCCACCAGGCCACTATCACCACGACGGCGCCCAGCAGAAATCCGGTGAGCAGGGGCACCAAAATCGAGAGCAGCGTCAACGTCAGCGATGTCACGTCCTCCACAGTGCTGACCACTGGGTTCAGGAGCCCCCCGCTGGTCCCGGTTACCACCGGTCTGATGGTCGCCTTGGTGGCGTGAACGCCGCCCGCCACGATCAGTCCGCAGATCAGCGCCAGCACAGGATGGATGTCACCGATCACGTTGCTGCCGGCTGCAAAGAGGATGGCACCTGCTGTGGGCCTGATCAAGGTCTGTACAACGTCGTTCGCGGTATCCAAAACAGCGATCCGGTCGGCGAAGAACTCGATACACAGAAGGACGGCGATCACGACAATGACCCAACCGTTGGTCAAGTGGTGATAGGGTGGGCTGAGAGTGATCAGATTGGAGAAACGGGCCACGAGGGCCACGATGAGCAGGGGAAGATAGGCGTTAAGCCCGGCTGAAGCCGAGAGTCCAAAAGCGGTGAAGATGCCGGAGAGGGCTTCTATCATCTAGGTTCCAAGGGACGAGGCGAATGATGTGATCTCAGGCTCTCACCGAAGGATATCAGGCAGCGCAGTCCGGACTACGTCTAGGCCCAAGCCCCGAAGGCGCTCGTCAAAGCACCACAGACGCCGCAGAACCCACAGCCCAGCACCGGGAAGACCACGAAGACAACGACGCCAAGCACCTCAAGGGCCACCGCAGAGTACCCCAGGACAAGCCCGACCTGCGCCATCCCGCGTCCCCCGAGCTGCCCTCCGCTGCGGTCTATCTCCCCTAAAGCAACGTGGCCGAAGACCACAGCCAGTACACTGCCGATGAGAGGCAGGATCACCCATCCCAGTATGCCCAGTATCAGACTGACCAGAGCCAAGCTGCTGGTCGGCGGCGAGGCGTCAACGGTCGGCTCTTGGCCGCTTGGGGGATGTCCTGCCACTACTGCGGAATCGTCTTCCATCTCTACGCTTGCCTTTGTTGACGGTGGTGGTCTGTGCAGAATTCAGAGGATATTGATGCTGCCCGCAACAACCGCGCTCACCTGCCCTCGCCAACAGAAAGAGGCCGCCACACAGGTGCACCATGTGCCGCCTCCAGCGTTGCCGGTGCGGCAACGCCTGCGCGGGACGCCACTTCACACCGAGCTGCGTGCAACCAGCGGAGCACGCACCCGATCAGCACTTGGACGGGCAGGTGATGGACCCGCCATTTGCTCGTCTCAAGCTTGTCAGGCAGGAAAGGGGACAGGAGCGAAGGAGCGTGCTCCTTCGCTCATCCGTTCATCCGTTCATCCCGGTGCCCTATCAGGCGACGGCCTGCGAGTCGCGCTGTACTTGCCCAAGCAGATGTCCCATCACCAGATAGGACCAGAACATGGTGAACAACACACCCACGACGCAGGCTATCGTGCCGAATCCGGCGATAAAGCCAGCCACGCCAGCCAGTATGATGGCCACGATGTAGTTGGCGACGTTGGCGCTGATGAAGCTGAAGAGCTCGCCGAACTGGAAGGCGGACATGAACTCCTCAGTCACCGCGTACCTGATCCAAGCAGCGGGCATGATCAGCCACACCACGATCATCCAGATCAGATACAGGCACGTGGCGCAGGTGCTGAGCAGCCCTACCAAACTCATCAGCGTGTCGCTGTCGGCCGCCCCGGCCACGAACATGAGTGCCCAGATCACGCAAGCGACAAGCCAGATGGGGATAGTGTAGACCAGGCCGATGACGAAGACCATCAACCCCTTCATGAACTTGCCGCCGAAGTCGTCCCATTCTGGCAGCGGGATATCCATCCCGTCGGCTGACCTCTTCAAGGCCTCCAGCATATACCCTAACGCCATGAAATTGACGATGGGGATGACGAGCAGGATGCCGCCGATGACGATCTTCATGATCCAGCTCTCATCCTCGAACATGTACGTGAATGACCTACCAATATCGAGAGTCATTTCGACCCTACCTCCTTTGCATTGGATCCAAGTGGATTCCGGCGATGCGCACCTCGCTGCGACCCTGTGGCTTCATCACCTCCCTTCCACAGAGCATGCCATCTCGCCTGCTCCAAGCCCTCTAGGAGCCACGTGTCAACCACACACTCTTGTGCGAGTATTGGACGATTATAGCACCAATCCAGTCGCTTGGCAAAGGCTGCACCCACAGCCCGAGAACGATCCTGTGGGGATCGAACCGCCGACGTGCGGCCTTGACCGCCGCATTATCGCACCGCCTCAGGCAAGCCCAGGGCGATCATCCAGCAACCACGGCATCGCTGTACCCTGTTTCGGCGCTAGAGAGGGATGCCCAACGCCATGCTGAACTGCCAGCGAAGCAGCGCTATCGCCGCCAGTTCCACCAAGGTGGCAGCTAAGCCCAACGCGACGGGCCAGGCGGCGTCCCACCAGGCCACTGCCTTGGCCTCTCGTCGCGTGGCGATGACCAGAATCATGGCGTTGACCACAGTGAGCATGGCCAGCACTCCGGCGACACTGATCACGGCTACCGGATAGAGCAGCAGATCGACTTGGGACTGCACGACAAGGACCATGGGGAGCGCCAGGAGCAGGACGATCTTCCCCAGATCCCTGAACCCTGAGAGGGCAGGCTCGCTGTCCGGCTCCTGCCACAGCGTGAAATTGAAGATAGGAAAGACGATGATGCTCAGCGCCAGGCCATGCAGAGTGCCCGTGGCCAACCGGAGCAGGTTGTGAGGCTGGTAAAGCAAGGGTCTTCCGAGAACCAAGGTGAGGTAGGAGTTCACCCCATCGATGGCCATGAGGAAGATGAACCCGACCAGGAGACCCACCACTGGTGCCGAGGGCATCTGCGCTGCCTTGCGCTTCCCCAGGAAGAGCAGGCCCGCGAAGCCCAGCAGTGCCCCGGTGAAGGTGCCCGTGCAGCGAGCACACATGGGCAACTGGCGGCCGGCGATGTGGAAGGAATGGTCCGGGATGCGCCCGCATATCGCGGATCCCACCAGGTCCATCTTGTCCAGGAACGGCGCGTGCCACAAAGGCGAAAGCAGGAGCAACACGGCAAAGCCCAGGATGCCTACGATCACTATGGTGAGGGTGCGACTCCTCGTCGCTGTCCCCATCTCCTGGTCCGTTGTTTCGCTGTCAGGCACTATACCCCTCCGTCTGCGGCAAGAGCGCCTGCTCTAGTGCGCTCACCGGCAGCTTCGAACATCTCATGGCGCGCCTCTCACGAACTCCACACAGCTCGCCAGTTTGGCCCGGGCGCGCCCGGGTCGCCAGACTTCCAGCGCGAAGGGGCTCACCTCGATGGTCACTGGACCCTCGTAGCGGTCTGCCTTCAACTGCCTCAGGAACCGACCGAGGGGCAGGTCCCCATCCCCCGGCAACTGATGATGCTTGAAGTAGCTGTGCATGTTGAACCAGGGTGGGATGGACAAGTCGTCGCGGAAGTCGCTCAGGTGAACGTTGACCAGCCTATCGCGCAGCGTCTCGTAGGCCTCCAACAGATCACACGGGAATGACGCCGCGTGGGCCGTGTCCAGGGTCAGAGGGAGATCGTGCTCATCGGCGAATCGGCGCAGGCTGTCAGTCGCACAGAGCACGTATCTTCTGTCGCCGGGACGAAAGACCGCTTGGTTCTCAATGCACAGCTTGGGCGACGCCCCGCTCAGTTCCCGCACGCAGGTCTTCACCGCCTCCGTATACTCCCGACCGAGCCCATCGTCCATACTCAGGGCCTTGGGTGCATGGATGACGATGAACTGACAGCCCAGCTCCACAGCCAGCGTCGTCATCTGGGGAAGCAGCCTGTGGTGCTCTCTGCCCCTCGGCGCCGGAATCATCGACGGGTGCAGCGTAAAGATAGGCAGAGCGTATTCCTGCGATAACCGGCGCACGTATTCGACGCCCCTCAACAGCACCTCTGGGCTGACCACCAGTTCGAGTCCTTCGAACCCTGTATCGCTAGCTATGGCAAAGATCTCGCGCAGGGGGTAGAGGTACAGGGAAGCGGTAGAGAGGCTTGGTCTCAACGGGTCGCCCCCGCCGACCTTAGGTAGAGTTGATGTTCCTCGATGTATCTCTCTACCTTGTCGGGCATTTGATACTTGATGGGCAGACCCTCTCTCGCTCGCCGCTGGAGATCCGTCGAGGAGATATCCATCTCCGGCATGTCTATGATCTCCACGCGAGCGGAGATGCCCGGCACGCTGGCTTCCAGTTGAGCCAGGTCGACCTGAAAGCCGGGCCTGCTGACGGCAATCAAACGGCACAATCGAATCAGTCGATGAGGCTCGTGCCACGTGGGAAGCTCCAGCAGAGAATCAAGCCCCATCACGAAGAAGAACTCGGCCTGTCCACCCGACTGCTCTTGTAGGATGGAGATGGTATCCACGGTGTACGATGGCCCTGGGCGATCCACATCCACTCGGGAGATCTCGAAATGGGGGTTGGAGGCGATGCCCAACCGGACCATAGCCAGGCGGTGTTCGACCGGAGTCACCTCCTCGTCCAGCTTGTGGGGAGGCAAGCCGGCGACGACAAAGATCACCTTCTCCAACTCCACCTTGACCCGCGCCTCCTCTGCTGCCGCCAAATGCCCATAATGTATCGGATCGAAAGTCCCACCTATCACGCCTATCCTTCGCAATGTGTTCTCCTATGACCACTCCAACTCTGTTTCGCCGACGAATACTGTATCACCCGTCTGCACCCCAGCCTCTTCCATGGCCTTTATGACCCCCAGCCTTTCGAGGGCCCGATGGAGCCTTCGCACGCTCTCGTCGTAGCGCCAATCGGTCCTGCCCACGAGCCGCTCTACGCGCCTGCCCTTCACCCGGAATCCGTCCCCCTCGATGGTGATGGAGAAGCCGTCGTCTTCCTCCGGTGGGCGGAACACCGCGATCTCTTCGGGTAGCACCTCTTCCTCTTCAGGCAGACTGTCCAGCAGTTGCAGGACCTGATACAGCATCTCACGAACCCCTTCACTCGTGGCGGCCGAGATGCAACAGGCCCGAGTACCTCTGCTCTGCATCTCCTCCTCGACTGCGGGCCAGAGTTCACGCGCCTGGGGCAGATCCATCTTATTGAGCACTACCAGTTGGGGCTTGGAAGCCAACCTTGGATTGAAGAGAGCCAACTCCTCGTTGATGGAGTCGAGGTCCTGAAGTGGGCTCTCAGACGCGCCGTCCAGGAGGTGGATCAGGACCCTGGTGCGCTCCACGTGGCGAAGGAAGTCGTGGCCCAGGCCAGCACCTGCGTGAGCACCTTCGATCAGGCCCGGGATGTCCACCATCACGAAATCCCTGTCGTCTATCCTCACCATCCCCAGGTTGGGGACCAGCGTAGTGAAGGGATAGTCGGCGATCTTGGGCCGCGCGGCGCTGACGGCAGCCAGGAGCGTGGACTTGCCGGCGTTGGGACATCCCACCACTCCCACGTCAGCAATGAGCTTCAGTTCGAGGATCAGCCAGCGGGATTCTCCCTGTTCCCCTCGGTCCGCGATGCGAGGGGCCTGGTTAGTCGCGGACGCGAAAGCAGCGTTACCCAACCCACCTCGGCCACCCGGCGCGACGAGCAGCTCTTCACCGGGCGCTCGCAGATCGCCCAGTATCTCGCCCGAGTCAGCATCCCGGACCAGGGTGCCTGGCGGCACTGACAGGGAGATATCTTTGCCCTTCTGGCCCTGCTTGTTCTGGCCCTGGCCGTGCCCGCCGCGGTCGGCTCTGAAGTGGCGACGTCCTCGGAAACTGATCAGTGTGTTCAGATGGCGGTCGGCGGACAGAAGGACACTGCCCCCGGGGCCTCCGTTGCCGCCGTTGGGCCCTCCCAGAGGGACATGCTTCTCACGCCGAAAGCTGACGCACCCATCACCTCCTGCGCCAGCCTCGACGTAGATCTTGACCTCGTCAAAGAAAAGCCCGCTCATTTCCAGCAATCAAGCATACCTGAGGAACGTCGCCGGTGTCAAGGAGTTGTTGACTCCTACCATGAAAGGAACTCTCGTGGTATACTGTGCTCCAAATGGAGGTGCCCATCGAGAGTTGATGATAGAGAACGTAGCGAGCGATCCACTTGTCGCAGAGTTGAGAGCCCAGTTGGGCGACGTGTTCCTCACCGAGAAGGTCTCCGTGCACGGAGACGGACGCGTGGTGTCCTTCGCAGGCAAGTTGCTGGCGGATGCGGAGACTGCCTTCTCTCTGCTCGAGCAGAGACTCAAGAGGCTTGGCTATCTACCAGTTCTGAGGAGAGTCAAGGGCCAGGACACGATCCTGGTGGCGCCGGCCCCCGCCGAAGGCCGGGCATCACGACCTGTGATCAACCTGGTGCTCTTCCTAGCCACCGTGGCCACGGTCATGCTGGGCGGCGCCTTGCAGGAGGGGTACGATCCGTTCGCAGATCCCCCCACCGCCTTGCTGCGAGGTATCCCCTTCGCCTGCGCCCTCCTGGGCATACTCGTCACCCACGAAGCTGCCCACTTCCTGGCCGCCAAGGCCCATGGTGTGCAAGCCACCCTGCCCTACTTCATCCCCATGCCCCTCAGTCCCGTGGGGACTTTCGGAGCCGTGATCAAGATGGAATCCCCCATCAAGGACCGCAAGGCGCTCCTCGACGTCGGACTCTCCGGACCCCTGGCCGGGCTGGTGGTTTCGCTGGTGGTGCTGGTGGTAGGGCTGCGGCTCTCAGAGGTGACTCCTCTTCTGCCTGGGGAGGGGTTCATGACCCTGGGGACCGGCCTGCTGGTGGACTGGATCACGGAAGCCGTCCTGGGGCCGCTGTCGGACAATATGGTGGTTATCCTTCACCCCATCGCCCTGGCAGGGTGGTTTGGCATCTTCATCACAGCCATCAACCTCATCCCCGTCAGTCAGCTTGACGGGGGGCACGTGGGGTACGCCTTCTTCGGGTCCGCCCATCGTTTGGTATCCGTGGTGGTCTTCCTGGGCATGCTCGCCCTGGGATTGCTGTCCTCATGGTGGTTCTTGTGGGCCGTGCTGATCTTCTTTCTCGGTGGGCTGAACCACCCGCCCCCGCTCAACGACATCACCCCTCTGGACACGAAGAGGAAGCTTCTGGCCATCCTTTCCTTCGCCCTGCTGTTCCTGTTGGGCACGCCCCGACCCTTCGGCTAGGGCTCAGATCTAGCTTTGGATGTGGCGCAAGGCTTCCAGGCCCGGGTATCGGGCGGTATCCTCCAGGTACTCTTCGATCCTCAACAGTTGATTGTACTTGGCCACCCGTTCGCTGCGGCAGGGAGCGCCGGCCTTGATCTGGCCAGCGTTCAGGGCTACCGCCAGGTCCGCGATCGTCGTGTCCTCGCTTTCGCCACTGCGATGGGAGATGACCGCGGTCCATCCGGCTCTCTGGGCCATCTCCACTGCGGCTATCGTCTCGCTCAACGTGCCGATCTGGTTCAGCTTGATGAGGATGGAGTTGGCTGCCTTCTCCTCGATGCCCCTGCCCAGGCGCTCGACGTTGGTCACGAACAGATCGTCGCCTACCAGTTGAACCCGATCCCCTATGCTCTCCATCAACAGCTTCCAGCTCTCCCAATCGTCCTCGGCCAGACCATCCTCGATGGAGATGATAGGGTACCGCTCCACCCAGTTGGCATAGAAGTCTACCATCTCCGCTCCCGTCAGCTTCTTCCCCTCTTTGCGCAGATGGTACTGTCCATCCTCGAAGAACTCCGAGGCCGCGGGATCCAGGGCGATGTAGAGGTCCTTCCCAGGCTCGTAGCCCGCTCCTTCGATGGCCGCGAGAATGACCTCTAGCGCTTCCTCGTTCGACCCCAGAGATGGGGCGAAGCCTCCTTCGTCCCCCAGGCCGGTGTTGTAGCCTCTGTCCCTGAGCACCCTATTCAGGCTGTGATACGTCTCCGTCCCCCAGCGCAGCGCCTCGTGGAAGCTATCGGCGCCGAGCGGCATGACCATGAACTCCTGTAGATCGGTGGAATCCTGCGCGTGCTTGCCTCCGTTGAGAATGTTCATCATCGGTACGGGGAGGGTCCTGGCCGCCACGCCGCCAAGATAGCGGTACAGCGGCAAGTCCAGCTCAGAAGATGCTGCTCTAGCCACGGCCAGCGACACCCCCAGCATAGCGTTGGCGCCCAATCTCGACTTGTTGGGCGTGCCGTCCAATTCGACCATGTACTCATCGATCCCCTGCTGGTCGAAGACGTTCCAGCCGACGAGCTGCGCCGCAATCTCGTCGCTCACGTTCTCCACCGCAGTGAGGACGCCCTTGCCCCCATAGCGCTCCGCATCGCCGTCTCTCAACTCCAGCGCCTCGTGGACTCCGGTGGAGGCACCCGAGGGCACGATGGCCCGCCCCACAGACCCGTCTGTAAGGTAGACCTCGACTTCCACAGTGGGATTGCCACGCGAATCCAGGACCTCCCTGGCCAGGATGTCTTCTACGATACTCATGGTCGGCCTCCTCCTGTTGGACAGACTGCGCCTAGGTCAACCCCAGGGTGATGTATAGACTGGTGAAATCGAAGTGCTCCGCCAGAAGCTCCTCGAAGCGCTGGGTCTTCTTCTCCTGATGGAAACGGCTCTTGCCGAAGAAGCCTTCCACTATCTCGATGGTGGTCAAGGTGTCGTACTTACTGACCACAATGGGCACGCCCATCTCCTGCGCCACGCCCTTGATCATGTCTTGCGGATGGAGGTTGCCAGTCAGGATCAGGCACTTGGTGGAAGTCTGTAGGGCAGCAAGTTGGATGTCCGTCCTGTCTCCCCCCGTGATCACAGCCTTGTTGGGCTTCTGGCGGAAGTAGCTCAGGGCGACGTCTGCGGTCATGGCACCGACCATGAGGTTCTCCACGAGTTCGTTGCCCTTGTCGCCTCGGGTCACCATTTCCGCCCCCAGGGCCTCGGCCAGCTCCTGGACACTCACGGACATCAGGAACCGCTCCTCTGGCAGGATGCCATAGACCAGTATGCCTTCCTTTTGTAGGTAAGGCTTTCCTATGTCCTCGGCGGATTCCCGCAACCTCTGAGGGACACCGTTCATCACGACGCCCAGCATCGACTCCCCCAGAACACGCCGGTAGAACAACACAGGGTCCAGCGAGAGCAGCCCAGCATAGCGGACCACAGTCAGCGACTTGGCGTCGAGGAGCTTACAGACCTCGTTGGCCGGGAGCTTGATCAGCCCTCCAGAGCTCAGGCGATCCACACCCTCAATGATCATCACGTCCTTGCCTTTGACGATACGACTGTAGACATCCGTGAGCATCTTGGGATAATCCAGCCATTTCTGCTTCCGCATGATCGATTCCACCGCTTGTTCATCCAGCGGGATGGGCACCAGGTCGGAGACTGGCTCACTCAGTTGGAGCTCTTTCTTGATGAACTGCGCATCCTCGTCAACCACAGTGCCCTCGAGGCGGCGCGCTGACAGACTGATCGGCTTCATGTAGCCCACCGAGAACCCGTCTCCCTGCAAACGCTTTCCCAGACCCACGCAGAGGGCAGTCTTCCCTGAAGCTCTGTACGTTGAAGCGACGTAAAGTGTTACCATTTGCGTTACCTCTCTTCGCTCTTGCACACCAGGACCGGGTACGCTCTGCTATGTCGCGTGCGGGCGGGCCACTTGACGAGCGCCTGCGGACGGCTCAAGACAACACCAGGCGCATGTCAAGGGCCACGGCGCCCTTTCCCTCTTCCTGAACCATCAACGGGTTGATGTCCAATTCCACGATCTCGGGGAAGTCCACCGCCAACTGTGAGACTCTCAGCATACAATCCACGATGGCTTCCACATCCGCCGGCTGCTCGCCTCGAATCCCACGTAACAAGGCGGAGGATCTCAACTCGTTGATCATCTCCTCGGCCTCCCAGCGGGCGAGGGGAGCGATGCGGAAGCTGACGTCCTTCAAAACCTCCACGTATATGCCGCCCAGTCCCAGCACCAGCAGCGGTCCGAACTGAGGATCGCGGTTGATGCCAATGAGGACCTCGCGCCCTTGAGGCACCATTTCCTGGACTTGGGCGCCCCACACGTCGGCTTGGGGCATATACCGTTGGGCTCGATACATCAGCAAGTCGAAGGCGTCCCTGACATCGGTCGCTCCCATGAGGTTGAGCTTGACGCCGCCGATGTCTGTCTTGTGAAGGATGTCGGGCGAGGCGATCTTCATGACCACCGGATAACCAATCCGTTCCGCTATGGTCACGGCTTCCTCTGGATTGCGGGCCAGCTCGGACTGGGGAATGGCAATCCCGTAGGCCTCTATGATCCTTCTCGCCTCAGCGTCGCCCACCTTGAGACGTCCTTCAGCGCGCGCGGAGGAGAAGGCTGCCTCTACCTCGTCGTGGCGAACGTCGAATCTCTCGATCTTCCTGGGAGGCTTCCCGAGCCAGCGCCAGCGTTCTACCATGGCCCTCATGGCATCCACCGCCGGCTCTGGATAGCTGTAGTTGGGGACCTTCGCATCGCGCAGGATCTGCACACCTATCTGGGCCAGATTCTTGCCCATGAAGCAGGCCAGCACGGGTTTGCCATGTTGGTGCACCACATCGGCGAAGATACGGGCCGTCTCGGCCACCTTGGTCACTGCCTGCGGGATGAGGATGGCGATGACACCATGAACGTTCTCATCTCGCAACACGGCCTCCAGGGCAAAGCGGTATCGCTCAGCGTCCGCGTCGCCGCGCACGTCCACAGGATTGAGGGAGTTGGATCCCGGAGGCAGCTCACCCTGTAGGAGTTCGATCGTCTCCCTCTGGAAAGAGGCCAGTCGCAGCTTGGCTCGGTCCAGGGCATCAGTGGCCATGATCGCCGCGCCGCCAGCATTGCTGACCACGGCGATGCTATCGCCCTTGATAGGCGGGGCCTGGGCAAAGGCCAGGGCGTACTGGAAAAGCTCCTCCACCGAGTCCGCCCTGGTTATGCCCACCTGCTTGAAGGCGGCTTCGTAGGCTCTCTCCGAGCCTGCCAGCGTGCCTGTGTGGGAAGAAACGGCTCGGGCACCGGCATCGCTGGTACCCGCCTTGATGGCCACGATCGGGGTTTCTCTACCTACGTGATCGGCGATCTTCATGAACTCGGGCCCGTCGGTTATGCCCTCCAAGTAGGCCACGATGACTTTGGAATAGGGATCGTCGTCCCACAGTTTGAGGAGATCAGTCTCGTCGATGTCCGCCTTGTTCCCCAGGCTGATGAAGCGAGAGAAGCCGATTCCCTCGCCTATAGCCCAGTCGTGAATGGCCATCAACAGCGCCCCCGACTGGGACATCATCGCGATCTCGCCTCGCTTGGGCATCCCTCGGGCGAAGGATGTGTTCAAGGGACAGATGGTGTCTATGACACCGAGGCAGTTGGGGCCGAGCATGCGCATGTTGTACCGTTCGACAATGTCAACGAGTTCCTTTTCCTTCTTGAGACCCTCGCCGCCAACCTCTCGGAAGCCCGCGGTGATGACCACGACCCCGTTGACACCCTTCTGTCCGCACTCCTCCAAGACGCCGGCTACGAGACGGTCGGGCACGACGATCACGGCCAGATCAATATCGCCGGGTACGTCTTTCACGCTTGGGTAGGCCTGGACACCGAGAATTTCGCCACCCTTGGGGTTGATGGCGTAGATCTTTCCTTCATAGCCACATTCAATGGTGTTCTTCAACACGGCGTGACCCAGTTTGGTCTCGTCGCTCGAAGCGCCTATGACAGCCACTGATGTAGGACAATAAAAGGGTTCGAGCACCTGTAAGCATCCTCCTTGGTCCACTGCCCAGGCCGGTGCCTCACACGACTAGCACACCATGAAGGCCCTGCCGCTAGGGCGCTTCAGCCTTGCGAAACAGCATTATCATCTCAGAGCCCAGCACATACTTCACATCGGAGGGGAGGAAGCCTAGCTCCTCCATAGCGTGTGTGAGCTCCTCCCTAGTATACCGAGTTATATGCTCGTCTGCATATCCGCCCGGGATGAGGCGGTGGTACAGGCCTTCTATGATACGCCACGACAGCCGGCTGTAGTCGGGCGTGCCCAGGATCAGGATACCCCCATTCTTCAGGACACGCTTCATCTCCACGAAGGGCTTCTGGCCGGCAGGGATATGCTCGATCACCTCCGAAGAAATCACGCACTCAAAGGCTGCATCACGGAAGGGCAGATCGAAGGCCGACGCGTTGACCAGGGGCTTGCCGTACTTCCTGGCCCACCTGAGTTTCCTGACTAGGATGTCGACCCCCACGACCCGATCCAGGCTGGAGAGTATCCTGCTGGAACCGCATCCCACGTCGAGGCAGTATCCTGCGCCCGAGGCGAACTCCGTCACGATCTGGTGCCTTCTGCGTTGCCAGTACCTCTGGGGGGGAATCCTGCTATCGAAAGCGCGATCATCGTAGTCAGCGCAGAGGATGGAGTTCCTCAACTCCCACATACTCCGGAAGGTCCGTAGATAGGCCAGGCCGAACCGGAGAAGGTCAATGTGGGAATCGCCCTCCTGCCTGGGCAGGTACTGGAAAGGGATCTCCTTTATCGTCCACCCCTGGGCGTAGCAGCGGATCAGTATCTCCTCCAACACGTCAAAGTCCGTGCTTTCCAGGCTTATGCCCCTGATGGCGGAAGCGCGGTACAGCCGAAAACCACTGGAGATGTCCTGGAGCGGCAGAGACAGACCCTTGGTGAAGAACCTGTTCAGGATCAGGCTGAGCACCTTGCGGATGAGGGGCATCCGGGCGGAGCCATCGGGGACGTAGCGTGAGGCGACGATCACCTCCGCATCTTGCCTCGCCTCCCACATCCTTTCCACGAAACTGGGATCGTGCGACAGATCCGCGTCGAGGGTGAGGATATACTCTCCCCTGGCTGCCTCGAAGCCAGCCTTCAGCGCCCCTCCATAGCCCGGTTCTTCCTGGGGGATGACCCTGGCCCCAGCATCATGGACCACGGCCACCGTGTCATCCGTCGATCCGCCGTCCACTACGATCGTCTCATATCCCTGACTGGGGAGGGTGGAGACGACGCGATGGAGCCGGGGCAACAGGAGCCTGAGATTGGCCCCCTCATTGAGGGCGGGGATGACGATACTCATCTGCATCGTTGTACTCTCGCACCGACACACTCGCACGCGAGCTGAGTCGGGCTTAGTATAGGGTATTCAGGAACCATAGTCAACGCTTCGGCGGCGGCGCTGGCAACGAATGGTGCCTCAGCGTTGCCGTGGTGTAAGGGACCTTACATACAGAACTGTGGGCCATAGTCTATAATGGAGGGAGAACTGAAGGTACGTTGCCGGCCCCGGAGGTGAGCCCAGATGAGAAGGATGACGAGGCGGGAGTTCTTGCGCTTGGCGGCGGCAAGCGGCGTTGGAGTAGTGGCGACGCAGGCCCTCTCCGCGTGCGGCACCGCGCCCTCAGGCGTTCAGCGACTTACCCCCACAGTACCAGGCAGCGCGTCCACAGGCGAGATCCTGCGCAACGAGAACACCCCCGGTTTCTACGTTCGCTACTTCAACCCGTTCCCCGCGCCCGATCCTAGCGAGTGGCAGTTGTCCGTGGAGGGACTGGTGGCGAGGCCCCAGACTCTCTCCCTCGACGAAGTGCAGGCCTTGCCCTCCGTGACGGACATCCGGCGCATGAAATGCGTAGAGTGCTGGTCGGCAAGAGCGAAGTGGGAGGGTTTCGATCTCGA
>Ga0307437_1000584_pt1 | contig 27947 bp, 34 predicted proteins | sample SalMarWE160390MG_FD_202146 | JGI IMG/M metagenome (GOLD analysis project Ga0307437, IMG submission 202146) | Salt marsh sediment microbial communities from the Plum Island Ecosystem LTER, Massachusetts, United States - WE1603-90 | ecosystem: Environmental > Aquatic > Marine > Intertidal zone >...
TCGGGATTAATTGTTGAGGAGATAGGTAATACTTACGCGGCTTCTTCTTTGTTAGGTTTGTGTGCGGTTTTAGATCAAGCGAAGCCTAATCAGAGAATTCTGTTTGTTTCTTATGGCTCAGGGGCGGGGAGCGATGCCTTTAGTTTAACGACGACTGCCAGACTGGCAAAAAAACAAAAACAGGGAAGGAGCTACAAAAGCTTTTTAAGAAAAAAGAGATTCATAGATTACATTGAATATTTGCAGCTAACCGGAGGAATAAAAGAATGACAAGAACTGTCCTTGTCAGACACAGACCAAAGCGGGTTTTTGTCAGAGGCGCTTATCAAACTCGCTTTGGTGAACTTTGGGATAAATCATTTGGCGATTTGTTGGTTGATGCCGCTCAAGGCGCTTTAAGAGATGCCCAATTTGCTTCTGAAGAAATTGAAGCGGTTTTCGTGGGCAGTATGTTAGCCGAAAGAGTCGTAGAGCAAGGGCATTTAGGCGCTTTTTTGAGCAGTGAGTTGGGCTTGAATTGTCCGGCAGTAAGAATTGAAGCCGCTTGTGCCTCAGGCGGTTTGGCAATTCGCCAGGGTTTTTTGAATCTTCTTTCCGGTGAATACGAAACAGTTTTAGTGGCTGGGGTGGAGAAGATGACTGATGCTTGTTCGCCGGAAGTCACTTCAGGCTTGATGGGAGCCACTAATGGCGAAGAAGGCTCGAATGGTTTTACTTTCCCCTCGATTTATGCTTTGATGGCTCAGGCTTATCAAGAGAAATATGGTTTGAAGGATAGAGAAATGGCAGCGGTGGCGGTTAAAAATCATTATCATGGCAGTTTTAATAAAAAAGCTCAATATCAAAACAGAATCAGTTTAAATGAAGCCCTGTCAGGGGATTTTATTTGCGAGCCTTTAAGGCTTTATGACTGCTCAGCCATTACCGATGGGGCGGCAGCGGTGGTTTTATCCAGGAAAAAGGGGAAAGTAGAAATCTTAGGCAGCGGCGTGGCCACCGATAGTTTGACTTTGTCAGGAAGAAAAGAGTTTTTCAGTATTGAGTCTACTAAAGGAGCAATGAAAGGGGCCTTGAAGATGGCCGGTATCAAAAGAGAGGAAATAGACTTAGCTGAAGTTCATGATTGCTTTACCATCGCCGAGATAATGGCTTTAGAGGATTTGGGTTTTTATTCTGCCGGGCAAGGGAAGCGAGCAGCCTTGAAAGAAGAGACTTATTTTAACGGCAGATTGCCGATTAACACTTCCGGTGGGTTGAAGGCTTGTGGGCATCCGGTCGGCGCCACTGGCGTCAAGCAGATAGTAGAAATCGTTACCCAATTAAGGGGCCAAGCCGGGGAAAGACAAGTTAAGGGAGCAGAAGTTGGTTTGTGCCATAATGTCGGCGGCAGCGGGGGAACGGCCGTTGTCCATATATTAAGAGGAAATTAAGAAACTTCGTAGCAATGCGTGATCTTGGGGATAATTCGGGATAAAGATAAATTTTGGAGATATAAATCCCGCCGAAGTGGAAGAACGTAAAGCTTTTTTCCTGAATGACTCCAGGTGGGTGTCCTCCTCCGAACCCCACGGGATTCAGAGAGTTAGACTCCCAAAAGAACAGTGAGGAAAAGTGCTTCACCATTCCAACCGTTCTCGGCAGGACAAATTCAGAATAGCACAGACTCTTTTCATAGTCAAGAGGCTATACTATATCGTAATGTATCACTTCTTTTACACGAATTGATTTGAAACATCCTATAATACTTGACAAAAGGGAATTACTGTGGTAATATAATGCCAGTCTAGAAATACCTAGGCTGTTTTTTGTTCCTTGAAACTAATTCAGTGAAGAGGCACGAAAGTGCTTTAGCTCTTTTTTCGAGTCCTCCCTTTGGGGCAAAAGGGTTTACGGTTGAGCTCCTTTGGAGCGAGAGGCAGAAAAGCCGTAAGGTGGCGTCGAGTTTCTCGATGTGCCATCTCACCGAGAAAATGGAGCAAAGGTGTAACCAGGCACCTGTAAGTAGGAGGAGGAAATTTCTCCAAAAGCAGAATCTGGGAGAAAGTAAACCGCTTAGGTGGTGTAGGAAGATTAACAAGCTTTGAAACTTGTCAATCAAGTGCCAGAGAAGAACCCTAAATCTACCCGTGAGGCAGATTAGGTAACGAAGAACTGGCTCAACCACCGGTAATGCTCTATTGGAACTTTCCAGATATCGAAATTGCTGGAGAGATAGAGTGAAAAGGCGGCAATCTTTCGTTATACAACGGGAGGTGGAGAATGTTAGTGACGGGAGTTTCAAATTCCCAACAATCACTAAATGCTAACTCCACCTTCCTACACTTTTCGTGTTTGTTCACTGGATTGAAAATCAGAGTAACTTTAAATTATTAAGGCCAATCTTTTTGCCCATTTAAAAGGGTTGGTTTTTTTAATGCTCTTTGAAAATTGAATAAAAACAATTCAGTGAAGAGACACGAACTGGAATTTAGTCTTAGGCCTTTTGTGGCTCAAAGACTAATGGCAGGTAAGTGTTTTTTTCTACCTGAGAAAAATTTGCTTTTTAAAGAGACTAACTTCGGGAGAGGCAATTTGGTTATCAGACTTTGGTAGTCAGTTTGCCTCTTCCGAGGGATAAGTTTAGATTGATTTCTTTAAGGAACTTGAAGAGTCTTGAATTTGAATCCTGAGGCAGGATATCTTTGAGGCTTTGGCAGAATGTCCAAAGATAAAAAGATAGGAAGAACCGCCAGGAGGAAAAGGAAGGAATCTGAGAGTTTTGAGAGAAGATTGTCTGGATGAGTTTCTTAGAGAAGGCTAGAGGGAGACCTCGATAAACATCAGCTTGGTTGTGAAGCGGTCTAAAAGAGACCAAACAATCTAGGTTGGAACTTATCAAATTAGGTTCCTGCTGAGGCACTCTGAACCGCTGAAGCGGCAGAGAAACGGATAAGGCAGTGGGTTAGAGGAGGCAAAAATGCTTTTGGCAAAAGATGTAGAAGAGGTAGTAGTTGATGTCCTGGGGCATTGTCCGTGGTTCACTCCGGTTCTTAGCGATTTAGTTCAAGCTCAGGAGTGGGCAACTACAATGGCGGTCCTGATGCCATTGCAGAGAGAGGCTTGCGAGAAGGAACGGACGATTCCTTCATGCGCAAGACTATCGGGAAACTTTGTTCTTCCTCGTGTTGAAGCAGGGATGACTAGTGAGGAGATTGTTGCTGAGTGGACTAGGTTGCTTAGTGGCAAACCTCCTATTAGAAGAATCCTTAGAAGCTTCTTTAGGAAGATCCTAAGGAGGTTTGTTAGCTTTAGAATTAGAAACTTCTTCTCTAGACTCATACATCCTTCTATCTGGGAGGATAAGTTCTGGAGTGAGAAAGAAAGAAAATAGTTTCTTTTAAGGGAATTATTCCTGAGCCCTGTTCTGTGCTTTAATGGAACGAAAGATAGGCGGAGGTAGAGGTCCTCGAAAAGAAAACCCCCGGCGTGCAAGTCTAGCCGAAGCTAACTCAGAGACGAGTATGCTCAAGGGTTGCACTAGATCACAAACAGCTTTCTTCTTTTGGGAGAAAGGGGGAAGTTGGGAGCTGATAATTCCAGTGATTGAGACCTTGAGGGCGCAGCGGAGAGGCACTCGACAGAGTTTTGGTTGAGTCACGCCCTACTTCCGGGCTGGTCCGCGCCAGAGTGAAAAGGAAGGAGTTTTCTCCCTCAAACCTCCCAAATTACTGGTCCAAATGAGGACTCCTTGGGGAGGTTAGGTGGAATCTCGGGTAGAAAGATCTACCTGGGAGGCGGGCTTTGAAGCGAAGGCAACAGAAATGAGTTTGCACTCATTCTTTTTATTCTGTTGCCCATGCGTTCCCGCCTCCCAAGTTAGTTTTCGTGTTTGTTCATTGAATTGAATTTGAACCCCGTTTTTTAGCGGGGTTTTTTGATGGGTTAAACTAGAGGCGTTCCAGGGAGAAGAAAAGAGAGAATCAAGTTTATAATCGGGGAAATAATGGCAATTATGGGTGAAGTACCGAAGAAAGGAAAAATAAGAAAGATTAAAATGATAAAACCGTATTGGTTGAGGATGGCATCTACTTTATAAGCGTGTTCACGGGGTAGAAAACCGACGAGGACTTTACCGCCGTCAAGGGGGTGGACGGGAATAAGATTGAAAATGGCGAGCATGACATTAAGAAAAATGAAGGGAAGAAGGATAGTTTCAATAAGAGTTGAAGTAGGTCCAAGAAAGAAAGAAGAAAGTTGGATGAAAATAGAAAGGATGGTTGCCAGGATTAGATTAGAGGCTGGTCCGGCAAAAGAGATAATGGCGGCGTCTCGGCGGGGATTGCGAAGATTAAAAGGGTCCATGGGTACCGGTTTGCCCCAGCCAAAACGAAAAATGAGAAGCATTAAAGTGCCCATAGGGTCAAGATGGGCAATAGGATTGAGGGTCACTCTGCCCGCTAAACGAGCCGTGGGGTCACCCAAACGGTCGGCTGTCCAGGCGTGGGCAAACTCATGAATGGTCACGGCTACTAAAAGAGCCGCTATCCACAGAGTAAAAAATTGGGGGTTGCTAAAAAGGTATTGTAACATCGTGCCTATTCTGTTATTATACTGCGTCTAACGACTTGTATAATTTTTCTTGTTGAATTATACTTCGCAGTAACGTTCGTATTATCTTAAGGAGATTATACTACGCAGTGACTATTAGTTAAAGGTAGAAAAATTAGACTAAACAATATGGCATTTAAATGTGACCAATGCGGAAAAGGGATTGTGATTACCTCTCAACAGCGACACAAAAGAGGTGTTGCCGGTGGTCGTTGGAAATATCGGGCGCCTAAGAGCCGCAAAATCCTAAAACCCAATCTCCAGACTTATCGGGGTGTTTTGAATGGCGAGAAGGGCGTTTGGAAATTATGTGCTAAGTGTTTGAAGAAAGTTAAAAAAGAACAAAAACCAAAACCTGCTCCTAAAAAATCTAACTAAGTTAGTTTTATTTCAGAATAACCTTCTTGAAACTGTTTCCAGGTAACTGGTTTTTTGCCTTCAAGTTGGACTTGGTCAAGAATGAGTTTATTTTTTTCCAGGTGAGCTTTGATTATTTTTAGTCTTTTCTTTTTTCCCTTGGTGGTGATTTTTGTCCAAGTGCCTGGCCAAGGGTAGAAAGCCCTTATTTTTCTTTCTATTTTGGCTGGTTTTTCCTGCCAGTTTATTCTGCCGTCTTCTCGAGCGAATTTTTTGGTAGAAGTAGCCTGGGAATCATCTTGTTCTTTTAATTCTATTTTCCCTTCTAGATAAGAGGGGAGAAGAGTGGTTAAGACTTTGGTGCCGGCGAGAAAAAGACGCTTGAGAAGTGATTCGGCGGTATCGTCTGGTTTGATTTCTTCTTTGAATTGGGAAAGAATCGGTCCATGGTCTATTTTTTCGTCCATCTTGAAAATAGTGACCCCGGTTTCTTGTTCGCCATTGAGAATAGCAGTTGGAACCGGAGTTGGGCCGCGATATTTAGGGAGTAGAGAAGGGTGAATATTAAGAATGCCGTGTTTTGGTTTTTCCAAAACCTCTTTTTTAAGAATCTCGCCATAAGAAGCCAGAATACCAAGGTCCGGCTTTTCTTCTAAAGACTTAACAATTTGCCAACGTTGGTCTTTTTTGAGAAGATCTAAAACAATTTGAGAATATTGGTCTGAGCCGAAGAAAATGATTTTGATTTTCACTCGATTTCTACCTCGACAAAAATTTCTTTGCCTTCTTTGTCTTTTTCTATTTTGTAAATCTTGCCCTGTTGCTTGAGAATCCGGTCGGTAAAAAGAATACCGTTGAGATGATCAAGTTCGTGCTGGACAAAAGCAGTCTCTTTGTCTGTGAATTTCTCTTGGCGGGTTTTGCCTTTCAAATCTTGCCATTTCATTTTGACCTCATAAGGACGGTCAACAAAACCATAGAAGCCAGGAATCGAAAGACAACCTTCGAGAAAAATTTTATCTTTTTCCAATGCCCGAGAAAGCATTTTCTTAGATTGCCAAATAATTTTGGGATTAATAAAAGGTTTGAATTTTCTGCCGCGCTTAATCACAAAAATTCTGACTGGCTCATTGATTTGAATAGCTGAGAGGCCTACTCCCTCTGGTTCTTTAGCCGCTTTAACCGTATTGATCATGTCCTCGATCAGTTTTTCGATTTTTTTATCAATCTTTTTAACTGGCTTAGACCGGAGATGTAAATTTTGATTAGGGACAGTGATGACTTTTCTAGTGGCCATGTTATCTAATTATACTTCGCTTTCGGCTCGTCATTTCGAGCGCTAGCGAGAAATAACTTTAATCCTCTTCGAGCATTATACAGCGGCACTTCGTGCCTCGATAATCCTCTTCGAGCATTATACTCTGGAAGTAGAAAAAGTTCCAGTAACAGAAGTTTTTTTCGAATGTTTAATAATGAGCATTTTAGCGTTTTTAATGCTGTTTTGAGTAATTTTCTTCCCCCGAATAAATACTGTTGGACCGGGAAAATTTTGGGGTTTAATCAGGACATCTCCTTTTTGGGCAAGTTTTTCTAGTTGATTATTTTCTTCTTCATTTTTGCCAAGAACAATTTTGTTGTGGTTGTCCCAAAAGTGACGACCGAGTTTCAGAAGAATGACGTCTTTTCCTTGGCAGTCTGGCTTTTTTTTGAGCAAGTCAAAAAGTTTTTTAGCAAATTCCGGTTCGCAAAGAAGACAACCGCCGCCGGGTTGCGGATAATCAAGTTGATATTTTTTTGCCAAAGCAATTTGTTTTTGTCGGGAACGACCTTTAATGTTCATTAGCTTATCTCGATTAACCCAGCCGTTTTCTTCCGGTAAAGTTGGTGAGAGAATTTTGGCGGAAAGCGGTCGAAGCAAAAGGTCATTTAGACCTGATTCTCTGGCGATTAAGACCATGGCTTGTTTGTTTTGAGAAAAGGGGCGTTCACCTATGACTTCACCGGTGGCCACAAAGTCAAATTTTTCTCTCTTTAAGATTTCATAAGCGCGCTTGAGCATTAATAAATGACAATCAATACAAGGATTAGCCGCTTTGCCATAGCCTCGGGGCGGATTCTTGATTAATTCAAGATGCTCGTCAGAAAAGTCAATTGTTTTTAGGGGAAGACCTAATTGTTTGGCGGCCTTTTTTGCTGTTGAGTCATCAAAAAAATAGCTTTTAAAAACCAAGCCAGTGACTTCAATACTTTGTTCCATTAAGAGTTTGGCGGCGAGAAGAGAATCAAGACCGCCTGATAAAAGAACTAGGGCTTTTCTTTTCTTTTTATTCTTCATGGCGCTCGACGGTGAAGATTTGATAATCAACTTTTTCTTTGGGTTCAATGCCGGCTTTCTGACAGCAGATTTCTATTTGTTGTTTAGCTGTTTCCACTTCGGGGATGTCCGGGAGAAGCAATCCTCGCCGACCATCAGAACTCGAGACAATCAACCCGTATTTTTTAGGATTCAATTGTTTTTTGGTCGCTTTCTTAGGTTGAGAAAGAATATCAACTGAATAAGTTAGCAAGGGCAATTCTTCTTTAGTAATTGGGGAAAAGCGAGGGTCTTGAGTAGCTGAGGAAATGGCATTGGTAACAATTTCTAGAGCCAAATTGGGTTTGGTGGATAGGAAAGTGCCGATACAACTGCGAAGAGAGCCGTCTTTTTTATGGATAGAAACAAAAACACCCGCCCTTTTCTTGAGCATCTCCGGGGGTAAATCCTTTGGTAAAAAGGGAATTTTATTGGTTTTGATATAAGTTTCGATAGTCTCTTTAGCCAGTTTGACGTAAGGGTCCATCTTTATTTCTTTATCTTGAAGTTAACGACTAAATAACCAACACCAAAAGGAGCTTCATAAGAAAGGATTTCTGGTTGCCAGTTGATTTTGGCGCCTTCTAAAGCACCTAAGAGTTGACAAAAGCTTCTTAAACCGCATTCACCGGCTTCTTCAACAAACTTTGAATCCATATTCAGAATACCGCCAACATCTTTTTTCTTTAGCAGGTTAATAAATTCTTTATCAAATTTTGGGCCGGAAGGATGAAGACCGTAAGGGCCGTCTTCTTTGAGTCGATGGCTCATATCACCGGAGGCAATCCAAGCCAGTTTTTTGATCTTTTTCAAATTTTTGATTAATTCTTTGCCTCGGTTGAAATGAACTTGGGGCGATTCCAAGTCAGTTAAATGGGCCTTGACTTCAATACCACGAAGGTCTTTGGTAAGAAAGTGGAGAGGGACGTTGAATCCCCAGTCTGGGTGGGGAGAGGTAATGACAAGACAATCCGGCTTTATTTTGGTTAGTTGTTTGCCTAGTTTTTCTAGAGATTGAATTGTTTTTTTCACTTCCGCCCGGTCAGCTTTCGAACCAACTGAAGGCAGGATAATGGGCGGGTGGGGTGAGATACAAGCAAAAACAAGCATAGTTTGATTATAGCAAATCTTTAAAAGCTGAATTGTTTCTTTGTGATAAAATAAATTAGTATGGGGGACGAGGAGTTAAATTCTGAAATAGAAGCATTAGAACCACAAATAGAAGCCCTAGCGGCTCGGATTAAAGAAAAAGTTGATGAGGTGATTGAGTTAGTTGAAATGGATTTTATTGGGGTTGGAGAAAGATATGGGCTTGAACAAATACTCAATGATCCTTATGAGTGGGAAGAATTGAGTGCTGAGGCTTGAGAAGTGATTATTGTTGGTGTTGGAACCTATTTAGGAGTGGATTTAGTTAACCTTCCTGAAAAACAAATAACAAGAAGGTATCATGAAGAGGGAGTAAAGGGTGAACGAAGTGAAGATGGGGCTGAAGTAACGGTGATGAAAACAAATAATCCTCAATTAACAGTTCATGTTTTAGAGTATGTTAATCCTGGATTGGGAACGAGATATGATATTGTAAGGGATTCCTAGAACAAATTTGTTTTGGTCATTTAGGTTTGGATTTGGTAGAATTTAGCCGTGACGATAATTTATCTTGTTCGGCACTGTGAATTTGAGAACCCTGAAAAAGTAGTTCCCTTCAGACTGCCAGGGTTTCCCTTAAATACTAAAGGGAAAAGAGAGGCGAAGTTACTCGCTGATTATTTTAAGCTTAAAAAGATTGTTGTTGTCTATTCCAGTCTGCTTTTGAGGACCAAACAGACGGCAGAGTTGATTGCCTCTAAACTAAATCTTGAAGTTCACGTTACCCCTCTGTTATTGGAAACCAAAACACCCCTTCAAGGAATAAAGTGTGAGGAATTTTTTAAGAAGTATGATTTTATTTTTGGTGAAAAAGAGCATCTTAAGAATGGAGGAGAAACGATTGAAGAGGTGAATATGAGAATGAAGAAATTTATCAAGGGGATTCTCAAAAAACACTCTCATCAGAAAGTGGTGGTTGTTTCTCATGGCGATCCATTAATGACTTACATAACGTTCCTTATTAAGGGAAAAGTGGAAAGAAGCTCCTGGCGCGGTGATAATTATATTCCCATGGGTGGAGTTTTTAAGTTGGTTTTTGATGAAAACGGGAAGCTTGCTTCTCACGAAAGAGTAAATTACTAAAGCCTCAAAAGCCAAAATTTCATTGACTATTGACGAGAATTTTAGATGAATGTTATTATTAAAAAGGTGAAGAAATTAAGTTCAAGTCAACTTAAGGGCCTTTCCGAATTTGCTAATAAAATTGCCGCCGCTTGGTTTACTGCCGGAATTATTTCACCATTTTTTACCAGACCGAAATCTTTTTTAGAATTGGCTTTATATGTTGGCGTTGGCTTGTTAATGACCTTGGCTACCCTGCGTTGGTCGTTAGCCTTACTTGAGGGAACTAAGTTATGATTGAGTGGAATTTTGCTAATACCTATTTTTTTGCCGCCATTATTACTAGTTTGGTTATAATTGTGGCATATTTTATTTTTAGGAGTAAAAAGAAGTGATTAATCCTTTAGCAATTGTTGCTATTATTTTGGCTTTTATTGCTCTCTGCCTTGGCTATTTACCAAAATAGCCTCCAAAGCCAAAATTTCTCCCTAACAATTTAGCTTCAAAGAGGTCGTTGATGTCGACAAAGTCTCCGAGGTCGTGATATAATCCACTCATATGGATAAAATTAAAGAAAAAATTTCATATCTCCCCCCGACTCAACAAGTTGCTTTTTGGCTAATTCTTAGAATGCCTGAAGCAGGTAAGAAAGACTTCAAATTTTTTTCCCACGAATTTGCTAGAGAATATAAGAAATTTGCTCCCAAAAAGATGAAAGAGAACCCTGAGGAATATGGACGATTTGTTGGCGGTATTCTGAGTGGCTTATTTAGAAATAGTATCTTGAAAAGGTTATCAGGTGGGCGTAATAAAGCATGGGTTCTCTCGGATGATGTTAAAAGAAATTTTAGAGAATATAAAAAAATTTTATTAGAGGTGAAAGCATATTGGACCTAAATTATGGAGGATACTACTGCCCGTTTTTTATTTAAAGAACTTATTCTACACCCTATTCGATACTGGAAATCATGGGGAATAATTTTTATATTGGCAATTATTACACACGGTAGTGCTTGGATAGTTGCCCTGAAAAAGGGACGCGAATCGGTTAAAATAGAATTGTCTCAGGAAATTGAGCAAATTTATGGCACAACTGATGTTTCTGAGAAAAACACTCAGGAGATTAAGAGAAGTTGTTACAAGGAGATTTTTTCTGAAAATGAGAGTAAGTGGGAGACTAAGTTTTACATAAGGCAAGGAGATGGTTTTTGGTGTCCCACCCAAGACTTAGACCCTGTTATTTGGTATAAAGACGGGTTGATAGTGAATTTCAGCAAGCTTACAATTGAATATGAGATAAAGGAGAATGATAGATTGAAAAGGGACAATCCTCCAAGTTTTATCCTTGCTTATGGAAGAAAAGAAATAGGAGGAAAACCAATTTTTAAGTTATGGGTACCAGAAGGTGAAATTTTACAACTATTTGGTTTTGAAAAAAATTCAGATTTTGATTCAGAGGAACAAAATATGGATCGAGAAAACGCGGTGTCACTGAAAGATCCTGTTCAGATAAGGAGGGTAGATAAACTTACGATTGAGCCAACTCGTAAGGAAGGAAACAATCTTTACATCAATTTTATTTATTATTACACCTCCTCTAATAATTTAGAAGGAGAGGACGACACTATACAGAAAGAAGTAAAACTACCCGTTTCTAATATTCAGTCTTCAACCCAAAAATTGCCTTTTGGTATCGGTACTTATGTGGGGAATTGCATTAAACCAATTTCCTATGAAATTTGTTTATAATTTACTTTCTTTCTGGTCCTCAAATTCGTCATTTTTGGTTAAAGTCAATTTATGAAAAAAGTTCTCTTTTTACTTGACAAATTATCCCTAAAAGATTAGAGTGGGGGTGGCTGCCCTGAGGGGCTTTTTTGTTATTTAAAAAAATGGTTGAAAAACGAATTGAATTAGATTTTGGTTACACTGAAGAAGGAGAGTTTAAAACTGAATTGAGGGAAGATGGTGACCTGCGTGGATTTGCTATTGGCAGTGGGGAGGAAACCAGAGGGGTTGGTTTTACGGAAGAGGAGGTTGTTCCAGGGAAAGTGTTAGCTGAGGTTTGGTCTGCTTCAAAGAAAGGTTTAAAAAAAGTGGTTGAAGAAATGGAAGCTGGTGGTGCGAAAAAAATTGGCCGTGATTCCCCTGAAATGGGGGGATCAACAAGTGGCTGGAGTGGCGGAAATTGGGATCAGAGATACGGTGAGATCTTTGGCCATGAAGAGCCAGCGATTTAAATTATTTTAAAATGGCAACCCACGAATCAGTTTTAAAACCTGGAATTGAAAATAAAAGTAATTTTCCCAAACCTTCCCTGCCTATTGTCAACACAGCTATGTTAATTGGGATGATTGGAGAAGAATGGAGAATGCCCACTTATGAAGAAATTAGGGCTAATAAGGATTTTCCGGCTGTTTTGGGAACCAGTGCTGGGAGATTAATTAAGCAGTGGCTGAAATTTTTTGATTTGGTGACAATGGGCAATGAGATAATTGAAAAAACCGCCGAAGAGGGTGAAGTTGAGGTTGATGTTTCTGCTTTGGGAGCTTGGGAATACGCTAAGGAGGTTTTGGGAGAAGATTTTGAGCAGAGAAAAGAGATGATTGAGGCAACGAAGAGGGTTTTTGAGGTTCTTCTTGGCAGTGCCTTGGAAATGGAACCGGGTGATGCTGATCAAGCCAGAGGATTGGTAAAAGTTTTTAAAGAACATCTTGCTGAAGAAAGTTCTACTGCCTTCGCTAATTCAAAAATAGAAGGGATTAAGAAATGAAAAGAAAATGGATGATTATTGGTGGGGTTTTAGCTTTTGTGGTCGCCGCTCTTTTGGTTTTTTGGTTTTTCGGAACAAAGCAAGAAGGTGCTTGGGTGTGCCAGAATGGGAAATGGGTCAAACAGGGAGAGCCGGTGGGAGCGATGCCTACTTGGGAATGTGAAGAAGGAGAGGAATACGTCGCTCTTGAAGAAGAAATCCCTTTTGATCAGGCCAAGTTTGAAAGAAGCAAGGAGATGGCTCAAGAAGCAGCGGAAAAGGCCCCTACCTATCAATATGATGGCTTTGACTTGAAGTTTGAGTCTTCTCAGGAATTAACTTGTCCTAATTGTTGGGAATTTACTTTTTCTTTTTCTTCTCGTCATGCCGGTTATGGTGATCGGACTGGCCAAATTTTAGCTCAAGTGATTACCCCTCATTTGGTTAGGGTCAATATTGAAGATGAAGAGGTGATAGTTGTAGTCACAGACCGAACCTTTGATGAATTGATGGGAATTTATCTCAAGTAATTTTTTCTCTCTTTTTTCCTCTTTTAAATATGCCTTTTTTCTAGGTTAATGTTTTTGGCTAACTATAAACATGCCGATAGCCTTATCCGGCGATAGCCAACGAAGCTCTGGCACATCTTTTAGGTGTTGAGGGATTGGTAGTTTTTCGCGGGCGCCAGTATAAATAGAGGTGGGGTACCCAATCGGTTCACCAAACCCAGTTCCCTGAATCTCGACTCCTTTCCAATTTGTTTTAAAAACCACCACCGCACCAACTTTAAGCTTGCTTTCGTGATCGCGAGCGGTAGTTTTTGCTTGATTCTCCAAGATGGTTGATACGGTGGGGTGTTCGGGGGTACTAAAAAGACCATTTTTCACTATGGAAGTTGCGTCCTCGATAGATGTCCCATGATAGAAATAGCCTTCTCCGTCAGGGCCGGGTGTAGAAAAACCACAATTGTCGATAAGCCAAGTAGCACTTTTTTCAGGATCAAATCTTTGGATAAAAATTTCTTTTCCACTCACCTCAAAAACACCAGTCTCAATTGCTTTATTTAGCCACTCCCTAGTAATCTCTTTAGGGAGAGAAAGAGATTTTTTGGTTTTCTCTGGAGCTTTTCTTTGAGACTCTAACTCGGTAGCATCTTCATCAACCATAGGTTTATTCAGTAGTTAAGTAATCCGTTTTAAATCTTTATATTCAAATCCTCCCCACAATCTGAACAATGGCCTTCTTTGTCCACGCCCAGGATTTCGGTTCGGTAGCCGGTTCTTCTGATGGCTAAGTTATGGCATCTGGGGCAGAAGGTATCGTCTTCTTCATCTACGGGAAGGTTGCCGATGTAAACAAATTCTAAGCCTTCTTTCATCCCAATTTTCCTGGCTTTGAACAAGGTTTCTGGGGGTGTGGGAGGAACGTTGGTCAGGTCAGCATAAGGGAAAAATCTCGTCACATGCCAGGGGGTTTTCTTGCCTAAATTTTTAACAATCCAACTGGCGATTTTTTTCAAATTTTTATCCGAATCATTCCAGGTGGGAACAACGTTGGTAACGCATTCGATATGGACTTTTGGATATTGGTCGTGAAGATATTTGGTGGTTTCAAAAACGCCTTTTGCTTGGGGAACACCAATCAGTTTTTTGTAAAGGCGGTCATCAAAGCTTTTAAAATCGACCCGATAGATATCTAAGTAAGGGGCAATCTTATCAATCGTTTCCTTAGTAGCATAACCATTAGTTACCCAGCAGGTATAGAGACCTTGTTTTTTGGCGAGTTTGGCTCCATCCAAGGAATATTCGAGCCAGATGGCCGGTTCGTTGTAGGTCCAGGCAATGCCTTCGGCACCTGATTTTTTCGCCATTTTAACCGCTTTTTTGGGGGAAAGAAGTTTTTGGTTGTCGAGATTAAGAGAAGCCCCATTGGCATGGCTGATTTCCCAGTTCTGGCAAAAGGCACAACGGAAATTACAACCATAAGTGCCTAAGGAAAGGCAAGGCGAGCCTGGTTTGTAATGGAAAATCGGCTTTTTTTCAATTGGGTCGACATTGATTGAAGAAACCACCCCATAGATAACTGAATAAAGTTTACCGTTTTTGTTGATTCTTGTTTGGCAAAAGCCCCATTGACCAGGGGAAATCGTACAGCGCCGTTGGCAAGTAGAACATTTGACTTTATTGTTTTTTAGTTTTTTGGCTAAAAGAGTTTCTTTCAAAGCTTCTCCAGTTTGTCTTTCGCCTGAGTATCAGCCGGATTGATGTTTTCTAAAATATATTCTAATTGCTCTCTGGCTTCTTTAATTTCTCCTTTTTTTTCATAAAACAGAGCCAAGGCGTAGCGGGCGTTAGTGTAATTAGGCTTTAATTCAACGGTATGCTCCATGGTTTTAATGGCCGCTTCCCTTTGGTCAAGATAGGAATAAAGCAAACCAAGGTTGTAATGGACCTTAGCGTCAGTGGGAGCTAGTTCCGCGGCTTGAAGAAGGGTATCAAGGGCATTTTGTTGATATTTATCGTCAATTGAGGCGAGACTAATAAACATTTTGGCCCGTTTTTTCCAGAAATTAAGATGATAGGGGCTTATTTTCAGAGCTTGGCTTGATTCGCTGATGGCCATCTCCGCAAATTGGGCGGAAAGAGAGGCGTCATCTGATTCGTCAGCTAAGTTAGCCAAACCGGCTAAAGCCAGGGACATTTCGCTGTGATAATAGGGTTCACCGGGGTGGAGGCTAATGGCGGTTTGGAGTTCGTTATAACTCCTTTCATACCAGGCAGATTCATTGAGTTTTTCCGCCACGGCAAAGCGGGTGTCCGCGTACCAGAATTTAGCGAGATAGACAAGGGAATAGGCAGTCAAAAGCAGGATGAGAGTAATGGCCATTTTTTGCCAAGAACCCAAGGCTTGGTTCCGATCTGACTTTGGCATTTGTTTTTCCTTGGCTTGGGTTTTGGAGGCCAAAACCAGGCTCATAGCGGGGATTAAAAAGAAAAGCAAGTTAACCGGGACAACGGAAAAGCCAAAGAAATTGGTGATAAGGATGCTGATGTAGCCGGCAAGAAGAGCGATGATAAAAGCTGTTTTCTCAGTGATTATTTGTTTAAGCGCCCAAGCGATGAAAGCAGTTATCAGTCCCAAATAAGTCAAAAGGCCGACCAGACCGGTATTGGCCAAAGTAGTTAAATATTCATTATGGGCTTTGTTATAGAGCAAGTCCCATTCGGAAACATCATTATGAACACGGGGGCGATGCCAATAATAGGAATAGGCAAAAGTTTCCACTCCGGTACCAAAGATTGGGTTGTGCTTCCAGACTTTGATGGCGCCCTGCCAAACAATTTTGCGAATGTCGCTTGATTCACTGATAAGAGGGGTTGGTTGGGTATCAACAGAAACAGTCGCTTCTTTTTTAGGAGCTTGGGGTTGAAATTTCTTGATGAATTGTCCGGCTTGGGGTGTCCAGGGAGTGCCGACAACAGCGGTGAGAACAATGAGAATTAGATTGAAAATGACAAAACGCTTGGCTAGTTTTTTAAACTGCTTAAGTTTAATCAAACCGATTAGCCCCCAAAAAAGAGCATAAGCCAAACCAAAACCAATTAAGCCTGAGCGGGATTTGGTGTAGAGCAGGCAGAGGAAAAAGATAGTCAGTAATCCATAGCCGATAAAAGACAGAAGTTTCTTCTTAAAAAGTTTTTCCTTTCCCGGCAAAATTAAAATCCAGGTTAAAGGCATCAAAGCCATGAGCCAGGCAGCCAGCCAGTTGGGTTGACCTAAAGTGGAGAAAACACGATTTTGAACATCTTGAACCCAATACTGGGCATCAATACCAAAATGTTCAGCGATACCATAAAGAGCAACCAGGAGAGTCGCGGATAGCGTATAGCGGAGAGTCCGCTTAGTTTTTTCTATGTCTATATTGGAAACATAAGCCCAATAGAGAAGAAGGTAACTGATGGTAGAAAACAAGCCGCCATTAAAGCGGCTGTAATAGCCCCAAAGAGAAGTGTGGCGGTCAATACTATAGATAGTAGCCATGATTTGCGAGCCAAGAAAAAGAATTAAGGGAATATCCATAACAGTGCGACGGAAAAGGATTTTTCTTTGGACCACCATCTTGATTAGCCACGCCGCAACAATAACGGTGGTAAAAAGATAGACCAACATCATTTTATTAAATTCAAAGAGTTCATAGTTCCAGGGAGAGATAATCAGAGGTACCAGGAAAAAGAGAAGATAAAAACCGTATTCAATAATTCTCTCGCAGATTTGGGAAACTTTCACAGCTTGAGTTTAACAAAAGACGGTTCTGACAACAAGAGGTTGGAAGAGATTTTTAATCATGTTATACTGCGACTAGCTGTTCTACAGGGGAGGTTTTTCTAATGATTATTGACCAACTTTTTAGTCTTATTTCTCATGATGTGGGGATTGATTTGGGCACTTCCAACACCGTGATTTGGGTTAAGGACAAAGGAGTAATAATTCGTGAGCCTTCGGTTGTTGCTCGCCAAAAGAAAACCAAGGAAATTTTAGCCATTGGTAGTAAAGCCAAGAAAATGATCGGTAAAACCCCGGAGATGATTGAAGCGATTCGACCCTTGAAAGACGGGGTGATTGCCGATTTCGATGCTACCGAAGCCATGGTCAGGCAATATATTCGGGAAATCCATCAGTCAGGACCGCTTTTTCCCAAAATCCCTAAACCAAGAGTGGTGATTGGCATTCCTTCCGGGGTAACTGAGGTTGAGCGAAAGGCGGTTCAAGACGTGGCTCTCAGCGCCGGTGCCAGAAAAGCTTATTTAATTGAGGAGCCAATGGCGGCAGCCATTGGCATTGGTTTGCCGATTGACAAGCCCGAAGGCATCTTACTGGTGGACGTTGGTGGGGGAACCACGGAAATTGCCGTTATTTCTCTGGGAGGAATTGTGATTGAGAGATGTTTAAGAGTTGCGGGTGATGAGATGGACGAAGCGGTGATAACTTACATGAGATTAAAATCTTCTTTGCTTATGGGCGAGGCCACGGCCGAGGATATTAAAATCCAATTGGGTTCCGCTTATCCTCAGGAAAAGATTCGTCAAGCGATTATTAGGGGTCGAGACTTGGAGACTGGTTTGCCTAAATCTTTGAAAGTGGGTTCAGAAGAAATTCGGGAAGCGATTTCCCCGATTATTCGTCAGATTGTGGACCAGATTTCTGAAGTGATTGAGGAGACACCGCCGGAGCTGGTTTCTGACATTGTGGCAAGAGGAATTACTCTTTGTGGCGGTGGTTCTCAATTAGCCGGTTTTGATAAATTAATTGCTGAGGAAACCAAAATGCCAGTTTGGTTGGCTGATGACCCCATGACCGCCGTAGTTCGCGGCTGTGGCAAGGTTTTGGAAGATGAATCGTTATTAAAAAAAGTTCAAGTGGTAGGAGGATTAAGATGAGAGAGTTGAAATCGAAAAGGATTTTGATTTTTTCAATTTTGGTAATCTTGATGATTTTCGTCATTTTTGCCGTGTTAATGCTTATTCAAAATCTTTTAATCGAATCAAATGAAAAAACAAAGGTTGAAAAATTCATACCCATAGAAACAGAAATAGTCGAATTGATAAATAAAAGTGATCCAAGGACAAAAACAGAATTTATTGATTTGGTGAGAGAATTTATTTATGGAAACAGTGTTAAAGAGTTTGACTCAAAACATCAAGAATATGCAAGAAACATGACTTATGTTTTACATAAACTTTATCTGTCTGATTTAAGCGGAGGCAAATCAAAGCCGCATCTCTCGTGTGGACCACGAGCCTTGGCAATGAAATTAATTCTTGAAAAAGCCGGTATTCAAAGTAGATTAGTTCATTTATTTTCCGATAATTTTTCTTTCTTTGGAGACCACACTCTTTTAGAAGTTTTTAATCCTGACACTCAAAAATGGGAAATTCAAGACCCTGACTCAAATGCCTATTTTATTGATACGAGAACCAAAGAACGTGCTTCAATTGCGGAAATGATTTTTGATGATATAGCAAATTTCTCCCTGGCTAGTGGTAGAGTTGAAGAGACAGAAAAAGATTGGCAAGAAAGGGTAATGACTCATTATTTTGAAGGGGCGGTATATGATTTTGAAATAAGCCAGAGCTCGAAATCGGTTTTTATCTATAATCCAGAGAGGCTTTCTTTGGATAAAAAATTTCTTGATGAGGAAGAATTTGCTTTTTTAGAAATTTTAAAAAAGAAATATTATGATCCAGCAATAATATTGAATTTGGAGAGTGTCTCAGAATTTGAGAGCATTTTTTATAATTTTCAACATTAAAAATTTCGAAGCATGGACGAGAAAAGTGAGGCAATAGGCAAAATCAAAAAGCAGAAACTTGAAGATTACGATTTGCTAAAAAAGATTGAAAAAATCTTTATTCAGAGGAGAGGCTATGCATTTCGCATGCCGCCTCCAGGCAGTAAAGTGGTTTCCTTGATGTCTGGAGGGCTTGATACCACCGTTGCCACGGCTATGTTGATGGAGAAATATAAACTACAGGTCTACGCGGTTCATTTTAACCGAAAACTTAAACATTCAAAAAAGGTCTTAATAGCAACCAAGTATTTTTTTAAATATTTTAAAAAGAGATATCCCACGCTTTTTCGAGAACCTAAGGTGCTTAAATTTTCCTACCCTTCCAAAACAATTTACGGTCAGATCCATCTAAATTCTGGGAAAATTTTTATAAATAAAAGGATTAATCATAGAAGGGGAGTACCCTTTGAACAATCTGCGTATATTCATAACGTGGTTAATTACATCTATACCTTAGGGAAAAAAGAGCAGAAAGAAATTCGGACTATCTTTACCGCCTCATTGAAGGAAAATGTAGATGCTTTTGTTTTTGAGAGCTTAACCTCTTTTCGATCTTTAATGTTGGGAGTTTGCACGATGCTTAATGACTTTAGCTGGCAGTGTACTAGTCTCCCCTTAGAGAAAGAACTTGGTTTTTATTTAAGCAAGGCTGATTTAATCAGAATAGGCGATGATTTGGATCTACCTTTGGAAAAAACATGGACATGTTCAAATAACTTTAAGTATCAATGTGGAGTTTGTGATGTCTGTGGCGGTAGGAGAAAAGGTTTTAAAGAAGCGGGCGTTGTTGATAAAACCATTTATGATATCGAAAAAAGAGACTTCTTTAGTAAGCTAAAAAGGAGAAGTAAGCTTTTTAGGATATTATTAGAATCATTCTGTTGATAATGAAAACAATAAAAAAAATCACTAAAAAAACAAATAAACCTATCTGTTCAGACTATTGGGAGAAAAACAAGATAATAAAAATTGAAATAAGTGCTATTTGCAATGCAAGGTGTATATGGTGTTGGATGTATAACTCAAACAGAGTTAAACAAGGATTAATGAGTTTTGATAATTTCAGAAAAATAATAAATTTAAACGATGATTTTCTCAGAAATGACCACTGGCTCATTGAACCATTTTTCAATGGAGAAGCTTTAATGAATCCTCAATTGTTTGATATACTAGATTATCTCGTTTCCAGGCGAATAGAACTATCACCTCGTTTTGACACAAATCTGAGTGTTAAAGTAGATATCGACAGACTAATGAGTTATCCATGGAAGGAAATATGGGTTAACATTGGTGGCACCACCAAGGAAATTCACGAACAAGTGATGAAAAAAACGAACTTTGGCCTCGTCATCGCCAATCTGAGAAAAATGCTCAGTATCAATAGAGATATTGTCTGTATTAAAATGAATCCGACAAAGAAAAACCTCCATCAACTTGATGGTCTTAAATCCTTTTTCGCAAAGATTGGCGGAAAGGAAGAAAATGTCATACCCTACACCACAAGTTTTCCTTTACCAGGGGTTGCTTCGAGAGAAGAAATAAAATACTTCTTCGATAATGTAGTTTCAGAAGATCTTAGACCACATTTACGATTTGAATATGACTTAACTAAAGATAAGTTTGGTATAAAAGCAAAACGCCCAGGATGTAACTTTTTAGTTCCGAGTATCGCTTTTGATGGAAGAGTAGCAATTTGTTGCCATGATCAAATAGGAAAATTTAACATGGGTAATGCTTTTATAACACCACTAAAAAAAATCTTTAATTCAAAAAAGTTCAAAAACACAATAATAAAAGCAGCCAATATGGAGTTTGCTTTTTGTAGGGAGTGCAATTAATTACCTAGCTCTGGCGGTAGTATTTCCACCAATTCTTAGTATATGTATGCGCCTTTTTTTGTTCCATTCGAGCACGGTTCATACTGCGAATTTTGGTGGACATGGCGAGCCAGAGTTTTTCTCCAAAACCATACAAAGCAAAAAATTTAGGGTCACTTCGGGCCAAATTTTTGCTCGCCCAATGGGACGATTTTCGAACTTTTGAGTGGTTAATGTTGGAAAAATATCCTGGATAAACAAGCTAACTGGCCTAATATTATTGGCTTTTTAAAGAAAGGGGTAAATTTGACTTTGAGCTCATTCGATTGTTAATATACTCTCAATGGAAGGGGAGGGCGAGCGTTCTCCCAGACGTAGTTGAAATTTAACTTTGCTCTATGATTCATAAGATGAGAATAGCAGAAGTAGCCCCTTTGTGGTATAGAATACCCCCCAAAAAATATGGTGGTACGGAAATGAGTGTTTATCTTTTAACTGAAGGTTTAGTCAAAAAAGGGCACAAGGTTACCTTATTTGCCAGTGGCGACTCGATTACCTCAGCAAAATTGAAATCAGTGATAAAAAAGCCCCTGAGTGATATGAAGGTGAATTATTGGTCAAACGTTACCTATTCATTACTGAATCTTCAGCAGGCAATCAAAGCTCATAAAAATTTTGACATTTTACATTTTCATTTGGCTTCAGAGCGCGATTTTGCTTCATTAATTTTTACCAATCAAATATCAACTCAAAGCGTCTTCACTATGAGGGGGAGTCTTGGCGAAAGCAATCCCTTTCCTGGATGGCGGGAGGTTCTCAGAAAATTTTCTCAAGCAAATTTTGTTTCATTAACCAAAAAACAGAGGAGAAAAAACCTGAAACTTAAGTGGGTGGCCAATATTCATAATGCGGTTGATCCGCAAAAGTACAAGTTCAATGCCAGGCCGAGAGATTATTTTCTTTGGGTGGGCAAAATTCAACCAGAAAAAGGAGCTCATTTGGCTATCCAGGCAGCAAAACGAGCAAGAGTTAAGTTGTTACTAATTGGTCCCGTTGATAAAGAAAACTTGAGGTTTTGTCAATATTGGCAGGAGAGAGTTAAACCTTTGGTTGACGGAAAGCAAATAGCTTTTTTAGGAGAGTGTAGTCGTCGAAAAACGGCAGGCATCATGGGAGAGGCAGTAGGACTCCTTAAGCCACTGCAATGGGAAGAACCCTTCGGTTTAGTGATGATAGAGGCGATGTCAACAGGAACACCGGTGATTGCTTTTAATAAAGGTTCGGCGGGTGAAATAATCAAAAACGGAGAAACGGGCTTTATCGTCGAAAATTTAAAAGAAATGGTGGCGGCAATTGGAAAAATTGGCAAAATCGAAAGGAAAAAGTGTCGTCAGCATGTCCTCAAGAATTTCACTCCTCAGAAGATGGTTGATGATTATGAAAGGCTTTTTCAATCATTATTAAAAGCAAATTTTTAACCATTGAGCTTCTAGTGAAAGTCTAATCGGCGCTGCTTCTTTTACTTTTGTATTACTTGTATCACTGATGACATAGCGGGGGAAGATGGAGATTGGATTAGTGGTAGTAATTTTTGTTTCAACCGGATTCCCAAAATAGTTAAAAGAAGAAATCTTCATTCGGGCTAAAGGGTGATAAAAATTCCAAACAAGTTGCTAGGGTTGTTGCTTTTTGTATAACCTGACAGTTTTTTTACTTTCCCCAATCATTTTTAAAGTCCCTTTTTCCAACCAAATTACTTTAGGACATAGTTTAGTTACGGCAGGGAGGTTATGGGAGATGAAAACGACTGTTTTCCCTTTTTTAAAAAATTCCTGAATTTTTTGGAAACTCTTTTTTTGAAAATCTTGATCGCCGACAGCCAGGACTTCATCAATTAAAAGAATACCGGGATTTGAGTGGACCGCAATCGAAAAGCCAAGGCGGAGGGCCATACCATCCGAGTAAGTATGAAGAGGGACATCGATGAACCTTCCTAAACCTGAAAATTTAACAATCTCGGTAAAATTCCTTTTTACCTCTTTCTTGCTCATGCCTAAAAGCAGGCCGTTTAAATATATATTTTCTTCGCCGGTAAGTTCAGGATGGAAACCTGCCTTCAAGTCAATTAGGGCGGCAACCCGTCCTTTAACCATAAACTCTCCGTTGGAGGGAACAGTGATACCGGCAATAATTTTTAGAAGGGTTGTTTTTCCCGAACCATTATTGCCTATTACCCCAATTTTTTCGCCCTTTTTGATTTCAAAATTAATTTTTTTAAGAGCCCAAATTTCTTCTTTTCGACCAAGCTTAAAGATGTTTTCCATTAAGGTAGGTTTTTGGTGATGAAGAATATATTTTTTAGAGAGGTCTTCGGCCTTGATGGCCAATTTTTGAGTTATCATTTTTTTAGAGCCAATCACTAAAAGTTTTACTTTCCTTTTTAAAAATGAAAATCCCAAGTAAAATAATCAGGAGAGAAATTGCCGCGTTTGTAAAAAAAATACTTAATTGGGGAAGGGAAGGGGTAATTAAACTGAAGCGAAGCATTTCGAAGGGGTAGGTGAGGGGATTTAACTGAAAAAGGGGAAGGAATTTTTCGGGCAGAATTTGAGTAGAATAGATTACTGGAGTGGCGTAGAACCAAAGAATAACTAGGGCCTGGACAAAAAAATTGATATCCCGATATTTCACATTAAGGGCAGTGGTTAAAAGTGAAGCCCCACAAGTGAAAAGGAAAAGCCATAGAAGAGAGGCGAATAAAAAGAATACTTTGGTCAAGGAGGTAAAAAGAAGGAATTGGTGAGTAAGAATAAGGAAAGCAAGCAAGAGAACCAAGGAAACTAAAAAATGAAAGAAGTTGGAAAAAACTATGGAGATGGGAATGGCTTCTCGGGAAAATTTTGACTTCTGAATAAGATTTCTTTCAAACACAAGAGAGGGGGTTGACTTGGTTAATGAGTAAGAAAAAAAATTCCAAGGAAGAAGGCCAGTAAACAAGAAGAGAAAATAATTAGTGACAGGAATTTTTATGAAATTTTTGAAGATAAAGCCGATGATTAACATTTGGAGAAGAGGATTTAAGAGGATCCAGAGGAAGCCTAAAACGGCATTCTTATACCTTGCCTTAATCTCTTTTTCGGTCATGGCCAGGTGGAAGTTGAGGTAATCTCTTATTTTCATTGTTTATATTATATAATTTATCTTGACTTTTTTAAGTCTTCGATAAGGTTATTTACCGTTTGTTTATCAATGTGGGGAAAGAAATAAAATCGATAAATTACTTCTTTTCTTTCTTTGCCTGAAAACAGAATTTTTACTTTACTGGGAAAGAGAGAATATTTTTTCTCGATATTTTTGGGCAAAGAATGTTTTTTAAAATTATTAAAAATTAAAGCCACCTGCAGACTTTCCTTGCTTGAGATAATTTCTACATCAGAGAAATTGGCGCGGATTTGTTTAATGAAATTATTTTTCAAATTAATGCCCTTTTGGATTCTTTTCCTAAAACCCTCTTTGCCGTAGTGATGAATGATGGCCCAGCAGGCAGCGGCGGGCATGCCCGTTCTTGAGCCTAACAAAGTATTATCTTTAACCCTTAAATAGTTGATATCTCTTTCCACTAACTTTCGCAATTTTTTCTGATAGAGAATAAACCCCGCTGGGTAGGGTGCGCCACCAAATTTGTGAAAGTCACAAACAAAAGTTCTTATCATCTGGTTCGAAAAAGGAGTAAAATTCTTTTTTATAAAAGGGGTGATTAATCCATTTAAAGCTGCATCAATCCAAACGAAAAATTTTATCTTATTTGTTTTTTCAAGCTTTGAAACAATCTTAACCACTTGTTCAATATCATCATTTGTTCCTGTGAGGGTATACCCCAAAGTTAAAGGTAAAAGAAAAGTAGCCAACCCTTTCTTTTTTAGCTTCTCTACGGTTTTGATTAGAGCTTGGTGGTCGATACTCCAGCTAGACTTATCAATGGGACAATTAAACAAAGGGATGCCGGTAATATCGGCGGCCTTATCGATTGAGTAATGGGCGAGGCTTGTTTTGACTAAACAAACCTTTTCTTTGGGAAAATAATTTGCCAAATATTTTTTACCCACCCAAACTGAGTAAATATTTCCTTCAGTGGCGCCAGAAGTAATATAACCTTCGATTTTTTTGTTATCTCCCTGATAAAAGTCAATCATCTCTTTAATGAACTCTTTTTCATACTTTTGGGTTCCATAAAGCTTTCTTTTGAGAGGAATAGACCAGTTACCGATGTTATTAGGGTTCGAAGGAAAAAATACCTTCCATGCATCGCTAGCCACTTTTAAAACAGGAGAAGACAGCGATCCGATTCTCACACCATCATAAGTCCTGTTTAAATAGCCATCAAACCAGAGTTTTAATTTAATTTTGAATTTATTAGTCCCTCTCTGAGGGAATTTTTTTTCAAACGTAAGTAACCCGCTTTTATCTAGAAAGCGACTTAAGTGCCAAACAATTTTTTTGGAAAAGGAGATTAATCTCTTTTTTAATTTGACCATTTTTGTTACTTGATTTTTTGGATGAAGCCAACAGAGTCTTCGCCAAAAATGAAAGAAATTCGATCTTTTTCTTTTACCTCTTGCCATAGTTTCCAAACCCCGTATTTTTCGCCTTGGAAGGTTCCTTTAAGGCCAATATCGTGGAGACTCATCACTCCGTTTTTTTCCAGCCTAGGCCAGAAAAATTTATAATCACTTTTAACCCCCTCATAAGTATGATCACCATCGATATAGATGTATTGATAAGAATGTTTTGTTTTCCTGGCAAACTCTTTTGAAGTGGTAATATGAGTCGAAATCCATTTTTCCAGTTTTAATATTTTAAAGTGTTCTTGGGGATCAATTTTTTTCCAAAAACCAATCCCACCCCAACTCTTAGGATCTTGTTTGCTAAGACCGGCGTCGACAAAATCAACGTGGCCAAAATTTTGGTCTCTACAAGCGAGGGCGCAAACAGCCGGGACAAAGCCTAGTTTTGAACCAATACAAAGGATTCGTTTAGGCCTAATACTATTAATAAGGGCGTAGTGAATTAAACCAAAACCCAGGTTGCCGGTTTTGACGTCAGCTCTTTGGCCAAAGAGACCGCCGTAATATTTAATCAGTTTTTGGCAAGTGACGCGTCGAAAAAGATCTGAGCTTTGTAAGTCTTTCCGAATTAAGCGACAGTCGATCAAGAGATTGTATAAACCGTATAGGCGTAAAAATTGAAGAATTTTTTCCTTCTTGGTAAAGTAATCAGTTTTCATTCGTGAAGTTAGTATATCAATTTCAGGCTATTATTTCATTGATAAATTGATAAAAAACTGTTTTTAAGATAGGATAAAGATTGTAGTTTTCAGAATGGGGCAGCTACTTCATGCGCATAGCTATTATTGTTCAGGACTATCCAAAGTTATCTGAAACGTTTATTCTTCAAGAGTTTTATCAACTAGGAAAGCTTGGAGTTAAGGGTTCAATTTTGGCTTTCAAAAAGAGTGACCAGGGGGAAAAGCATCCAGTTTTTAAAAAAATAAATTTTCCGGTCTTATATTTTCCGCCAAAAGTATTAATGAGAGACAATTTTTACCCTCTTCTTTTAGGTTTTCTGAAAGCGAGTTTCTTTTCCCCAGCGGGAATGATAAAAAACCTATTTTGGTTATTAAAAGCTGGAGATGTGGCTTCGCTTCGTGTTTTTTTAAAGTACCTTATGGTGGCAGAAAAGATAAAAGAGCTTAATCCAGAACTGCTTTTATCACACTTTTCAACTCAACCAACTATAGCAGCAATTTTTCTTGCCAACACAACCGGAATACCTTTTGGATCTGTTTTGCACACCCATGACCTTTTTGTTAAAAATAGGTTTTTGAAAGAAAAACTAGAACAGGCTAGGTTTGTGGTAATCAAGTCTAATTTTTCTAAACAGTATTTAGTGGAAAATTTTTTAATTGATAGAAGTAAAATTTGGGTTATTCCCACTGGAGGGATTGATTGTCAATTTTTTTCGCCTTCAAAGGTTTTAGGAAAACAAAAAAAGATAAAAACGATTTTATCTATTGGTCGATTAATAGAAAAAAAAGGGTTTGTTTATTTAATTAAGGCATGCGCTGTTTTGAGAAAGAGGGATGTTGATTTTCAGTGTTTTATTATGGGCGATGGTGTTTTAAAGAAAGAACTAAAAAAATTGATTCATAAACACAAGCTTGGGAATCAAGTAAAAATATTAAATCCACTTCCGCATGTAGCGAGATTTAAGAAAATACTTCTTTCTGCCGATGTTTTTGTTCTTCCTTCTATTATTACCTCAAATAATGACAGGGACATCTTGGCTAATACGTCTCTTGAGGCGATGGCTTCAGCCATACCAGTAATTACCACCAGAATTAGTGGTATAGAGGAATTAATCGTTGATGGGGAAAATGGTTTTTTGGTTCCCATGAAAGATTCTCGAGCACTGGCAAAAAAGGTGGAAATGGTTTTGAGGCTGAGTAAGAAAGAGAGGCTCAAAATTGGAAGGAAGGCGAGAATGACGATTGTTAAGGATTTCGCCGCCGAGAAGGTGACGAAAAGAATGTTTAATCTTATTAAAAAAATGAGGTAATAAAAAATGTGTGGAATTGCTGGGTTTTCAGGCCAATCAGATTTTAATCTTTTGAAAAAAATGCTTAAACAAATCAAGCATCGCGGCCCTGATGATCAAGGTGATTATTCTGATAATCAGGTTAGCTTAGGAATGACTCGTCTTGCCATTAATGACTTGCGCCCCGGCTTGTATCCTTTATCATCAAAAGACGGACAAATTTTATTAGTTTTTAACGGTGAAATTTATAACTATCTTGAGTTGAGAGATAGACTTAAAAAAGGAAGGGTGAAACTTAGAACTAGTTGTGATGCCGAAGTGATTTTGCCTCTTTATCAGAAATACGGAAATGATTTAGTAGAACACCTAGAAGGAATGTATGCCTTTGCCCTTTACGATAAAAAAAGGAAGAAGCTTTTTCTCGTTCGCGACAGATTTGGCGAAAAGCCTCTTTTCTACACCTTTAAAAGAAAACAACTTCTTTTTGCCTCGGAAGTGTCCGCCCTATTAGCCCACCCTTTAGTTTCTAAAAAAATAGACCTTCAGGCCCTTTATTATTTTTTACGCTTTGGTTTTGTTCCCATTAATCATTCGATTTTTTCAGATATTCACAAACTCGCTCCAGCTAGTTGGCTAGAGTTTGATTTAAAAAATTATAAGATTAAAACAAAAAAATACTGGGATCTTAATTTTGGCCGTCCGAATCATCAAAAAAGAGAAGAGGAATGGGAAGAGGGGCTTGAAGATTGCCTTTTATCCTCGATTAAACAACAGTTAAACATAGATGTTTCTGCAGGCGTCTTTTTATCTGGAGGAGTTGATTCAGGAATAGTGGCAGCCATGAGTAAAAAAATAGGGGCTAATTTGCCTCTTTTTTCAGTCGCCATCTCTAAAGATGATTACGATGAAAGTAAAAAATCAGAAGAA
>Ga0307437_1000585_pt1 | contig 27884 bp, 22 predicted proteins | sample SalMarWE160390MG_FD_202146 | JGI IMG/M metagenome (GOLD analysis project Ga0307437, IMG submission 202146) | Salt marsh sediment microbial communities from the Plum Island Ecosystem LTER, Massachusetts, United States - WE1603-90 | ecosystem: Environmental > Aquatic > Marine > Intertidal zone >...
TAGCGGGGTGTGGTTGAACGGGGAAACCACGGATATCTACATCGAGGGGAACAGGATTAAGGAGATTGGTGACCAACTGGAGGTGAAGGCCGCAGAGGTGATCGCGGGCGAGGGCAAGGCGGCCGTGCCTTCGTTCATCAACGGGCACACCCACGCCGCCATGACGCTACTGCGGGGATATGCCGACGACATGCCCTTGAAGGAATGGCTGGAGACAAAGATCTGGCCTGTCGAGGCCCACATGACGGAGGAGGATGTCTATTGGGGTACCAAGCTCGCCTGCCTGGAGATGATCAAGACGGGGACGACCTTTTTCAACGACATGTACTGGCACTGGCGGGGTACGGCCAGGGCCGTTGAGGAGATGGGGATCAGGGCCGCGATAAGCGCCGTCTTCATCGATCTCTTTGAAGAGTCAAAGGCCAAGGAGCAGATAGCGCTCAATGAACAGCTCTATGCCGACCGGGATGAATTCGGCCCCCGCGTGATCTTCACCCTCGGGCCACATGCCATCTACACGGTCTCGGAGGAGGCGTTGCGGTGGTGCGCCGCATTCGCCCGTGCAAAGGGGCTGTTGATCCACTTTCACCTCGCCGAGACCGAGGAAGAGCTCAAGGGATGTCTGAATGATCACGGGGTAAGGCCGGTGCGGTATTTGGAGCAGATCGGGTTTTTGGGGCCTCATCTGGTCGCCTGCCACTGCGTGTGGCTGGACGAGGAGGACATGGCAATCCTGAAGGCCCACGAGGTGCGGGTGGTGCACAACCCCACGTCCAATATGAAGCTTGCCGTCGGAGGGGTCTTTCCCTATCCCCAGCTGCGGAAGCGGGGAATAATCACCGCCCTGGGGACCGATGGGTGCTCCTCCAACAACAACCTCGATATGCTGGAAAGCGCCAAGTTCGCCTCCCTCCTGCAGAAGTTCCACACCGGGGACCCGGTGGTGATGCCGGCCCACGAGGCCCTGGAGATGATTACTGCCCAGGGGGCCCGGGCCTTCGGCCTGGAAAGCGGTGTCCTCAAAGCGGGGCAATGGGCCGATATCGCCCTGGTGGATCTGGACTCGCCCCAGCTCACCCCCCACTTTCATCTGGCATCCGACCTCATCTATGCCGCCAACGGTTCCTGCATCGATACCCTGATCTGTGACGGGCGCATCCTCATGCGGGGCAGCCGGGTGGAGGGCGAGGAGGAAATTGTGTCGAAGGCCCGCGAGAAGGCCTTTGACCTAATCAAGCGCACTGCCGGATGATCTTTATCGCCGATAGAACCGTGGGGAAGCTGGTCAAATGGCTCCGTATCCTGGGCTATGATACCGTCTATTGGCGCTCCGATGACCTGAGGGGTCTCCTGCGTCGGGCCCGGGATGAAGACAGGACCCTCATCACCAAGGACACCAAGCTCTACAAGGACAAGGGATCAGTGAAGGCGCTTTTGATTCGGGAGGACAACCCCTTCCTGCAGCTCCAGGAGGTGGTGCGTCTTTTCCGCATCCCCGTCAACAAGGCGATGCTTTTTTCCCGCTGTCTGGCCTGTAACGCCCCGTTGGAGGCGATAGATCCCGAGGAGGCGAAGGAAGAAGTCCCGGATTATATCTACCACACCCACCAGGAGTTTTCCCGCTGCCCCTCGTGCCGGAAGATCTACTGGGCCGGGACCCACTACGGGCACATGACCACGGTGGTGGAGCGGTTACAGAAGGAAACAGCGTGAGGATCATCGCAGGGGAACTCAAGGGCAGGAGACTGCTCGTTCCCCGGTCGGGGAAGATCCGACCCACCTCCGACCGGGTTCGCGAGGCGATCTTCGATATCCTGGGTCCGACATGGACCGTGCGGAAGGTCCTCGACCTGTTCGCCGGTACCGGCTCGCTGGGGATTGAGGCCCTCAGCCGTGGGGCCCAGGAGGCGGTCTTCGTGGAACAGGGCAAGGGTATCCTTACTGTCCTGCGGGGGAACCTGAAGACCCTGGGGTTGAAATCGAGGACATGGGTCCTCCCCCTGGCGGCCAAAAAGGGGATAGCGGTCCTGGGGGAGAGAGAGGAGGTCTTCGACCTCATCCTCATGGATCCGCCCTACGGCAAGGCATTGGCGGGAAAGATCCTCGAAGAGATCGCCCGGCGGGGGATCATCAGCCCCACAGGGGTCATCGTGGCTGAGCACTCGTCGCGAGAGGAGATCCTCCCGCCCCTCGGCCTGCAACTTACCCACCAGCGCAAATACGGGGATACCACGGTCTCCTTTTTTCAGGAGGGCTCGTCTGCTTAAAGGAGTACCCCTATCCTCCCTTGAGTATCATGCGGGGTGGAGATGGAGATTATGGAGGATTACGAAAGGCTCGCGCAAGGCCTCAAGGACACGTTCGGCGGGGAGGTGACCCTGGAGTTCATTCTCAATAAGGGGAGAAATCTGTTGACTCCGTGGGTGTATTATCTATATGTATTATGATTACTGTCTAAACGGGCACTGAACGTAGTTATTGACTACCAGCATGTGCCCGAGATAACAAAGCCTGGTTGAACAGGTACCATGACTGCCCACAAGAACTTCACACCCGCAGAGCCAAATTCTGATAAGACGCGCGCGCTGGCAATCGGTGCGCTCGGCGTTGTCTTTGGTGACATTGGGACGAGCCCCCTCTATGCGCTTCGCCAATGCTTCTCTCAGGAATATGGCATCTCGATCAATCCTGAAAACGTTCTCGGTATCCTCTCGCTCATTTTCTGGGCCCTGATGATTGTCATCTCTTTCAAGTACATAGTTTTCGTTATGCGCGCAGACAACCACGGAGAAGGGGGAATCCTCGCGTTGCTTGCACTCGTTGTTGCCAAGCGCAGTAACCGGATGCAGTACCGTCGAGTTCTTCTCGGTATCGGTATCTTCGGAGCGGCCCTCCTCTATGGCGATGGCATGATCACGCCTGCCATCTCAGTCCTCAGTGCGGTTGAGGGGCTCAAGATCGCCACGCCCCTCTTCGACCATTATGTGATTCCCCTTACCATCGTAATCCTCTGTGCCTTGTTCCTCTTTCAGCGGCGAGGTACCGGGGCCGTGGGGGCGGTATTCGGGCCCCTCATGCTCCTCTGGTTCTGTACCATCGCTGTTCTCGGGGTACGGTGGATCGTTGCCGTTCCCGAAGTCCTCACGTCCATCAACCCGCTTCATGCGATAGGGTTTTTTATGAGGAACCGGTTTACAGGCCTTTTCGTGCTCGGTGCGGTGTTTCTTGTGGTAACGGGGGGAGAGGCGCTCTATGCTGACATGGGGCATTTTGGAAAGAGGCCCATTAGGATGGGTTGGTTCGCGGTGGTGCTGCCCGCGTTGCTGCTTAATTACTTCGGGCAGGGGGCCCTGTTGCTCAGCAGGCCTGAGGCCTTGGTAAGTCCCTTCTATTATCTCGCACCTTCGTGGGGGTTTTATCCCCTCGTATGCCTTGCGACAGCGGCAACGGTTATCGCCTCGCAAGCAATCATTTCCGGTGCTTACTCGCTGACGCGCCAAGCCATGCAGCTCGGTTATGTACCCCGGCTTGAAATACGCCACTCCTCTCCTGAAGAGATCGGACAGGTCTACGTGCCCTGGGTGAACTGGGTCCTCTTGGCCGGGACGGTTGGGCTGGTAGTGGGATTTCGTTCATCCGCCAACCTGGCGGGCGCCTACGGAGTCGCCGTGGTGACGACGATGGTCTTGACCACCATCTTGGCGTTCGCCTGTATGCGTATCTGCTGGGGTTGGAGCATGCCGAAGGCTGTGTCCTTGGCGGGGTGTCTCCTCGTTGTCGACCTCGCCTTTTTTGCGGCGAACATACCGAAGATCGGACAGGGGGCCTGGGTCCCCCTTGCCATTGCTGCCCTTGTGTATGTCTTGTTCACCACATGGAAGCGGGGCAGGACCCTTCTCAGGGAGTGGTTTCGAAAGGAACAAATACCGGTTGACGTATTGCTGAAGGATTTAGCGAAACATCCACCGATTCGGACGCAGGGGACCGCGGTTTTTATGGATAGCAATCCTTCCGGTATCCCCCGCACCCTGCTTCACAACTTAAAACACAATAAGGTTCTACATGAACGCGTCATATTGTTGACGGTTATCACCGAGGAAGTTCCAAGGATTCCATGGTCCGAGATGCTCGAAATCCACGAGCTTGCTCCGAACTTCTTCAGGATTATCGTCCACTGCGGCTTCATGGAGACGCCGAGTGTTCCGGCGATCCTCCGTTATGCAGAACGAGATGGGATGGAATACAAACCAATGGAGACGACGTTCTTTTTAGGTCGCGAGACGTTGGTGGTGAGCCGTTCGCGAGGGATGCACTACTGGCGGAAGCAACTATTCGCCATGATGGCGCGAAACGCACAGCGAGCAACCCTCCACTACGGTATCCCCTCGAACCGAGCGATCGAGATCGGTGCACAGGTTGAGATGTGAAGGTAAGCCTTGAAAGCACGGTTGTGATAGAGGCAAGCGACTGCTCGTCTGGGGTGATCTGGGAAGGAACTGTTAGTGATCGCGACCCCGAGGAGGGTGCAGCTTCGAGGAGATATACTTCCAGATGTAATCAGGTATTTCTTCCCTGCTAATCCGCTGAAGTTCCATAGGCACGGAGAAGGCTTTGGATATATCTGCCGCTGATTCGCCTCGTTGTTGAAGCTCTCTGGTTTCACCCATGAACTCTTTCTGAATTTTTTGAGCATTTTAGCGGAGTTCTTTTCCCAGATGGCAAGGTACTCCATGAGGAGATGTGCTGCCAATCCCGCCGCAACCCCCTGGAGGACCGTCACGTGTCACCGATAAAAGTGTTTGCTATTGATGTTTGGAATGATATATTCTGGTTTTAATTTTCGAGGTGGACTTACGATAAAAGACGAGAGGCATATAGCAACACCGGGAGGGAAATGACCTTCCTATGAACACAATAATTTCTCCCTTTACAGATGTCTAACACTCTATGATTCCGTTAGAAACCCTTCTGAAAACCTGTGGTTATTGGGCTGTTTTAATAGGCACTTTTGCCGAGGGTGAAACGACCTTGGTGTTGGGGGGGTTTGCCGCACAGCGCGGTTATTTGGCCTTGCCTTGGGTAATCCTGGCTGCGTTTGTTGGCAGCCTCTGCGGGGATCAGTTGTTGTTCTATTTAGGGCGCAGGCATACCCAGTGGGTTCTGGACCGATTTCCTTTGTGGAGGGCCCATATTGATAGGGCTCATCGGCTCTTGGAACGATTCCGTACCCCGGTGCTCCTTGGTTTTCGGTTTGTGTATGGGTTGCGTACGATCATACCTTTTTTAGTTGGTATGAGTTCGGTGTCGAGAAGAAGGTTCATCATCTTGGATGTCATTGCCGCCTTTGTGTGGGCCGTCGTCGTCGGGACCGGTGGATACCTCTTTGGCCATACGCTGGAGGTCATACTCGGTGACATCAAGCACTATGAACTGCTTATTCTCGGGGCAATGGCTATAATCGGTCTGTTGCTGTGGGCGTTACACCGTTATAATTATAGGAAAAGGAAAGCCGGCCGCGTCGAATCATCGCCAGGTTCGTAGATTAATGCACAAACTTTTTTGTGACCTTCTTACCATCATATCCTCCTTATCCATGGTACGTGTCTTCACTTCTCTGTAACCTGTTGATATAATCTGATGTTTGCTAGCTTATTAACGTCCATTTTGGTGTCGAATCAACATTATAAGGCATGGTTCAGGAGGCTCGTGAGATATTTTCGCTGATTCCTCGAGCCTCAGATTATAATTTTTAATCGCTCCGCACTTTTCAAAACGCTTTAATATGGGTACAATATCCAAACATTATTAAGGAGCGCGATATGATACAAAGGGGATTCTTAGTCCTGGGGTTAGCTCTATTTCTCTTTGTCGGTCCCGGCACGAGCACAAAGGCCCAAGACGCCGAGGCCATCGTGCAGGCCAGTTTCGATTATTGGCGGGGTACGGCCTCCATCGCCACGGTGGCAATGGTCATTCATCGTCCGGACTGGAATCGGTCCATGACCATCAAGGCCTGGACCAAGGGTAAATCTGACAGCATCTTCTTTATCGCGGCGCCGCCCAAAGACAAGGGCAACGGCACCCTGAAAAAGGGCAAGGAGATGTGGATGTACAATCCCAAGATCAACCGGGTGATCAAGGTGCCTCCCTCCATGATGTCCCAGGCCTGGATGGGTTCGGACTTTTCCAATGATGACCTGGCCAAGTCCGACAGCATCCTCGATGATTACACCCATACGCTTGTGGGCACCGAGAGCCATGAGGGGAAAACGGTGTACGTGATCAAATCGATGCCGAAACCCACTGCGCCGGTGGTGTGGGGTATGCAGCGCCTCAAGATCAGGGAAGACTATATCCTGCTGCAAGAGGAGTTCTACGATGAGGACCTCGAACTGGTCAAGGCCATGACCGGGTCTCAGATCCAGATGATGGGGGGCAGGCTCTTTCCCATCGTATGGAGGATGCAGAAGGCCGATGTTGAGGACGAATATACCGAGTTGACCTACCAGGAGCTCGAGTTTAGAGATGATCTGCCCGATAACCTCTTTGCCTTCACTCATTTGAGAAACCCCAGGCGGTAGGCACGTATGTCCATCGACCTCAAAATGGCATGGCGGAATATCTGGCGGCATCCGAGGCGGGCCATCTTGACCATGGCCGCCATCGCCTTTGCCACCGTGCTGCTGGTCTTTATGTTGTCGTGGCAGTTCGGCTCCTATGACACCATGATCAACGCCGCGGTAAAGGTCCACACCGGACACCTGCAGGTGCAGGCCCGGGGATACCATGAGCAACAGGCAATGCGCCTCGTGGTACCCGATCCGAGCGCGGTCAGCCGCATACTCGAGGAGACACCGGGGGTGGCGGCCCATACCGTACGTGCTACTGCCTTCTCCCTGGTCTCATCCAAGGAACGGACCTATGGCGTTGCCGTCAAGGGGATCGATCCGGTGCGGGAGGGGCAAGTGACAACCCTCAAACAGTTGATCCGCCACGGGAACTATCTCGCCGAAGGCGACGCCGATCATGCCCTGGTGGGAGGGCTCCTGGCCAAGAATTTGCGTGTAGGGGTGGGTGATGAACTGGTCCTCCTGGGCCAGGGGCGCGACGGCTCCATTGCCGCCACCGTGGTTCAGGTAGCGGGGATCTTCAGTTACGGCCAGGACGCGCTCGATCGCAACGTTATCTATATACCCCTCGCCTATTTCCAAGAGGTCTATACCATGCGGGGGGCTGCCCACGAGGTGGTCGCCCTCGGCACCTCCCGTAAGGCAATACCGAGGATAAAGCGGGCTCTTTCAGCCGGCATCAAAACGCAAGCAGAGAAGAACAAGCTGGTGGTCTTGGACTGGATGGAGCTCATGCCCGGCCTGGTCCAGAGCATTCAGATGGACCTGATCAGTGGGCTCATTTTCTACCTCATCTTGATCATCGTGGTGGCCTTCAGCATCTTAAATACCTTCCTCATGGTCATCTTCGAGCGGACCAGAGAATTCGGCGTCTTTATGGCCATGGGTACGACTCCGGGGCGGTTGACCAGGCTGCTGCTGCTTGAATCGACGACCCTGACCCTGTTGGGCACCGTCATCGGTATCCTTGCCGGAATCCTGGTGACCTGGTACTTCCAGGTCCATGGCATTGTCATCTCCGGCACATCAGAGATGTTGCGCCAGTATGGTCTGCCTGAGCGGATGTATCCTCAGCTCTCGGCCCTCTCCATCGCTGTGGGGGCGGGTCTGGTGCTGGTCATCACCTTGGTGACCGCCCTGTATCCGGCCTTGAAGGTCCGGCGCCTGCGCCCGGTGGAGGCGATGAGGGCGGTGTAATGTGTGGCATCAATCAGCGGTCAGGTAAGAGCTGGATACTGATGGCTACTGTGGAGAAGATAAAATTCCATTTTTTCCTCTCCACTTTGGGGAGAGGATGAATCCCGCTCCGCTGTGCATAAATCAGAGAAGACGGCCCCGCTCCACAGCACAGAACAAGGAATGCGGGGTCCCGCAAGCGGGAGATGCCGCAAGGCGGCAGGTGAGGGGGAAAAATAATATCCACCCTCACCCCTGCCCTCTCCCGCCAGCGGGAGAGGGAAACAGATCGTAAGTGGTAAGTCGCCTTATTAAGGGGAGCTTCTAAATGTTTTTTCAATTGGGATGGCGGAACATCTGGCGGAACCGCCGCAGGACCCTGGTCATCTTGACCGCGGTCGTCATCGGGGTCTGGAGCATGATCTTCCTGGGCGCATTGATGCGGGGGATCGCCGACCAGTTTGTCCGCAACGGCATCGCCACCCTCACCGGACACATCCAGGTGCACCAGCAGGGCTACCGAAACGACCCGGTCGTCGAAAACAGCATAGAAAATCCCGCACGGGTAGAGGCCGTCCTCACCACGCACCTGCCCCCGGGCGCCCGGTGGGCCCCCCGGGTAAGGGTCAACGCCGTTGCGAGCAATGCCCGCCACTCCACCGGCGTCACCATGGTGGGCATCGACCCGCCGCGGGAGGCGGCCATCTCGTTCATCGGGAGGGCAGTTACGGAGGGGGATTATCTGAGGGCCGATGATGTCTATGGAATCGTTGTAGGCAAGGCCCTGGTTAAAAAATTCGCGACCCAGTTGGGCCGCAAACTGGTCCTCATGTCCCAGGATAGCGAAGGGAATATAGCCTCCCGGGCCTTTCGCATCATCGGTATCTACCGGGCCGAGATGGAGACCACCGAGCGGCAGTTCGTCTTTGTCACTGTGTCCGCGGCGCAGCAGATGCTGCAGCTACCGAACGGCATCTCCGAGGTTGCCATCCTCCTGCCCGTTCATGGGGAGGCCCCCCAGGTGGCCGACAGCCTGCGGGCCGCACTCCCCGCAGCAGAGTATGCAGTCAATACCTGGCAAGAGCTCCTGCCCATGGCCACTGCCATCTTGGAGATATACGACTGGTCTATCTTCATTTGGTTTGTGGTGGTCTTTATCGCCATGGGATTCGGCATCGTGAATACCACGCTGATGGCCGTGTTCGAGCGGATCAGGGAGTTTGGTTTGCTCAAGGCCCTCGGCATGAAGCCACGGTGGATCATTCAGGAGGTTCTGATCGAATCGTTTTGTCTCCTCATCATCGGCATGGTCATCGGCAACGCCGCGGGCTTTTTGAGTGTCCTCGCCCTCTCCGGGGCCGGTATCGACCTCTCTGCGCTCGCCGCGGGCATGGAATATTGGGGTATGTCCCGGGTGATCTATCCCCACATCCTGGGCCAAGACGTTATCATGGCCAACCTGGTGGTGTTCATCTTGGGGCTGGTGGTGAGCCTGTATCCGGCCGTGAAGGCGGCGCGATTCACCCCGGTCGAGGCCCTGGTACATACATGAGGGGTGCGGTTTTAAACTGACGCTGATCGCTCACTGAAGGAGATACGCTATGGCAATGGTTCAATGCACCAAGGTCAAAAAGACCTACCGACAGGATACCATGGCAACCAAGGCCCTCAATGGCGTGAGCCTCTCAGTCAAAAAGGGGGAGTTTGTCGCCATAGCCGGGCCTTCGGGGTCGGGGAAGACCACCCTGTTGAATATTATCGGGGGGTTGGACTCTGCGGATTCCGGGCGCGTGGTGGTGGATGGAAATGTTTTAAATGATATGACCCAATCGAAACTGGCCCGATTGCGGCTGCACAAGGTCGGATTCGTATTTCAGTCCTATAACCTCATCCCGGTCCTCTCGGCGCAAGAAAACGTCGAGTTCGTCATGCTCCTGCAGGGCGTGCCCCCCCCCGAGCGCAGGGAACGGGCCAGGGCCATCCTGGCAGATGTGGGCCTCTCAGGGATGTACGACCGGCGTCCAGCCGAGCTCTCCGGCGGGCAACAGCAGCGGGTGGCTGTGGCCCGGTCAATCGTATCCGATCCGTCCATTGTCCTGGCGGACGAGCCCACCGCCAACCTCGATTCCAAGACCGGGGCCAGCCTCCTGGAGATTATGGAGGAGATGAACGAGAAGAAACAGGTCACCTTTATCTTTTCCACCCACGACAAGATGGTCATGGACTATGCCCGTCGGCTCATCTACCTCAGAGACGGCCGCGTTGTGGAAGACAAAGTCCGAAAGGGATAAACTCGGGGTGGGCCTTCAGCTTTCAGCCGATGAACAAACCGCAGCCATACAGTACGAGGGGAGTAGCTGCCACATTTTTTAAGAAGGCCTTCATAGCTACTGGATTGTTGCTCGCAGGCGTTTTTCTCCTCCTCATCCCCTCGAGTTACGCACGGGCATCATCTGATGACCCTCATCAATCCGCAACCCCTCGCTCCGAAGCTCAGACAAAACCCTGGTACAAAAAGATCGAGTGGGAGTGGGGCGGGCACGTCAAGGCGCGCGGGGGCATCTCATGGGCCGACGATGAGTCATTCTTCCAGCCCGTGGGTATTGGCCCGTTCTATGACGGCTATGCCGAGGCCCGGCTCCAGGGCAAGCTCTCCTTCGGTAAGTGGGGGTATTTCGAGGCCCACCATGAGACCATCCTCTCGGGAGGGGATACCCGGCGCAAGCTGAAAGAGTTGCAACGCCTCTATCCATCTTTATTCTCCTCTGGGCTTATGATCGCCGGCCCCCTGGATGACGATCGCCGCCTGATGGACCTGACCTGGACTATGCATGAAGATGCCCAGTATATCCTCTACAACCGGTTCGACCGGCTCTCCCTGACGCTGCTGCCGCGGTGGGGTGCCGTCACCATCGGCCGGCAGGCGGTGACGTGGGGAAACGGCCTGCTCTTTAACCCCATGGATTTCTTTAACCCCTTTGCGCCGACGGACATCGAGCGGGATTATAAGGTCGGCGACGATATGGCCTCGGCCCAATGCAACCTGGGTACTATAGGCGATGTTCACTTCCTCTATGTGCCGCGGCGGGACCCGGTGAGGGACACGGTGCAGTGGAACCATTCCTCGCTGGCCGGAAAGGTTCACTTCTCCTGGGGCACGACGGAGTTTGACATCATGGCTGCCAAACACTACGGAGATGCGGTCTTCGGCATCGGCAGCACCGGGTACCTGGGGGGCGCGGCCTGGCGAATAGATGGGATAGGGACTATCTTCAATGACCGGCGGGGCAAGGACTACTACTTCTCTCTCGTGGCCAATATGGATTACTCCTGGGTATGGTGGAAAAAGAACTGTTATGGATTCATAGAATTCTTCTACAGCGGCATCGGGGAAACAGACTATACCGAGGCCTTGCTCGATCAGGATATCCTCGAACGCGTGGACCGGGGCGAACTCTTTGCCTTAGGGAGGACGTATCTGAGCGGCCACCTCAGGGTGGAACTGCACCCCCTGCTCAACTGCTACCTGACGGTGATCAATAACCTGGCCGATCCCTCAGGGGTGGTCCAACCCCGGGTTGTCTGGGACTGCTTGCAGGATGTCCAGGTCACCATGGGGGGTAATATCTACTACGGCCGCAAGGGCACGGAATACGGTGGATTCAGGATACCCACCACCCCTTTTCTTGTGAGGGGGAATGACAGCGTCTTCCTCTGGGTGACCTACTATTTTTGAGACCTGTTCGTTCCCTTTGTCCCTACCCGCGGTCAGTCCGTCGCTGCGGGGAAGGGCTTGCATTCCTCCGGCCTGACAATCAACGAGGCCTGCAGCTCTCATGCAAGCCGCTCAAGTGTACGAACTTCGTATATAATCTTGTTCTCGTATTGTCAGACGGCTCCGCATCTGTTATTTTTACTGTTATATTGTCTAGTTGTAGGATTTGTCTTACAATATGCGGCATATTTATTGCGTATAATTATATATATTATTGTGACTTTTGGTGATGGTGTTAGTGCTGCACTGTATGGATGACACCGCATTGCTGATGATACTGAGGCCGGGGAGCGTTAATGCGTGATAGAACTGCACGGCGGATAAAGCGAGAGATAATGCTGCGCAACTTCCTGCGGAGGTTTGGCACCGTCAAGGCGATATTCATGGCCACTTTTTGCGCCATGCTTTTTTCCTTTTTATTGTATTGGCTCATTGGCACTCTGTTGGATGCATTTGTGCCTGTCGGTATTTTCTCCTCCATCATTGTCCCTGCCATTGTCTCCCCACCCATTGTGTATGCCCTGTTGAGGCTTTCACAACGGCTTGGTCTGGCTGAGAAGGAATTGTTAGACGCCTATAACAGCTTGGAACTGCAGGTGAGAATGCGGACGTCCGAACTTGCCACAGCGAATAGACAGTTGCAGGATGAAATTATCAAACGCTCCCGGACAGAAAAGAAGCTCAAGAGGGGAGTTGAGAGATTAAACAAGAGTCTGGAGAAAACAATTATTGCCATCGCTGCGGTAACCGAGATGCGGGATCCTTTTACCGCTGGCCATCAAAAGCGGGTGGCACAACTTGCCTGTGCCATTGCCGAGGAAATGGGCCTTCCCAAGAGTAAGAATGAGAGGCTTCGTCTGGCAGCTGTTGTTCATGACATCGGCAAGATACAAGTCCCCACTGAAATCCTCATCAAGCCCATTCACTTAAGCGAAGCCGAGTTCAGTATCATTGAGGCCCATCCCCAAATAGCTCATGATATATTATATGGGATCGAGTTTTCCCGCCCCATTGCCAAGATTGTTCTGCAACATCACGAGTTGATGGACGGTTCCGGCTATCCCCAGGGACTTTCGGGTGATGAGATCGCGCTTGAGGCGCGCATCTTAGCGGTAGCCGATGTAGTGGAGGCCATGGCCTCGCACCGGCCGTACCGACCGGCCCATGGTATAGGGGAGGCATTGGAGGAAATCCTGCACAAAAGAGGTACTCTGTATGACCCTAAGGTTGTCGATGCCTGCCTACGGGTCTTTTACGAGAAGGAGTTTACGTTTGAATAGGTTGTGAAGGCAGGTGGGGGGTTACTGTTTCACTTGTTCCTCTCCGTGGTCTTTTTTTACTCCGCCAAAACCATTGGTACACTGCGAGCATACCCATTTTTTAATCCGTTGTACCTATTTTTTTCTTGTCCGTTTTTATCATTGGCTTCTTTTAACAGGTGGTAATAAGATTTGGCACAAAGTCACAAAGTAGTGGCTAAAAAGGCACTTTTAGCTATATAATTATAGCAAATCAGCAGCCCCTCTTCACAAAAGATCCTGTATGAAAAAAACAGAGCCTTTAAGCCGAATAATTCAAGCCAAACTGCACTGGGCGTAGGGTGACAATGGATGAAAACGGCAATGACCAATGCCTGCTCCCGAGCATTGTCCAGTCTGCTTTCAAGATCTTGTGCCCTATGGTAAGAGAGGGTTAGTCATGCTGAACATTTTTCGTATATTCTCCGTCCTGCTCATCTGGGCGACAGTTGCGTTTTTTCATGTTGTAACGTGAAAGTGGTCTGCGCGCAGCAATCTGCTCCTGCCGTTTCACTGACCGCCGAGGAACGGGCTTGGCTGAAGGCGCATCCGGATATCCAACTGGGTTATACTGATGTTTTCGAGCCGGAAATAATCGTTAATCCGGACGGTACTTATTTCGGCCTGGTGGCCGAAGACCGCAACCAGCGGGATATCTTTTTGGGTATGAGTAAACGATGAAAACTATAACATCAAAATCACCCTTCTTTATTGTTTGTATTATTTTCATTGCCTTGACGTCTTTGTTTGCCCAAGAGGCCTCGCTTGCTGAAGAGAAAGAAGCAAAAAATGTGTTAGTAGTTAATTCTTACCATCCCGGCTATGAGTGGTCAGATGATATTGTGAAAGGCATACAATCGGTTTTTGGTGATAATAATTTTAATATCTTTGTCGAATACTTGGATTCCAAAAGATATTCCGACGATATTTATTACAAGTATTTGGAAGAGATCATCCGTTATAAATATAGCGATGCTAAAATAGATGCGATTATAGTGTCTGATCACCATGCCTTTTATTTGATGCTGAGAATGAGAAAAACGTTTCAAGCAGATGTCCCCCTTATTTTTTGCGGTATTGACCGGGTTGATCCGGAAGGTCTTACGGATTACAAACCAATATATGGTATAGAAGAAGGGGATTCAGGGATCCGGAGCACTCTGGATTTAATTCTTTCGATTCATCCTGGCATTCGCAAAATATTCTTTGTTGCTGACCAAACTACGAGTGCCGGAGTTATGCTTACATATGTTCGTGATTATGAGCCTTCGTATAAAGAAATTGTAACGTTTGATTATCTTATCAATATGAGCACGGGTGAACTGAAAGCGGCATTGAAAAACGTACCCCAAGATTCAGTAGTCATGTGGTTACATTTCATTAAGGATAAAAACGGAAAGGTGTTTTCAGTATCCGAAAGTCAGACATATGTTGCAAATAATGCTTCAGTTCCAGTCTATGTTTGCTACGGATTTAGCGCAGATACCGGAATTGTGGGGGGAAGTATTATTCAGGGATTTACTCAAGGAGAGAAGGCAGCCCAAATTGCCCTGGAGCTTTTAAGTAAGAATATAGTTCCCGCCCCATTTTTTCAACGATCACCTTTTACAAATATGTTCGATTATAAGGTAATGAAACGCTTTAATATTGGAATCAAAGATATTCCTGAAAACAGTGTTATATATAACAAACCCTTTTCTGTATTTGAGAAATACCGATGGCAGATTATTGGGATTATTTTATTCATGGTTTTTCAGACGTTACTGATTGTAATCTTGATGATAAATCTTAAGAAACGTAAGGCTGGTGAAAAATCCTTGAGTGAGAGCGAAGAACGTTTCCGCGCTACTTTTGAGCAGGCCGCAGTCGGCATCTCGCATGTTTCCCCAGATGGGCGCTTCCTGCGCATTAATAAGAAATTCTGTGATATTGTCGGATATTCCAGAGAAGAAATGACTACAAAGACCTTTCAGGACATTACCCACCCCGACGACCTGGATACTGATGTCAAACAGAAAAAACAGTTGCTGTCCGGAGAAATTGATACGTACTCTATGGAGAAGCGGTACGTATGCAAAAACGGCGAACTAGTGTGGGTTCATCTGACAAATTCTTTGGTTCGAAATGAAGCGGGCCAGCCGCAATGGTTTGTGGCTGTAGTTAAGGATATTACAGAGCGCAAGCAGATGGAAGAAAGACTACACGAGAGTGAAGAGCAGTTTCGCGATCTGATGGAGCAGTCATCGATGGCTATACAAATAATGAACCCTGATGGACGAATTATTCAGGTTAATGATGCCTACATGAATCTCTGGGATATTTCTGAGGAAACGTATAAGATCATTCGTAAAAACTATAGCTTGCTTAAGGACGAAGAGGCTAAAAGATTAGGTATTATGCCGCTTATTAAAAGAGCATTCGGGGGAGAGTCGGTTATATTGCCTCCGATTGAATATAATGCGCCGGATACTTTAAAGGCCATTGATGTTAAACAAGAGACCGGTAGAAAACGCTGGATCCAGACCAGATTGTATCCGGTAAAAAATGAAGAGGGTGTGATTTTGAATGTTGTACTGATGAGCGAGGACATCACTGAACGCACGCAGGCTGAAGAAGATATGAATCAACTCAGGAATGAATTGCTTCATGCCACCCGTACGGGCACTATGGTTGAATTAACTGCTGCATTAGCGCATGAAATCAACCATCCCCTGGGATCGATTCTCAATAATGCGAACGCTGCAAAGAGGTTCCTTGATAGTAAGAAGCCGGACCTTGATGAGATTCGTGAAATTATTGCTGATATTATTTCAGAGGACAGAAGGGCCAGTGACGTGATCCAGAAGCTGCGGTCCTTAATGAAAAAGACCGAGGCCGAATTTATTCCGTTAGATATAAACCATATTATTGAAGAAGTACTCGTGCTCACTCACAGCGAGCTTGTTATTAAAAATATTTCGTTATCAAAAAAACTAAAGAAGAATCTCCCAAACATAAGCGGTGAACGTGTTCAGCTTCAGCAGGTATTCTTAAATCTGATCATGAATGCGAACGATGCGATGAAAAAAAGCAGAACAAAGAATCTCCATATTTCTACGGCTACCGATGACGCCAAAAACATTATTGTGTGCGTGAGAGATTCCGGGACAGGACTTGATGAAAGCAACAAGGACAAGTTATTTGAACCGTTCTACACAACAAAAAAGGAAGGCATGGGTATGGGATTGTCTGTTAATAAAACGATTATCACAGCTCATAACGGGGACATATGGGCTGAAAACAATAAAGAAGGGGGAGCGAGTTTTTACATAAAACTTCCTATTATATAAAGAGATGTCTACATGAGCGAAACGGTTACGAAAATCTTTATAGTTGATGATGACGCTACATTTTGCAAAAGCCTCGCACGATTAGTACAATCTATCGGTTTTGATGTTGAAACATTTGCTTCGGCACAGGAATTCCTGGAACGGGAGGCGTATCAGGGGCCGTGTTGCCTGCTCCTTGATGTCCGCATGCCCGGGTTGACAGGCCCTGAATTGCAGCAGGAACTTGCAAAAAGAAACAATCTTATACCGATCGTTTTTTTGACAGGGCATGGTGACGTTCCTACGGGCATCAAGGCTATGAAAGACGGAGCAATTGATTTTTTATTAAAGCCCGTAGCAGAAAAGAATTTATTTGAAACCATTGATAGGGCTCTGGATAAAGGCGCGTACCTTAAAAGGAAGCATGAAGAAACCGAGGAGGCAAAAACCCTTATCGAGTCCCTGACCGAACGGGAGCGAGAAGTATTCCGTTGGATCATCACCGGCATGCTGAACAAACAGATTGCATGGTCGCTCGGAATCACGGAAAGGACGATCAAGGCGCACAGAGCTCAGATCATGCACAAACTGAACGCTGTTTCTGTCGCAGGACTTATCCGACTTGCGGAAAAAGCCGGTATATCCCCTGCACAAGACACCCCCCACATATAACATTTACAAAACTCACGTTTACCGCCCTCAGATAGTATCAACCGATATTTCAGGTCTATTGTACTAAGGTACAATAGACATCCTTCCCTGATTTGGTCCACTATTAATCGTAAATAATCATTTGAAAAAAGCACGCAATGCTCGGATGAAAAACATTAAACATCATATTTATATCGTCGATGATGATGACGCGTATCGCAAATCGCTCACCCGGGTCCTGAAGTCGTTGGGGTTTTTTGTCGAGTCATTTTCCGCCGCGCAGACGTTTCTCGATTCCGTACCAGTAGCTTTTAAGGAAGGTGTGGCGATATTAGACGTGCGCATGCCGGGCATGGATGGATTCGAATTACAGGAAAAGATGAATGAGTTGCGAAGTCCGCTGCGGATTATTTTCATTACCGCCCATTCGCAGCCCGGAGACCGCGATCATGCCATTAAAGCAGGTGCAATTGGCTTTTTGCAGAAACCGTTTCAGGAAGAATCCTTGCTGGAAGTGATCCGTGAGGCAATGGAAGAAGAAAAAGATGAGGGATGACGATGTTTTATAAGTTGATCATGGAAGGGGGTCATATGGGGGCGGGGAAGAGTCACGAGATGGTGCGGTATCATAAAGGAATAGATATCTTCAGCGTCCTTGCCAATGCTCGCAGGATGCCTCGTTTGAAGAAGAAGGATACCTCCGTTGGCATTAAAGTTATCACGGAGATTTCCCGGAATGAATATATCGACGGCAAAAAGCGAGAGGGAAACGACCCCTACCTCAATTATCACTGTTTCGCGTAGCGAAGCAGGGGGTGGAGATAAAAAAAGAAAGGAGAAAACATTATGAAAACAAAAGGAGGGAACACAATGAAAACAAAACACGCATTAACACTGGTTCTGGTTGGGCTGATGATGATCAGCCTGGCGACCGCGGTTTGGGCGAAGTCGCTCAAGATGAAGATGACCACCGACATCCCGGAATCGATCACGGCACCGGACAAGGTGAAGACTTCGATCGGTACGCTTAGCTATTTTGATGGTGTACCGACAGACCAAACTGTGGAGAAGGTGTATGACTACCTTGACCGATCCCGGGCGGTGAATGTCTTCATCAATTCCATACCGATGATGTCGATGTACACCCTGCGCGAAGGTCAGGCGAGTGTCGGCGCCGACACCTGCAACAAGATTTGCATCTGGGACAACCTGATGGACTCCAAGTCGCTGCTGCTGACCGGCAATACTTCGACCATGTATGCGGTGGGCTTCCTCGATCTCAAAAAAGACGGCCCCACGGTCATCGATCTGCCTCCGGGCATGCTGGGTATTCTTGATGACATGGCCTTCCGCTACATGACCGACCTCGGTGTTGCCGGCCCTGACAAGGGCAAGGGCGGCAAGTTCCTGGTTCTCCCTCCCGGTTACAAGGGAGAGGTGCCAAAAGGGTATTTTGTCGTGCCGTCGCAAACCAGCGGTGTGTGGGTGTTTATGCGCGGGTATCTCGACAAGAGACTGCCACTCGACAAGGCGATTCCAGCCGCTTCCGCCAACATCCGCAATACGCTCAAGGTCTATCCGCTCTCCAAGAAGGATCGCCAACCCAAAATGGAGTTTATCAATGTGTCGGGCAAGGAGATGAACACGATCCTGCCCAACGACTACTCCTTCTTTGTGAAGCTGCATGATCTCATTCAAACGGAGCCGGACAATTATCTCGGGCCGGAAGCCAAGGGTATGATGGCGGCCATCGGCATGGAAAAGGGCAAGCCCTTCAATCCGGATGCGCGCATGAAGAAGATCCTCACCGATGCCGCAGCCATCGGCAACGCTGCCGCCCGCGCCATCAGTTACTTCCCGCGTGACCCCGGAAATCTTACCTATGATAAAAATAGCGCCTGGATCATGGCCTATGCCAACAAGGACACCGCCTTTGAGAAGAATGGCGCCTACAACCTTGATGCCCGCGCGCTTTTCCACTTCGGTTACATCTGCGTCTCGCCCGCCATGGCAGTCACCGTCGCCGGTAAAGGCTCCGATTACGCTCTCATCGCGCTTGACTCCCAAAGACGGCCGCTGGACGGTTCCAAGACCTATAAACTCCACCTGCCTCCGAACCCGCCGGTGAAAGACTTCTGGGCCCTGACCATGTATGACACCCAAACCCGCTCGCAGCTGCAGACCGACCAGCAGTTCCCAACGCTCGGCAGTCAGACCAAGGGCGTGCAGACGAACGCGGACGGCTCATACGATGTATACTTCTCTCCCAAACCGCCCAAAGGCCAGGAAAGCAACTGGCTGCAGACCATTCCCGGCAAGAGCTGGTGGCTGGCCCTGCGCATGTACGGTCCGCTTCAGCCATGGATCGACCAGACCTGGCGGCCGGGCGAGATTGAGCTGGTAAAGTAATGAGCCCAAACGTACGGACGAAAGTTTGCTGGGAGAATTAATCCCCACTGTTTCGCGCAGCGAAGCAGTGGGGGGTAGGTAAAAAAAGAAAGGAGAAAACAGTATGAAAACAAAAGGAGGGAACAAAATGAAAACAAAACACGTATTAACACTGGCCCTGGTTGGGCTGATGATGATCAGCCTGGTGACCACAGTCTGGGCAAAACCGCCCAAGATGAAGATGACCACAGAAACCCCTCCGGGGATCGCGACCCCGGACAAGCTGAAGACCCGCATCGGCACCTTGACGTCATTCGACGGGGTGCCGGACGAGAAAACAGCACAGAAGGTCTATGACAACCTCGATTTCCAGCGGGGCGTGCTGGCCTTTTTGAACAGCATCCAGATCGCGTCGATGTACGGGATGCGCAAGGGGATTCTCGAGTTCGGCCCCCCCAACACGACTGCGCTGCTGTTCGAGACCCTTATGGACTCCAAGGCGCTGTGGCTGACGCCCAATACGGTGAACATCTACATGACCTTGTGGCTCGAACTGAAGGATGAGCCCATGGTCATCGAGACGCCGCCCAACGTACTCGGCATTATTGACAATCACTGGTTTGAATACGTGACCGATTTCGGCAATGCCGGACCGGACAGGGGCAAGGGGGGCAAGTTCCTCATCCTGCCGCCCGGCTATAAGGGCAAGGTCCCGAAGGGCTATTACGTGGCCCGCACAAGCACCTACGGCAACTGGGTGATCTGGCGCGGCTTCCAGGTAGATGGCGATCCCGCCCCGGCGGTTGCTACGACCAAGAAAATCTTCCGTATGTACCCGCTGTCGCAGAAGGACAACCCGCCGAAGATGAACTTCATCAACGTCTCCGGGGTGTTCAACAACACGATCCATCGCATGGACTACGGTATCTTCGAGGAGATCAACGAGGTCGTCCAGGCCGAGCCGGCCGAAAGTGGGAATCCAGAAATCCTTGGCCTGCTCGCGTCCATCGGCATCAAGAAGGGCCAGCCCTTCAAACCCGATGCCCGTATGAAGAAGATCCTGACCGAGGCCGCCGATGTTGGCGCTGCCACGGTCCGCACCCTGGCCGCACGTCCTCGTGATGACATGTTCTATTTTTACCCCGGCGAGGGCGTCTGGAGCACGCCGTTTCCCGGCGGCAGCCATGAGTTCCTTGATAACGGCGCACGTGTGCTGGATGCCCGGGCTTACTTCCACTTTTATGCAACAGGGATCACACCTGCGATGACCGCCAAGATGGTGGGCAAGGGTTCGCAATATGCCGTGGCCTATATGGACGCTGATGGCAACGCCCTCGACGGCAGCAAGACCTACAGGGTGCATCTGCCGTCCAACGTGCCGGCCAAGGACTTCTGGTCCTTCACGCTGTATGACAACCAGACCCGTGCCATGCTCCAGACCGACCAGCAGTTCCCGGGTCGTGCCAGCGTGGACAAGGAGGTCGTGCAGAACGCCGACGGTTCGTATGACATGTATTTCGGCCCGAAGCCGCCTGCGGGCAAGGAAGGCAACTGGATACAGAGCGTCCCCGGCAAGGGCTGGAACATGCTCTTCCGTCTCTATGGCCCGCTGCAGTCCTGGTTCGACAAGACCTGGCGGCCTGGTGATCCTGAGTTGGTCAGGTAGTTAAGAAAGAGAATCCCGCAGGAAGCGGGTGGCGACGCCTCTCGCTTCCTGCGGAAACAAAAGAAAGGTGAAAGTACAATGAAAATAAAGCACGTATTCAAAATAGCATTGGCCGTGCTGATGGTTATCAGCCAGGTGACCGCAGTCTGGGCGCAATCATCAAAGATGCCCAGCGATCCCATTGGCGGCAAGCCAGCGGTCGGTTCAAAGCCGTCGGTGAAGAATCTGGACGAGCAGGTGATATACCAGCGAGCCTTCGAGGCGGTGGTCTGGTCCATGCCGGCCATAATCAAGTACGGCATGCGCCGGGCGTCGATCGAAATCGGTGCTGGCGACAACGTCATCATGGCCTGGTCCGCTGGCGCCAAGCCACTTCTGGAGACTCTGACGCCCAATAACACCACGCCCTACGTGACCTCGACCACCGATCTTCGTAAGGGTCCGGTGGTCCTCGAAGTGCCAAAGGCGACCGACAAGGCCAACCTTTTCGGGCAGATCGCCGATAACTGGTACATCACTATCGCTGATATCGGCCCGATCGGCGTGGACAAAGGCAAGGGAGGAAAGATTCTTTTGACGCCTTCGGGATACACGGGCACGGTTCCTGCCGGCTACATCGAAGTGAAGAGCCCGAGCTACATCCTTGACTTCGCCTTCCGCTCCATACCGACGCCGGAGGGCACTCCGGAGGATGCCTACGCGCTCAGCAAGAGCATCAAGATGTACTACCTGTCGGAGCTGCCCAACCCGAAGCCGACGAAGATCATCGACCCGATCAACACACGGTGGTCGACGCTGCCGCGCTACGACGAGCGCTGGTTCGAGGACCTCCACGAGATCATCAACGCCGGCCCGGTGCGCGAGCGCGACAAGGCGATGATAGGCATGTTGAAACACATCGGAATCGAGAAGGGCAAGCCCTACAACCCTGATGCCAAGACCAAGAAGATCTTTCGCCGGGCGGTCATCGACGCCTACTACTACATGCAGCAGCGCTATCTCACCCCGGAGCCTGACGAGCTCTGGTGGCCGGATCGACGCTGGCGGGACGTTTTCTACAGCGATGCCAACATGGGCTTCAGCTGGGACCTCGATGAGATGCTCGATTACGACAACCGGGCGATCCATCCCTGGTTCACCGCGATCTACTTCCCCGCCAAGGTGACGAAGCGTCCCCCAACGATGTACCTCGCTACGGCCAGGGACAAGGACGGCAACCTGTTCAAGGCCGGCAAGACCTATGCACTCACCGTTCCCAAGGACGTACCCATCAACAAGTTCTGGTCGCTCACGATCTACGACATGGAGACCTGGGCCTTCATCTACACCAAGGAAGAACGGCCCGGCCTGTCCTCGCGTGAAATTCCCAAAATGAAGAAGAACAAAGATGGCAGTGTGACCCTTTATGTTGGTCCCAAGGCACCGAAGGGATATGAGAATAACTGGATCCCGACTGCGGGCAAGACGCCTTACCTCATGTTCCGTTTCTACGGCCCTGAGGAAGCGTTCTACAACAAGAGCTTCAAGCTGGCAGACGTGGAGCTGGTGAAGTAATGAGCCCCAAATTTACGGACGTAAGTTTGCTGGGCGAATTAACCCCCACTGTTTCGCACAGCGAAGCAGTGGGGGTTAGATGAAGAAAGGAAAAAACATGAAAAAAATGAAACACGTTTTTATAACCCTCTGTATAGGGGTATTGGTGTGCGGCACGGCCCTGGCTGCGGATGATGCGGAAGCGCCGGCCCAGGGCGCGTCTATGGATGAAATCAACAAGCAACTTGCCAACCCGGTCAGCAGTACGTGGTCCCTCAGCTTTCAGCAGAACAATTACCTGCTGGACATTCGCGGCAAAGATAACCAAAGCAGTTCGAACCTGGTTTTCCAGCCCGTGATGCCGATAGCGCTGCACAAAAATTGGAATCTCATCACGCGGCCGGTCATAACGTTCTTTAACAACACGCCATACCCGGACCTGAATAGTCCTGGGGCGGTCCAACACACGACGGCGTTCGGAGACTTGGTGTTGATGGAGTTGGTCTCGCCGAGCCCAAACCTCGTCGGGAATTGGCTGCTCGGGATTGGGCCGACCTTTATCTTCCCCACCGCCGCTTCTGACTATACCGGCCAGGGCAAGTGGCAGGCTGGTCCTGCTGTCATCGTGGGCTACCTTGCGGATAAATGGGCCCTTGGTGCCCTTGTCCAGAATTGGATGTCCTTTGCGGGTTCTGCAGATCGGGGAGACACGAACCAGATGAATCTCCAGCCCTTTTTAGTCTTCTTTTTACCCAAAGGCTGGAGCGTCGGGTATTCCGGCAACATACTGGCGAACTGGGAGGCCGATGATACGGAAGATATCTGGACCGTCCCCATCGGGGTGCAGGTCGCCAAGGTTTTGAAGCTTGGCAAACTTCCCGTCAAGCTCGGCCTCGCGGTACAGTACATGCCGGTTCGCCCAAGGAATTTCGGGCAGGAGTGGAACTTCCAGTTCTCGGTGACTCCTGTCATCCCCAAGCTCATCAAGGGCACCCTGTTCGGTGACTGATACCGGTGGGGGATAGGTTACGGGACCGGATGGATTGCGAGTCTTGCTTGTAAAACTTGTTAGGAAGGGGGATTAAGCTATGAACGTAATTATCCCTTTTCGTCGAATGATGGCAACCCAGTTTAAGACGACGAAAGGCGTTAGTCTTGGGGTGATTCTGATCGCCGTATCCCTTGTTGCCACGGGCTGCCTCCACTATCCCATCAATCCGCGGTTGCAACAGTACAACCCTGATACCGGCTACCGGGGAAAGAATATGGGTGAGCCGGGGAATTCCGACAAGCTGCTTTTGTTGCTGACCTTTTCAGGCGGGGGAACCCGAGCCGCTGCCTTCTCCTATGGGGTGCTTGAGGAACTCAAAAAGACCGAGGTGACCATCGAGGGGAAAAAGCGGCGCCTGCTGGATGAGGTGGATGGTATCTCCTCCGTATCGGGGGGCAGCTTTACGTCGGGGTATTATGGCCTCTTTGGCGAGCGTATCTTTGAAGACTTTGAGAACCGGTTTCTGAAAAAGAATATCCAGGGCGCTCTCGCGGTGAGGACGCTCCTCAGCCCCGTCAACTGGGTCAGATGCTTTTCGCCCTATTTTGACCGCAGTGACCTTGCTGCTGAATATTATAACAAGCAGGTGTTCGACAACGGCACCTTCGGCGATATTGCGGAGCGCAAAGGTCCCATGATCGTGATGAACGCCACGGACATGATCACCGGGATCAGGATACCGTTCAGCCAGGATTCGTTCGATGTGCTCTGCTCAGATGTATCCCGTTTTCCCGTAGCCCGTGCAGCAGCAGCCTCTTCTGCCGTGCCCATTGTGCTCACGCCGATCACCCTGCGCAATTATGCCGGAAGCTGCGGCTACCAACTCCCTGAACCCGCCGAAAAGAGCCTGCAGGAACGCGATACTTCTTCGTGGCAGTATCAGCACCTGAGGCTTGTTACGCCCTATCTGGATGCCCGGAAAAAACCGTATATCCATCTGCTGGATGGCGGGCTTTCCGACAACCTGGGGCTGCGGGCCGTCCTTGACAGGGTGATTAGTCTGGGAGATTTCTGGACGACACTTAGATATACCGAACAAGAGGATGTCCAGAAGATCGTTTTCATCGTGGTGAATGCGGAGAAGGCAATTTCCAACGAAAAGTCCCTGTTGGGTACATCGCCGGGTTTGAAGTCGATGCTTAAGTCATCGTCATCGCTCTCTATTACGCGGTATAACTTTGAAACGATCATGCTGCTCAGGGCAAGTATGAAGCAGTGGAAAAAAGAAGTGCAGCGAAACAGGTGTAAGGGGAGGCCCATCTCCACCAAGCCGGGGGCGTGCGGTGATATCCGGTTCTATCTCATTGAGGTCAAGTTTGACGCGTTGCCGGATGAGGAGGAACGCACCTATTTCACCAAACTGCCCACTTCATTTAAGTTGTCTGATGAAGAGGTGGACAAGCTGCGGGACGCCGCACACCGGATCCTCACCCAGTCCGAGGATTTTCAACGACTCTTGCGCGACCTTAAGTAAAAAGTCGTTTTTACTAAGCATACGATTCACAGGAGGATGCCATGCATGTGTTCAGAAGAACCACATTTATCCTTGTGGCAACAGCCGCGCTGGTATTGAGCGGTTGTGCAAGCATTGGACCCGGGACGGTGAAACGTGACCGGTTTAACTATATAAATGCCATTTCCGAATCCTGGAAGGCTCAACTGCTGCTCAACATGGTAAAAATACGCTACGGGGATACGCCCGCCTTTCTGGAGGTCGCTTCGGTAATCAATTCGTATACAATTGAGGCATCGATCGATCTGAGTTATAATTGGTATCATAACCCCTATGATACAACACAACTATTACGGGGCTCCGGGAAATTCACGGATCGTCCAACCATCACCTATAGTCCCTTAACAGGTCAAAAATTTACCACAATGCTTATGAGCCCTGTTGAACCTGCAACCCTTTTTAGTTTTATCCAGGCCGGTTATTCGGCTGATCTTGTGTTGCGGCTCTGTGTACAGTCGATCAACGGCATTCACAATCAATACGGCGGAGGGGCGAGGTTTAAGTCTGCGGATCCCGATTTTTTTCCTCTTATTGAAAAGCTCAGAGCAATTCAGGATTCAGGTGCTATCGGGATGCGCGTTGAGAAGGTGGAAGGCAAGGATGTGATCGTGTTGATCTTCAGAGACCCCCGTAAGGTTGACGAACAGATCAAGGCGGATATTGTGGCCGTCAGAAAGCTCTTAGGTCTCGATCCCCGGGCGAGCAAATTCAAGGTGGTGTACGATGCCATTGCGGCGAACGATACAGAGATCGCCATCTTGAGCCGATCAATGATGCAAATCCTCATCGACCTAGCCTCTTACATTGATGTACCTGAAAAACATATTGCTGAAAAGCGCGTGAGCCCTACCAGAACATTCGAAGCTGTTGAGGATATTGCGGTCCGACCTCTCATACAGATACACAGCCGAGCATCCCTTCCAGTCGCATCGAAACCGGATGATGCGTTCGCTGCCGTCAAATACCACCATTATTGGTTTTGGATTGATGATAGAGACCTCCTGTCGAAACAAATAATGAGTTTTTTGTTGGTTATTTTTTCGCTCGCTGAGACAGGGGGGGCAGGGAAAGGGCCGATCGTGACCGTGCCTGCAGGGTAGTCATGCATAGGCGTTGATTCGATACAGAAGATGCAAGAGGTTTTAGTGGCCGAGCAACACGTACACTAGATGATAGGTCAATCTTGAAAAAAATTTTTATGATTGGGAGGTGTGAGATGAGAATGAAACATGGTTTGTTATATTGGATAACATTGCTCCTTGTTGTGGTCTTGGCGGCACCGCCAGGGATCCTTGCGCAGAGTGCCGAGGGTACAAAAACGTTCAAGCAGGAGGAACTGGACCAGATGCTTGCGCCCATAGCACTCTATCCGGACGAGCTCCTTTCCCAGATATTTATGGCCTCTACGTATCCCCTGGAGGTCGTGCAGGCCGCTCGTTGGGCGCAGCAGCATAAAGACCTCAAGGGGGACGCCCTGACCGCTGCTCTGGAGAAGGAGGCATGGGACCCGAGCGTCAAGTCATTGGCGAACTTCCCGGATGTATTGACCAAGATGAGCGAGAATCTGGATTGGACACAGAAGGTGGGTGACGCCTTTCTTGCTCAGCAAGAGGACGTGATGGCTACGGTTCAGAATCTGCGGACAAAGGCGCAAGACCAGGGGAACTTAGAGACCACCAAAGAGCAAAAGGTTATCGTCGAAAAAGAAACCATTATCATCGAATCCGCAAGCCCGGAGGTAATCTATGTCCCGGCCTACAATCCGGTTGTGGTGTACGGGACGTGGTGGTGGCCGTATTATCGTCCACGTATCTTTTTTCCACCGCCGCCTGGCATGTTTATTGGCTTTGGGACGGGTTTTGCCATGGGCGCTGCCTGGGGTTATGCATGGGGGCACTGCAACTGGCGTGGCGGTGGCATAGACATCGATATTAATCGAAACACGAACATCAACAGGAACATCAATCGTGAGAAATATGGGGCTGAATTACAGAAGAAGGGGCAGATCGGCGATCGTGGCCAAGGAAAGTGGCAGCATGATGCGAGCCACCGAAAGGGCGTATCCTACCGGGACGATAGGACTGCGCAGAAGTTCAACAGGGGGACGTCATCAGAAGCTGCCAAAGCGCGGGAGTCGTTCCGCGGCCGTGCAGAACAGGGTCGGCAGGATTTAGCGCGGGGTGATCGAGACCGTGGAAGCCTTGACCGGGGTACAAGCAGTCGAGATCGTGCCGGTGACCGTGCACGGCAGCCGACTACATACGAACGCGGTGGACGCGAGAGCGCGTTTGGAGGTGGTCAGCGAGGCAGTGAAGTAAAGCGGCAAAGCAACCGTGGTAGTTCGAGCCGTCAAAGCATGAGCTCACGGGGCGGGGGACGACCCAGCGGCGGTGGCAGTCGGAGCGGTGGCGGCCGTCGGAGATAGAGTGGTCTCATCGATTATGAAACAGCAGGTAACGTGAAGGAGGTAAAAGAGATGTTCGCACAAGCAAACAGACGAAAGCTGTTCAATAGGTCCTGGTCTCTTATGGTAACGGCGTTTTTGCTATCAGCCCTCGTTATGATGAGCGTTGGGGGGTGCACTCCGGAAAAAGCCGGGAAGACGTTTCAATCGGCTGAGGAGGCCGTGGAGGCGATGATCGATGCGGTGAGCCAAGGGGATACCCAGGAGTTAATGGCCATCTTCGGTTCGGAGGGGAAAGAAATCATTTCCTCGGGCGATGAGGTTGCCGACAAGGCCGGGAGAGAGCGTTTTGTTCAGGCCTATGTAGCAATGCACAAGCTGGTGAAGGAGGCAGACGAAGAGGTAACCCTTCTCGTCGGCACAGAAGAGTGGCCTTTCCCCATTCCCATTGTCAAGGTGGGTGAAACCTGGCGTTTCGATACCGCAGAGGGG
>Ga0307437_1000587_pt1 | contig 27869 bp, 19 predicted proteins | sample SalMarWE160390MG_FD_202146 | JGI IMG/M metagenome (GOLD analysis project Ga0307437, IMG submission 202146) | Salt marsh sediment microbial communities from the Plum Island Ecosystem LTER, Massachusetts, United States - WE1603-90 | ecosystem: Environmental > Aquatic > Marine > Intertidal zone >...
TTCAAGTGATTCACCTCTGATACTCCCCTCGATGGGTACAGGCAACATCCTTATCTCCTATCTTAGCACAGATTCGCACAGGAGTCAAGCGGGTTCCGTGGACCGATCCAGACACGGCAACGGACTTGCCTCAGAGGCAGGCCACGTTCTGACCACCTCCAAGGCGGCCCCTCGCACCTGCTTCAGCAACGACCTTGGCAGGTGCCCGGCCTCCGTGTCCACCGCTGCTGGGCCTTCCCAGACGCTCCAACCCCCCGCCCTGCAAGGGCATGGTCTGCCGGAGAGACAAGCACCGTGGTCTGGCAGCGTGCCCTGGCACTACGCGCGAGAGTGGCCTTGACACGGCAGCCGCAGAGGCGGACAATTCAGCAACCGGTAGCGACGGGCCGCGAAGGACGTTGTCACCCCCCAGGGCTGGGCACCAGCGCGCAACGGACGAGCAACTCACAAGAGCGATTGCCATGAGAGAGCAGACCTTCTCTTCGTGAGGAAGTGATGGGCCGTACAATCCTGCTCACTGGACGCCCGGGCGTAGGCAAGACGACGATCATCAGAGAGATCGCACAAAGGCTGGGGGCTGCGGCCGGAGGCTTCTACACGGCTGAGATACGAGAGAGCGGTCGCCGTCAGGGCTTCAAGCTCGTCACCCTGGACGGCAAGGAAGGCATCCTCTCCCACGTCGACATCACGGACACCCCTCGCGTGAGTGGATACGGTGTGAACCTGAGAGATCTCGAAGAGATAGGGGTTACAGCCCTGCGCAGGGCGGTCGCGGAGGCTCAGTGCGTCGTAGTAGACGAGATAGGCAAGATGGAACTCCTATCGGACGAATTCCGCATGGCCATTGTGGAAGCCATCGAGAGCGACAGCACTGTCGTCGGCACGGTGATGACTAGTCGGAACCAGTGGGTGGATCGGATCAAGAACCTCCCTCAAGTCACCGTCCTCGAAGTCACGCGGGACAACCGGGAGCAGATGGTTCCACTTGTGATGGAACTCCTTCAAAGCCCCTCCTAGCCGACTCCGGGGCGTACCGCTCCCGTCTCCCGCGCGCCGCCAAGCATCTTCAACACGGAGCAGCAAGAATGTCCTGAGCCCTCAAGCTTTCCGCATCACCCCATACTACGACTGTTCGGCCGAGTCGGGCTCCGGGGACAAACGCCCCTATCCGCCTGCTCCCCGGTTGGTGGATCGCTGCATGATCTCAAGAAGCAAGTCGACGTCGATGTTCCCGCCCGAGAGCACAGCCACCACTTTTCTGTTCTTCAAATCCACCTTGCCGAACAGCAAAGCCGCCACTCCCACCGCGCCCGAGCCCTCTACGACCAACTGCTCAGTCTCCAGTAGAGCGAAAACAGCCTCCCTCGTCTCCTCTTCGTTGACTAGGACTACCTCGTCAATCAAGTCCTTGGCGATCTGGAAGGGCACAATGCCGAAGCCGCCGGCCAAGCCCTCACAGATAGTGGGGTCGTGTTCGTACCTCTCGTAGCAGTGTCCTTCCTTGAGGGACAAATACGCCGATGGAGAGGCCTCGACTTGCACGCCAATGATCTCTATCTCGGGGTTCATGGCCTTGGCCGCAACGCAGATCCCAGCGACCAGCCCTCCTCCGCCGATTGGCACGAGGATGGTGTCCGCATCGGGCAGTTCTTCCATGATCTCCAGACCGACGGTGCCCTGACCGGCGATAATCTCGAGATCTTCGTACGAGTGCGCGTAGGCTAGCCCATGGTCACGCTGGTACTCCCTGGAAGCATCATAGGTATCATCATACTGGTCTCCAGAGAGGAAGACCTCGACATCGAATTCCCGCAACTTGTCCACCTTTGAGGCAGGCGTACCAGTGGGCATGAACAGACTGATAGCCACGTCTCCCAACGCATGTGCGGCATATGCTATCCCCAAGGCGAAATTGCCGGAAGAAGCCGCCACCACCCGGCCCCTCTGCTCGGCCGAGAGGCTAGCAATCTTATTGACGGCCCCCCGCACCTTGAAGGCACCTGTTCGCTGCAGGTTCTCTAGCTTCAGCCAGAGTTCACTTCCCACCCGCTCGCTCAACAGGAACGAGTAGTGAAGCGGTGTCCTCCGCACCAGTTGGCCGATATTCCGCCGGGCAATCAAGATATCCTCAAAGCTTATCATAATCCTCATCCATGGTATCGTTTGCCTTACGAAGACCAGTCGAGCGACAGACCGGCGCCAGTTGGCAGGAATACTGCTCCTAGTTCGGACCCTCCCATCCATGGCCAGCGGCTTCCCATTGAATCGAGTGGCACAAGTAGAATGGGGGCGCGAGCCTCGACCGATCCGGGCCGGTCTGATGCTTAATCCTTCAGTCCTTATCTCGCTGGATCTCGAGGGTCAGGCAGTGTGGACCCTGGCCGTAGTCCACAAACTCCGTCAGATCTGGATCGTACACCTCTAGACCCAGGGACCTCAGGATGTCGTTGATGTACGTGTTGGTCTTGAACGAAACCACTCGATCATTGCCTAGGCACAGCACGTTCAGGGCAACCTCGCCTTCAGACTTATCCGCTGGGATGTCAACCAACTCGTATTCGCGACCCTCAAGAAAGCCAACGAACCACTCAGGGACCTCGCTCTTCATGATGATGGCGAGCTTCTTGGCCACAGGGGCGAACACGCAGTCCAGGTGCGTCCACTTTTGGGGGATCACGATCCCGTGCACCTTGATCCCCATCCCCTCGAAGAGTTCCTGGGCATTCTCGATCCCCGGCCACGTGCTGCGTTCACCGATCCCGGTAGCAAGATTCATCTCGTCGATGTACCTGTTGTCGCCCCCTTCCCAGCAGCCACGCCCAATGCGACCCAAGATCTCGTAGCCCAGTTCTCTGAGCCGCTTCTCCCCAGCGATCTGCTCCCCTCGACGCTCGGAATACTTGAAGCGACCGATCACCACGCCCTCGGGCGAGTTGACGGCGAAATCCCGGGAGTTCACTGCGTAGTGGCGCGTGGGATCCGGCTCTTCAGTGTAGTAGACTTCGACACCTGCGCTACGCAGGGCATCGGCCAGCTCGTCATGCTGGACGTGCGCTTTGTTCTTGTCTATCTTGGCTCCCCGTTCAATCGCCGTCCGCGCAAAGTCGTCAACCGGTATCAGTTCGTAGTACGTTGGTGGGCACAGCAAGACCTTCTTCAGTACACCGGTACTATTGAACACAGCCACAGCATTGCTCCTTGCCTGTAATATCGGGACGGTATCCATGCACGACTATTGCTGCGGTTCAGCCCAGAGTACCACCACACGGAGAGGTCCACCGATCGGAACCTCGGTGGATCGCACTGCGAGATTGCTCCTGAGGTGAACACAAGGCACACAGAGCACAGGGTCGATGCGGCACGGCAACTCAGCAGCCTAGCTTGCTTTGCCGCCTATCCAGGAACGAAGCCTGAGTCTACTCAAGGATCTGACTCAGGAATAGCTTCGTTCTCTCCTCCTTCGGGCTGGCGAAGAGCTCTTCGGGAGTCCCCTCTTCAATGACACCGCCCCCTTCGAGGAAGACCATGCGGTCGGCTGCCGCCTTGGCGAACCCCATCTCGTGGGAGACAACCACCATCGTCATGCCTTCCTTCGCCAGGTCCAGCATCACGTCCAGGACCTCTTTGATCATCTCTGGGTCGAGGGCCGACGTGGGCTCGTCGAAGAGCATAATCTTGGGGTTCATAGCCAGGGCCCGGGCGATGGCCACCCGCTGCTTCTGTCCTCCCGAAAGCTGCCCGGGATAAGCATCTGCCTTCTCCGGTATCCCCACCCTCTCCAGGAGCTGCCGCGCGACCTGCTCCGCCTCCTCCTTCGACCGCCTGCGAACCTTCTCCTGGGCAATGGTCACATTACCCAAGACGGTCAGGTGGGGGAAGAGATTGAACAACTGGAAGACCATCCCCACCTCGGCCCGGACCAGATCTATGTTGGTCTTGGCATCGCTGACGGGGATGCCATCGACGATGATGGTACCACTATCGGGCCTCTCTAAGTGATTGATGCAACGGAGCAGTGTGCTTTTTCCTCCCCCGCTGGGACCGAAGATGAGGCACACCTCGCCTTTCTTCACCCTCAGGCTAGCATCGATCAGAGCCTGAGTCTTTCCGAAACTCTTGCAGACCTGCTCCATGATGATGATGTCGTCATCCGCGGTCAGCGACTCCACCGCTCGCGCTGAACCTTGATCGTGAACATTGCTACTCTTCAAAGGCCATCCTCCTCTCCATGAACTTCACCAATACCGACAAGCTGAGCGTCAAAATGAGATAGAGGAAGGCGACCGTATTCCACGTCTCAAAGGTGCGGAAGGTCCGAGCCCGATTCAGTTTACCCAGATGGGTCAGCTCCCGAACCGCCAGCACCGATATCAAAGACGAGTCCTTCAGCATGGATATGAAGTCATTCCCCAGGGGGGGCAAGACCCTCCTGATGGCCTGAGGAAGGATGATGTAGCGCATGCCCTGAAAATAGCTCATGCCCAGGGAACGGGCAGCCTCCATTTGCCCTCTCTCGATAGACTGGATCCCTGCGCGGAATACCTCCGCCTCGAAAGCGGCGTAGGCGAAGGCCAGCCCGATGATGGCCCTGATCAGCATGTCCACATCCTGGATGTTGAGGCTGGCCAGGCGCTCCGCGAATCCCATCAGAGGACCGATGGCGTCGCTTCGCAACATAACAGCGCCCAAGGCGTTCAACGCCTGGAGAGCCACAGGCGTTAGCACGTACGCGAAGTAGATGAGCAAGACCAGGATCGGAATGCCCCTCACCACCTCGACGTACAGGGAAGAGATGGTGTAGAAAACCACGTTCTTGGAGACCCGCCCCAGGCCTAGAACAAGCCCCAGGATCAGGGCCACAACAAAGGAGACGAAACTCACCAGGATGGTCAGTCGGACGCCCGAGATGAGGAACAAGAAGGCATCCTGATAAGTTGGGGATATAAGAATGAAATAAACGGTGAGCGCTCCCAGCAGCACGAGGATCAAAGCCCACCAGGGCATCTTCTGCAGCCTCGCCGTCCAGGGGATCAACTTGGACTCGGACTTCTCGACCTCAGTGGCAACCGCCATTGAGCAATCCTCCTCTTTAAGCTACCACGGTGTCAAGAGACCGGAGGACGATAGCTGCGGGGCGCCGCTGGCGCCCCGCAGCCGCCTGTCTCGCAAATACGTCTCCCGCTCGCTATTTGCGCTACTCCTCCTGCGGGGAGCAGGGCCGAAGGAGCCAGGTCTCGCAGATCTCATCCATGCTGCCGTCGGCGAACATCTGCTGCAAAGCCCAGTTGAAGGGCTCGACAAGATCGCTCAGGGGCGGGAAGACGAACGCCAGGTACTCGCCACTGGTCACAGAGAAGGCGATCCTGTATTGGTCAGGGTTCGCTCCCATGAAGCCAATGGCTGCGACCTCATCAATGATGACAGCATCTACCTCGCCGGCCACCAAGGCCACCATCGGTATGTCAAAGGTCTCGTAGCTAACTATCCTCTCCTCGCCGACGAGTTTAATGGCCGTGATCTCATTCGTGGTCCCTATCTGGGTACCGAGAACCAGATCCGAACCTACAAAGCTCTCCTCGTCATCGAGCTCTGCGCGGTCATCGTCTACTCGAGCAACGATCACCTGGCCGTACTCGACGTAGGGATCGGAGTAGTCAATCTTCAAAGAGCGGGACAGGTATATGGTGATGCCGTCAAAGGCTACGTCGTTCTCGCCCGCCGACATGGCCTCAAACAGCCCCTCCCACGCGGTTTCTACGAATACCGGCGTGCAGTTGATTCTCTCGCAGATGGCGCGGCCCACATCGAAGTCCCAGCCTGCCGCCTCTCCAGCATCATCAATGAAGTTGAATGGCGGATAGGCGTTCTCCACAGCGATGCGGACCTCTCGACCACCCAGATCCGTCGTCGGCCCAGTCGGCGGGCACTCTGGGCACTCTGGGCACGGCTCCGCTCCCTCTGGGCACGGCGGGCACGGTGTCGCTGCCGGGGCGCAGCCACCGACCAGTAAGCCCAGAGCCATGATGAGCACCATCACTACAGTAAGCTTCTTCATCTCTTTCCTCCTTCTTTTCTATGTCCCTTCCCTCACGCGTAGGGACCCAACACCCAAACGGCATTATAGCATGATCCGGAGAACCCGTCAAGAATGTCCCTGCACCAACGCTGACGCTCCCCAGGGGCAGTAGGACTACTCCCGGACACTACCTATCTGGAAGGACGAGAGGAGAGGTTCAATGGGACCGAGTCGTCGTAGGAGGCACTGCGGATGCGCGGCGCCGTCTTGCCCCCATGCTGCTCTCTTCAGCAGAGTGACCTCGACGCACGAACCTCGAGCTTGCGGTGGCAGGCGGCACACGCTTCCACCGGATCTCCCACTCCACACTGGCGGCCTACGCTGCGCCGTTCGCGGGCGGCAACAGTGGTACCACCGTCTCCATGATGAGACCAACCTCTACTGCGGTGCCGCTCGTGGGCCCATCTGGTAACCCTCCCCGTCCGGGAGGTCGTGTCAGCGGTTGCCGCACCGCCATTCTGCATCTTCACATGACCCCATAACGCTCCCACGCTTCCACAGCGGACATGCCCCCCTTGATAGCCTTTCCGACGGACTTCTCGCCCCGCACCTTCTCCAGAGCTGCGCGAATCACTTCCACCTCATGCTCCGCTGGCACAACAACCACCCCATCCACATCGCCGAAGATGAGATCTCCAGTCTTGACCTGGACCCCATTGCCGAAGGTGATGGTACGCCGAAACTCGATGACTCGCCCGCGGACGGACTGATCCTGCGCGTAAGGGCCGTGCGAAAACGTCGGGAAGTTCAAACGCAGAATGCCCATCGTATCTCGACAGTAGCCATCCAATACTGCCCCAGACGCTCCCAACTTCATCGCGCGAGTACTCATGAGTTCGCCCCACAACGCATAGTTAGGAGACGGGCCGGTGCAGACGTACACCTCTCCTTGCTTCAGGTCATCCAAAGCCGCAAGCATCGCGCCGGACGGAGCGTCGCGGCCTTGACCGGCATTGCTTTGCCCCGTACAATCCACCTCGAGTACTGGCATGGCCCGGCCAACCACTACCATATCACTTCTCAGAGGCCTGATCTCCGGCGGCAAGAATTGATGGTGAAGTCCCGAGAGGTCCATGACATCACCGACGACCGCGCTATACAGCTCTCTTCGGACGAGGCGGAAGAGTTGCTCGTCATCCTTCCACGCAGCCATCCTTACCTCACCCGCCCAGCTCTCCGAATACCAGAGTCACACACGGTCGGCATATACACCACGATACTCCAGAGGAAGGAGTTCAGCTAGTCTCTCCATGATGAAGTCGGCGTCAGCCTGGCGCTCCTCCTTGCGAGAAGCGTGCACGCCGACTTCGGGCAACCTGAAGACCGGGCCGATATTCACTGTGAGGTGCGGTCTGCGCAAGCGGCCTAACTCCCCCAGGAGTTTCTCCGTGCCGGTCAGGCCCACAGGCAAGATGGGGACGTCCGCCTTCCGTGCGATGAAGACGGGCCCCGTTTTCCCTCTCTCCAGAGCCCCCGTGACGCTCATCCTCCCCTCGGGAGCTATGCCCAGCACCCCGCCTCCCTTCAACACAGCAAGGGCCTGACGCAACGCCTCCCGGTCGTATCGGCCCCTATCAACCCATATGGCGCCGCTGAGGGAGAGAACCTGGCCGGTGAGCGGCACCCGCCGCAAGTCCTTCAACGCCATGGCGGTCATCCGCCACGGGAGCGTGGCCATGGCGACCGGAGCATCCCACCAGGCCAGGTGGTTGAACACCAGTAGGAGCGGCCCTCCCGCCGGCAGGTTTTGCTCACCCTCAACCTCATAGTGGCTGAGCACACGTAGCAGGCCCCTCACCAGGGACCCGAAAACCCTGTACATCATCGCTGCCTCCAACATCAAGGCGAGGGGGTCCCTCCCCCTCCATCGCGTCTCTGCAATATGTCCGCATAGAAAACGCTGCGCGGGCCGCGCAGCGTTCGCCCCATCTCCCGCGACTAGTAGTGGTTCACCACCTTAGTCCCTATGGGGGCCCAGTTGAAGAGCCATCCTGCGTCGGCGATACTCAGATTGGTGCAGCCGTGGCTCATGGGAGTGCCAAAGTTGTTGTGCCAGTAGGTGCCGTGAAGTGAGTACCCCGCGTAGTAGTACATGCAGTAGGGGACGTCGGGAAGATAGTAGTAGTCGCCCCGGGCATAAGAGCCCCCCGTCATGTCATCGTACCTGTACTTCCGCTGAATGTAGAAAGTTCCCGCAGGTGTAGGATAGCGGGCTATGCCTGTGGACACGCGTGCCGTGTAGACAACAAGATTCCCCTCGTAGGCCTGCAAAGTCTGAGTGCTGAGATTGACATCGATCCACTTCTCCCCAGTCGCAGCGGTAGTAGCAGGCACACTGCTGGATGAGTCGGTGCTCGATGGACTTGCCCCTGCCACGGGAATGACGAGTCTCTGGCCCACATAGATGAAGGATGGATTGGCGAGGCTGTTCGCTCTGGCTATGGCGTCGGCAGTAGTGCCGTAATCCCACGCAATACGAGCCAGGAACTCCCCAGGGAGCACCACATGAATCACGCTCGAACCCTGCGCCTCAGTAGCGACTGGGGTGCCGGTCGACGGGACCTGGAGCCTCTGCCCTACCCAGATGAAGTTCGGGTTCCAGAGTCCGTTCAGGCTAGCCAGGTAGCTGGCCGTAGTCCCATGCCGGGCCGCGATCCTGCGCAGCGTGTCTCCTCGGCAGACGACGTAGGTGGTCGTGCTACCGGCTGAAGGGGAAGACCCGCTCACTGGGATGACCAGCCGCTGTCCGGCGTAGACGAAATTGGGGTTACTCAGATTGTTGGCGCTGGCGATGGCAGCGTAGGTCGTACCATACCGGCGCGCTATCACCTGGAGCGTTTCACCCCATTGGACGATGTGCACGACCGGATCGGTGACCCTGGGCGACGCCTGGGCAGGCAGAACCGAAAGGCTCAGCAGAACCGCCAGCATCAACAGGACGACAATGCTCCTCGACGTGGCTCTTGTGCTCATTAGCACGCACACTCTATGCGAGGACAAAACTCCTACACCGCCCGCTCGTCGGGACAAGCACGGCACCACTGATTCGATTATAGCACATCAGTTTGGCGAGGAAAAGGCTGCAATTAGGCTACGGCCGGTAGGTCACCCACGCATCGGGCGACTCCCACACCTCCACTGAACTCAAGTGTGCCCCTTCGATAGACCCTGCCAACTCCTCGTAGAAGAAACGGGCGATGTTCTCCGAGCTGGGGTTCACCTTGTCGAAAGGAGCTACTTCGTTGAGGAGAGTGTGGTCGAGCCGCTCGACGATGGGGTCCAGCACCCGTTTGAGCAGAGTGAAGTCATAGGCCAGGCCCGTGTCGTCCAGTACCTCGCTCTCCAGACAGACCACCACGTGGTAGCGATGGCCGTGAGTAGACTCGCACTTACCCTCGTACCCTCGCAGCGCGTGGGCCGCATCGAAATGCCGCTTAACCCTTACCTGATACATGATCCCCCCCGATCAGCGCCTCCAAGATCGGTCTGATCCCCTGGGCTGCTTTCGCGCGGTGACTGATGCGGTTCTTCTCCTCTGGTGGAAGCTGGCCCATAGTCTTGTCGTACCCAGGCAGATAGAAGACCGGATCGTAGCCGAAGCCAAGATGGCCCTGGGGTGCGAAGGCTACTCTTCCCTCGCAGATACCTTCCGCCGTCAACGTCTGGCCCTCCGGCTCAGCGAGCGCGATGACGCAGCGAAAGCGGGCACCGCGCCCGTCTCTGGGTACATCCCTCATCTTGACCAGTAGCAGACGGTACCGGTCCTCGTCGGTAGCCTCCGGTCCGGCATAGCGGGCAGAATGCACCCCCGGCTCCCCTCCAAGGGCGTCCACCTCCAGCCCTGAGTCATCGGCGAGAGCAGTCAAGCCGCTGACGAGAGCATACTGCCGTGCCTTCTGCACAGCGTTCTCGGCGAAGCTGCTCCCCGTCTCCTCGACGTCTTCGGCAATGCCCTCACTATCCAGGTACGTGAGATCTATGGGCAGGCCGGCGAGAAGCTCTTCGTACTCCCTCAACTTGCCGGGATTCCTGGTGGCTATGAGTAGCCTTCGACGTCCACTCATTGAGTTCCTTCCCTGCCATTCCGGGCCGCCAGATGCCCCTGAAAGTGGCGCCCCAGGAACTCCAGTACCGTGGTATTGAACTGCTTGGGCTGGTATCCTTGAACCCAATGGTCGCTCTCCACCAGCACCAGTTCGGACCCCGGTATCCGCGCGTGGAACTCCTCAGAGAGCAACGGCGGGCTGAGGGAGTCTCTGCTGCCCTGGATCACGAGTGTGGGACACGAGATCTCGCCACCCCTACTGTACGCGATTTCCTCATCTGCTTCCACTCGCGCTATGACCGCCGCTCCGTAGTTGCGCAGCAGCATCCGCCACCGGTCCTCTCCGTGCAGACGAGCCAGAACGCTCGCCCATCCCGGATCGACACCGTCAGGATACGCCAGACTCTCCCACAGATCGAAGAGACCTGGTGCAATGCCCCTGTTGATCCTCGCTGCGCCGGATACCAAGATCAGCGACTTCACCAACGAGGGATCGGTGAAGTAGATCCACGAGGCGATGGACGCCCCCATGCTGAAGCCACACACGTGCACGGGACCAAGCTTCAAGGCAGAGAGCAGCGCGACCACGTCGGTCGTCGCCAACTCGAAGAACTCCGGACCCGTGATCGTCTCTGGATGGTCAGTTCGACCGTGTCCTCTCAGGTCTGGCACAACCACACGGAAGCTCCGAGAGAAGGCCGATATTTGATTTCTCCAATCGCTCCGGCCGGTGCCGCCGAACCCGTGGAGAAGCAGCATCGGGTCTCCTTCGCCGTGTAGCTCGTAGAAGAGATCTAGACCATTGGTGCTCAGATATGGCATTCGTTCCTTCCAGCTCTCGTGGAGAGATGGAGCCTGACCTCGGTTACGTCAAGACGACTCTATGCTCACCCGGCCCAGCGGAACCGTAAGACCCTGTCCTCCCTCGTAGATGGCGGACACCTCTTCTCCGGATACGCCGAGCAGGCTCGCCTCCAGCGTGTACTCTCCATCCGGCGTCTCCGGATTGAGATTCACGTCATAGTCGTCCCGCACGATCTCTCCGGGTTGCCAGGCACTCGTCGGGTAGAAGTACATGGCACCCCCTGCCCTCTCCAGTGAGCCTCCCCACACCTGATGTGCGTCGTCTGTGAGACGTACCACCGCCACATAGTCCTCCGGAAGCTGTGTCAGAGCCTCCCAATACAGCGTGACATGGATCCAGCCGCTGGGCGGATGATAAGTGTCGTCGGTCGCACGATAGACGCCGTCGTCAAGCTCGTAGGCCACGAGCCGCAGACTATCGCCGTACACCGCATCCACGGCGTCAGCCGAAGAAGGCGCGCTCCGTGGACGGTAGTTGGCCGCGTACCCTTTGACCTCCACCCCAGGCGGGAACTGCGCTGTCACCACGGGAAAACTCCCTGACAGCCAGCCCTCCACAGCATGGTTCGGATCAACCCACTCGATGTGTGACTGTACCAACCACACCGTCTCGAAGTCTCCAAGACTCTCCAGTGTGCCCGCGAGCTCGTCTGCCCCGCCCATCGGACCCCCAAAGGGCGCGAACACTGGCTGCTCGCCTTGGAAGTAGTACTGGAACGGTATGCGCACGTAGTCCGCGTGACAGAGGACCACATCGCCCGGGCGGGCGTGTTCCTCCACGTATCGGGCTGCTGCTCTCCACTCCTCCTTGCGTTGCTCCGGACTCCAATCATGCTGCAAGCCGTACGAGAAAGGAATGAGGATGATGACCAGAGTGATCAGCCCTGCCCCCTTGTGAAACGCAGCAGCCTTGTCCACCCCGGCAGCGAGGACCAGCAGGAAGGGAGCTACAATGACGATCAGGTAGTACACGGTGAAGATCTGCTGTCGAAAGGACAGCACGTAAGCCGCCAGTAGGGGTAGCAGCATCCACACTAACAGGAAGGCGCTCGACCTGATGTCCATCTGCTTCCATCGCCATCGCCCATCCGTGTGCCTGCGCAGGCGAGGAAGCAGAAGCCCAGCAGCCGCGATGATGGCGAGGGCGCTGAGGGTGCCATTCAGCCACATACCAGACAATGGCACCCGCCGCACGGTGAAAGCCTCCAGGCACTCCACGACCATGGCACCCAGACTCATGGTGGGTCTCCACGAGGGGGTGCTCGCACTCAGTTGCCAGGCTCTCCAGAGCCAGGGCGAGAAGCACAGCAGGCTAGCTCCCCAGCACAGCATCCCCTGTCTGACCGCCGCGCGGTGTCGCCGGGCGTACAGAAGAAGGAGGACTAACTCGGCGGGCAAAACGAAGACGGCGTAGAGGTGTGTGTAGAAGCTGGACACAGTGAGCACCACGTACGCGGTCCACCAAGACCAGCGAGGGGTGTCCAGAGCGCGCACGAAACAATACACAGACCACACGCTGAGCGTCGCCACCAGCGCGTACATCCTGGCTTCCTGAGAGTACCACACCAGAAAGGGATTGACCGCGGCCAGCAAGGTGGCCACGAGGGAGATGCGAGACGAGAACAGTCGCCTGCCCAGCAGATAGATGGACGGCAGGTACAGAGTCCCCAGCAATGCGGAAAAGAGCCGTATGGCGGCCTCACCCGATCCGAAGGCCCGCATCCAGACAGCCAAGGAGAGATGGTACAAGGGAGGATTGGGCTCTTGAAGCGTCATGCCCTGGCGTACAACCTCTGACAGGGGAAAACTAGCCAGGTACACGCTCACCGCCTCGTCGAGCCACAGGCTATGGAACGTGAGGTTGTAGAGGCGGATGCCGAAACCCAGAAGCAAGAGAAGACAGAAAGCCCACCTGCCCACCCCTGTCACTGAGAGCACTATGGATGGGCGTTCTTCAATACCTACCATGGGGATTCAAGGATGTGTGACGCAGTCGTAGCAGGAGCACTTGCCCCTCCAGCGGTGATACCCTACCCATGTGACTGCCCAACCCGCCTGCCAGGGAGAGCTCCAGACCGGCAGCGGCGCTAGCGCGTATGGATGATGGGCCACGCTGGGACCGGGCCACAGCACTGGAATGTCCTTGTTGAACCGACAATGCTGACGAGGCAAACCTGGTAATGAAGCGTTTCTTGCGCACCACGTCCATGTATCCGGTCCGCTTTCCAGTGACCACCCTCCTCACGCGGAGCAGGATCGAGAGGGACCTCGAGATAGGTCCAAGCATCCTCCCCATCCCCCCTATACCTGATACCCCATTCCCAGCCGCTGGCGCGATAGTGTGGGTTCGAGTCCCACTCAAGTGTGAAGTCGCGGCTAGGCCAAGCGCTCGAGGGAGCGTTTATGGTTATCGCGGGGCAGCTCATGGTTGTACTCGTTGCTGTCGGCGGCACTGGCGTAGGCGGCACCGATGTGGCAGTTGGGGTGGGCGGCGCGGGTGTAGGTGGCACTGGCGTATTTGTTGGTGTAGGCGGCTCCGACGTAGGCGGCACAAGCGTATGGGTTGGTGTTAGCAGTGCTGGCGCAATTGTCGGTGCGGGCGCATCGGCCGGTGTTGGCGGCACTGACGTGGGAGACGATGGCGCAACGATGATGCTCACTCCCACCGGGTCACTGACCGCCCCGTCCCGGCTGCGGGCGTAGAGCAGGAGCGTATGGGTGCCCGGCGTGGTTGCCGTCCAGCGTAGTATCCCGTCCATAGACGCCACACCATCTGCTTCCGGGCTTCTCTCGACAGCCACTGCCCGTCCGTCCGCTTGCAGCTCAACACTCACCACGGCAACGGCATCCGTGGCCTGATACCGCACCTCCACTTCCTCGCCCAGCTCCACTGCACTCCCACTGGGCGGGCTCAGAACCTCCACCACCGGCTTGCTGGGCTCCCCCGTCGGTAGGCCAATGGTGCAGGCCATTACGCTCAGACCCAACAGCAGTGCAATCAAGAGCAATGTCCGCCGATACTTCAACATGGGATGGCCTCCTTTCCAGCATAGCAGAGCACACTACGGGGCAGGCGCCCAATCTGCAGCACCATCATGCGCACCCGGGACGCTGAGAATGCTCGTCTGCTCGGAGCCGTCGGATCGCACGATGTAGAGGTCATAGACCAAGTCGATGTCCGCCTCTTCCCTAGAGAAAACGATGTAGCTCCCATCGGGCGACCACGCGGGGTTCGAATCCATCCGGGCATAGTCCGTCAGTCTCTCCACGCCAGAGCCATCGGCGTTCATCACGTAGATATCAAGCCTGTGCTCGGGACTGTGGCTAATGTTGCTACCGTCTACGCGATTGGATTCAAAGGCGATGTGCTGCCCAGCAGGGGACCAGGCGGGCAGATAGTCACGAGCGGGGTCTTGCGTGAGATTGACCACCCCTGACCCGTCTGGTCTCATCAAGTAGATATCAAAGTCGCCGCCCCTGTCGGAGCAGAAGGCTATCCATTGTCCGTCGGGTGACCAGTCGGGTACACGATCTTCGGCGGCATTGTTGCTGATGTTGACTTGCCCGGAGCCATCGGCATTCATCACGTAGATCTCCCAGTCCCCATCGCGCACGGATTCGTAAACGATATGCTGTCCGTCAGGGGACCAGCTGGGGGCGAGGTCCCACTCTGGATTACTGGTGAGCCTGGTCACATCAGAAGCATCGGCGTTCATCACGTATATCTCGAAGTTACCATCACGCCAAGAGACAAAGGCGATCTGTCGCCCGTCGGGCGACCAGGCAGGAAAATCATCATCGTACTCATAGTTGGTCAGCCTCGTTAACCCTGAGCCATCCACATTCGCCACGTATACCTCCTCGTATGATGCCTCGGGGTCATCGCGGTCGGTGGCGAAGACGATCCTACCTGAAGGCGGCGGATAGGAGACAGGTGTCGCCCCTGCCGCCTCGGACGTGTAGATGCTCAGGTTGTCGAACGAGATCCGGGTGGTAACAGGCGACTCGGTCTGCAGGACGGTGTAGACTCCGACCCTGCCCTCACTGAAGGAAGCATCAGTGACATCCGCCACGTGTTGGTCGTTGACGTACACCTGCATCAAGTCGCCCACCGCGACTATCTTGAGGGTATTGACAGCGGCGCCGCTTGCGATGTACGGAGAGCCACCGCGATCAAGAAGGGTCCGCCACTCCCCCTCCAAACGCTGCTTCACGTCGTACTCGCCGGTGTTGTGGATCGCCACTCGATAGAAGTTATCGTTATCCTGCCAGCGGAAGACCAGCCCACCACCAACATCTGCGACGTCGGTGTCGAATCGCACCTGAACCTCGGCGGTGAAGTCGGAATAGGTCTCGTCGGCATAGGTGGTCCAGCGGGCCCTCTCAGTCTGTGCTATGTGCTCGACGTAGTACTCGCCGGCTTCGTATCCGTACGAGTAGCCATCCCCCGCACTGACCGTCCAGCCGCTCTCCGGGTCGTCGAAATCATCTGAGTAAGCCAGCACGGTCGTGTCCGGTCGTGGACTCGGCGCAGCCACTGGCACCTCCTCAGACACATAGACCCTCAGGTCATCAAAGAAGACCCGAGTGCTGATGGGCGACGCCGTGAACACCGAGGCATAGATCCCAATCTTTCCCTGGTCCAGGGAACTGTCGCTGAAATCGGCCAGGTGCTGGTCGTTGACGTAGATCTGAATCAAATCGCCCGTGGCAGTCACCTTCAGCCTGTTGGTCGCGATTCCGCTATTGATGTGCGACGAACTAGTGCGAGGGATAAGGTTCTCCCACTCGCCACTCACTCGCTTGAACAGGTCATACTCGCCCGTGTTGCAGACCCTGAAGACGTAGAAGTTGTCGTTGTCCTGCCAGCGCCAGATTAGAGCGCCGCCGACGAATTCGTCCTCCGTTTCGAAGCGGACTTGAACCTCGGCTGTGAAGTCAGAGAGGGTTACGTCGGGGTAGGTCTGCCAACGGGACGCATCGTTGCGTTGTACGTGCTCGACGAAGTACTCGCCCCCCTCATAACCTAGCCGGTAAGTGTCCTCGGATCGCACGGGCCAACCGCTATCGGGATAGCTGAAATCATCGGACAAGGCCAGCGTTCCCATCGATTCCGTGGGCGCTTCACTCGGCGGGCTAGCTGTGGCCTCCGACGATATACCCTCCTCTACTATGATCTCCACGCCCACGCCTTCACTGCCCACCTCATCCCGGTTATCGGCGTAGACTAGGAGTGTGTACACGCCGGCCGTGGTCGGCGTCCAACGCAGAATGCCAGTCAGCGAAGGTTGACCCTCGGATGTCGGACTGCTCTGCAAGTCCACTGTTTGCCCCTCAACTTGCAGCTCGACGCGCACCACAGCGATGGAATCGGTGGCGCGGTATAGAACCTCCACCTCCTCGCCCACCGACACCCTACTGCCGCTGGGCGGGGAGAGGATCTCCACAGTGGGCCTGCTGGACTCCTCCGTCGGTGCGCCAATATTGCAGGCCAATACGCTCAGGCCCAACAAAAGTGCAATTGACAGCAGCGTCCGCCGCCGATAGTCTGACACTGAACACTCTCCTTCTCGCCAATCTCGCCCGGCACCGAGATCACTCAGTTCAGAATGACACAACGGAGACTGAATTCGTGCCACCGCACCCGATGATTATGCCAATGCCTGGAAGCAGAAGAAGAAAGCAACCCCACCTGCCTTGCCTTGTGAGTGGAAGCACTGCCGACGGGCCCGCTGGCGTGGAGTTTTGCTCGTCTTCCAGGCTTCCAGGGGCGCCAGCGAAGCCGGAGCGCTAGCAGCAAAGGGTGGAGGCGGAGGCATCCTCTCCATCGCCGCAGGAGGAGCGACGAGACGCGCCCCGCAGCCACTGCCAGAGGCCGTGTCGGACTCATTTCGGGCTCTCCTGCTCGAGCAGAGTACGTTAGACGAGCTCATTCTCCACCTCCCTCCCGACACTCCTGATCGGCCTATGGAAGTCCCGCTGAGCCAGGGTTGCACCGGCTACCCGGACACCGCAGCTATGGCCTCGCCAGTCTCCTTGTCCACAGAGACGATAACGAGGTTGGGGATTTCATACGTCACACCCTCCAGTTCCGCCTCTCCATCCTTCCGATAGGTGATCGTCCAGTACTGACTCCCCGCCAGATTCTGGAAACTCCCCACGGTTTTCTCTGCATCCGTCATATCGGGGAACTCCTGGGCGATCAAGTCATCTGCTATGCTCTCTGCTTCCTGCTGGCTGATCCCCACAGGCTTTTCATCGCCTCCCGTACTGCCAGAAGACCGAGTCAGGATCAGCCCAGCGCCGCCCAGAGCAATCAGGCACAGTACCGCGGCCGCCGCCACAGCGCCGATGAGCAGAACGGGACTGCGACCACCTCTCACGCGCGGTGCTGCTGCCCGTGCCGGAGGAGGTGGAGCAGAGACGCCACCCGGCGGCTGCGACGGGATCCACTGGGTACCGTCATACAGCAGCCAGCCACCGCTCCGCCCATCAACGGCCCAGTGGCGACCTTCGCTGTCCTGCACTCGGAGCTCGGCGACCGCGGCGCGCAATTGCTCGGCCGTCATTGCACCGGCGTCCAGCCGGCCCTTCAACTCGTAGTACTTGCTCTCTGCCTCTTTGAAGTCCATCCTCGCTCTCCAACTGCACGACGTCTATCTCACATCCAGCGAATCATACCCATGGGGTCAGGGGCCTTCGGGTACGCACACGCCATTGCTGTGGACCCTAGGAAAGCATGACTCCCACCAACATGCAGACCGTCTCACTAGTCGTCGTAGTACGGCTCCTCCTCCTCGGGCTCTCCGTCCCGCTCGTGGATAATGGTATGCGAGGGGCCGCAACAACAGGATGGGCCTGTTTCAGATCGCACGATGCACACCCGCCAATACCAGGTGCCTGGGCCCGGGCCATGGATCTCCGCGTTCACGTGTCCACCCGCCTCCCACAACTGCCCGTGACCCTGTGAGTCCTTCCACGTCAGAATAGGCGTGCGGCCCCACGAACTCTGATCCTGACTGTACTCCAGTACATAAGAGAAGCCAGCGGGGACCGACCCACCCAACACGTCCCATTCAATGCCGAAAAGACCGTAGGGAGGTCCTCCCGAGGGGACGTTGATGCGAAACGTGGGGCAATCCGGCGGGCATGCGGGAGTGGTGGCCGTTGGTCTGGCGGTGCTGGTAGCCGTGGGCGTGCTGGTCGGCTCCCTGGTGGCTGTCGGCGTGCTGGTAGGCGTGTGACTGGGGGTCTCTACGGGCTCAGCATACTCTTCTGCCAGCGGTCTATTGCCAAACGACCACAGGTCAATGCTCTCTAAGTTGCAGGCTACGGAAATCTCAGGCTCTTCCTCTTCCTCCTCCTCCAGAGCGACGACTGCTTCCTGATAGTACTCAGGTGGTGAGCCAGGTTCGACCAGCAAGGTCTCTCCTGCCAACAGTTCTACGGTCTGCCCACCACCGGTAACGTTCGCCACCCCCTCGTAGCCGGTGAGCCACGTATTGCCCCCCTTGTCGGCCGCGACACCGTACTGGGTCCCGCCCGCGAGCACTGTCGCTGCGACCGTGGTCACCTGATGCAAAGAACCAGACGGGAGGTCACCGATGACATTCCACAGCTCCCCCATGGCCAGATCGAGGTTAATGTCCACAGGCTGACCATCAGCCACATGCAGGTGCGAGACCGTGAGTTCCGTGAACGCCCTCAGTTCTGTCGTGGTGTCCTCGACGAACGTGAGCAGAGCCTGCGAGCCTCCACCCACTCTGATCCTGTCTCCCGCCGTGACGACGAAATCATCGGCCACCTCCATCCAGTTGCCTTCTCCACCATCCTGGACGAAGACATTGCCTTCCAGGACCGATAGGGTGGCGCCCGTCTCTTCAACGGCGCCAGGCGACATCACGATCACTGCCGCTTCCACGACGACCAGGATCAGCAAGACAAAAACGGCGCCCACGGTCACCAGAAGAGGCAGGTTGCTGCCCTTGGTCGGGGCCTCGTATACGGCCTCTGGGGCCACCGGGGGCGGTGCCGGAGGCTGCAGGTCGGGGAGCCTGCCCCCGCAGCTCATGCAGAAGCGATCCTGTGCCTTGTTCTCAGCTCCACAGCTCGGACAGAAGATTCGAGAAGCGCTCATGTACCACGACCTCCGTCGGTATCCCTTGATCCCTTGTGGGTCTCCCTATTGGCTTGAACTCGGTGCAACATCTCCTGGCTTCCTCGCACGGGATACCGGCTATGGCTTGCCGAAATAGATGAACTCATGGAGCATCTTCAGCTCAGCCGGGGTCGAATCTCCCAGCCTGCACACGTCGGCCATCTCCTGCTTAGCCTCCATGAAAGCTGCCAAGGGTGCCTCGCCCCGGTCCACAGCGCTCAAGAAGGCCTCATGGAACACGGCATCATGTCGCATGGGACCCGTGGGGTTTGGCCCGCTGGTCCACAGCGGCGAGTAGGTGATGCCGGTGGAACCTACGAAGGCGCGGGCACCACTCTCCAAGAAAGACAAGGTGATGGAACTCTCGGGAGTCCGGCCGAACGTGTAGCTGCCATAGCATGCACCACTCAGGACTACGCCTTGAGAACCAGCTTCTTCGACGGTGAAGGCATCAGGATATGCATCCTCCTCACCCCACCATATACTGGTATCCCACGATCCTCCGTGAAGCATGAAGTAGCTCTGCCGGACGTCTACCTGTGAGGAATCAACCTGCCCGTGTCTGGTGGGCAGGCTCCAGCGGAGCGCGCGATCAGCTCCGAAGACCTGGGTGGCCACTCCATCGGCATGGGGACGCTTGGAGTTGGCCAGGGTGAAGTCGCCGCTTGCGGGCACACTGGAAGGTGACAACTGGGTTAGTAGCAGGTCCAGTGAGTATCCATCGGGGATGCGAGCCACAGGGATGTCCGGGACGCCCAAATCATCGTGGTCATTGTCGCCATAGACGTCGTCGGTGAGGAGCACATCGCCGTCGGTCGTGGGATTCGGCAGCACGGCGAACGGAATGATGTCCGGGTCTCCCACGATCAAGACGAAGGGGCACGTCTCCGCGATGTTGCCCACCTCGTGCAGCAGTCCATCGATCTGATCGAAGCCTTGCTGCCCAAACCTATCGAGCAGCGCCTGACGATGGGAGATGATCAGGCTCAGATCCGGCCCTCCCTGTGCCAGCGTTTTCTCGATGAAAGCATCGATCTCCGTCTGATTTATGCCCACGCCCAGGTCGTCCAGGTAGATCAGTTGCACCGGCCCACAATCCCCCGACGCTGGGGGGACAGGTGGTGGGGCCGGCGGCACAGGCGGCTGGGGCGGGGGCCCCGGCGGCTGAGGCGGCCCGATGGGTGGCCCCACGGGGGGCGGTGCAGGGGGTTGAACTGGCCCCGGCGGTTGAACTGGTCCGGTCGGCTGAGGGACGATGAAGTAACGCGTGCAGAAAACAAACTGCTTGCCATCGTCCACAGTCGCCTGAATAAGGTAAGTCCCGGCTGGCAAACCGCCCGGAATCGAGTATGTCCAGCGGGGGCTCGCCTGCCCGAGAACGCCGGCGGTGCCGGGACGACCAGTTTGAGGATCGAACAAGGCCCCAAGGGAGTAAGTCAGACTGTCTTGGTCACCATCTTGCGCCCGCACGGTTACTTCTAGGGAGGTATCTCCGGCGGAAGGAACGCTCGGGGACAGATCTATGCCCACGCACTGCGGCGGACTGTTCTGCGGAGTGCTGACACTCCAGTATTTGAAGCACCATGCGTCGTAGGTGCCATCGCTGATCCTTGCACGAAGTGTGTAGTACCCCGGGTTCCAGGCGGCGGCTGGATAGCTCACCGTGAGATTCCACCCCTGGAATTGACAATTCACCGGTGGAACAGGGCCGGATAAATCGCAATCAGAAGGACTCGCGCCGGCGGCCAATCCACTGGCAGTCACGCTGCCTTGGAAAGTGGTATCTCCTGGCCCAATCGGGTCGGGCACCGTAGTGATGGTGCAAGACGTCTGCGGCGGTCCGGGCGGCTGCACTGTGGGCGGCTGTGTAGTCGTCACGGGTGGTCCGGGCGGCTGCACCGCAGGCGGTTCGGTAGTCGGCGAGGGTGGTCCGGTATACGGCGGACCCGCCCCCGGGACAATGAAATGACGCTGGCATGCAACGCTCTCTTGCCCATCGAAGATGTGTACCAGAACTGTGTGAGAACCCGCTTGGAGACCGCCAGGGATAGAGAAGGTGTAACTGGGAGGCGAAACAACGCCTGGCGGAGTCACACTGGCCCCTATGCTGACCACACCCCGCAGTAGTTGGAAGTCGTAGTCTAACGAGTCACCGCTATCCTGATCGAAGACATCAACCTCCGCTCTCAGGGAGGTCGCACCCGCGGCAGGCGAAGAGGGCAGTATTCGCACATCGAGGCACTGAGGCGGGTTGTTCGGGGGTACGTCGCCGATGCTGAAGAGCTTCTGACACTGCGCAACGTACTGTCCATCGGTGACCCGCACGCTGAGGCTGTAGAAACCAGAAGGATAAGTCGTACCACCCCACATGATTGTTGGATTCCCACCCTCACCATGCTCATACTTGCCCGGCCCCGACAATACCCACGTCCAGGTCGTGTCGGGTCCGAACCCGGTAGCGGTGAAGCTGGCCTGGAAGGTAGTATCTTGGGGCCCGATTTGGTCGGGAGTGGTGATGATGGTGCAAGACATCTCCGGCGGAGTCTCCGGCTGCGGTCGCGTTGTGCAATTCAAGGTTAGCTCCGGAGAAACGACGGTAGTCGGCGGCTCCAGCCATTCAGTACTGGGGATCTCCTTGGCATCTACGCTCACCGGCGTGAACTCGCCGCTCATTTCGCTGATGGTCACAGAACCATCACCATTGCGAATGCCATCGGCCGTGGCGTCCAGATCGAATACTGGGTTCCTTAGTTCAGCTCGATAGGAGCGATCGAACCTATCGTCCACAGAGTTGTCAATATCCACCGTAGCAGTGCCGGTAGCCCCCAAGGTGAAGACTCCGGTGTCGCCGCCGGAATAGAAGCCGTCAAATTGTATGATGACGCTAACTGTGCGCTCCTCCATGTAGTCCTGCGAGGAACCGTCCTCATCGTAGAGGCGCGACATGTGGGCCCCAACGAACGTGCTCCGATAGGTACCCTGGGCCGACCCGCCAGCAGCAGGAAATCCCAGCTCCATGGACACATCATACTTTGGGGGCAGAAGATTCTCGTTCCCCTCCTCCAGGTAGCAGGAGCAGTAGACCATCTCCTCCTCGTCCCCACCCTCCTGGGCCATCATGGATGGAGGCCCAGCCAGAGGCACGAGCATGGCCAGACAGGCCAACGAAAGTAGGACCCTTGTCAGACGTGTTCTCATCCTCGATCTCCTGCAACCCTACCGGTTGGACCACAAAAGGAGTCACCGGGTGCTTCCTTCGGCTCGCTGACGCGGCCAAGGCAGTTTACCACACCCCGGCCAGTGGTGCAATCGGATCCTGGCAAGGTCTATCCAGACCCCATCGTGCTCGCCAAGGGGTGCGCCCTATTCGCCCTCTATTCGCAGCGGGACGCCCAGCACGATGCGGTTGTCGAGCACGTTTCCTGCGGAATCCACCAGCGGCAGCCGTCGGAAGTCGGGCGTGCCAGCGTCGTACATGCCTACCTCTATCAGGTACTTTCCCGGCGGAGCGTCGCCATCCACGGTCAGTTGGTATTCGTCGCGCAAGTACTGCAGCGGCACCCATCCCGTGGTAGGACGCGCCCCGTCCATGGGCACACTGTCCATCTGGCCGCGCACCTGGCTGTCCTCATCCAGCAGGTGGGTGAAGACCGTGTATGAGGTGTCCATGGACTCCAGCGCCTGCCAGTACAGGGTGAGGTACAACGTGTCGCCGGGGCGCAACACCTCGGTGCTCAAATCGTATCCGTACAGCGCCGCCTTGTCTCCCAGATTGCCCATCTCGACACGATGCTGGACCTCCGGCGTTGAGAATACGCGCTCCGTGGCTTTGATCTCGACGGCAGCCAGGGTTACCTCGGCGCCGACCTCGCTCCCCCGACAGACCACAGCCGCAGACTCTCCACCGGAAGGGTCCTCGAAGGCGATCCAACTCTCTTCCCCGAGTGATTCGTCCTCGGAGGGTGGCCAGGAACCAGTGCCCAACCCGCCACGGCAGAGTAGAAGGGTCGCTCGCAACTCCCCCCGACCGCGAGCTGCGCTGACGGGCACCCTGTAATCGTACTGACCGAGCACGACCTCATCCTCCCGCCACTGCGACGTGGGATAGTACACGCTGGCCGGGTGGTAGGTCTGTCCACCCGGGGCAGAACCGACGGTGAAAGCCACTCCCACCACGTCAGGCCCGTCTATCACCTCGTCCGCCAGTATCCCCTGCTCGTCGTACAGCCGCAGCAGCAGAACGTAGTCGTCGGACAATGAAGAGATAGCACGCCAGTACAACTTCAGCCCGAGGGTGTCACCTGGCTGAGCGGAATCCACGCTGAGGTCGTATCCCACGAGCCCCAGTCCATCGACTAGGGAAGCCTCCAAGGCGTTCGATGGCTGCACTTCGGCGACAGAGGCTGGTTCGCCTCTCGACAACTCCACAGACCCGAGCGTGGCGGTCGTTCCCATAGGCGTGCCGTTAGCATCCAGGACGTCCAGCCCAACGAGATCGACGTCGCTGTACAGGCTCGCCTGGAGTTCGTACAAACCCGGTGGAGTCCCCACCGTGGGGGTCATGCCCACCGTGCCGAAGAGCTTCTCTCCAGTCGACCAGCGGAATGTCGGATAGAGGAGTGACGTGGGACGCCCGTCGTACCCTCCCCACTCGTGCCCGGCATCGTCCCGCAGTCTGAGGGACACCTTATAGTCCTCCGGGAGATCCTGGAGGGCCTGCCAGTACAGCGTGACCTCTAGCCCACTGGTGGCGGCATCCTCTGCCAAGACGGAGTAGCCCAGCAGTTGCACCCGGTTGTCGAAGTTGACGGTCACGGGATGGTCCAGACGCGGCTCGCTGGAGAAATGTACTCCAGGGGGCAGAGCGTAGTGCAGCAGCTTCAGACCCCAGAAGCCTCCCTCATAGGGGATCAGCTCGCCCTCTTCGCCAAGCATTCTGGTCAGGAACCCGACGGGATCCACCACGTCGTGCTGCCACAAGAGCACCCATACGCCATCCCTTCCTGGAAGTATGCGGTTCAACTCGTCGGCCAGGCCGTAGCCCAGGACGTTCTCCGCGGACAGAGTAGGCTCATCGGGGATGGGATACCAGTCGTCGCCCTGGTAGTAATAGCTGAAGACCGGGAAGAAGTGCCCGGAAGAGAGAACAACGACCTCGTTCTCTCCCTTGTGCTCCTCGATGAAGCGGGCAGCGCTGCGGAAGTCGTCCTTCAGGAAATCGATGTCGAAGTAGGCGTTGTAGACTGCGTATCCCGAGGTCACGCCCAGGTAGCACAGGAACAGACACCCGACGATCAAAACGGCGTTCCTGCCCCGGCCGACCCTGGTCCTGCCCAGGTCCAGCAGGGTAGCCAGGCCCCCGGCGATCAAGAGGAAAAACGCTGGGGCCGACAGCATCAGGTACCGGGGGTGGAACTTGGCCCGCTGATAGGAGATCAAGACCAGTAGCAGACACGGAAGGCCAAGGTACAACAGCAGGCCCAACACGGTTAGCCAGGGGCGGCTGTCGATCATGGGCATGAAAGCAGCGTCAGCACCCCCCGCTGGCCTCCGTCCCCGCGCTGCCTTGGAAATCAAGATCACCAGCGCCACCGCCAGGATCAAGAGGTGCCCCACAGCGATGGGTTGGGCCAGGATCTCTAGGACGCTGTGGCCCGTGCTGAAGGTGATCAGCGTCTTCCGCAGCACCTCACCCACCCTCAGCGTGCCCTGCCAGTAGCTGACGTCGGCACCGTACCGCTGGAGGACGAAGCCGCTCCAGGGCAGATACGCCCCCACCACCGCGGCCTGGCACAACAGCAGGCTGAGCACCGTCGGCCATCGCTGACGGACCCGCCCCCTGCTCCACTGTGCCCACCAGCACAGGAAGAACAGTAACTGGAAAGCCAGCACGAAGAAGGCATAGAAATGGGTGTACACGGCAACTACGTTGGTCACCACGTATGCCGCCCACAACACCGCTCGCCTCCCGCTTCCGCCTACGATGCGCAGCAGTAGAAACGTGGACAGCAGACAGAGGAAGGTGACCAGGGTGTACATGCGCGCTTCCTGGGAGTACCACAGGAACAACGGTGAGATGGTTACCAAAGCCGCGGAGAGCAGACCGCCGTTCTCGCCCAAGAGACGTTTGCCCACAGTCCAGATCAGAGGGACGGTCAGCAGTCCGAAGATCGTCGAGAGGAAGCGCAGTGAGAACTCGGTGCTGCCGAAGAGCAGGACCCAGAAATGCAGAAGGTAGTAGTAGAACGGCGGGTGGATGTCATGCGCGGTGCGCGAGGTGATCTCGCCCAGGCCCATCCTGGCCAGGTAGACGCTGAATCCCTCATCGTACCACAGGCTCTGGTAGTCCAGGCGGAAGGTGTAGAGGAAGAAGGCCAGGAAGACCAGAAACAGAAGCAGAACTATTGGGGGAAAACGGCGCAGCCTTTGCATGAAGAACTACCCTTCTCCCAAGTATCCTAACATAGCTGGGGGCCCCTTTCAACCGTCGAGGGTCAGTCCGCAGCCACGAACCGTACCTCATCGACCGCAGCCGCTACGGACGGCTCTGTGAAACACTGCCCCACGCACACGCTCACGGGCCGGATGAGTTCTGTAGCCTCCAGAGCCTGCCCTGGCTCAGCGCCCTTGACTCCGATGATAGCGTGCCCCCAGCGAAACATGCCGCGCAGATCGCTCTCAGCGCCTATGGTCCGCAGAGCCTGAACCGCGTCCTCAGTCAGACGGAGTGAGGCCTCGTCCTCGACTGCCACCGCCACGATCTTCCCCTCGGGGATCGCTGCAATGAAACCTGCCAGACCGGCCGATTCCTCCTCGCTGGCGAAGGTGTCGAAATGACCTGTCGCTTCCACAGCGCCGGTCACCGGATCCAGAACCACCACGTTGTACCCCCGCTCGTCGGGGGAGACGTTGCGCCCGTCCACGTAGATGTGACCGAAGTCCCCCACCTCTTCCCCGGCGCTCTTGACCAGGATGTTGACCGGGGATGTCACGCCAGTGTCGCCCACCGCGTACTCCCCGTCCAAGATCTCGTCCGTGGGGAAGAGACGGCGAAAACGAAACTGGAGCTCGTTGAGCCCCTCGCGCAAGAGTGCCGAGGGAAGGGGGACTTCGTAGTCGCGCCAGCCCTCCTGCAACTCCAGGGAGGTCACTGCCTTGCCGTTGAGCACCACCTCCATACTCTGCCCGGAGCCGGGAGCCATGACGAGCAGGCTCATTCTCCGATGGTCAGGAGACAGGACCGCTAGGAAACGGGCCTCCCTGCGCTGCGCCCACACGTAGTCGGCCCCGCTCTCGCTCCAACCCTCCCCCAGATGTAGGCGAGCTTGGTCTGTACCCAGGTCGACGAACGCCTCCTCCTGCGGAGACACCGGAGCGATTCGATAGACGAGAAGACCACCCCCCTCGTAGACTGGTTCGCCGCCGATTATTCCTTGCACATAGTCGATAAGCGCCGACGAGATCTCCTCGGTGTGCAAGACGACATACCGAACCCCCAGCAGCCGGAGCACGCCGGGCGCCAGTTCCCGGTCGCGCTCCCTCGTGGCCTGGTCCACTTCGTGGCCGTTCTCCAGAGCGATGATGGTGTTGATCACAGGTGCCTCGGTGAAGTACTGGAACTTGAACTCCGGGTTGCGGGAGGTGTTTCCGCCCAGCAGCCGCTTCTGATGCGTCGTCTGGTAGAACTGCTCGAACATGATCACCGGGTCCATGGTGCCTGTGACCCGGAAACCATTCCTCCAGGCCAGGGGTATCTCCAGCACGGCGAAATCCCCGGGGTCCTCGGCGATGGCGTCGTATGCCTCCGGCACTCTGAAGTCGGAAAGGGGCAAGGGAATCGAGAGGTGCTCGAAGAGGACCAATAGGGCGAAGGCCGCGGAGACGGCGCGTTTCCATCTCGCGCTGCGCAGAAGACCCGTCAGACGATAGAGGCCATAGCTGGCCAGGGTGGCCCAGCACAGGGCCAGCATCACGCTGTAGCGAGAGGGATAGCGATTGCCCTTGAAGAAGGGCAGCGCCTGCAACAGGTCGAAAGGCAGGGGTAACTCGTGCTCCTGCCCGTTGAAACGAAGCGTGGGACCGAGCGAGATGGCCACGAAGACGAGAGCGGCTGCGATCCAGAAGCGCACGGCACGATCCCTGAACTGGGATACCGCACCGAAGATAGCCAGCCCAAGCACGGCATAGCCGATGAACACGAAGTTGAGATAGGAGAAATCGAAACTCTTCCGCCACAGATCGGCCAGAGGGTGGAGGCGGCCGGGCACGAAGAAACCCAGCAGGTCCGCCGAGAAGACGTTGGCGAAGCCCAAGCCCTCCACCAGGAAGTCCCCTTCCACGGCCATCACCCTCCACATACGATAGAGGATGGGAGACATACCCACGACGAACAGCGTCCCCATGAGGGCCAGGTTTCGGACGAACAGAAGGTTCTTTCGCCAGCCCTCCACCGCTAGCCAGTACAGGAAGTAGACGACGGTGAAGACGAGGAGGAAAGAAGCGTAGGTGAACTCGGTGTACCCGTTGAGGAGCAGAAAGACTACGGCCAACAGGGGATAGTACATCCCCCCAGGCCGCCTCCTGGACTTGATCAGGAATAGCACGTAGAAGGGTATCCACTGCGTGCTCAGGATGTTGAACTGGCCCAGGGAGGCGTAGAGGAACCGGTTCGACGAGAAGGCGTAGATCAATCCCGCGATAAAGGGCACAGCCGGATGAGCGCCCCG